>Ga0310121_10003886_pt1 | contig 13454 bp, 7 predicted proteins | sample CB27_Tmax_986_MG_FD_203504 | JGI IMG/M metagenome (GOLD analysis project Ga0310121, IMG submission 203504) | Marine microbial communities from Western Arctic Ocean, Canada - CB27_Tmax_986 | ecosystem: Environmental > Aquatic > Marine > Oceanic | place: Canada: Western Arctic Ocean | collected... | reverse complement strand
CTAAGGATCGAACGCCTCGCATACGAGAAATCTTGATTGAATCAGCCTAGAATAGTCGGATCGAAAAATCGAAAATTACCCAGTCTCGATCAGCGGAATGTGGGTCTAATTGATTGTCGATTGGCAGTTTTTTGCCATCGGCAGTCTCTAGTCATTACCTCATTACTACCATTACCTTTTAGTTACCATGAGCTGCTAGCCACCATTATCTTCTCGCTATTTGCCGGCAAGGACGGTATCCGAGCAAGCTAAATAGGAAAAAGGTGATCAACGATAAGAGGGTCGCCGGCTCGGGCACCGCAGTGAGGCCCGCCAGCGGCGGAGCACCGTCGTACTGCGATTTCCAAATCAACAGGTCGGATCCATCCACCATCATGTCGCCATTCGCATCGCCGTCGCCGTTCAGGGCATCTGGCGTACCGACATTACTTTGCCAAATGATGAAGTCATTGCCGTCGACAAAATTGTTGTCATCGAAGTCTGCGTCATCGGGCGGTGCGGTGGCCGGATTCACCTCGATGTTGTCAATCAATGTGTAGACCAGATCGATCGCTTCCTGCGTGGCAGGCGAAGAAAAGTTCGTGTCACTGTGGCCGAACGAAATGTTACCGCCACCCGGCACGATCGTATTATCTGGATCATCCCACTCCGTGATGTCCATGGTGATCAGCTTAAAGCCATTCATAAACCAGTCGATGATTGGGCCCGCTTTTTTGATTTCCATTTCATGCCACTGAAATCCGGCTGCTCCACTAAACAGGGGGCCGCCCATGGTGGGGTTTTCTGGATCGCCACTCGGATAGAGTAGTTCGACCGCGTCGATGACCGACTGGGTTACCGGAAGCAAGGAACCGGACGGGTCACCGACGGCGTCTAAATAAAGCTGCTCCGGGCCGTTGCGGCCGCCGGCGTGGTAGGTCGCCTGCAGATCGATCGGATCGGGCTCCAGCGGATCGGGAATCTGATGACTGAACGTTCTGGCTTGACTGTAGACGCGGTAGTCGGCGCCACTGCCGCCGTCAGCAACCGCCCCGAAGAAGACACCATCTGCTGACAGAATACTTTGGCTCGTGGTCCCTGCGGTCAGCAGTCCAAAGGTCGAGAGCATCGTAGAGCTGCTGCCACCAAAGGGAAACGGTCCAATAGTACTTCCCCAGTAGTCGAAGGTTATCGAGTAATCACCGGTCAGGTTGAGACTATTCGGTGAGGCGCTGAAACCGCCCAGTCTGTTGGAAAAGAGGTTGGCCTGTAGCTGCAAGCCAATGGTGGAATTCGGGTCCGAACTGTTGGGAGCCGGAGGAACGCCATGGACACTGTAATCGAAGGCGAAGCCGGAAAAATCGTCGTTGACTCCGTCGACACCACCAATCAGGGGCGAGCGGTCGAAGTTGGTATCCATCGACTCGATTCCCGCGATCGGGTCGTCGAATCCGATACCTCCGTTTGCTGTCCAGCGCGACGACGCATTTCCGTCGTCAAAGTCTTCCGTATAAAGCTGGCCATAGCTCGTGTTGATCCAGCTCGTGCTGATGTAGCTGGAGCTGGCAATGAATGCCAGCAGCGAAAGACGCGCCAGATGGCAAACGAGACTTCGTAACCTCATTAGATCTGTCCTTTATTAGCAGTGTATTAACTCTTCCCCACCTCTGTTTGTACCATCTTCCATAATAAAGCAAGTTTTCCGATTGTCCTAACTAATTCGTGCGCATTTTTTTCTCCGATTTGCGCAGTTCCGTTCGCGATTGCGCTGCCCGGCAGGCGTTCGCATACCGCCACTAGCGATTCGGCTGGTGAACGGCCTGAGGATCGAGTTGCTCAAACCGCTTCCGCAGTTTCTGACGAAGCCTCAGTTCCACCCCAGTGCGATTGGCAGAGGTTGACCGAACGCTTGCGACCCCGTTATTTTTTCTCGATGCGGAAGTCCGCAGCGGAGCCGGAGACTGCTTGAGACTATAGTACGAAAAGCTGCGATTCGAATTTCTCCTCCGCGCCGATTTGGTCGAAGGCTGTTTGCCAAACTCGATCTTCCCGAGCTTGATTTTCCGGTCGTTGATTTGTGTCGCCGGCTGCCTCTCCCCGCCCCTCAAGTGGCGAGTCCGCTGGCTGCAGCAGCGATGACAGATGGTCAGCGGCGGCGTCCTGCAGTCTCGGCCTTCGATTCGCGGGCCTGAAGCGCCGAGCGTGGCCGATAACGTCGACAACTCCTGCCAATGAGCCTTCCAGCTTTTCGTCGGAGAGGCTAACCGCCCGGGCTGCGCCAGTGAGCGCTGCAAACTTATCCGAAAACAGCGCTACCGACATAGCCGCAAACGTCGGCTCCGCCGTAGCTGTCATGAGAAGTTCGGCAGACGCTGAATCACTGCTCGCCGCGAGACTCGCCGTGCCAAATTGCGATACCCAGATAGTCAGGTCCGCACTGTCGACATTGCCGTCTGCGTTGCCGTCCCCTTGGCCAAGCGCCGCGCCGCCAATTACCCCAAATCCGCGCTGCCAAGCAAGAAAATCGAAGCCGTCCACCTTGCTGTCCGCGTCAAAATCCCCGGTCTCGCTTGCCGGTGCCGCGACGAAAACTCGCAGCGCATCGGCAATCGCCACCGAGCCACCTGAGCTCGCTTGCGCGTCGAGCAGCACGTGATGACTGCCGGCGGTAAATTCAAAGGTGCCTAGCGAGACCCACGTCAGGCTATTGATTTTTTGATTGATACTGGCCAACTGCGTGCCATTGTCGGTGTCGATTTGATAGGAGGTGGACGAGGTGCGATTCGACCCGCTCAGGTAGATAACAGAGACCTCTCCCTGCCCAGCAAAAGGCAGGAAAAAATCCCACTGTGCGGTCGCCGCAGCGCCGGCCGGGGCGAAGCGATAGGTGAGGCCGTTATATCCCGTGCTTCCGGAGGTAGCCCAGGAGCCGCTTTCTGTATAAATGGCGTCGTCATCGTTATCGAGCACTCGGTCGAAGTCGGAGAGCGCGACCTCAAAGTTGAAGAAGCCCAGGACGCGGCTGATCACGGCATTGCGGCTAGCCTGGTCGGAAATTGTCTCAAAGGGGAAGGCCAGATTTACGACCTTGGTCGAACCGCCGCTGTCGTATTGAATGGCGGCCCCGCCGCCCGCGCCACCCACGTAGTCGAGTGCCGTTGTTGCTCCACCCAAAGGCGAGATTACGTCGGGAAAATTGACGTCGTAAAACTGAGTGCCGTCGTCAAACGAGAAGGACAAGCCGTCGAAGATTGACTCGCCGACTCCCTGCACGTCGTAGGTCGCCCCATCATCGGCAATATAGTCGGCGCGCAGGCTGCTATCGTAGAACGATCGACCATTGCCCAAATTGTCCAGATCCCAGCCGATTTCGGAGCCCGAGACGAACAGTTGGCCGCCCACTGCCAGGAAACTTGCAATGAGTCCCTGCTCGGTTACGTCGAAGGTACTATCGGACGACGATTCCTCGCCCGAAATCCAGAAGACCGCGGAGTAATCCGCCAGATTGACGTGACCCGCGATCACCGCTTCATTCGAGGCGGTGTCGACCAGCAGGCCGTCCGAATTGGCTTCAATGGCCGACGCGACTTGCACGGCATAGTCAAAGGAATTGCTCTGCCGAGGCCGGACGCGCTCGGCGCCTGCTTGTATTGGATTGAGCTGTCGGGAGAGCCGGTCGAAACCGTTAACGATCAAAACGTCTTTGGAACCGGTATTGGGGATCGCCGCGACCACTTCAGACGCCTTCCCTTCACCACCCCCATTGATCGCCGCTACCTTGAAATAATAGGCCCCTTCGTTGGAATCGAGTCCACTTAGTGTGAAACTCGTCGAACCGCCCGTCACCAGCGTGCCACCGTCGAAGCCATATCCGTCGGTCGAGCCGTACACCAGGTAGCCCGTAGCGGCATCGCCGTTGTAGGAATTGGCTGCCGGCGCGTCCCACGAAACGGTCACACTGTCGACGCCGGCAGTTTCTGCCCGAACCTGTTCGACCTGTCCCGGAAGCATTGCCACTTGGGTCGCGCCGCCATCGACATTATTGAAATACCTGACGACCCCTTGATAGCTGGCCCGGGCCAGCGCGTCGCGAACTTTGGCATCGCGGAGGAGTTGGGCGTCGAGCGAATTGTCATGAAAGCCTGTCTCGACGATCGTCGCGTCAAACTCGTTGTTGATAACCGAGTTGTTGATCTCTCCAAAGTTGAACGACTGTTGAAACGTAATGTTCGTGCCTCGATCGAACCAATTGTGTTCAAATTGACCGTTTTGATCCACCAGATCATCGTTCACCTCCTGTCCCAACAAGGTCGCCAGCAAGACTTGATTGGGGGTATCGCCACCATTCGATTCATTGTGGAGTCCGACAACTCCGCGTCCCCCCCCGCATTGGAATGAAAGCTGACAAAGACGCGATCGGAGAGCGAGCCATCGACTTCTCGGTTCATGAACTCGGCATATCGGGGCGAAAGCGAAACGGTCGCATTGCGGTCGTTGGTAGTCGATCGATATTCGCTCTCCGGAATGCCCTGGGACCGATCGACGTGCCATTCGACCCAATAGAGGCCCGCTTCGTCCTCGCGGTCACGGCCAGAAATCGTGCCACTTTTTTGCACGTCTCCGACGCCGTTACCGAATCGAATCATGTCGGCAACTACGATACGACCTGCGTCATTTGAGCGATTGCTGACGTCCACGAAACCGTCGGTGCCCGCGTTGAAATAATAGTTCCCCAAATAAACAGTGCCATTGCCGACGCGGCGATGGTTGACGGTAATTTCGGTAATGCCACCTGAATGATTGACGCGATAGAGTTGGTCGATAGCCCGATCGGCCCCGTGGCTCGTCCAAGCATAGACGGGATAAAAGCCTGCCTCGGCGATATTCGGCCGATATCGGGCGAACGCAGTTTCGGTGACCGACGTACTTGCCTGGCGGTAAGGGACATCGCCGACATCGCCGAAGTAAACGTTATCCACTGCGTCGCTCCACGGTCCGGAAAAAGTGACTTCCACGTCATCATTGTCGAGCACCACTTCGTTCGACTGGTGGCCAACGGGTCTGAGCGGGACGACGGTAGCCCCTGCCCGAAATAGATAGTCAGCGAAAAACGTCATTTGATCCTGGTTGCCCAGGTCTTCGATCATGTTGAGCAGCAACGGTCGCTGGAAGGACCAGTCGCCAGTGTTAGGAAAGTCACCCGTGATGCCGTGGCCGCCATGGGTATAGACGATCTTGCCCGAAAGTTCTCCGACGGGCTGGGTACCGACGTCGACCAGTCCTGCCGCAGATAGGACGACGCGCGGCTCAAGCTGCTGATAGATGAGCGATTTACCCTGCGGTGGGCGACGCCCGGCATAGCCCGATCGAGTCGACCGGAAAAACTCCCTGGCGCGACCCCAAATGCCAGCGAACCGGATGCCAGCGAACCAAATGCCAGCGAACCGAGTGCCAGCCGACCCGATTCCAGCGAACGAGAAGCCAGCGAACGAAATTCCAGAATATTTGTGCTTCATCTGTTCCCTGGACAGGCGACTCGGCAAACCGATCGCGAAGTCTAAGTAACTGCTATTTGGCAGAATAACCACGAACGGGCCGCCAGCTGTTGCACTGCGTCTTGTGGATTCGAAAACGGAGTACCGCTCGTATTCACGTCGGCGCGCAGCCACAGCGAGTGACAAGTTTGCCTCCACGTGCAATTATACCAGCGGGTACAAGAATGAAAAGCAATCGGCTATTGCCGCGCGAAGATCAAAGCTGAATGCACCAAGCGATGGGCCAATTGGCATATTATTGGCCTTGCTGAAGCCGTGATCCAAGTCGCTCCTGTAGGGCGATTGGCAGAGGGTGGCTCACTTCAGTAGCTGGCGTGCCTCGCCAATCACTTTCTCCCAGTTGAACGCTGGGCCGGGATCGGTCTTATTCTTTTGTACATGGTAATGCCCCAACACGCCGTGAAAGGCTTTCCACTGCTGATCAGTTAACGCAAGCGGTATCAGCTTTTCTTGGTTGTCTCGAGGGTACGTGCACTTCAGTTTGGGAAAAACGCGGCAGAGCGTGGCAGTCAGCTTGATGAGCGAGTCATACTGCTCGGGCGTAAAATCGTATTGCATCAGCTCGACTCCTTGAATCGTGCCGACGACCGGATCGGGTCGGTCTGGGCGCCCGTTGAAGGCAGCGGTCCGCAGTCCCAAGTGACCCAAAGTTCGCGGCGGACGGAGGAGGGTACCGCCGTCGTCTGCTGGAAAATACCATTGATCTAACACGTCATTTTGGCCAGTCGGATACGCGCCAATACTGGCGATTTCAACGCCAATCGACCTTGAATTCGAAATCGTCGCGTGCCAAGCGCGTTCCTTCAGGTCAAGCGTTTGATAGATTGTCCCATCAATATCGAGCATGAAGTGCACGCTCAACCCGCGATAGTCGTGCAAAACCTTAAAACACTGCTGGCTAACGCCGCAGACGTCGTAGTGCACCACAAATTGGTCAACGACTTCTCTCAGCAAAGGGAGCGTCCACCCGCCTCCACGAACCTGCTGGAGCTGCTCAGCAGTGAGCAGATCTTTGCGAATTCCGTAACGGTTCGGAGAGCGTAGCGCGGCAGCATCTTCGGTCGGTTCTTTCCAAGCCGCCTTGTCGAGATCGCTGAATCGACGTTCAACACGATAAGCGTCATACCCGTCGGGATCGGTCCACAGCACCACCGGAGCGGTCGTGTGAAACAATTGACCGCAAACCATGATTTCGTCGCCGGAGCGCTCGATCTGCTGGCCGATCTCAGCGGCGAGTGCTGTCTGCTCGATGACGATTTGGAGCAAGATCGACAATGCAACCCCAACCGTGAGGCGGAGGAGGGTAGGCAGAGGATCATACCGTTTTTTTGTCGAAATGGCAGACACGGCTAATCTCATACGTGCAGGGCGTTTAACTTATTCGCTAACTGTAACATATCGACAGGGAAAAAGGAGGTTAGCATTTAAACCTTTATGATCCAGTTCTTGCGGTACATAACGTGCCAATCAATCACATTGTTCAACGATGTGCCGCCCAATGTTGAGCGAAGCGGTTGCCGCTGGCGAAGGGGCATTGAGCACGTGGATGAGGCGCCCGTCGCGTTGGATCTGGAAGTCATCGATCATTTTGCCATCACGCCCGACGGCTTGCGCGCGAACGCCGGCAGGCGCCGCTTCAAGGTCGTCGCTACGGATCGCGGGGACCAACCGCTGCAGCGCGCGAACGAAGGCCGCTTTACTGAAGCTGCGCCACATTTCGCCCAGGCCTTCGCGCCAGTATTTAGCGGCAAGTCGAATGAAGCCTGGATAGGTGAGCGATTCAAGCAAGTCGTACGGATTGATTGTCGTTTTTGTGTAGCCTTCGCGGGCAAAGGCGAGGACCGCGTTCGGCCCGCATTCGACGCTGTTGTCGATCATGCGAGTGAAGTGGACTCCTAGGAATGGAAAAGCCGGATTGGGCACAGGATAGATGAGGTTGTTGACCAGATTAGCGGCGCCGGGTTTAAGTTGATAGTATTCGCCGCGGAAGGGAACGATCTTCGTATTGCACGTATCACTGGCCAGCTTGGCGACCCGATCGCAGTGCAGTCCGCCACAGTTGACAAGCTGCTTGGCACGGCACTGCCCGCCGGTTGTCGTGAGTCGGACTTCGTCGTCTCCCTTGTCGATATCAACAACGCGCGTGTTGAGCAGAATTTTGCCGCCCGCTGCAGTGATGATCTCGGCCAGTCGCTTGCAGACTTGGCCGTAGTTGACGATTCCCGCCTCAGGGACATGGATAGCCCGAATGCCTGCCGCGGCTGGCTCCAGTTCCAATAATCGCTCACGATCAATCAGCTCGCTATTGATGCCGTTAGCTTGTCCACGCTGGAAAATCTGCAAAAGAGCGTGTAATTCCGATTCGTCGAGGGCGACAATAACTTTGCCGCAGATGTCATGTTGAATGCCTTCGCGCGCGCAGAATTCCTCCATCGCTTGTTTACCGGCGCGGCAGTTGAGAGCCTTGAGCGAGCCCGGCTTGTAGTAGATGCCTGAGTGCAATACGCCCGAATTGTGGCCCGTCTGATGATGGGCAACATCGGGCTCTTTTTCGATAACGGCAATGGATCGGTCGGGATACTTCTGCCCAAACCGATAGGCCGTCGACAGACCGACCACTCCGCCGCCTACGACGACCAAATCAAACGAATCCATCGTGGCTTTCTCAGTGAACTACGAAACGTGCTGAAACGATCGTGCCCGTTCATTGTAGTGTAGCTCATCGCCGAATTGGCAACAAAGCGAAGAGAGTATAAAGAATCGGGGGGGGTAAACAGCTATTCAACAAGCTGCCATTTGACAAGCTGCCATTTGACACGCTGCCAGTTGACAAGCGGACTAGTACGCGCCGTCGGCCGATAGTACAGCCGGAAGGGTCAACGCGATCAGCTTCAGATCGAGAGCGAGGCTGCGATTCTCGATATACGCCAGGTCCATCTGGAGTTGTTCGGGGAACGGGATTCGACTGCGACCTGAGACCTGCCAAGTGCAAGTGAGACCTGGCTTAACCGCCAATCGCTGCATGTCGTCCCAGGTATACTGCTCAACCTCGGTGACCAACGGTGGTCGGGGCCCAACCATGCTCATGTCGCCTTTAAGGACGTTCCACAATTGCGGTAGTTCGTCGATACTAGTGCGGCGCATCCAGCGGCCAACCTTGGTGACTCGTGGATCGTCGGGGATTTTGAATGACCGATCGTCGTCGTGCGAATTGAAAAAAGCCAATTTCGCTTTCATTTTGTCAGCGTTCATCACCATACTGCGGAATTTATAGCAGGAAAACTCATTTCCGCCTTCACCGACCCGAGTATGTGGATAGAAAACCGCGCCGCCATCAGTGAGTTTGACCAAGATCGCCGAGAAGAGCAGCACCGGCGACAGCACGATCAGTAGGACCGCGCTCATCCCAATGTCAAGGGCCCGTTTGGCCGTCAAATAGACCAGACTGTCAGTAAGGCTGCCGATGACGGTTGACTCGACAACGGTAGACTCCAGCGTCAACATGCCATTCGCTGAGAGGATCGGTTCCGCCGAAGCTATCGTCTGCTCTGGTGCGGAATAATGGTGCCTAGCCGCGATTGGCGCTTGCGTGTTTTGAGCCTCCTCGTCCTGGTCGGCCTGGCTTTGCTTGACCTGGTATTGGCTGGCCTGGCTTTGGTTATGGTGGTTTCGGTTGTGGTGGTCTTCGGTATCGTCAAATCGAATCGCCGGTGCGCCAGACAACGGCTCCGTGGGAATCAGAACCTCCACATCTGCGGCATAGTCTTGCTGCTCGCCAGAGTTCCTCGGCCCATTGCTAGAACGCGCACCGAGCCCATTTGACCCAGTCCCATTCGACCGAGTCCCATTCGACCCAGCCCCGTTAGACCCGGTGGTATTAGACCCGGTCGCATCGCGAGCCAGAACAGCGGGCACCTTAGTTTCCGTACCTGGACGTAAGGGAGACGCTGTCGACATAGATTCCTTGAGCTTTCCGCCGAACTTTTGCTGGGCATACTTTCGAACAGCCCAAGCCTCGAGACAAAAAGCTAGAGCAGAGCTACTTTTATTCAATTCGCGACTGTGCAAACCCAATGCCGTTATCGAGCGTTTCGTCGAATGACACAGAATCAACTTTTTGCGGAGCGGCTGCCAAGAAAAAATGTGCAAGAGTCAGGCGAGATTCCAGAAAGTCTGCATCTCAGCGGCCACTAGCTAGGCGACCAGCCAGAAAACATGTAAGAAACGGCCTCGGAAATCTTCAGTCGGGAACCGCATTTATCTATCGTTTTGATAAATAGAGGGCGATAAATTTGCTAATGAACTTATCGCCGCCGTTTCTCTGACCACTATTGACGACCTCCCGCAGTGACTGCCAGTTAGTTTCCGACGGTAGAATTGTTGAAAGAGTTCTTGATCGACGTTAGGCTGGAGTATTCCCAATTGCACTCAGTTAACAACAATAGCCCCAACCAAGATATCGTCCGATGGCTGCACAAGACCTCCAGATCCAACCGCGTCGCTCCGGCTACCTCGCTCAGCAAAATACCGTTGGCCAGCAACCGAATCTTTCGGTCGACCCTAGCGACGAAAGGCCTTCAATCTTGGTATCGGCGCTGCGGCGCCGTTGGTGGTTGTTTCTTCTGATTGGCTGTGCAAGCGCTGCAGTGGGTCGAGAGGCAATGGTGCAATTTGGTAGGGATTCTTCGCTCAGCACTGCATCGGTAATCGAGACAGGGTTACCTGGCTCACCCGAGGGCGGAGAGGTGATCAAGTCGATGGGGCCAACGACCTGCGCTGAACTCATCACATCGTTCAGCATCCTAAACAAATTATGCGAGTCTCGCGGGATCGATATTTCGCCGACGATTCTCCAAGACCTGATCGAAACCAAAACGAGTCGTGGTTCAAGTCTATTGAACGTCGAGTTTACCTGGTCGAATGCCGAAGACGGCGTCGCGATGTTGAACGAGTTGCTCGATATTTTCGTCGAAGATATCGCCTCTCAGCGAAGAAAAGTATTGCGCGATCACATGCAGCATGTCGAAAACGCATTACTACAGTCTCGTGCTGACGTGGCTGATGCGCGGCAGCAAATATTTGAAGTACAAGCTGAGCAGCAGAAGGTTCTCGATGAGGGAGGGCTCAATAGCGCACGGTATCAAAATATTCTCCAAAGTGTTTCTAGCACCCAGTTGGGGGTAGACGAAAAACGTGTTGAGCAGTTGGGAGTGTTGCAGCAAATTGAAGTGATTCAGCGAAAAAGTGACGAATGGGAATTGCGGATTGAGGAAGTGCTGAGTGATTTTAAATCTCAATTAGTTCGAAAGGTTGCGACAAGATTGAAGCGAGTTCGTGAACAAATTACGAAAACCTCTGAGGTCTATGTAGAGTTGTCCGATTTGGTTGCATCGATTGAGAACTTTGCTACGTCGAAGGAATCGCCCTCAGATATCCAGCAATGGCAGGGTGATTTGTACGCCATGGTAGCGGAACGCGGGTTGCCGCTCGCCGAGCAAGACCTTCAAGACATCGCGGCTGTCTTCGAAACGCAAGTCGAGGCGCATGCGCTTCAGCTCAAGCAAGTCAATTCGGAGCGGCAGCAACTGGCGAAGCAACAGGAGCAATTGGAATTGAACCTGATTCCGGTGAGCTACCAAATTAAGATGCTGGAAACTCGTCTGGCCGACTATCAGAAGCAGTCGGATGACATCAGCGAGCAGTTAACAGGAATCGGGTCTGACCAATTTGGTGCGTACGAGCTTCAGCTTGAACAATCCGAAAATCAGCAGAAGGCGTTGTCGGCTCAGCTCGAAAACATGAATCAGTTGGAAAAGTGTCGTGTGCGTGAATGGTCAGTTTCTGTGCCGGCCAGCTTGGCGACGACGCAGATATCATCAAATCGAACCAAGCTGTTTGTGCTAGCTTTTGGGATCTGTGGTTTGGTGATGAGTTTGCCAGTATTGGGCTCGGAATGGTATCGTCAGCAGACCTCGCCGCAAGTAGCTTTCGCCAATTCGCTGCACTTGCCCGTGCTGGCGGAGCGTATCTTGCAAGATTTTCCCCTGCGGCGCTATTATCCTAGGAGGGGGCATCGCATGGCGACGGCGAAGTTATCCGAAGAGCAATTAGAAGTTGTGCGTATGTTGGCATTGCGTATTCAGCAGTCGTCGCGCACTGACGGGTCAGTCGTACTATTTAGTAGTATCGATTCGCATTATAGCGCTGCCCCGCTGATGGCGTCGGTTGCCGACTGCTTGGCGAAGCGCGAAGAAAGAGTGTTGATTGTCGATGCCGTCTGCCCCGACAAGTCGCGACTGCCGATAGCCAACTTGATTCCCATGCCCCAGCAGGAGTCTGCCGAGAGTTCTCCTTTGCCACTTGAGGCTGTGGCCGGTGAGCAGCCGGGCCTGTCTGAATATCTAATCTCAGGCTGTCAGACAGTGAGTGACTTGGTACTTCACACCGGTTGCCCAGGAGTCGATCTCATCAGCAGCGGACACACTCCGTTTCCCCGCGAAGCCTTGGCCTCAAGCGGTTTGACTGAACTCGTGGAACGATGTCGGGAGAATTACAGCATGATTCTGGTGAACAGCCCCGCGGCTACTGCATCGGCGGATTTGCAGATGTTGACCGCCCGAGCGGACGGCGTGGTGTTGATGGCAACCAAGGAAGTTCGCAAGAATCCAAGGGCGCGGGCGGCGGTGGTCGACCTGATTGAACTTGGCGCACCGATCATCGGTGTCGTTGCTTAGTGCTCCCAATGCTGCTGACGATGCCAGTCCAGCGTCTATAGCTGATTCAAAAGCTGTGTCAATGCCTGACCCGGTGCTACCCCCCCCTACCCTGTTTGATAATCGAGTTGGCCATGTGGGTGATGCTGCTAAGTGGTTTAGCCATTGCAGTTTCGCTGCCAGCGGTCGTATTGGGGTGTGAGTGTTTGCTGGCGCTGTTACCATTGCGTCGAGATCGACGAGCCGAAAGGGGCCGCCGGCCGTCGCTGGCAGTACTCGTTCCGGCGCATAACGAGCAAGCGGGGATCGGCGCGACGATCGATGCCATTATACCGCAGCTCGGGGCAGACGATCGTCTGATTGTGATCGCAGACAACTGCGAAGATCAGACCGCGGCTGTTGCTCGTCGACTGGGTGCCCTGGTCTTCGAGCGTGTGGACGCAGAGCGCCGAGGCAAAGGCTACGCGATAGGTTACGCCCTGGAGCAGTTGGCTGCCGAGCCACCCGAGGTTGTCGTCTGTATCGATGCGGATTGTCTGCCCTTGCCTGGCTGCATCGAACGCGTCGCTCGGGCCTGCTGCGTTTCGAGCAGGCCGATTCAAGCAGCGTACCTTATACTGCCGCCAGAAAATGCTTCTCCGGGGACTCGCATTTCTGGGTTCGCTGTGATGGTGAAGAACTATGTCCGACCGCGCGGGCTGCAGCGATTGGGGATGCCCTGTCTGATCACCGGATCGGGTGTCGCTTATCCGTGGGACGTACTCCAGCAAGTGCCCCACTCCGAAGCGCACATCGTCGAAGACATGCATTACAGCGTCGACCTAGCACTGGCCGGTTTTTCTGCCCAGCCTTGCATGGAGGCATTTGTTGAGTCGAAGTTGCCAAGTATGCAACAGGCCGCACGCACACAGCGAACTCGCTGGGAGCACGGGCATCTGTCGGTGATGCTCTCCGAGGGGCCGCGGTTGTGGAGCGGTGCGGTGCGGCAGCGATCGCTTCGCTTGCTGGTGTTGTGGCTTGAATTAATGGTCCCTCCATTGAGTCTTTTGCTTTGCGTTTTAGCGGTAACTGGTGGAGCACTGCTTGTGGCTGGTGTGTTGACTGCTGCTTGGCCGGCGCTAGGGCTGCTGCTGGCAGGAGTTGGTGTAGGCTTGGCCGGTTTGGCGGCAGCCTGGTGGCGATTCGGCCGACGAATGTTGCCGACAAG
>Ga0310121_10003885_pt1 | contig 13460 bp, 12 predicted proteins | sample CB27_Tmax_986_MG_FD_203504 | JGI IMG/M metagenome (GOLD analysis project Ga0310121, IMG submission 203504) | Marine microbial communities from Western Arctic Ocean, Canada - CB27_Tmax_986 | ecosystem: Environmental > Aquatic > Marine > Oceanic | place: Canada: Western Arctic Ocean | collected... | reverse complement strand
GCCCGCCGCCGTTTGCTCTTCCAGCCAGCACAACCAGTCCCGGACGCCGGCCGAATTCAAGCGAGTGACGGCAGACACATCCACAAGGCACGTTCGACTCTGGGGAGAAAGTTGGAGCGATTCGAATGCCGAGTGCTCATCCATCACGCCAGACAAAGAGACATGGGCCCATCCCTCTGGGTGTTCCTGAACGGCGTGAATCAATTGTGCGACCATAATAGACCAAACCACCCGTTCCACTGCCCACGACGTTTTCGTCGCTGAGACGGTGCCCGTGCGGGGTTAGTATGTCCATGCGGCTACAGACTGTAAAGATGCGTAATCACTCAAATGACCAAAAGCGTTGACTCGGCGTCCCAAACGCTGGAAACTGCTCGACTCGCTAGGGCTTCTGTGCTAGGCCCAGCGCCGTGCAAATCGAAGAACTGAATGACGAGAACCACGAGACGCAACCCGCCCACGTAGCCATCATCATGGACGGAAACGGGCGGTGGGCTGACCAACGCGGCATCCCACGCTTGGACGGTCACCGTGAAGGGGCCGATCGTGTACGAGAGATCACACGCGCGGCCCGGCGATTGGGCATCAAACGACTCACTCTGTATGCGTTCAGTCAACAGAATTGGGGCCGACCCAGTGACGAAGTGCACGGCTTGATGCAGCTCCTGCAGGATTATCTTTGCACAGAACGTAGCGAGATCCTGGACAACGACATTCGCCTCACAGCCATTGGCGACGTGGATCGTCTGCCCGACTTTGTGCGCACGCCTCTCTTCGCGCTGATGGAGGAATCCCAGTCCAATCAGCACATGGTGCTCAGCCTGGCCTTGAGCTATGGCGGACGAGAAGAAATCGTCCGCGCTTGCCAACACATCGCACAGCAGGCGGTCAATGGCGATTTGGCGGTGGATTCAATCGACATCAACACATTCAACAACGCACTGATGAGCCCGGATCCCGATCTGCTGATTCGAACCAGCGGCGAGTACCGGCTCTCAAATTTTCTGCTGTGGCAATCGGCCTACACCGAATTTATCTTCACCGACACCATGTGGCCCGACTTCACAGAGGATGAGTTCCTCAAAACCCTCTCTATTTTTCAATCTCGGGAGCGACGTTTTGGTCTGCGTCCCGGTCTGGATCTGTCATGATCGCACGGCTCTCGACAGGCGTTGTTTTGGGGGGCGCGATCATCGCGCTCCTCATCATGGGCCCGGACTGGTCCGGATACGCCATCATTCAGTTGCTTATGCTCTTTGGCGCCGACGAATTCTATCGAATGGGATTGCAGGACTCCCCAAAACACTATCGGTTGGCCGGCGTATTGGCCTTCGGCGGCATCATCGCGGTGACGTATTGGGCCAGCGCGTGGCTACCGGCCGCCTTCTTGATCGCCACACTCGCCTTGCTGTGTGTGGTGCTCTTTTCCTCCGAGCCCGTTGAAAAAATGGGACCCCATGCGTCGGTCCTTATCGCAGGGCTTTTGTATCTGGGGGGCACGGTCGCCGCCTTGACGGACATTACGCACATGCCCAACGACGACGGCTACAAACTGCTGTTGATCCTGTTTGCGACCGTCTTTTTTGGAGACACGGGCGCTTTTTTCTTCGGCAAAGGCATTGGCGGTCCCAAACTCTATCCCAAGATCAGCCCCAAGAAGACCTGGTCAGGAGCCATCGGTGGTGCCCTCTGCAGCGTGGGTGGATTCTTTTTGTTCTACCATCTCTTTCCCCTCCAAAACGTCCAATTTACGGTCATTCAAGGCGTCGGACTGGCCTTGGTCTGCGCGGTCTTGGCTCAAATTGGAGACTTGGCCGAATCGCTCTTCAAGCGCTCCTACGGTGTCAAAGACTCGGGATCCATCTTGCCCGGTCACGGCGGCATGTTGGATCGTGTTGATGGGGTCCTGTTCGCCGCACCGGCCATGTGGATCTGGCTGACCTACATCCGATAATCGCGGGACCCCCCATGTACCGGACCGGTCCCCTGGGGATAACGCATCCCAAACCCTCGACGAAGGCGCATCCAACGTGCTAGAACTTCGCCATGGCTGAACGTACAGTCGCCGTCATTCTTGCCGCGGGCAAAGGCACTCGGATGCGTTCCGAGCAACCCAAGGTCTTGCACACGATCTTGGACCGCCCTCTCATTGGGTACCCGCTGGCGCTCTGTGATGACGTGAAGATATCCCACAAAGTGGTGGTGGTGGGCGAAGGACGCGAAGCCGTCGAAGCGTGCGTCACCCGCTTGGACAGTTCGGCCCAATTTGCGCTGCAGCCAGAGGCGCGGGGAACGGCCGATGCCGTGCGGTCTGCGCTGGACCAGACCCAGGGGTTCGACACCGTGTTGATCCTCAGCGGCGATGTGCCGGGCCTGAGCGCAGCCACGGTTGAAGCGCTCTTGCTCACCTTCCAACAATCGAACGCGCCGCTGGCGATCGTCGGCTTTGAGCCCGCCGATCCCACGGGGTACGGCCGGCTCGTCATGGAGGACGATGCGGTGATCGCCATCGTGGAAGAGGGGGACGCCAATCCACAACAACGCGACATAGGCGTCGTCAACGCGGGCATATACGCCGCGGACCAGGCGTTTTTGGCCCGCGCGCTCGCTCAGATCGACACCAACAACGCCCAAGGCGAGTTCTATCTCACCGATTTGGCGAAATTGGCCGCCCAAGCCGGCACGCCGGCCCCGGTGATCATCACGGCAGACGCCAGCGAGGTGCAGGGCATCAACGACCGCGCTGAGCTGGCGGCAGCGACGGCCATGCTGCGCAATCGACGAAACACATCGCTGGCGCACGAGGGCGTCACCCTGCTCGATCCCGACACCACCTACGTCGGTTGGGACGTTCACATTCAAAGCGATGTGACCTTGTCTCCCCACGTCAGCCTGCACGGACAAACCACGATCGGCGCTCAGACCACCATCGGACAGGGGGCGGTGTTGACCCACGTGATCGTGGGATCCAAGGTGACCATCAAACCCTATTGTGTGGTCACCGAGTCAACGCTCAGCGACGGCGCCACGATTGGTCCATTCGCTCATTTGCGACCCGGCACGGTTCTGGGCGAAGGCGCCAAAATAGGCAATTTTGTGGAAACCAAAAAGGCCGTGGTGGGAGCGGGTTCCAAAGCGAGTCATCTGACCTATCTGGGCGATTGTGAGCTGGGCGAGGGTGTTAATGTGGGCGCAGGGACCATCACCTGCAATTACGACGGCACCCACAAACATCGCACTCGGATCGAAGACGGCGTGTTCGTGGGCTCGAACACGGCCATCGTGGCACCGGCCACCATTGGGGAAAACGCGGTGATCGGCGCGGGGACCACGATCACCAAAGATGTGCCGGCGGACGCCCTGGCCTTGTCGCGTTCCCCCCAAACCAACGTAGAGGGTTGGGCAGCCCGCAAACGAAGAAACGACGGAGCCGAGGAGTAAGCGCATGTGCGGCATCATCGGTTACGTGGGCTCCAAGAACTGCACAGAGCTCATTCTCGAGGGCCTGCAACGCCTGGAATACCGCGGTTACGACAGCGCGGGCATCGCGGTCATCGCCGACGATGATCTCCACATCCGCCGCTCGGCCGGTAAATTGGTGAACCTGGCGAACAATCTTCGCACCGATCCCTTGACGGGCACCACCGGCGTGGGTCACACCCGCTGGGCTACGCACGGGGCGCCCACCGAAGAAAATGCGCATCCCCATCGCGCCGGGGATGTGGTGGTGGTCCACAACGGCATCATCGAAAACCACAAAGAGCTCAAAGACGAGCTCAAGACCGACGCGCTGCCCTTTACCAGCGAAACAGACACCGAGATCATCGCTCACCTCATTCATCGGGAACGCGCCAAAGGGTTGGACTTGCCCGAAGCGGTACGGAGTGCGCTGAGCGAAGTGCGCGGGGCGTACGCCATCGCGGTGCTCGACCGGACCGAGCCCGATCGGATCATCGCCGCCAAGAACGCGTCGCCGTTGGTCGTAGGGATCGGCGATGGGGAAAACTACCTGGCCAGCGACATCCCCGCCATCTTGCCCCACACCCGGGAGATGATTTTCCTCGGCGAAGGCGAGATGGCGATCCTCACCCAAGACGATGTGTCCATCGTGAGTATCGAGGATGGAGAGCCGATCGCCAGTGAGCCTCAAACCATCACGTGGTCGCCCGCCATGGCCGAAAAAGGCGGCTACAAACACTTCATGCTCAAAGAGATCCACGAACAACCTCGGGCCATGGTCGACACGCTTCGCGGTCGGGTGCGCATCGAACACGACGCGGTGGACTTGCCTGGGATCACGCTGGATGATGCGGCTCTGAAGGCCATCGATCGGGTGGTCATCGTGGCCTGCGGCACCAGTTGGCACGCAGCGCTCATTGGCGAGACCCTCATTGAACAATTTGTCCGGATCCCCACCGAAGTGGAATTGGCGAGCGAGTTTCGCTACCGAAAACCGGTCGTGAACGACAAGACCCTGGTCATCGCCATCAGCCAGAGCGGGGAGACCGCCGACACGCTGGCGGCCATCGCCGAAGCCAAGAAGAGCAATACCCCCTTGGTAGGCGTGTGCAATGTCATCGGCTCCACCCTGACCCGGCAGTGTGAATCCATGGTGATGACCCACGCGGGTCCCGAGGTGGGCGTGGCCTCGACCAAAGCGTTCGCCACGCAGATTGGGGCGCTCTACATGCTGGCCCTTCGAATCGCCCAAGCCCGGAGGACCATGACCTCCGCCGAGATCGGGGAGCATCTGCAGGATCTTATCGAGATCCCCAGTCGAATGGAAGAGATCATCCAAGGCCCCACAGACGTGTACAAAGCCCTGGCGCGCAAGCTCCACCACACAAGCAGCATGCTCTACTTGGGTCGCGGCCTCAGCTACCCCGTGGCCCTGGAGGGCGCGCTCAAGCTCAAAGAGCTCAGCTACATCCACGCCGAAGGCTACGCGGCCGGTGAGATGAAGCACGGACCCATCGCGCTCATCGACGAAGACATCTACAGCGTGGTGGTCTGTCCCGAAGGGCCCCACTTTGAGAAGACCTTGTCCAACGTGGCCGAGATCAACACCCGGGGTGGATCGGTCATCGCGGTGACCACCGAAGGTGCCGCCGCCGAGCGCGTGAGCGACGAAGTAGACACGGTCATCACCGTCCCGGCTGTGCGGGAACACCTGCAGCCCCTGCTGACCATGCTGCCCATGCAGCTGCTGGCCTACTACGTGGCCGACTTCAAAGGCACGGACGTGGATCAGCCGCGGAACTTAGCCAAGTCCGTCACCGTGGAATAGCGCTAAAGTGTACCACGCAGACCCCTGATATTCAGTGGTTCTTGCGCCTCCAAATCATCGTGGAAACAGGCGCTCTCTGGCTCGGCGCATACTCCGAATACTCGGCATCCCTGTATGATCTGATAATGGAGTTGAGGGGCGAAGGACTTGGATACAGACGCATTGCCAAGTTGTTGAATAGCCAAGAGATAGAGACGCCAAGGGGTAAGGCTTGGTTGCCACAGTCCGTCTTTTCCATAATCAAGAAACGACGTCTCAGAGACGAACGCCTAAGCAGTCCACCCCAAATCACGCAGGGACCACGGACACTGCTGGTTCAAGTTGGAGAGAACGCCGTACCACAAACGAATTCATGTTAGGGTCTCGCGTTATGGGCTTCTATGATCGCTTCATTTTGCCGTATCTAGTCAACTGCGCCTGTGGCGGTCGTGCATTTCAGAAGCAACGCGAACGGGTCGTGCCCAACGCATCCGGCAGGGTTCTCGAAATTGGGTTGGGCAGTGGACTCAACCTTCCCGTTTACATGCCGGGAAAAGTCACCGAAGTGGTGGGGATTGAACCGTCAAAAAATATTTCTCAGCTTGCACAAAAACGAATCGATGACTGCGATTTCACTGTGTCCGTACTTGAATCGAACGCTGAAGATATTTCGCTTGAGTCATCCTCCTTTGACACCGTACTCGTGACCTACACCCTGTGCACAATCCCGAACCCGTCCAAAGCGCTCTCAGAGATGGCACGGCTCCTCAAGCCCGAAGGTCAATTGCTCTTTTGTGAACATGGGGTCTCACCCGATGAATCGGTAGCCAACTGGCAACGGAGAATCAATCCTATTTGGGGTGCCATTGGCGGTGGCTGCCGACTGGATTCGGACATCCCCACCTTAATCTCGCAAAATAGATTTACAATCACCGAAAACAACAGCGGCTATATACCCGGGCTAAAAAGCCTGAGCTTCAATTATTGGGGCGCCGCCACGCTGGCTTGATAGGAAGCAGTGAACAGGTGATGCCAAGCATCTCACTGAAACGCTCTTACGCATCTAAAAAAAAACCATAACAAGTGATTATGCGCTTAGTATACCCGTTCGCACATTCGGCGACGGTGGAGTAGATCCGAAAAGGCTAGTCGCAGCCCGCGCTTGGGACAGCACCATTGAGGTGTCCGCAGCAGGTGTCGTCGTTTTCCTGACTATTGGTGAAGTCCGGGCAGACCGTAAACCCCCATTTTGTTCCGGTCAGGTTTGCGTTTTGGAGATTCGCGTCCTTCAGGTTCGTGTAGATCACGTCTGCGTCGGTCAGGTTCGCGCCGGTCAGGTCCGCACCGTTCATGTCGGCTTCGCTCAGATCTGCGTTGGTCAGGTTCGCATTGCTCAGGTTGGCGTCTTGCAGATGCGCGGCTACCAGGTACGCGTCAGTCAGGTCAGCGTTCGTCAGGTTCGTGCCTTCCAGCTGCGTGTGCCCCATATACGCGCCAATCAGGTTCGCGTTTTGCAGATTGGCGCCCGTCAGGTCCGCGTATGCCAGCTCCGCGCCTGCCAGCTCCGCGCCTTGCAGCTCTTTACAGCCCGCCAGGGCTTTTCCTAGCCAGGTGGTCACAGTACATTCCAACGGCGTGTCTGGGGCGTCTGATGGGTTGGTGTCCGCGGTGGTGGTGTCTGAGGAGGTGGTATCCGAGGTGGTGGTATCCGGGGTGGTGGTGTCTGCGGAGATCACATCACTCGTGGTGGTGTTGGGCTCGTCTCCACCATTCCCACAGCCACTCAGCCCGCCAATGGCGACGACGAGAAAAGCTGAAAGCAGCAAAGAGTAGATGCGACGCATGATGTTCCCCCGAATGTTCGGATTGAAAATACTACCATGGACCATGCAAGGCAATGGGGCTACGATAAGCCCTACAAGCTAGCTGTTTGAGTCACGGTCGAGTAGCCGAGTTTCGAATGTAGAAAAACTGCCCGGCACGAGCTTTCAAGAACGCATTGGCGTCCATGGCTGGCGGCGGCGTGTGATGGCAAGGCGGTGGGACGCCGGCGTAGCAGCGCTACGTCAAGGAGCACAAACGTAGCCAGCGCGCGGGGCAGGCGGTCAGTGGCCCAAGGCGCTCGCAGAAAGCCCGTGCTATTCGACGAATTGTAGAAATCGCGCGACGATCTTCTTGGTCCCCACGCTCTTGAAGTGCACCGTCACCCGGGCGTTGGGGCCGTCGCCGTCCATGTTCTTGATGGTGCCAAAGCCAAAGCTGGGGTGGGTCACCTGAGCGCCCACGCCGCCGACGCTGGCGGCGGACTGACTGTCGCTAAAATCCAACTCTCGATCGTCGGAGGTACGTGTCCAGGTGCTCGCCGACGATTTGGCGGAGGTCCACCCGCCGCGATCGCCCAATGTAGAGCCAGAGAATCGGTCTTCGGCGCTCTGATGACACGCTTCTTTGGGGATCTCGTGCACGAAACGTGAGGGGGGGTTGAAGTCGGTGCGGCCAAACCGCTGGCGACTGCGCGCCCAGCTCAGGGTGACTCGTTTCTTGGCGCGCGTGATGGCCACGTACGCCAAGCGCCGCTCCTCTTCAATCGCGTCGCTGTCACTGCTGTTGAAGTGGGGGAAGACATTTTCTTCCAGCCCCGTCACAAACACCGTATCGAACTCCAAGCCTTTGGCCGCGTGAACGGTCATGAGGATCATCGCATCTTGGGACCGATCGCTGTTCTCGTCCAAACTGCTCAGGAGCGACACATGATCCAAGAAGGCGGACAAGGACCGGTCCTCGGCCCGCTCGGACCAGTTCTGGATGCTGACCATGAGCTCGTCCACGTTTTCTCTTCGGCTCTGGGCCTCGAAGGTGCCTTCGTCTTGCAGTCGCTTGATGTAGCCGGTTTCGGCCAACACGGTCTCGGCCACTCGAAAGACCTGCGAATCATCCGTCACGAGCTTTCGAAGCTGCTCGTTGAGACGTCGAAAACGATCCACCGCCTTCTTGGCGCGGCGGCCCTCGGGTCGTTCAATGAGTCGAAGGAGGCCGTCGTAGAGCGACGTCTCTTCGTCTGCGGCGATGACCGAGGCCTTCTTGAGGGTGGTCTGTCCAATGCCCCGAGGGGGCTCGTTGATCACCCGCATCAAGGCCACATCGTCGTTGGGGTTGTGGGCCAAGCGCAGGTAGGCCAACACGTCTTTGACCTCTTTGCGTTGATAGAACTTCAGCCCCCCCACCACCACATAAGGCGTGGCGCTGGATCGAAGGGCGTCTTCATAGTGGCGACTCTGGGCGTGGGTCCGATAAAACACAGCGATATCGCGAAGGGACACCCCCTCGCGATGTCGCGCGAGCGCCTGGCCGATCACCCAACGCGCTTCGCCCGACTCGGTGTCCGCTTGATGGAGTTGCACCCGATCGCCGCCCTTGTCCTCGGTCCAGAGCACCTTCTCGTGGCGGTGTTGATTGCAGCTGATCAGACCGCTGGCCGCCTTGAGAATGTTCTCCGTGGATCGATAGTTTTGCTCCAACCGAACGGTCTCGACCGTGTGGCCCGGAAAATCGTTGGGAAAGCCCAGGATGTTGCCCACCTCGGCCCCGCGCCACCGGTAAATGGACTGATCGTCATCGCCCACGACGCACACATTGGCGGTGTCGCCCGCCAGCATGCGAATGAGTTTGTATTGGGCGTGATCGGTGTCCTGGAACTCATCCACCAGAATATAGCGCCAGCGATATTGGTATTCGCTGAGCAAGGGTGGATGCTTGGTAAACAAGCGCACGGCTTGGAAGATCAGATCCCCAAAATCGAACGCGTCGGCCGTTCGCTTGGTCTTCTCGTAGGCGGTATACACCTTGGCGCAGAGTCGGTCGATGAAGGACTCCATGGGCAATTCGGCGTGTTCCGGCCCCCGGAGATGGTGCTGCTGCGTGTCGATCCAGCTGGCCGCTTTGCGCGCGTTGAGGGTGTCTTTGGCGATGTTTAGAGAACGGATCACCCGCTCCAACAAACGCTTTCGATCGTCGTCATCGTAGACCACAAACCCCGAGGTTCGATCGGTCAGATCCGCGTGACGTCGTAGCAAACGCAAACAGATGGAATGAAAGGTACCCAGCCACACATCGCGGCCTTCGGGGCCCAAAAGCTCCGCGACACGCTCTCGCATCTCTCCGGCCGCTCGGTTGGTGAACGTAACGGCCAAGATCTCCCAGGGTTTGATGCCGTGTTCCAAAATCAGGTGGGCGATTTTGTAGGTGATGACTCGCGTTTTGCCGCTGCCGGCACCGGCCAAGACAAGCAAAGGGCCACCGATATGGCGGACCGCATCAAGCTGGACATCGTTCAAGGCTTTGTCGAAGTCGATCATCGACTCGGCATACCGCGTCACGTGCCCCGGGGCAACCGGGAAAAGACAGGATACGGTGTGGTTACTCGACCGGGGGTGCCGTGGGGGTGCGTAGCGCTTCCAAGATCCGTGCATACTTGGATTGGCGGAGATTTTGGCGCGCGTTCAAGAGAATCAACAACACGATCACCGAGCGGATCCCCACCTCGTAGGCGGGATCCCGATACCACCGGTACCCAATGTACGTGGCGTAAAGCGCAGCCACGACCAAACCCACCCACATGAGCACCCGGAAGAGACGCTGCCGTGCGATGGCCTGGGCCGCAAATTGTTCGTCGGTTGGATTCAACAAGGAGCTAGGCTCGCACAGAACGTCGAAACCACCACAGCAGTCCGAGCACATGCGCAAACACGAAGGCAAATGGGCCACTTGCCGGGGTTTCCGTACTCACCGCGCATCCACCGCCAGCGTCCTGGCCACCGCTTTCGCAATGGGTTGTGGCCGTCGACTGGAGGCCATTGGAAAAAAGCGCCGTCACTTCGTAGCACGCACCGGTGTCTGCCGGGATCTGTGGGCGGCAAGCAGCAGGCCACAAGGTCGTCACCCCATCGGACGTGACCACCCAACCAATGCCCTCGGTGTGCACATCCAGCGCCACCAAGGTCGCATCGCTCGCATCACACCATTGAGCGGCCGCCAGGTAGCCACAGTGGTCCGGTTGGCCCTCGACGCTGAACACATCGGCGATGACCGGCGCATCGATGGACACTGCACCGGTGCTCTCTCCCGTAGTGAATGTAGACGCCAGCTTCTTCACCGTGGGCCCGTCGCCCACCTGCACCAAGAGATCGTAGGTCGTGTCGGGCATGAGATCACCCGGGTTAAAAATCCACGGGTGAGCACCGTCGGTGCCTGAGGGTTCCAGGACCACCTCACCCACGCTCACAACCACCGGCACGCCTGCGGGTACTACCACAACAACATTCATGTTCGTGGGGACATCCGTGGCGTTCTTCTCGGGATACATCCACAGCACCTCGCCCATGGGTGCACCGCAGTCGGCATGAACAATACCCGACGAAACCATTCCCAACACCAAGACGAGACCTGCAATCCGACTGGACGTCATGCTAGACCTCGTTCTCTGGGAGAAGACCCCGCAAAATAAAGTCGTAAAGCGCGGAAGCCATCGCCTTTTTGTCTGGGATCTCCACTCGAGACACCACCAGATAGTGGTAAAGGACTTCCTTGATGGACCCAATCATGGCCGTGGACACAATGTGTGCGTTGACGGGTCGAATGATCCCCATTTCAGCACCGCGTTGCAGCGCCTCGACCAACATGCCCTGCAGGAATTGATAAAATCCTGCGAGCTTCCGGTCCACCTCATCGTCCACACCCACGGCCTCGCGCAGAAGAACGGTGGTCAGATCGTGGTTTTCTACGAGCAGATCCACCACCCGCTGAATGTTGTCGTACATCTGTTGGGTCGGCGTGGGCAGATCCGGCGACACTTTGACGCCCTGAACACACGCCAACAACTTCTCCACAAAGCCATGCACCAACACATGGAAAAGCTCCGCCTTGCCGTCGAAATACAGGTACAGTGTCCCTCGTGAAATCGCCGCAGCGTCGATCACGTCCGCGATGCTTGTGGCGTAATAGCCCTTGGTGGCAAAGACATGCTCGGCGGTGCGCAAGATTTGCGCGCGTCGTTTGCGTCGCTTGGCCGCTGCTCGCATGGAGCGGCCATCTTGTACTTGGGATCTCATGCTGCCAACGCCTTTGTCTTGGATGACTGTTCTGAACCGAAGACCTCGCCCGTGTCGACAAAATGGACGATTTCATCTCGCATGGTCACAGCCAGCTCGCGTACTTGCTCGTCCGACAGTCCTTTGGTCTCGACTTGCGCCCCCACATACATGGTGATGGTTCCCGGTTTGAATAGATAACTTCCTTTGCCATTCACTTCCCCGAGCCCTCGCACAGCGAAAGGAACCATCGGGATCTCAGCGTCTCGCGCCATAAAGAACATGCCCCGTTTGAATTCGTTGACCTTGCCATCGCGCGTTCGGTGCCCTTCGGGAAACACCAAGATCGACAGGCCTCGATCCACACGATTGCGCGCCGCAGCGGTCACTTCCGCCGTCCGCCCGTCTTTGTGGGGATAAAGGGGGATCGCGAGCGTGGTCCGCATGATCCAACCGTAGCAGGGGACATTCAAATGCCAGGCGTTCATCACCCCACAAAACTCATGTGGAAGGGCAACGGCCCCGGCGTGACCGTCCAGCATACTCACGTGATTTTGCACAAAGACGCTCCGTCGGTTGGGATCAAAATCGGGCGAGTAAATGACTCGAATACGACTGAACGTCATGCGCAAACACAGCGCCATAGGGCGGGCAGCACACCACTCGTGGGCAAGGGAGTGGGACACACCGAACATTTTCAACACAGCGAAGAGAATGCCCCCAAGCCCCATCAGCGCATACGACACCACCACATACACCAATGAGAAAGGAATCAAGACCAGGTATTTCAAATATTTCATCACACCCTCACATCCAATGCCCTTGGCAACACTTCGATGCGCCGCGGCAACAAGCGAAGTACTTCACCGTCGATCATGACGTCTACTTCGCTGGATAAATCAAAATCAATGGTGCGCACCCGGCTTTGACTGGCCGAGGGATGGTCCACATGCGTCCCCTTGAAAATCTTGGGGAAGGTTCGAAGTAACCCGAAGCGCCCCATCTCACCCACTCGAATCAAATCGGCCTCGCCGTCACTGATGTCCGCGTTGGGTGCCATCATCATCTTGCCACCCGTGTAGCGGCTGTTGTTGACAGAAATGAACGTCACTTCATCGCCCTCGACCGCGCCATCGTCCACACGCATGGGAAAGGATGACGACTGCAACCGAGCCACCTTGCTCAACACACCCAAGATGTATCCGAACTGACCCAATCGCTTAAAACGGCGATTGGTCAACGCCCCAACCTCGGCCACAAAGCCCAAGCTCATCAGGTTCATGAAATGCAACACACCGTCCCGATGGGTGAGTTGGATCACATCACAAGGTCGACGTTTCCCTTCCACAAGAGACTGAAACGAATACTCGGCTCCATCGTCCGTAAAGTCTCGCAAGAATGAGTTGCCGGTCCCCAGAGGCAAGAAACCGATGCTCACGCGGGTGCTGGCATTCAACGCTTCCGGAAACAGCCCATTGAGCACTTCAAAGCACGTACCGTCGCCGCCCACAGCGATGAAGTTTCGGTATCCTTCCGCATAGGCGTTGCGCACCAACACCGTTCCATCGCCTGGACTCGATGTAGTTCGCATCTCCACCTGAAGACCCGACTCACGGAGCCGATTCAACTCGGCTTCGGCGTGTCGACCACAGCGCCCCCCGCCCGCGGCGGGATTCACAATGGCGACAAAGTGCTGTGCGTGGTCGTTTCCCATGGTGTCCTCTACAACCCCATCAATGCATCTTCGCGACTCAGTTGTTCCGCGAGCTGCGTCGCCAACACTTGCCGTTTGACCTTCATAGACGCTGTGCGTGGAAACTCCTCGGTCCAAACCACGTAGCTCGACAAACGCTTGAAATCGACCAAGTTTCGATTCAAGTCGCGGATCTGACCCACCACCGAATCCAAATCGCCGTTGGTCGGTCGCAACACAATCATCAACGCTTCGTCGGTCAGCTTCCCCGTGGGCCACACATAGTTGGCCGCAAATACGCAGTGCTCTTCGCTGCCATCCAATGCATCAAAGGCCGACTCGATGTCCTCGGGATAAATGTTCTTTCCGCCTTCGGTGACGATCATGTTATTGGCGCGCCCCACCAACTTGAGGT
>Ga0310121_10003884_pt1 | contig 13460 bp, 11 predicted proteins | sample CB27_Tmax_986_MG_FD_203504 | JGI IMG/M metagenome (GOLD analysis project Ga0310121, IMG submission 203504) | Marine microbial communities from Western Arctic Ocean, Canada - CB27_Tmax_986 | ecosystem: Environmental > Aquatic > Marine > Oceanic | place: Canada: Western Arctic Ocean | collected... | reverse complement strand
TTTTGAATAAACCTACTTTATGAATACGTCTAATTCCGCTTTTTACTTCCTCGGTTTGTTGTAAGGTAGAATTCATTGAATCAAAATCAAATGTGTCAACCATTTTACTTTTGTTAAAACCAAGTCTCTTACCAATATCAGTCAAACATGAGGGTGTAGGCACCCACCAATTTGTGGTATCTCCTGGAGTTAGTGAACCTTCAGGGTAGTAATACATGGCAGGCTCCTTCGAATCAATTATGTGGCTAGCAATTAATAGCATATTAGTATTTTTGAAAAGTTTCTGAATAACCATAATTGGACTTGATAAATGATACAAAACGCCAAACAATAGTATAATATCAAATTTTTCTTTTATTTCATCTATAGTACCAATTTGTGATTTAATTTTTGTAAATCCAATAGTACTGTCATCAACAACTAATTTCCGAAATTCAACATTTGAATTGAGAATTTTATGTGCTGCAGTAAAGCCAGGAAATTCTAACCAATCAATTGCTACAACTTTCTTAGCTCCTCTGCTTTCACATAAGAAACTGTAAAATCCATCAGCAGTACCAATATCTAACACTGTTTTATTCTTGAGATTTTCAGGTATGATACTACTAACCCACATCTGATATTGTAAACTGGTTATTGTACCAGGCGCATATACATCACCAAATCTAAAAGAATGATACCAAGTAAAAACACCATTTGATTGTTCTGGAACTGACTCTATGATTTTCGTAATTTCATCATCAGAATAATGACTTTTGAATTTTGGGCTTGATTGTATATCAAGATATTCATCAGAATCTAGAAGTGATTTTTCAATGTCACTTAGTGTTTTACCGTCTGTTAGTTGTTTTGTATAAAATTCAAGCCCGCTTTTATCAGGTGTTCTGCCAAGAATTTTTTTATATAATTGACTAATTTTTATTTCGACTGGTCCTTCTTCCATTAAGACACAAGTTTTATGAAGTGATTTTAATCTTTTTTGATTTTAATTTGTTGTTATCATGGTGTAACTGAGGTTAGTTTTGTGGAAATCTTGAGTGGTGAAGGAATAGATATAGCAACATCCACCTCACTAGTAATATTATTTAGGCTAGTAACAATTTGGTTTTTGACGGTATTAGGTGTTTGTGCAACTAGGTATTTCATAAAAAATAATTGATGTCAAGAATCTAGATTCACTTGCAGTAGGTTCTAAACATGTTTTCATATTTGTCAATTTGGTTTTTTAAGAGAAATTTTTCTTCTACCAATCTTAGTGCATTTTCTGAATATGTTGATAATTTATCCTGATTTACGAGTAAATCCTTTATAGAATCACAAATAGAGCTTTCATTTGATTCAGTAGTTTTTCCTGCTTCAAAAGTATCAATCTCAGGAAAGTCACTTTCTTCTGTAATTATCACTGGTAAACCAAAAGAAAGTGCTTCTATGGCAGCTATTGGATGGACATCACTGCGAGATGCACTCACAAATAATTTTGCATTAGATAGTAACTGATTTTTTTGCTCTTCAGTCACAAATCCTGAAAATTTTATTACTTCTTCCATACTAAGTTTTTTAACTAATTCTTTTATTTTATGAACATATTTCTCTTCTCCAGTTCCAGCTATAACCAATTTTATTTTTCTATCTTTTACTACTTGTGTAAATGCACGAATTAGTACATCCAAACCTTTCTTTTCATTTATTTGACTAACAGTAATTAGATATTCATCATTTTTATTATCAATTTTTATTTTTTTGAAAATAGTATCATCTTTGCTATTATTTGTTGGTCTTACAATTCCATTATTTATCAGATGAATTTTTTCTGAATTAGCTCCTAATTTCATTAAAGATTTACGTTCATGTTCACCAACACAGTGAAAACCCGTTGCATGGTCGATCATTTTATTAGTATATAATTTATCTAAGAGAGATTTCCTATTTCTTTTAATATTCTGTGCATTTTTTTCTAACGATGCCATGGGTCCAATGATAAATGGTACTCCTAGTTCATGAGAAATTTTTGCAAAAACCATTCCAAGGTGGTAATACCAGTTAATGACATATACTACATCGAATTTATTGATAATTTTTTTTGCTTCTTTCGTTGCTGATGGACAATACATTCCAAATCTATTAGATAAACAATGTATTGGATATACTGACATTTCATCAATTTTTACTATCTTACCATTGGAACCTAACAATTTTTTTCTTATTGGAGCATACATCTTACTTCTTGTTTTATCATAAAAGTATCCATCCCCATCAGTAGTTACAATAATCACTTCATGGCCTCTATCTTCTAGTCCTTTGACAATAGTAATCATTGAAACTGAATCACCTGCATATCCACCAATACTAAAATTAACAAAAATAATTTTCATTTTTTTCATATTTTCTTTTTATTATTTTTATTTAAAGACACAGATTAATTTTAAATTGACGGGCATGAAACAGACCATTTGTCTACTTTTAGATACCAAATATACCTAAATCATTTCTTCTTTCATAAATCTGTTTAATACCTTCATTTATAGATAAAAATTTAATGCCAAATGTTTTTGATGCCTTTGAATTATTTAAGCATGGATTAATAGGACGTTGAGCTTTTAATTTTGCTGAAAGAATAGAAACAGGCTTGACTAAATTTTCATTAAAATCAAAAACTTTTGCAACTGTTTTTGCAAAATCAAATCTACTCACGCAATTTGAACCAACTACATGATAAATTCCACTAGCATCAAGTTCTATTGCTTTAGAAATCCCATTTGTTAAATCGTCAAGAAGAGTTGCACTATTAAAAATATCATCATATGTATTAATTTCTTGATCTTTTTTGAGATTTTCTATAACATATCGTAAGAATCTTACTTTTGAACTTAAACCATAAACCATAGCTGTTCTTAAAACAAGATTATTTTCGTTTTTTAAAATTATTTTTTCTGCTAAATCTTTTGTATGCCCATAATAATTTATAGGATTTGTTTTATCATTTTCAGCATAATTTCCTTTTTTCCCGTCAAAAACATAATCCGTTGATAAAAAAACTATTTTAGAATTAATTTTTGAACATATTGTTGTAATCTTTTCTGATATTTTTACATGTAGTGTATATGTCTCTTCTCTATTAGTTTCGCAAAAATCTGAATTTGAGTATGCTATTGAGTTTAAAACTATATCCGGTTTTTCTTTTAAAATTAATTCTTCTAGTTTTAGCCAATCTTGTGGTAAATTAATTTTTACTGATATTATGTTGGGAAAATTTGTTACATTATTTCTGTATGTTGTAATAAAATCATTTGATTTGGAATTAGTTATGAAGTGATCTCCAACTAGTCCACTTCCACCTAACACTAGAATTTTCATGATTTTAAAAATGTGAATAATTAGTTAATATCAGTTTCCACTACTTCAATAAACTCTTTATCATCTTCTATACTTTGATAGGGTCCTTGCTTTACCTTTACTCCTTTGAAAGATTCCAGAACTCTGATTCTATGTGTACCTTCAATTAGTAATATAGTATCCCCAGGATTTAGAATTACTTCAGAATATTTTATATCATCTTCAAAAAAATCTACAGCCACTTTCCCATATACAATGTGAAGTGTTTCTACAACATCTAAAATTATTTTTTCCTTTTTTTTGTGTATATGTGGTGGTTCAATGTAACCTGTTTCATGTTTAATCGTCCCAAGCTGTATCGAATCCTCTTTTTCTGTATAAAACATAGTTCCATCTGGTTCATGATCATCTCTTAGAATAATAGCAAACCTATGTTTTGTACTAAATATTTTTTCAAGAGTCATAAAACTATCTTTTGCATTAAAAAATTAAATGTTTCTTAAGAATAGCCTTAATTTTGAACTCATTATTTCGATTTTGTATCTTCTAGCTTTTTTGCAATATACCAGTCAAGTGTTAATTCCAATCCTTCACTAATTGAAATTTTTGGCTTCCAACCAAGTTTTTTAATTTTAGAACAATCAGATACCACATTTTTGGTATCATTTTTTCTTAATTTTGTCTTATCTGTAATAATAGGAATTTTTTTTCCAGATAACTTTTTTAAAATATTACAAACCTCTTGAATTGAATAACTTCTTTCTGAACCGACATTGTATATGTTAAAATTTTTTAGATTTTTAATTACAATTTGAAATGCTCTTATAACGTCATCTATGTAGACAAAATCTCTTTTAGGGGATAAATTTCCAATTTTTATAGTCCTATTTGATAATAGCTGCGTTATAATTCTGGATTCTACTTTGTATTCAGAATTTTTTGGACCATATGTAGAAAATAATCTTAAAACGGAAATGTTCAAACCATAAGATTTTGAATACATTTCGCAAAGTTTCTCTGCTAAAATCTTTGATTCTGAGTAAACAGAAGTAGGATTTGTTGTGTGTGTCTCTTTAATTGGTAGTTTATGTGGAATTGTATAAACATGACTTGTACTGGGATAGATCAAACTACAATTTTTCTTTCGTGCAATTTCTAGAATTTTTTGCGTAGCCATGACATTTACCCTATAACATTCTTCTGGATATTTTTCACAATATACAACATCAGTTATTGCTGCAAGATGAATAATACATGAATTCTTAGCAATATCTGAATATTTTATATTCAAAATGTTTCTTTTTATTTGCTTTATTGAATCATTTTTTTTGATAGTTTTAGAAATTCCTGTAATGTCATGTTTCTCAGAAATCAATTTTAATAAAAGATTTGAACCTAAAAATCCGTTATGTCCTGTAATTATAATTTGCTTCATATTGTTGTTATAAAAAATAATTTTAGATAAATATGTAGACAATTATCAGAGAAGTAAAATATATTGAAATTATAATATTTCAAAGTGTTTTACTTTCCAATTAAGTGTTAATTCTAATACATTATTGATTGAAATTCTTGGCTTCCAGCCAAGTTTTTAAAAAGAAGAATTTCACTAATTAAGTAATTAAATTTACTAACCATCTTTGAAAGAATCTCCCTCTTGAAATTTTTTAATTCGTAATAATTCCTGATCGGCTAAACCTTGTCCCATACTATACTCATAAGGTGAAGCAGAACTACCATGCCCATCTTCACCTGCATTATAAGCAAATTTTAATTTTTTTCTACATTCTTTATCAACTTCATCTCTTAACCTCACTAATTCCTCTGAAGATAAAGCAGATGTTCTTACCCATGATTTCCACACTTTAGATTTTGAACCACTACTGTATGATGCCTGCTCTTTTGCAAAGTCAATTTCTCCAAATTCCAGGTCATATTTTTCTTTCATATCATATTCTGGCGAACCCGGATATGGAGTGTTTATGCCGAGGTTAAAATAATCTGGTTTAGCATCAAGAATCCATTTTTTTGTTAACATTATGTCATCATATGTTTCTCCTGGTAATCCAATCATACAGAAAGCTTTTGCATAAATACCATATTTCCTGCAAATATCAACGAATTGTTTATTAATTTGATATGTTGTTCCCTTCTCTATTATTTTCAATATTCTATCACTACCTGATTCTACCCCAGTTGAAAGCTCTATTGCTCCACCTTTTTTCATAGCTATTGCAGTTTCTTCATCAAACAAATTAGTTTTAATGTAAGCTCTAAATTTAAAATTTCTTTTTTCAAACTCTTTCATTAATTCTATAGTTCGTTTTTTTATTATGTTAACCTCATCATCATAAATCATAAATGTATCAAAACCATATTGGTCGTGTAACATGTCTAACTCTTCCATAACATTTGAAATACTTCTTAATCGCATACGCCTATATTCTGGTTGAGCTCTACCTGAACAAAACGCACAACCATACGGACATCCTAATTGAGTCATTACATTAGTTGCGGCGTTTCCTCCAATGTAATACTCGTAACTATCCATATCTATCAAGTCTCTAGCTGGAAATGGCGCATCGTCAAAATTCTCTAGCATAGGAGCAAAAATCAACTGTTGTTTTGATTCATCCTCAATTGCAATCTTCGCACCAGTCCAACCATCTCCTGCTACGATTTTATCAAACTTGTGAGGTAAACATGTCTGTGGACCTACAGTTGCATGAGGCCCTCCTAAAATTACCTTATTTTTTGTATTTACTGACTTGATTAAATCCAAAATATGAACTGCCTGACCAAAATCTGGACTTGTGGCAGTAAGACCATATGCATCATATTCCTTTGATGCGTAATCCAAAACAGATTTTTCGTAGTTTTTAAGCCCAGTGAGATCTAAAACCTCTACATCATATTTCTGCTCTCTTAACATGCTAGCAACGTAAAGTATGCCTAAAGGAACTATGGCTTTATCTGATAATAGATATGGGGAAGGAGGTGTAATGAGTAGAATTTTTTTCAAACTGAAATTTCATACTTACTATCATTTAAAAAATGTATGTACCAAATTTATCGTTATAAAGCAAAAAAATAAGTAAATTTTAAAATATTTTTACTTTTTAATAGATGCAATTTGTAGAATTAATCCATCCAAGCCAAGTCTTATGAAATGATCAATATTTGCTAAAAAAATCTTCCAACCAAGATTTTTAGCACACCATTTTGTTAGAGGATAAAAAGGGAAAATTAGTCCTACATTACTATTAGAGTAATTTCGCGTCATTGACACCATCCCCTTAGAAGCTGCACCAGAAGGAATACTTGCTAATAAAAATTCATCAACTACTTGAATTTCACCATGTTTCAAAACATTCAAAACTAAACTCGCATCATTACCCACAAAATAATCCTTACCTAATAAATAACCACGAACAAAACTTTTTCTTAACGGCTCTGTTCTATACACTGAATAAAACATCTCCCATGGAAAATGCTTTAAATATTTTCTAATTCTTTCCATATAATTTCCAGTTATTGGTAATGTATCAAATGGCCTATATGCCAACCCAATTTTTTTCAAAATATCTTTCTCTGTTTTGAATTTATCAATGTAAGTACTATCAATTTTTATTTTACTAATACAACCAACTACTTTGTCTTGTGATTCAAGTACAGCAATATTTTTTTCTAGAAATTCTGGTAAAAGAAATGTATCTGCTGCCACCCAAACAAAATATTCTCCAATAGCCTTTTGTAACAGAAAATTAAAATTCCAACCACCTCCCATATTCTTGTCTTGTCTTACAAAAATAATCCTATTATCATTATTTAGATACTCTTCACAAATTTTGCGCGTTGAATCTGTTGAAGCATTATCAGAAATTATTAGTTCAAAATTTCTATTAGTTTGCTGTAAAACGGATTCTATACATTTACGTATAAATTTCTCGCCATTGTACACTGGAATTCCTATGGAAATTTTTGGATTATTTACATTCATATTATTTTCTGATTTTTTGCCTCCATCTCCAATAATTAAATTATAAAATATTCGTGTATGAATAGTGTTCGATTAATTGGTAATATAACTGTCGTATTAATACACGTAAAACTATCTAAAATATTATTGAAAATATATAATGAAAACTCCTTACACACGGTTTAATCAAAACGTTAATTATTATCTAAAATTTATTTTGAAATCAACTGAAAAAACATGTTATTAGGAGCTTCACCATTAAGATTGAGTTTTGCCGGCGGTGGAACTGATCTAAAGGAATATTATGAAAATTTCGAAGGCAGCGTTGTATCATCAGCAATTAACCATTTCACATATGTGATAGTTACCCCAAGACAAGACAACTCTTTTCAGGTTTTTTCATCTGATTTTCAAGTACATTTTAAACCGACAAAGTATAATGAACTAAAACCTGAACGTGGAAGTGAATTGGCAGTAACTGTAGTAAAATCTCTTGATTACCAAGATGGGGCAAATTTAATGTGTAGTAGTGAAGTTGCACCTGGTTCTGGTTTGGGTGCTTCAAGCAGTCTGGCTGTAAATCTTGTAAAAACTATTTCCACCTTAAAAAAAGAAAAAATGGATAACGAGGAAATTGCGGAAACTGCATATGATATTGGTCGAAATAAGTTAAACTGGTTTATTGGAAAGCAGGATGAATATGTCTCAGCATTTGGCGGCTTTAATTTTATTAAATTTAAAAAAGATAAAGTAACTGTTAATAAAATTTCAATAAATAGAAATTCTCTATTAGAATTACAAAAAAACCTCTTAGTTTTTTACATTGGTCCAGGAAAAAATAGAGAAAAGATATTACAAGATCAAATTAAATTAATAACAGAAAACAATCAAGAAACCCTCAATGCACTACATTATGTTAAAGAATTATCTGAAAAAATGTATAGTTCACTTTCACAGTCAGACATCACGAAATTTGGTGAATTGCTTAACATTGGTTGGGAATCAAAAAAGAAATTTACTAAGGGTGTAACAAATGAACATATTGATCAATTGTATAATTTAGGAATAGAATATGGTGCACTTGGAGGAAAATTAACTGGTGCTGGAGGTGGGGGGCACATGTTATTTTACTGTGAGCCTTCAAAACAGAAAAATCTAATAGAAAAAATGCAGGGTCAAGGATTAAAACAAGTTCAATGTAAGTTCTATGAATCTGGTTGTAAGGTACTTGATTTATATGATTTTACAAATCCCTAAAAATTATGTCAAAAATTGATAATTTTACTAAATCATTTTTTGCAGAACAGGTAAAGTGTATAGAAAAACTTTCCAAACAGAAAAATCAAATTGAAAAAATTATTAGCCTTTTAATTAAGAAACGTAATACTGGAAAGAAGATTTTTACTATTGGCAATGGTGGTTCTGCCTCAACTGCGTCTCATTTTGTATCTGATTTACTAAAAACTTCAATTACAAAAAAAAATAAACGGTTCAAAGCCATATCATTTGTAGATAATCTTCCAGTCATTTTAGCGTGGGCAAATGATACTTCGTATGATAACATATTTGTAGAACAATTAAAAAATTTAGTTTCAAAAGGTGACGTAGTTATTGCATTTAGTGGAAGTGGAAAATCAGAAAACGTTGTTAAAGCATTAAGATTTGCAAAGAGAAATGGCGCTATTTGTATAGGTTTTACTGGAATGTATGGAGGATATTTTCCTAAATTATGCAATATTTGTTGTACAGTGCCTAGTAATGATATGCTAACCATCGAGTCTACACATGTTATTTTGTGTCATTGCATAGTAGATGCTATTAGAAATCTAGGAAAGCCACTTTTTCAATATGAATAAACTAAAAACAGTTTTTGTTGACCGTGATGGCGTAATAAATCAAGAAAGAAGTGATTATGTAAAATCAATTTCAGAATTAGAGATTTATCCAAACGTTGCTAAAAACATAAAATTACTAAAAGATGCAGGATTTCTTGTAGTTGTTATTACAAATCAATCTGCAGTTAACAGAGGAATAGTCACTCCTGAAATGATTAATCAAATTCATAATTCGATACAAGATCATTTAAAAAAATATGGAACTTTTTTGGATGGTTTTTATTATTGTCCACATACACCAAATGAAAATTGTAATTGTAGAAAACCAAAATCAGGACTATTAGAAAAAGCAATATTAGAATTAAACATTGATCTTAATTCAAGTTGGATGATTGGTGATATGGATTCGGATATTGAAGCAGCTAATTCTATTGGGTGCAAAGCAATAAAAATTAGCGACAGTTTTTCATTGGATAATGCGGTAGAAAAAATATTAAATTAAGGCTAAAAATTGAAATCAAAATTATTAGTAATTGGTGGAAGTGGTCTCGTGGGAAGCACATTATTACAATATGCATCCCCAAATTATAACATACATTTCACATACAATACCAATAAAATTACATTTGATAATATCAGTTCTACACAAATTAGTCTTTTAGGCAACCAAAAGATAATCACAGATTTAATTAAAGAAATTCAGCCTGACATAGTTGTAAATACAGCTGCACATAGCAGCGTTGATTTATGCGAAACTGATCATAAAACCGCTGATAAACTACACGTAGATATAACTCAGGATATTACTCAGGCATGCAAAGATATTGATTCAAAATTAGTCTATATTTCAACTGATATGGTTTTTCAGGGTGAATTAAATAAAAAATATACCGAGTTAGACCAACCAAACCCAATTAATTATTATGGAAAAACAAAATTAGAAGCAGAACAAATAACGTTAAACGCATCACCAAAGAATGTTGTTCTTCGTACTGCTGTAATTTACGGTTGGCATAAAAAATCAAGATTCACAAATTGGATCATACAAACTTTAAAAGAAAACCATATAGTGGATCCTTTTATTGATCAGTATAATACACCTACACTGGTTGATGACTTAGTAAAATCGTTACTCAATATATTTGAAAAAAATATTTCAGGTATATTTCATGCTACTGGTAAATCTTGCCTTAATAGATATGAATTTGCATTAGTATTAGCCAATACTTTTGGTCTTGATAAAAAATTAATAAAATCAGTAACATCAAAAGAAAAAAAACAGGGTGCGCCAAGAGCAATTAGTACGTGTCTTGATTCTAGAAAGTTAGAAAAATTAATTGATTTTAATTTTAATGATATTCAGAGTGGCGTTTCATTCATTTTTAACAAATCAAAACTTAATTCTTCATGATAAAAATGAGATACTTTAAAAATGTCATGTTTATGATGCCAATATGAAAAATTTGAATATACTAGTTACTGGTGGTGCAGGCTATGTAGGCTCTGTCTTAATTCCATCATTAATTGAGGATGATCATAATGTAAAATGCTTAGATCGATTTTTTTTTGGGAACAAATTTTTATCATCAAAACAATTTGAAGAAAATTTAGAATTAATTAGAGATGATATTAGATGGTTTGATCCAAAAATTTTACAAGACGTAGATATAGTAATTGATCTAGCCGCACTTTCAAATGATCCTGTCGGAGAATTAAATCCTGAAAAAACATACGAAATTAATCATCAAGGTCGCGCTAGAGTGGCAAAACTAAGTAAAGAAGCTGGTGTTCCACGATATATTCTTGCTTCTAGTGCTAGTATTTTTGGGCAGGTGGAAGGAATAGCAGATGAAAATTCTGAAGTTTTTCCTTTGACAGCATATTCCAAAGCAAACCGAAAAGCAGAAATTGATAATCTGGCATTAAATGATGAAGAATTCACGGTCACTGCATTAAGATTTTCTAGCTTGTTTGGCGTATCTCCAAGAATGCGTTTTGATATGGCGATTAATGAAATGGTTCTTGAATTATATAAAACAAAAAAAATAACAGTTAGAGGGAAAACTAATCAACGTCCTTTTTTACACCTAAAAGATGCTGTAAATACCTACAAATTAGTATTGAATGCGCCAAAAGAAAAAATCTCAGGTCAGATTTTTAATGTAGGAACAGACGAGCAAAATTATAAAATTGGTGATCTTGCAGAAGAGGTGGCTAAATCGATTGATGTCAATTGTACTCTTGAATTAGGTGATAATAAGGATCACAGATCATATTTTACCTCATTTAAAAAAATCCAAGATGTTTTATCTTTCTCACCTAAATTTGATGTTGCTTATGGCGCAAAAGAGATGTTTACTGCACTGGAGAACCATGAAATTAATGATTCACTAGAAACATTTACCCTAAAATGGTATAAGCATATCATGTCTGATGAACATCTTTCAAAAGAATTTAGTATAGATGGAAAATTGTTATAATTTTTCAGAAAAATTAGTGTTGGGTAATAGGTTTTCTCCAAATAGTCTGTGTTGATTCTAATAATCTAGCTTTTGTTTTGCCAATAAGATTATCGCCATATAGATCCAAAGTGTCATTAATGAATTTATACTGTTCATTGGTCAGGCTAAATACAGTTTTTACAGGTTCTGGAAGTTTACATTCGTCCAGTAACATATTATCCGAATTATCCGATAGCCATTTTATAATGTCATAGTAGAAAGTAAATTCAGGATTTGTTTGCATTCTATCCTTACCTAATGGATTATGACATCTTCCACGACAGTAATTTCCAACATCATGGAATTGTTTTTCTATTTCTTCATTCCACGTTATATCTTTCCGTAATAGATCATTTGCAATATTCAAGGCATATTCTGTCCATTCATCCATACATTCAGAGAGTACCGCAGCACCATGATATTTAATGACATTAATTGCACCTCTTCCTTCGATTAATTTTTGATACTCTTCATCTTTTTGAATTAAAGAAATAATTTCTTCTGGTGAATCGTATAATTCATCAACAGTGACTTTGTTAAAACGGTCATACATTAACTCAACTGGTTTTGGCGCACTTTTTCTTTCTTCAACCATTTGAAAAAAGAGTTTTGACACGTCAATTTTTTGTTGTTTTAAAAATTTCAGTAACGGTTCAAATAACGTTGCTCTATTAACTATAGAAAGTGTGAAAGCAATCATACGTAATGCCAGATAGTCATCAAAAGTCATATCTTTGGAACCCACAACTATCTCATCTATCTCACATATTTTTTTACCATTACCTAATACCGTAAAATCCATTGGTAAGATTCGAAATTTTGTTTCAAGCTTCCATTTGCTTCGTTCAGCAGGAGTTGCCATTTCCGAGCCAGGCAACATCATACAAGCATGTATTATTATATCATCTACTTTTCCATAAATTAACTGACGAATAGTATCTAAAACGGAAGCATAAGATTGTCCTGGCATACCCATAATAATTTCACCACTGGTGTTAACACCATATTCATGGATTGTAGGTGAAAGTTCTACCATTTTTTCTGCGCTAATGTTGGCCCTTTTGATATTTGTTAGAACTTGTTCATCCATTGACTGGACAGACATTGACATTAGCATAGTTCCATTAAGAGATTTTATTGATTCAATAATTCTTTCTTGGTTGTTTTTTCCTGTTGTCGCATTAATTTTTTCTGGATAATGATATTTCTTTTGAATTTCTACGATGGAATTGCATGTTTCCAAATCTCCTGGGAGCATTCCAAAATTTAGGTCACTAATATACAAACTATGAATATCTTCTTTAACATGTTTTGCAATATAGTCAAGTTCATCTTTTACTCTTTGTTTACCAAATCTGTTAACTTGATTTACAGATTCTCTTCCATCTGTGCAAAATGTGCATAGAAATGGGCAGCCACGATTAGTCTGTAGCATTGGGACTAACTTGTCGTCAAAAAAGTGGTCCAATATTCCTGTAAGATAAGGTGAGGGAATTTCATCAAGATTTCTTATTCTTGCACCTTCAATAGTATAAAGAAGATTTCCATTAGGATTTTTAATCATGCAGCCGTCAATTGGTTCTTGCAATATTTTAGATCTCATTTCTTTAGTGTTCATTTGTAAGGCTTTTTCAACAAGGTTTGAAAATCCTATTTCCCCGTCAATGGGTATGTAAACATCAACATCTTTGAAATTTTCAAAAAATTTCTTTTGAGATGGCATATCTATTGGAAAATTTGGTCCACCCCAAATTTTTAATCCATCAGGATTTTTTTTAGTAAAAAGTTTAAACATCTCATTACTAACATTTT
>Ga0310121_10003882_pt1 | contig 13469 bp, 20 predicted proteins | sample CB27_Tmax_986_MG_FD_203504 | JGI IMG/M metagenome (GOLD analysis project Ga0310121, IMG submission 203504) | Marine microbial communities from Western Arctic Ocean, Canada - CB27_Tmax_986 | ecosystem: Environmental > Aquatic > Marine > Oceanic | place: Canada: Western Arctic Ocean | collected... | reverse complement strand
ACGTTTCCATTGTCCATTTATCATAGTTCTTTCTATTTTCCCAAGAACCATGTTTTTCGTGAACATCAGTCATAACCTTAATCCAATTATTACAATAATCATCAAAATTATAATTCTTCAAAACATGCTCTCTACCTTCTCTCCCTAACTTTGCATGTTCATCTTCAGACAAATTATAAACTTTCAAGCAAGCATCAATAAACTCCTCTTTGTTCAATCTATCTTCGTGAATATAAGGAATGTCTTGTCCACCAATAATTGCCTTCGAAGCTGGCTCAATACCAACACCAAACCAATTTTCGCCATCTGTTACCTGCTCTTGCAGTCCACCAGTCATATTAACAATGATTGGTGTCTCACACGCTAACGATTCCAAAGTAGACAAACCAAAGCCTTCGGCATCTGAAATATTGATTGTTGCATGTGCAGAATTATAAATTAAAGCTAAATGCTCCGATGGTACTTTTTGTTCAGATAATAAAATTTGTCCATCTTCAATATCGAGGTCTTTAATGATCGCACGTAGATCTTGACCGTTTAAATCTTTAGGATCGGTGTGCATTAAAAGTCCTGCATTTTCATGACCAACAATATCCAAAAATTCCTTAAACCAAAAAATCAATGTACCACTTTGTTTTCGGCGAGCATTTCTATTATTCCAAAAGAAAATCTTTCTATCAGGATTATAATTCTTCAATTTTGCAAATGATTCGCCAATAAAATTAGAAAGCTCATTCGGAAGACACTTTTTAAAAATATCAGTGTCAACTGCATGTGGCAAATAAACTTTTTCAACATCAGGAGCTACGTTAGCTACGATATCATCAGTAACCTTGGAGATAGTTGCAATCAAATCATTCGATTTATAAAAAGGATAATTATATTTAGGATACGGATAGTTATCCCACACATGATAATAAACCATTGGCATTAATGGACGAATTTCATCTTCCATCTGCCATAGCCACCCCCAAAATCGAGGATCTGTCATGAACCACAATATATCTGGACGTTCAGTACGAATAATCGAACGAACAATTTCAGGATTTCCATATCCATCAACTGGGATGATCATCCAATCATCTCCATAGCCTTCTACTTTTCCAGGCTTATATTCTTCGTGTTTAATCGCTCCTCCAAGACAAACAAACTGAAAATTTCCAGTTTTAATCAGAGCTTCAATCATGCTTCGTGCGCAGATTCCAACGCCCGAAGGAGATAGCGGGTGATCCGATATCGTTAACACCTTAATTTTTTTCAATTTTTGTTCCTTTTAGCAAATTTATTTCTTATTTATGGACACCATTTTGTTTTTGCAAAATCACACCTTGTACAAGATAATCTATTTTTAATAAAATTCTTGTTAGTAATGTTTTGTAAAGCATTATTCAAAAACTCAGATGCATTTTGAGTTTTCTTTTCTCCACTAGAAACTCTTACGAATTCTACATTGTCTTGCTTGGCGGTTCTTTTGATTAAGGCAAAATAAGTTTCAATATCTTTTGGATCGACATTGTGCTTCTGAGCAAAAAAACGTTTGTAGTAAGTAAGTTGATAAGTTGTCATCCTGTCAGCTTTTTTTCTAACGTCCCAACCCCAACTACAAGTCTTCCAATCTATCACATGATATTTACCATCACCAGTCTTCAAAACCAAATCTAAACGACCCTTAAAATCATAAGGAAAATCAATATCATTAATCGGTTCAAAGATTTTCTCTTCCGTAGAAACAATTTCAAACGTCGTACCAAACTGTTTATAAGTTGCATTCATTATCAATGGAACAACTTTTTTGCCCTGTTCTCTCAGTGTTATGACCAAATCAGCACCTAACTTCTTAGTTTTAGACGCATTTTTGAGTTCTTTTAAAAATTCAGAATCAAAATACTCAGGAGTTTTTGATGAAATTAGCCATCCAATTCCTCGTCCACCGCTCAAAGATGAAAATTTCTTATCTTGAAAAAGTTTTTCACATGTATTGTGAACGGCTCTTCCAAAGGCAAAATACTCGTTATCAGTAAATTTATCAATCTTATCAATATGCATTAATTTGTGATAAAAAGGACACGTATTCCAATTGTTCAATTCCCAATGGGAAATGTGGGGCATTAATTACTCCGTGTTTCTGTTTCGGCGGGGGCGACGGGATGGTAGATCTTCTCTTTTGTCTTTATTAGGTTTTTCTTTCTTTTTCTTTGGAGTTTCCAAGGACCAAACCCACTCACCTTCCATGTTAGAAACATTATCTACCACAACCGCTTTGAGACATTCTAGTGGTTTGTATCCTGCTTCTTTGAGCCATTTTTCAGCATTATGCATATAATAATACATTCTGCGCTCTCTGTTTAGTTTAATTTGTTCTAAAGACAAAGAAACTGTAGCTTGAGTTTTATCTCTATTGAGTGTAATCACCGGATTCATATTTTATCCTCTAAATTGTTTAATGAACTCACTTTTCTAAATAACTCTGGACTAATTTTGTAAAAATCGTTATCAGACAAGTTCTTATTTAAATAGTAATTTTCAAATCCATTGGCAAAATATTCTCTGAGGGATGTTATTGCATAGGGTGAAATAAATAACCCCGGAGTTAAAACTTCCAATTGTTGATATCCCACTCTCTTATAAAGAAGATTATCAAAATCCTGATTAAATTCAACATTCATGAACGTATTTAGTGCTGAGTTATCAACAAATTCATAGGCTTTTAAAATAGCAAAGGTTTGTGTTCTCTTTTTTAGAAATTCAACTTCAAGTTTACCATCAGTATATAAATCTTGACCAAACTGCTCTTCCACTGAATGTGCAATTTCATGCACAAAATCATCTATCATATCTTCTTCGTCGGCTTGATCGTTCGTTGTATAAATGGTTCCATCTTTATAAAGAGAATTTACTTCTCTCTCGATTAAATCATCAAACTGACCAATATATACAAAATCAATTCCATATGTTAGATACGGAGGAATAAACTGCTCGACAGTTCGTAAAACATTATTGATATTCACATTGTCTGGAAGTGGATCTTTAATATAAACTGAGATATCAGAGAATATAACATTCTCATTTAAATCAATTTTTGAAGAATTTTGAATATAAGATTCTAAATTACTCATCAAAAGAACTATCCTTCTGAGAAGGATCGGTGATTTCAAGCTGGAAACTGTCAAGCTCTTTTAGACGCTTTTCACTAGTTTCAACGTCAGCTAAAGCTTGCTGATATCCTCTAACAAAATTCTCTTCTGCAATTGCCAAGAGAAATTCTGGAAATTCATTAAGCATTGTAACCACAATCATTTCCACAGTCACTTCACCGTTTTCGGGATTTTGTTGGGAGCCTACATAGTCTACTACTAATTCTTTAAACATAGTATCTTTTTCTACTACTTTCTTAAGAATTTCATCCTCATTAAAGTCATATTGTTCGTTCATATTTATATTTATTCCTTATAAAATTTTAGATGCCAGAGTGGCAACAGCAGATCTTTCGCCCTTCGTCAAGGTAACGTGTCCTGCAATATCATAATTTTTAAACTTCTCAACTGCATGAGTGAGTCCATTAGAAGTCTCATCTACATAGATATTATCTATTTGTTCAATATCTCCAGTGAGGACAATTTTCGTTCCTTCCCCAACTCTAGTTATTATAGTCTTTAGTTCATGATTTGTTAAGTTCTGAGCTTCATCTATTATAATAAAAGCATTAGATATTGATCTCCCACGAATATATGTTAAAGCTTCAATTTCTATTAAACCTTTGTCTACATAATGTGATAACATAGTCTTATCGTTTTTCATTAGAAATTTCAGATTGTCGTCAATTGGTCCTAGCCAGGGAGCCATTTTCTCTTCCATCGTTCCTGGGAGATATCCAATGTCCTTGCCTAGCGGCTGGATTGGTCTAGATACAATCACTCTACGATAATAATCCCCAGAATGATTTTTATTTTCATTCTGCTCCAAAACTTGTTCAAGTGCCGCTGCAATTGCACAGAGAGTCTTTCCAGAGCCGGCTTTTCCAACGAGAGTTAAGATTTTAATGTGGGGGTCTGTTAACAAGTCGATGGCAAAGGATTGTTCTTTGTTGCGTGCTTTAATGCCCCAGATTTCTTTCTTGCCATCATTAACTAATTTAGAGATTGGTGTGTTGTGGTTTTTAAATTTAGCAAGGGCAGTCTTTTTCTCATTGGAATTAGAAACCAACATTACAAATTGGTTTGGACAAAGTTTAATGTCTTCGCTGTCTAAATACAACTTTTCGCCATCATAAAATTGATCGATTACTGCATCATCAACTAGATGAGTTGCAAATCCACTATATAGATAACTTTTGTCTTTAACGATATGTTCATCTGAATATGATTCTGTTTGTAAACTAACCGCATCGCATTTCACGCGCATATTAATATCTCTAGAAACAAGAATCACTTTTCTTTTAGGGTTGTTCTTTTTCTCCGTTAAAGCTGTGGCAATGATTTTATTATCTGCCATTTCAGAATCATAACTTAAAGGTAAAATGTTTTTATCATAATCTTGAACTGAAATTAAACCTTTCCTCTTACCGATTCTAACACTATCAACTAAGCTCCCCTTTTCTCTGAGATTGTCAAGCGTTCTAATAATTCTTCTCGCATTGGCACCAACCATATCTTGGCGCTTTTTCTGTCCATCTAATTCTTCAAGCACAACAAGAGGAATTACAATGTCGTTATTACCGTAAGCAAATACGGCTTCCGCATTTGTTAGGTATACACTGGTATCAAGAATGTATGTTTTTTTCATTATGGTGTTTCTAATTTTTGTAAATTGTCTTCTACGATATAATATCGCAAACCACACTGATCACATGAATCAATTATAAACTTATACAAATCTAACGTGGATGGTGAATATGAAATATGTGGCATTTCTCTATGCAGAGCAACAAGAACACCAACCAATTCTCCATGACTATTAATCAGTGGCGAGCCAGAACTTCCTGGGGCGGCGGGGATTGAATATGTAGCTTTTTTATCATCGTTCAAACCAGCAAAATAACCACTGAATATAGGAACCATACCTTTACCGAAAAGTCCTGTAGGGGCAGCAATGTTCCATACTCTGTCCCCCGGATTTAATTCATGTCTTATTGGATTAATCTTTGCAACACTAAAATCGGAAACAAACATAATACACAAATCCGGTTCCACATCAATATCGATTACAATACCAGAGTATTTTCTATTTTTGATATCTCGGAATTTATATGTGATAGTGGTTTTCTCAGGTGTCTTACCGTATTTCTTTAAAGGAATGGCGATCTGATCATTGTCACATATATGTCCTGCCGTTAAAATCAAAGAACCATTCATATCATTTATTTTTGCTTTTGCAATTGCAAAACTAGAACCAAACGCTACTATTTCCATTTCTATGCAATCTTTTTTCTTTCCTGCCTTCTTTCTCTTTTTCTTTTGCTTTTTTGTTTCCTCTTTGCAAAAATTAAATGACGCTGTTTTCTTTACTTGCAAAAAAGAATTTTTAGCATTGTTTAAAGATTCGACACTAATTTCATCCCTATGATTTTCTAAACTAGCGATGGGTATTGGTCCTGGCGTGTATACAGAAACACAAGAAGATGGCATAATGAACAGAACAATGAATGTAATTAATTGTGCAGTATGAATCAACACTTCATTAATAACTAGACCAACAGAAGCGTTTCTTGTGTTAATGTTGCATTTTTGGTAGCGCCAGAGAGAGTCGAACTCTCGCCGCCGGATTGAAAGTCCAGCGTTCTAACCATTAAACTATGGCGCCAATAAACCTACTTCAACAATCTTGTAATTATCGAACTCGGGGTTTTCATGTCCGTATCCAAACGGATTACAAACTACTCTTGTTCCACCTTCCTCGTAATCCAAATTACCATGAGTGTGTCCATGAATCCATAAATCTACATTGCCCATCAATTGTTGAACATCGCACAAAAAATAACAATTAGTTCGATCAGTTTTAAATTTATCCATAACCGATTTCGGATGAGGAAGATGGTGAGTTACAATCACATTAACATCTTTTTCTATCTTCGTAAAGAAATCTATTGTCTTCTTATTCTCATCATAAACCCATGGTACAAAATCTTGAATATAATCAAAATCATTAATATACCTAGTCAACAATCTTGCATCTGGAGTATCTTTAAACCACATCGTCGCTCCAGCAAACTTAATTGGTTCATCGGTATCTGGATCGTTAATTTCAACAATATTCTTGTCGAGCCAATGAAAATTTGGAATTTTAACCATTAAGTTCTCAAGCAATCCATGTACATATTTTGGATTCGCACGATAATATTCATGGTTACCTGTTACATATACAACGTTTGGGTACTTATCACAAATTGCTTTAATTTTATCCTCAAGCATATTTGCGGTACACATATCTCCTGCATGAACCAAAACATCAACTTCCTGTGCGAGATTTAAAGTTTGAATAAATCCTTTTCCATGATCTTGATGAAATTCAAAATGCGTATCACTCATTACTTGTATTTTCATTACTTTCGCTTTATATTTTTGGGGTGGTATGGTTTTGCATCCAAAATCAACCCAACACCAATTTCGTCAATTTCGCATTGATTGTTTAGTTCCTCAAAAAACTTAACTCTTACCAAATCTCCAAGCTCTACTATCACTTCATCAACTTCTTCAATTCATCAACATGAGCTTCAAGAACTCCCCTGTTTTGCCAATAATACTTTCCTGTCTTGTTCTTTTCATCAAGCAAAGAAAGTCTTGACTCAATATTCTCAAGAACAATCTTAAACTCTGGCTTATCTGGAACATCCTTTCTGAGAATATGGCTCTCGCCAACAATTTCGTAGTCTTCATCAAAGAACGGAATAAGGAACTTCCTCTTTCCTGATTGTCTCTCTTGAGAATAGAAGTCTTCTCTCGATTGAATAGCCGTGCTTGACAAGACCACATCCCTTTTTTGAATCGTGGTATCGCCTTCGATATATTCAAATGTCATTTTGTCTTCATTCTTCTCGCCCCAAATGATCGCCTGCTGTTCAAACGTCGTTCCTAGTCGAACGGCATCTTGCCGAGAAATATTAGGAATCATAAAAGAGTTCTCAAACTCTCCGAACTTTCCCTTGATACGATTGAAACCAAAATTTAACTCACGAAGATGCTTTTCCAATTTCCTATTTAAAAGAGCATTTTCCTTGTCCGAAAGTGGGTTGCCGTGGGGGTTCTGCGCCGTAACGAACGCCACAGAGCCAACAGAGGGCACTCCTCCCCGTAAAATATTGATGATTCGTGGTAAGCCAGATTCACTTAAAAGCTTGTAGTTTTTCCATTTAGTAATCCAATTCATTGTATTTTCCTATTTTAATGGTAGGCGCACAAGGAATCGAACCTTGAACCGTCACCTTAAGAGGGTGCTGCTCTGCCTAATTGAGCTATACGCCCATTATCTAATTATCTATTCACCTCAGAAATCACATCAATATCTCTAGGACGTTCAAGAAGAAGTTTTTCATCGCTCCACCAAATTCGCCAAAATTCTTGATTATCGCGGGGCTTGTCAAAAACTAAACCAACCAAACCTATATTACCTGTACACAAATCAGGCTCAGCGGTTAAACTATATTTAACCAAGTCTCCTACTTTCATTCTGAAGTCCTTGATAAAACATTCCAGAGGGAATTTTCTTTAACGAAATGAGCTTCTGATATTTTTGTTTTCCTTCCTGTCATTAAATTTACAACCTCCCAATCCCAATGAACACCTTTAGCATCAACACTGGGGCATCTTTTAATAATAAAATAAAGTCTATAATATCGACTATTTCTTTCCCATTTGTTGGAAACCAAATCTCCAACTTTCAAATATAAATCTCTCATCCTTCTCCAGTTGACCCGAGTGGACTTGAACCGCTAACCTTTCCCTTATCGGGAGACTGCTCCACCATTGAGCTACGAATCGTTATTTTGGTTGGCTCGGGAGGGTTCGAACCTTCCAACCTATCTCTTATAAGGAGATTGCTCTACCATTGAGCTACGAGCCAGTGTTATTATTGACTCTCTATAACTTCTAGAACCTGGGCAAAGAATCTGCCTTCCTTATGTGCTAAAACGTGTACAATATCATTTGAATCTACAGTAATCATGCTATGAAATCTTCATCCACAGAGAATCGTCACCAAAGAAAAGAATTCGTATTTTTCCTGTTTTACAATTCACTGCTCTAAATTTCTTATAGCGACGACTTTTGGTTTTTCCAAGTTTTTCTATTATCAAAAAGATTTCATCTCCCCGTACACCTTCAAAGAGTTCGCCAACTATTTTGCCATACCTATATGGAGGCACATTTCCTCACAAACTCGTTCATAATGATCCCACTTGCCGTTCCAACATTCAACGATCTGACAGATCCATACTGAGGAATATGAACCACTACTTGACACATTTCCAAAACTTCTGGAATTAATCCATTGTTTTCCTCGCCGAAAAGAAACAGAGCCTTCCTGTATCCTGGCTGATTCTGTTTTGTGGCAATCTCATATTTGTCCCAAGGAAAATCATAAATAGATTGTGAACCTTCGATGTTGTCAATTCCAATGAAACAGTATTCATTTTTTAACTCTCGGAGAGAATCCAATTCACGGATGTACTTCAGGTCGGAATAATGATGCGTTCCGACAGTCCCTCTTCGATCATACTTCTTCTTCCCGAGGTAGAAAACCTTCTCAGAATTAAAAGCATTGGCGTTTCTAATCATCGTTCCAATGTTGAAGTCTCCCTGGATATGCTGCATCAAAACCGCATATGGAAATGCAGCTTTACGAAGCCTCTTGTTGATCTCTTCGATAGTCAACTCTTTAAATTCATCGATTACGTTGAATTCGCTGCAGGTTTTGTTATTCATTGTCTTTAAATCACCTTTAAAAATTCAATAAATTCAGAACTCTTTTTCCCATCTGTCCACGCTATAGTTGTCCAAAACTGACTTACTTTGGGGATGGTGATCCTAATGCGATGCAAATTCTCATTGATAGGAGAACTGTTTGTTTGTGTCTGGTAGTAGCCCCAAGGATGGGGATCTGTTTCTGTATCAAGATCATATGTCTCCGATACAGTAAGACCCAATGGCAGTTCTGCTACAAAATCTTGTGAGCCATTTCTAAACGCCTCAGGATTAAAAGCGACCAAACTCCCAATCTTAATCTTCGAAGGTGAATTCATATTTCCAGCTTCCATCTTCTGACGCACTATGACAATCGTTGAATTTCAATTGATATTTAAGCGGATGAACGCGCTCAGAACACTCCGCACTTCTTGTTTTCACGAGTTCCCTTTTCTCAACCCTGTTGTCCACGACCATAATGAAGCAAATCGCAATCATAACAATAGATGCAGCGAAAGACAATCCCAACAGAGTATCAAACACGATACTCATCAACCTCAATAAAGGTCAAAATCTGCTTTCCATTCTCCGAGGAACGAACCTCAAGCTGAGAATAAAGTCGAGTATCAATCCCAGCCAGCGCCCTTCGTGACGGAGGACAATCCTTAATATACTGCCAAGTGGGCTTGGTTACAAACTGAGCAATATTCTTGTCGTTAACCTTGTACATATTCCGAACACCCCAAAGGTGATAGGAAACCTTTTCCTTCTTATCAGGCATCACAACCTTTAGCTTCTTACTTTGAGATTCCATTATTTCTCCTTTTGTTGGTTCTCACTTAATCAGTTTTTGAATTAGATCGTTAATCTCTTGAACAAACCTTGCCTCATATTGAGCAAAGGCGGGGGGGAGTGTCTTGGTCAATGAATTCTTATCATCCCACGAATCGTCGGGACGTTTGTAACCAACAATCACCTTATTGTCTTGAAATGTAACTCCCAAAATCCCAACAACTTCATCTTTATCTTCGTAAGAATAAACAAATTTTCCCCACTGATTGCGCATCTTTTCGTAATCTGCAATACTGAATTTAACGTCCATTATTCTCCTGTTGTCTTGATTATAATATAAGGATTTTATTGCTGTTTGTCAAGTCTTTTTCTTTCTTTTGCTCGACCAATATATTCTGCACTGACGAGACTGATAAGATACAGCAGAAAGATGCCAGTTACACTTTCCGAGGATACAAAAGTCTGAATACACATAAAGCACAAAGCGCAGATGACATATCTCAGAAAGTTAAATAGTATATCCCAATTCATATTTTTTTCCATTCAATACCATTTTTATTCTCTAGCGGAGGAAGTAGGATTTGAACCCACGGAACTTTCGCTCACTTGTTTTCGAAACAAGCACCATAAACCAGACTCGGACATTCCTCCATGTAGTACCGGGAGCGAGAATCGAACTCGCACGCCCTTTCGAACATCAGATCCTAAATCTGAGGCGTCTACCTAGTTCCGCCATCCCGGCTTAGCTATCAATCACTTGAATCAAATAAGTGGAGGATCAAATCTAGCCAAGTCGCCTACTTTCATTTTAGTACCCCCTCTCGGATTCGAACCGAGACTCCCGAAGGAACGAATTCTTGAGACTCGCGCGTCTGCCAATTACGCCAAGGGGGCTTCATACATATAATATAACAACGATTGAAGCCGATGTCAAGTGTTTATTTTGGTTATTTAATTAGGAAGTAGTAAGATTATCGACCAGTTGCAATCTTTGCCAACTCAGCAGCACCCCTGGCATATTTAAACTTTCCTGCCATCGGTGTTACATCACCAGTAGAAGTGGTTGCAGTTCTCGTGCCAGAAGAATATCCGAACGGATTTTCAGTTTGCCACTCAGTAACCTTGGTCGTGACTTTAAGAGTCTGCTCTTTGCCGTGTTCAGCTAAATCACCAATAATTTGTACTAACATATCATCGTTTTCCTGGTTAGCAACATCGACTGCCGAAGCAACTGTACTCCAAACTTTAGAAATCAAATCTTCAGCGCCATCAATTGACTTTGTAACATCTAAAACTTCTTTCGATTCGGCATGATGGTTAATCAAACTAATACACTCTTCGGCGGCAGATTTGATTTCGCTATCTGCAGAGGTTTCACCAGCCACTTGACACAAGCCCTTAATTGCATTTAAAGCTGAATTGTCGTGTCCTTCAAAGGTTTTGGAACCAATTTTAATTGAAGCTTCTGCCTCGGATGCAAAAAATCCCATAGCCAAAGTCGTTAAAAATACAACCACAACTCCCAACACTGCTTTACAAAGAAGTTTATGCGAACCACAGAATTTTCTAGTCCAACCAACAATCTTTTTTAGAACGCTCAAAACTGGATTAACCACTCTTGCGCCAGATGCAATAATGCCGTTCAGCAAATCTGTAATTCTAAGAAATTGTTTAATTACAAGTTCGTTAAATGATTGTAGCGCCTTGTGATAGGTTTCTATTGCAGACTGAGAAAGTTTACGTCCCTTTTCGTATACGGCAAAACCAACTTTTTGCAAAACATCAAGAACGCCTTCGTTAATTAATTGCTGCATTTCATAATCAATAGATTCAACCCAGAGAGCAGAAAAGTCATTTTCAGAAATATCATTATTTTTATAATTTTCTACTAGAAGTTCAAAGCTGATTTCGTTGTCTTTTCCTTCAAATAATAAATCTGAACTGGAGCTGATTTTAAACTTGTTCCAGTTTTCCATTATTAATTTCATGTTGTGCATTAACTTGCCTCAATTATACAATAAATAGTATTCAACTCTCATTAAAGAAAAATAACTTAGGCAAGAATTTATTTTAGGCACCCCCGAGAGGATTCAAACCTCTGACCTTGGCGTTAGAAGCGCCGTGCTCTATTCAGACTGAGCTACGAGGGCAAATTAAGTTTATCTTTGAGAGCCCGAAACGAGAGAATCACGTTTCTCAATCTCGCTTCAAAACTCTTTCTGTCTAGTTTCTTTCTTTTCTTCAAAAGGGGCGACATCTTCTCTTCAAGCCATTCAGATAAGACTGACTTCTTTTCGTGAGAAAGATCATTTTCAAAAAATCCTGAATTGCTCCATTTCTCAATTAGTTCATCATTATTCATCGATTTCTTTCTCCCTTTTCAAGTGTTTGTTTATACGAAAAAATTTCTCCAGTTAAATGATCTTATCCTTATTTCCCTGGTTTGTAGTACGGATTGCTTCCTGAACTGTGTTCTGTCTGATCGACAATCTTTTCGATACTGGAGAATTCCTCGATAATCATTTTCTCTACGCCGGACCGCAGAGTCACACTTGCCATACCGCATCCTTGACAACCTCCCCCCATCCGAACATATACTGTATTGTTCATTACATCAATGAGTTCGATCACACCACCATGCGCAGAAATCGCAGGATTGATATTGTCTTCAATGAACTTTTTAATCTTACGTCTCATTTTCAAAAAATCCTGAATTAATTCCTTCGCCCTCGTCGTTGGGTTCTCTTGTTATATTTATGTCCCCAATGATTGCGTCCACGATAACTATGCACTCGATAATGTCGTCGTGAATGTGAACGATAACTCCGATGATATCGATGCCCATGATTATAGCGTCGGAAAGAACGCCGTAAATGATCTCTATGTAAGATATGTCCCGCGCTTAAATCAATTGTGTAACGATTACTACGATGATGGCTGGACAGTTGCGTGCTTGAACTTATCGTGTGATGTCCATGGGTACAACCCGATCCCACAATTGTCGTCAATAACGCAATCAAATAAACCAATTCTTTCATAACTATTCTCCTTAAATAATTAGGGGTGACTGATTGGACTCGCACCCACTTTTCCTAATTTCACAGACTAGTGCCTCGACTACTTCGGCTTCAGTCACCGTGTCGCAGCGGAAGGTATAGGATTCGAACCTATGTCACCTTTCGGTGGATTCGGGTTAGCAACCCGGCACATTACCGGCTCTGTCAACCTTTCAAAGCTACTTTGAGCTACGAATAGCCATCGCAGCACTTATTGCCATAACAGCATGAACAAATCCGTAAACACTCCACACCGTAACTAGCAATCCAAGAATACCAAGTAAAATATCAAAATTCAATGTTAAATTAAGTCGTCGTGCCATTTTCTTCTCCAATTGAAATAGCTATCTCTCGTCTTGTTGGACCTTGTTCGTGAAGCTCAAAACCTCTATAGTCCCCAGTCAAAGTTAACCAATCTTTATCCCTATCGATCTCGTATTCAATTCTATTTGATTTTGGTTTAAATCCGCAACGATAACAAGAATCCAATACAATGATTTCTGTATATTCCTGTGCGGTATATGCAGCAGTCTTAATCATCTTTGGTTTGCCGCAATTATAACAAGGGATCTTAATTATTCCATACATATTTTATCCTCATGTATAATATAAGCATTCAAATAGGATTTGTCAAGGGTTAATCGGTATCAACCAAGTTCAAATCAAATAAATCAATATACTTCATTTCATCTGAATGTTCTTTTGCTTGATTAACCTCATTAATTGA
>Ga0310121_10003881_pt1 | contig 13469 bp, 13 predicted proteins | sample CB27_Tmax_986_MG_FD_203504 | JGI IMG/M metagenome (GOLD analysis project Ga0310121, IMG submission 203504) | Marine microbial communities from Western Arctic Ocean, Canada - CB27_Tmax_986 | ecosystem: Environmental > Aquatic > Marine > Oceanic | place: Canada: Western Arctic Ocean | collected... | reverse complement strand
CCATTTGTGGCAGTCCAGAACGTGCTGGATGCGTGGTACAATAGCTCGGTGATTGTTAACGCCTTCGGGAAAAGATTCTATGAGCCGGGACCTGGGCGCACCTTCTTGCTCGGACTTGGAATTACCTGGGGTAATTAACCCAAGAACAGGCCAGATCAACTTGGAAGAAACGTAAGCAATGAAGTCATCGCACTCGCAGGGATATGCCACAAAGCTTCTTCCTCGTGGGTCTTTGATTTTAGTGCTTTTCGTGGTACTGGCTGGCATTTCACCAAAGCTGAGTTCAGCTCAGGATGGTCTACGTATTGGTTTGACCGTGGGTGGGGTGAGCAAGGTCGGCGTGGTACTAGAGAGGTTCCTTAACGGCGACCAAAGCTTGGAGCTAACGGTTGGAACGTGGTCTTTTAAGGAGATCAGCACCTCGTTGGTGATTAAGCGATACTTCCTCTCGAATGACCTAGACGCTGGCTGGTACAAACCCATACACCCTTTTATAGGTGCAGGGCTGTGGGTCGTTGGGGCGAAGCCTTCAGCAGAACGCCTGGGGCTTGCCCTCAGTGCGATCGTTCCAATCGGCATCGATTGGAGCTTTCCTTTTGATGCAGACCCATCATGCAATAACAGGTCTTGTCCCGTGGGCGATCATGCCCTCGGAGTGAGCGTAAACCTAAATCGAGCCTTACTCGTCCGCCGTAGTAATCCTGAGGATCAACTTCCACTGAACGGTAGATTGGTGCCCCTGCCCGGAGCCTACTATCGCTTTATGACGAGACGGTGATTAAGTAATCACCCTCGATCTGAACTCACGATTCATCAGGTTCGTCCCACGTCTGAGACCAAAACTTATGCTCCTCGTCATCGATTTGCTCGATATCAAGGGGAGAATCCTCATCCGTAATAAGCGCACCAGTCGCAAGGATTTCTTCTACAGCCGCATCATTAACAATTGGCATGCTCTTTCCGACCCGATCGCGTAACCGCATCCGAAGGCTAACACCAGCGGTAACTGCTAGGACGGTAAGCCCAGCCCAGAATACTAACCAGAATAATGTTAACATCAGAGTTCCTGCTAGCGGACCAAGTCTAATCCAATGGCTTCATTCCTACATATTTGAGCCCACTGCCTGTATTCAAGAGGAGGATCTCTTCATCCTCATTTATCATGCCTTTATCCAAGAGGATAGGGAGCGCAGCAGCTGTTGCACCACCCTCCGGAGCAGCAAAAATTCCTGTGTCGATGCCCAGTTTCTCCACCCACTCAGCCATTGAGTGGTCAGGGACGGCCACTGCTCCACCCCCAGACTCCCTTAAGGCGCGTAAAATTAGGAAGTCGCCGACTGCTCCTGGAACCCGAAGTCCTGATGCGTATGTAGAAGCTCCACTCCACACTTCAGCTGTATCATGGCCTGCTTCCCAAGCACGCACCATCGGAGCGCAGCCAGCAGCCTGTACACTGAACATCTTCGGGCGCTCACTGCCAATCCATCCAAGTTGCTCCATCTCGTCGAAGGCCTTCCACATTCCGATCAAACCCGTACCTCCTCCCGTGGGATAGACGATCGCATCGGGCAACCTCCATCCTAATTGCTCACAGAGCTCATACCCCATGGTTTTCTTGCCCTCAACTCTATAAGGCTCTTTCAGGGTAGAAAGATCAAACCATCCATTCTCCTCTACGCCCTGTCGTACCACCAAACCGCAGTCACTGATAAGGCCGTCCAAAAGCTGAAGATCCGCGCCCAAAGCAGAGATTTCTTCAAGAATGGCCGCTGGTGTGTCGGTTGGGACTACGACGTGTGCACGGAGCCCAGCAGCTGCGGCGTAGGCAGCAGCCGCACTACCCGCGTTTCCAGCGGATGGTATCGCAACCTCCTCTGCTCCTAGTTCGAGCGCACGTGATACCGCAAGACAGAGACCTCGGTCTTTGAAACTACCCGTCGGGTTTTGGCCTTCGTCTTTCACCCAGACACGTCGAATGCCCATCCGGTTAGCAGTTCGGTGCGCATCGACAAGTGGGGTCCACCCCTCCCCAAGACGGATCTGGGAACCCCTATTTCGAACAGGGAGAACTTCCTCATAGCGCCAGAGATCTGCGCTACGACACGCCACGGACTCTCGGGTAAAGCTTCGACTGATAAGATCCAGATCATATCGAGCGAAGAGCGGTTTGCCAGCTGCCGAAAGTCCAATAAGCTTTTCGCTCTCAACTTTTTCGCCGGTTCCGGTGCATTCCAGATGCGTTGCTCCGTGTAAGCCGTCTTGGTCAGTCATGGGGGCGTGCTTTCCTCATCTTAGAGATTGATACGGGAACAAGATGGTGACGAGAACCACGAAGGCGCTCGCCTAGTCTGGGTACGGGGTATCTTAGTGCTTTACTGGAGCTAAGAACCGCTCAAGCAGCTAACCCAATAATAGGAAATTCTTATTCATACCGAAGTGCATCAATAGGGTCGAGAATCGCCGCCCTACGAGCAGGCCAGATGCCAAAGAAAAGTCCTATGAAGGCACTGATAGCCAGCGACAGAGCCACTATCTGCGGAGACACCACTGTGTCCAAACCAGCAATACGCGTTGTCATCTCTGCGGCTCCGTAACCAATTCCGACTCCCAAGAGTCCTCCCAACACACAGAGAGTCGACGCCTCAACAACAAACTGTGTCATGATCGCCCCACGGGTAGCTCCAAGGGCCTTGCGAATCCCTATCTCACGGGTTCGCTCGGTTACAGATACAAGCATGATATTCATGATGCCGATGCCACCGACAAGAAGACTGATTCCTGCGATCCCAGCTAATAGTAAGGTGAAAGTCTGGGCTGTCGCGTTGAAGGTTTCCAGTAGATCCTGAGAGTTGCGTATGCTGAAGTCTGCATCCTCACCTGGTAAGATACGGTGCTCCCTCCGCATAACTCGATCGATTTCTACAATCGCCTGGTTCATTTCCTCGGGCGTTTCTGTGGCAGCGTAAATCGTGCCAAGCCTATCACGGCCACCCATCACACGATACTGGGCAGTCGACTGAGGAATAAAGATCTGGTCATCAGGGCGAAGCCACATCGCATCACCCTTCTCTTCAAGCACGCCAATCACCTCAAACGGGATACCACGTACCTGGATGGTCTCCCCAATAAGGAGTTCCGCAGGAATCTCACCAAGTGACTCTCGAATCGAATAACCGAGTACCGCTACTCGCCTACGTCCGCGGACTTCCCCTTCTGTGAAATAGCGGCCCGAGATTAGACCATGATCGTACATATCAAAATAATCTGGCCAAACACCCATGACCTGATTGTTCGAATTCCAGCGGAGGTATGTAACCTGCATCCGTGACTGAAGCTCAGGAGAGATCCTGAGGAACCCGCGGGTTGCATTCCTCAGCGCTTCGGCATCCTCAATCGACATCTGAGTATCACCCCGGGACACTCCATGACTGAATTCCTGACCGGGCCGAATGGTAAGGACAGAGGTGCCCATCCGGTTGATTTGTTCCTCAACCCGTACTTGAGCACCCTCTCCTAATGAGACCATCGTAATCACTGCCCCGACACCGATCACGATACCAAGTGTCGTCAACACAGAACGCAGAACGTTTGTGCTGATAGCGCTCATAGCCACCTTAATGATTTCAAAGATCAGCATCAGGCTTTCTCCTACTACGGGGTCCGGATTCGGAAGCTACCACCTCGTCCCATCGACCCACCGAAGAGGTTTCCGCCCATTCGACTCATCATTCGGGACTGGAATTCCTGCTGTTGGGCCATGAGTTGAGCTGCCCCCACGACAACGAGTACATCCCCTGCTTCGACTCCCATCACTATCTGTGTGTGGTCCCAGTCATTGAGACCCATTTGGACAAGTCTTGGTTCTGGTATGCTATCCGCACCCATCACGAATACGACTGCGGGTCGTGTACCACCAGTGGATGCTCTTGTAACGTCTGCTCCACCCCCTCGGGCAGCACGTCCACCTCGGCCGCCACCCAGGTCCTGCATCATAGCACGCATCGAATTCTGACTGATCTCTCCACTCTCGACTTGCGCACGAAGTTCCTGAAGCTGAGCCATGACGCTGCCTTGATCATCCTGACCATCTCCCGAAGGTCTAGCACCCTCTCCGCCTGTAGCTTCAGCACCTTCAGATTGAGGCCTAGCACCACCTCCACGACCGCCACCAGCGAACCCCTGTCCGCTTCGGCTGCCACCCCGACCTGCTCGCATGAATTGCGTCAAATCCATCTCATCTATGTTGAGACCTAAGGCCATCGCTGCCGGACCGACGTCAGAGGTCTGTACAATTGCATTATTTGGAACCAATACCACATCCAATGCCTCGTCTATCAGCACCTCAACCTCTGCATTCATCCCCGGCTTCAAGAGCCCTGCACTATTGTCCAAACTCACAATCACCGGAAACATCGTCACATTCTGAACCACCGTTGCCTGAGGCTCTATCTTGTCAACCACACCCCAGAACTCCTGATCTGGGAATGCTTCAACGGTCACAATGGCCTCCAAGCCGGAGGCTAACTGGCCCATATCAGTCTCATCCACCAACGTCCTGACCTGCATCTCCTTTAGGTTCGCCATCATGAACAGCGTGGTGCCGCCTGATACGTTCTGCGAAGCAGACTGAATAACCACACCCTCTTCGACGCTTTTTTGGATGATGGTCCCGGCAGCTGGGGCCCGGATACGAACGTCATTCAGTTGAAGTATAGCGAGGTCATGGCTGGTCTCAGCCTTCACAAGACTTGCCTGCGAGTTCGCGAACTCAAGCCGGGAACCCTCATGCTCCTGTGGTGTGATCACCGCAGCCTCTAGAAGCTGATCTGACCGCTCGAGCTGAGCTTCAGAAATCTCGAGTCTCGCCTGAGCAACAGCTAGATCAGCCTCAGTCTGGTTGAATCTGTTCTGAACGTCGCGTGGATCAATATCAGCCAGGAGTGATCCCGGCCCCACTTCATCCCCAATATCCGCGTGCAGACGCAAGATCTCGCCCGAAGCCTTGGACTTGACTTCTACCGTGCGGATCGGCTCAACCGTACCGGTAGCTTCCGCACGGATCGACAAGTCACCACGAATGACTTCTACAGTTATGAGCGACGATACTCCATCTACTGACTCATCATTACTGCATGCCGCAGTAACAAAGGCAACCATACCGGCCAAAGCCAGTGTTAGGGTTTTCCTTGTCATACCATCGTCTCCACTGGGTCATTGAAGAAGTCTTTCTCAATCATGCCGTCGTTGAGATGCACCTGCCGTCTCGCATATCCTGCAATGTCTCTCTCATGCGTTACCAAGACAATCGTTTGTCCTTGTTCATTAAGCTCTTTAAGCTGGCGCATGATGGCCCCGCTTGTCACAGAGTCCAAGTTACCTGTTGGTTCGTCAGCCAAGAGGATCGCTGGATCATTCACAAGCGCTCGTGCCATAGCAACCCGCTGACGCTGACCTCCGGACATCTCGGGTGGACGATGATCCATTCGGTCAGCCAACCCGACTAACTCCAGTTTCTCAGCAGCGAGGCGACGGCGATCTTTGCCCCTTATTCCAGCATAGATTAACGGCAACTCGACGTTATGCAGGGCCGTCGCTCGGGGGAGTAGGTTGAATGTTTGAAACACAAAACCAATATCTTTATTTCTCACACGCGCTAATTGGTCCTCAGAAAGCTCACTCACAGGCTGACCATTTAGCCAATATTCTCCGGCGGTAGGCGTATCAAGACAGCCAATCATATTCATGAGTGTAGATTTTCCACTCCCTGAGGGGCCCATGACCGCCACGAACTCCGCTGCTCTGATTTCGAGGTCCACATTGCGAACAGCATGCACAGTTTCTGCTCCAAGCACATAGTCTTTGACTAAGCCCTCTGTGCGGATCATTGCCTCGCTCACAATTCTCTCCCTAAAATCGCTTCAAGCTCTGCCCGGGCTATCACGTAGTCATATCGCGACGTAACGACCGTAGCGTCTGCTTGGCTGGCTGCTGATTGGCTTATCAACACATCTAGAATCGTTGCGACTCCAACCGCGTATCTTTCCCGTACAACCCTAAGGTCCTCAGCTGCAACGCTGGCCGCTTCCCCTGCAATTTCAATGGCACGCTCAGCAGTACGGAGGCTATACAAGGCATTGTCGGCTTGCTGACGTGCAGCAAGCCGAGCGTCATCCTCTTGCAAACGAGAGACCCGGTAGCTGAACTGTGCCCGATCAACCGATGACTCTCGCTGGAAGTTATTAAAAATCGGATAGGACATCGAAAATCCAAGACTCCAACTTGTCTTACCACCTGTGAAAGACCGATTCTGATTATTCCAGTTGTAGCCAGTGTTCATCGAGATGGTGGGCAAGTAACTAGCTTTTGCTGAGCGGACGTTGGCCGACGCCGCATTAGCTGCTTGGGTCGCAGCAATAACGGTCGGCGATCCAGCTTCTGCCAACTGCATGATCTCTGTCTCAGCCAATGGCAGCATGGTTGGCTCCAGAGTCGAAGGACGGAGCGGTGCCACAGCTGTAGATTCCCCTATTTGCCTACCCAAAGAAAACTCTGCAGCACGAAGTGTGGTCTCTCCCTGCAATACTCCCTGCTCAGCATTTATAAGATCCAGTCGCGCCCGCAGAGAATCTGAGATCGTCGCCCGGCCGACCTGCGAACGAGCACGCACAATTTCTAGATTCTGTTGCGCCTGATCTACTCTCTGTCGCACAACCTCAAGGAGATCTGCTTGCCTGAGGGCATTGAAGAAGAAATTCTTTGTCTGCAGTGTCACAGCAAAACGTTGGTTCTCTCGTCGTGCTCTTGCAGCCTGCATGTCGGCATCTGTCCGATTCATCTCCACAAAGCGAGTCCCACCCTGGAAAATGGTCACTCGGCTGGATACCCCTGCGCCGTATGAGTCTGAACTCCCACCCACGATCTGTCCCGTGTTGGGATCTAGGACATTTGCACTTCTCAAGGATCCACTCGTACTGGCGCTGAGGCTCGGTAGGAACGCTGCCCATGCGGATCTCCTTGCAAGCTCAGCATTATCTACAGCTTGATCCTGTTGGAGCATCTGTGGGCTACGAACTAGAGCAAGCTCAATCGCCTCATCAAGGCTCACTGCCTGCTGCCCCCAAATGGACACCGGCCAGAGAATAACGAGACCCACCATCAGGCAGGCAACACTCCGGACCACAGCCCGATATATGTCTTTCATAGGGTTAGTCTCGGCCCTTCCTGTTGTTGTCACTCTGTGCCCGACTCTCATCGAACTCTTGCAGAAGCGCCCTGTATTCAGAAACCTGTTCTTCGGTGAATAGCTCAAGAATCGCTTCCCGTGTCTGCTGGATCACCGCTTGGTACATGGGATTATATGAGGCGCGGAACTCTTCGTGCAGCGATCTCATATCCTGCTGGTGGTCCTCCAATATAGAGTCGATCAGGAGCAACTGGGCTTCAGTCGGTCCAACTCGTTCATACATCCGAGTGCGACGACGACGTTCGGACTTCCCACCCCTCTCAGCATCACTAACCGCAGCTTCTTCGACCGGCAGCGCCACCAGACTACCATCACTGACCAGCCCAAGCATGACGCCAGTGCCAAGAACCACCGCAAGTATCACTGCGGTCACAAGTTTCGTTCGAGATCCATGTTCCATTAGAAAACCTCCGACGCAAAGGCCACTGCACCGCTCGTCTCCGAAGGAGCAAGCACCGCAGGGATTGTCTGTCCTTCGACCCCACTCACCAGGAGTTCCTCGATCCCGATCGGCCTAACAGGAACAGCTGACTGGTTTCTACTAAGGAGTAGTCCAGCCAGAACGGCAGCCAGTAAAGCTACCGGAACAACAGTCCTAGCCCAGGAAGTGATCACCTCACCAACAGTCAACTCGTGTATTAACCGTCGTCGGGCCAACTCAGTTGCTGCGTTCTCCAGAATCCATCGGCGAAAACGAATCCAGTAGTTCGGGCTCTGATGCTCTGGATTAAAGTGAGCGAAAGCCTCGGCTAACTCCACGTCAGGCCCCAAGTCATCATTTGAGTCGAAGTCGCGCGGCGTTCTTCTAATCATTGAACTTTCCTAATTAAATCTGATCCATTTTTCGTCTCTAGAAGGGCTTCTTTCAAGGCTTTCCTCGCGAAGTGCAAGTGCGACCGCACTGTCCCCGATGGAATCCCTAATTTCTCGGCGATCTCTTGGTGTTTCCATCCCTCTAGGTCATACAGCAGCACAACCTCCTGCTGAACCTCGGGTAGTGCAGCAATTGCCTGCTGAACGATCTCTCTCAGTTCTGAGGTCTCCGCAATCTTATCCGGTGTGGGAATCCGAGACCTCGTCCTCTGTGGCAAATCACTAGTCTCTCTTAAAGACTCTCGACGAATCAAGTTCCGTGAACGATTCCTTACTATTGTCATGAACCAACCCGCGAACCTCTCCGGATCCTGGCATTGGTCAAGCTGATTCAACGCCACCAAGAATGACTCTTGAGCGGCATCTTGGGCATCCTCATGGCGTCCGGTAACAGAAAACGCCAAAGCATAGGCAGATTTCTGGTACCTCTCTATGAGCATGCTCAAAGCAAGTTCTTCCCCCCTGCGAGCTCGTAAGACCAACTCGCTATCATCCGGGCGATCAGTTGTTCTTAAGGACACGGAAGTGCAACCCCGTGTTGAGGTTGATTCATGATCCTATGGGAGTTGATGGTAGAAATCAGTATTGAGCAATACAGGTAAGATTGTCTGCTACAATCTAATAGATACCTAGCTAAGCAGTTCCGTTAAACTCACTAAATCGATTCACCCTCCGCTTCAGAAAGACGATATCCAGCTTGAGCCTTCACTTATAGTCTCGGTTACGTATATCTGAAAAGAAATCTCTAGACTGATCTGTCCGGGGCGGTCTGCTCTGCTCATAAGCTGACTGAAGTTGGTCTAGGTTTAACTCAGAAAGTATGCGACCTGCGATTAACGTCTCTCGGTCCGGTGCACCGCCACCCGCAGGGGATATCCAGAACCCGAGCATCAGTAGGGCAGCAGTTTGGGTTTGAGAGCGACCAATTACACGAACAATCCATTCCCTGCCGTCAACCTCAAGAATGACTTCTTCGAGATCAGGCTCGAAGCGAGAAGAACCAATTTTTCCCTTCGTCTCTCGAGCCTGCTTATCGGTCGTACCCCGTCTGGGTTTATTTCGACCCTTCCTGCGATTGCGGAGAAGCTTCTTGCTACCATGCAAATGCTTACTGTCTGGGCTACCCGAAGCGTCAGTGCTAGATACAGGGCGATTGGAGGGAACAGCGGGGGGAGTATCCTGATTCTCTGAAACGCTGTCGTTATTATCAGGCATTAATCCACAATGACTTAGCTGATAATCTCAATAGGGTCGTCTGCGTATCCGCCTGATACTCTACGAAGGGTACGATCTCCATAGAATATCCGAATGTACTTAGCCTGGGTTTGGGTGACCTTACGAACAACCCACACTAAGTGCACATAGTCAGGCTCACGTGGCTCAGTCCGAACCCTAAGGCCTACTTCCCAAGGCAATCGGTCGCCCTTGCGATTATTACAGGACGAACAGCTGGTTACAACATTCTCCCAGCTATTGTCCCCACCACGGGACAGGGGGTTAATGTGATCTCGAGTCAGAAATTGCCTGCCCTTGAGGTCAGACTTGCGTCTTCCGCAGTACTGACACGAATAGCCATCACGGGCAAAGAGAAAAGTGTTCGTAACCTGACGCTTAAATCGTTGTGGTACATGAATATAGCGAACGATACGGATCACTGTAGGACAAGGGATCACCTGCCGCTCGGAGCGAAAGTCCTTACCTGCGTCCTTCTCAAGGATTTCGGCTTTGCCATCCAGGACCAGTCGCACAGCTCTACGGGCTGGCACAATGGTTAGTGGCTCGAAAGATGCATTTAAGGCTAAGCAGCTCACCACACCTCCAGATATCGATACTGATTCGCCCAAGAGGCTATGAAATCCGAAGGTACACCGCGATTGCCTACCACTGCAATGTTACAGATCGGCCCATCAGATACATCTGGATAACCCTCGGAGCCCCAGAGTTACCACGCTACTACACTTTCCAGAAGACCACCTAAAGTAAAGCGACAGGATCTCTGTCCACTGCCAACCGAACATCTCCACCAGGGACCTTAAATCCGTCGATCAAAGCGCGCACAGCACTTCCGATTGCACTCGGTGAGGGACTGCGTACAAGGAAATGCCAACGCCACCGGCCGTGCAGTCTTTCAATGGGTGCCGGTGCCGGTCCAACCAATTCGACAACTCTAGATTCTTCTCTATTTCGCCCTCGAAGCCACCGACGCAACCAGGCGGCAGCAGCTTCTGCGCTCTTAGCAGTAGCCCTTTGATCTGGACTACTAAGTATCACGTTGACTATTCTCAAATGCGGTGGATAACAAGGTGTCTCACGCGCCGCTGTCTCTCGTTTGGCAAAAGCTATAAAGTCATGAGCGACTGCAGCCTGAATCGCGTAGTGATCAGGAAGTGAAGTCTGAATCAAAACTTCACCTCCTAGCCTACCCCTCCCTGCCCTCCCCGCTACCTGACTAAGGAGTTGGAAGGTCCGCTCACTGGCTCGGAAATCAGGTAAGTGGATCCCGACATCTGCGTTCACCACACCCACTAAAGTTACCTGCGGAAAATCGAGACCCTTTGCGATCATCTGTGTGCCAAGCAAGATATCAACATCCCCCTTGGCCACCCGGTCGAGTATCTGTTGATGGGCCCACTTTCCGGAAGTCGTGTCTCCATCCATCCGTGCAATTCTGGCAGATGGGAATGTCTCAACAGTGACCCGTTCGACTTGCTCGGTACCTAGCCCACGATAGGAAAGGTCTGAAGACCCACATCGGGGGCACCGCTCAGGGGCTGGGGCATCATACCGACAGTGATGACAAATGATTCGTCGTGCAGCTCGGTGATACGTCAGTGAAATTGAGCAGTTTAGGCACTGTTCAACCTCGCCACATTCCCTGCACTGAACGAATGAAGAGTAACCACGACGATTTAGTAGCAAGATCACTTGTTCTGCTCGTTCTAGTCGTGCATCCACTGCGGAGACCAATTCTGAGGAAAGTACTCCGCCACCACGTTCATTGACTCTAGGTACCTCAGCGGACCCTCTTCTTTGGACTCTTAGGTCAACCACCCGTACCTCAGGAAGTCTTGCTCCGCCGACACGCTTCGTAAGCTGAAGGTGACGGAACTTACCAGTCCGGGCATTAGTCCAGCTTTCTAATGATGGTGTGGCGCTGCCAAGCACGCATACGGCTCCAGTTTGACGTGCGCGTACAACAGCGAGATCCCGCGCCAGGTAACGGGGGGCCTCGGACTGCTTGTAGCTTCCATCGTGCTCTTCATCCACAACGATCACACCAAGATTCGTTAGGGGCGCGAAAAGTGCAGAACGTGCACCCACTGCGATACGACGCTGACCGGTACTCAAACTCCGCCATGCATCGTAGCGTTCTCCCTCAGAGAGACCGGAATGCAGTACAGCAACCTGGTCATCAAAATGCGCACGAAATCTTGAAACAGTCTGCGGTGTCAGGGCGATCTCGGGAACGAGAACGATTGCACTCTGGCCACGAGCAAGGGCCTCGCGGAGAAGCTCAATGTATACGAGCGTTTTACCAGAACCGGTGATGCCCTGCAGAAGAAACGGTATAGGTACATCTTCATCGAGCGCACCAATCAGAGCGTCGATCACATTCCGCTGGTCCTTCGTAGGAACGAGCGCGGGCGGCTTAGTTGCCGGAATATTAGCGAACGGATCGCGAAGCTGTTCTTCGTGGAAGATTCCAACCAAACGCTTTGACTCAAGACCTTTTATTACTCCGCGACTGAACCCTTCTTCTTTAATCATATGTGTTAATTCAGAGGCACCTCCCGAACGTTCTAATAACTCATATGCCTCTCGCTGCCGCGGCGTCCTGACAAAGATCTCGTCCCGTACCTGCAGTGTGCCGAGGCGGTCGATTAGCCGCACTACCCTTTTGGTCTTCACCGGCGGCTTTGATGGCGGAACTGTTTCGTGACCTACGACACCCCGTGCTACAAGAGATCGAATCTCAGGCCATATCGAATCCATCCCTAGCTGCCGCCGGAGTGTCCGAACCCGAAGTGGTTTCCCATGACGCTCTAGGGCAGCTACAACACGTTGCTCTCTAGATCGAAGCTTATTGAGAGGTGCATCTTCCAGAAGCCTGACGTAGTTCCGCGAAACATCTGAAAGCACAGCTGGCAAAGCAGCTCGGAGTGCTATGCCTAGGGGAGCGATGTAATACTCAGCAATCCAACGGCAAAGGTCGAGAAGTTCAGCAGGCAATTGTGGTGAGTCATCGAGGATCGAGAGTACTGGACGTATCTGCTTGATTTCCGGTGCAGAAGCTGGGCCGACCACCCAACCGATACGCTCCTGCCGCCGAAATGGGACCAGAACCCGTGTTCCTGGTTGTGGCTGAGATTCTGTATTGATCCGGTACGTAAAGGTGCGATATATAGGGAGAGGAAGGGCCACGTCCACCCTGAGTTCGAGGTTAGTCAACCTGACAGACCTCTTAAGCAGGCCCCGAAGTTAGACATCCATTAGCAGAAAGATTTCCTGCTGGATATCCCTGGGAGTGACCTCTGGACCATCTGGGCCCCAATAGACGTTGATTTCGCTTCGAACTCCGATCTCGTCAGGGATGTAGATACCGGGTTCGACAGAGAAGCCTATTCCCGGAACAAGCAACCTGTCATCTCTCGTCTCCAGGTTATCAAGATTCGGACCGCTTCCGTGGAGGTCTATGTCCATTGAGTGCCCGGTCCTATGCACGAAGTACTCACCATAACCGCGATCCGCAATCAAGGCCCGCGCAACTTGATCAACCTCGTAGCCGCGAACTTCTCCTCCTAATTTAAACTGTTCTCTCAGAAATGTGACGGCAGCGTCCCGAGCATCTCTCACAGCACTCCAGATCTCCTGGGTGTGCGAATCGACTGCACCACTCAGAAGACCCATCCAAGTCTGGTCAGCGAAAACTGCTCCATCAAATGCTCCCCAAAGATCAATCAAGAGCAAATCTCCTGCTGCAATCGTCTCTCCCTTTCCCTCGGGAGAGTAGTGAGGATCTGCCGCAGTGCGGCCGATCGCTACAATGCAATCCGGACTTACTGTGAGCCCATGAGCACGAAGCTGTGCACGGATCCATTCTGAAAGATCACCTTCATTGGTTGGTGATCCGGACTCGACGGCTGCTGCTGCACGGGCAAACCCTTGCCGTGCAACATCAGCCACGATCTCTGCTGCCTGACGATGCATCTGCAATTGCTCAGGGGTCCAAACCGAATGGAATCGCGATACCAAATCCCCAGAACTCACCGCCTCGACACCGAGACTGAGTATCAATCCTGCCATACCCGCTGGGAGATAGTCTAAGGTTGGCACGGCTGCACCCGGAGAGACC
>Ga0310121_10003880_pt1 | contig 13471 bp, 8 predicted proteins | sample CB27_Tmax_986_MG_FD_203504 | JGI IMG/M metagenome (GOLD analysis project Ga0310121, IMG submission 203504) | Marine microbial communities from Western Arctic Ocean, Canada - CB27_Tmax_986 | ecosystem: Environmental > Aquatic > Marine > Oceanic | place: Canada: Western Arctic Ocean | collected... | reverse complement strand
TGGCATGTGTCATTTTTTGGTTAGCACTATCAAATAACCTTTCTTCCCAGGAATACTTATTGTATTCAACTGTATGGCTGTTTGTTCTGCCTGGAAATTTTTTATTTCAGGGATCAGAACATCTGATTCGTCCGGATCTAATCCTATCCTGGCCCAATCAATTTTCAAAGCGGCCTCTTCATCCTGATCGCTCCAGTTGGCCACAGAAATAATCGTTTCGCCGGGACCTTTATATACTGAAGCTTTCACCATCGGATTATTGCAGGTTACCGGAATGTTCTTATCCCAATAACCAATCATTTCTTTGTTTTCGATCTTATAATTATCCCAGAATTTCCAGATATCGGTCGGGGGAATGCTACCTTTCCAGCCGGCTCGATTTGTAATGCCATAGACCATACCCCGCCAGGGATTGCCGCCATCCTGTAGCATTTGGCCGGCCAGACCAAACGGAATACCGGAAACTTCGATAAGCCAATGGTCAGGGGCACGGTTGTAATCCCGCCCTTCACCGATCCAAAGCATGTCAAAATAGGGCAATAGATCCATGTACAGATTCAAGCAGCTGGCAAATCCGGCCCATTTGTGAAAATGATTCCAACTGTGCAGATCCAATCGGCCTTCCGGACGATAACGGTCAATGATTTTCCTTGACCGTTGAAGGGCCCAACGGTCAAGGGCTGTGTCGTCAATATAAACACCATCAACACCCATATTTTGAACCATCCAATCAAGTGAGGCAACGTAATAATTATTCAAACGACTGTCAGGGGTTGTAACCAGCGAAAGGTCCAATTCACCTCTAAACTTTCCTTCTTTGATCGTAACAAACCATCCAGGAATATACTTTTCCCTCATGTTCTTAATAAACCATTCATGGGGCCCATCTGGATATCGGGCCTCAGTGCGGGTATCATTCCCCGGGCCGGGAAAAATTATTTCGCCGTCCAGGCTGTTAAATGCCCAGAATTCCGGAGCGTTTTTTGTCAACAATCGGGTAGTATAATAAAACTTCATCCGCAAATCCTGGTTGTGAGCATTTGCAACCAGTTGGGTTAGTTCCTCTGAGCATTGATCAAGATGTGGATAGTTGATAAAGGGGGAAATATCTTCAGCTTGGTGAATAATGATGAAATTTGCCCCTATTTGTTTGGCAGCTTCAATTTTGACCGAAGTTTTCAAGCCGCCACCATGGTAATAACGATCGCCAAATTTTATTTTTTTATCTATAAGTTTGAAAGGCGTAATCAGTAATTCAAAATTGTAATTGAGTACATCGCCCTTCTGGATTTCACGGCTTCCCGAATAGGCAATAATCTGGACATCACTGTTTTTCTGTACAATATCGATCCCGCCATTACCTTCATTACTCCAGGATGGCGGTAAATTCAAAGGCCTGAACTTGTAGTAAATATTAACCAGGGGTCGGACATAGTTTTCAGCTTTCCATTTCATCCACACGCCGCCGTTCACCCCACCTATCCAGAGCATATCCTGATTTTTGGAGACATCCCATTTCCACTTCCAGTCAGGGGTTCGGAAACCTCCTTCATGCCCCAACCCCATCATATACTCAGCTTTTTCTTTTGCTACAGGGATTTCGAGACGGATATCCCTCAGCTTTAACGGAACCTTTGCTGTAATTTTTAACTTGTAGTCAACAAAACCATCGAATTCCATCTGGGCCGTACATTCCAGGTCAACTTCATCGGAAGTATTAAGTACCCTCCAGAGAATCTTTGACGGTGTTTGTTGCAGAAATTCCAATGGCCCGGGTTTTAACTGAATTATTGTTCCATCCTCCTTTTCAATAATGAACCTTACAGAGTCTTTAATAATGGGTTGACCTTTCTCTACCAACGACTGATTGGATTGGCTGAAATGACTGATAATTGAGGAAGGAAGGCCGTTCGCTGAAATATCTAATGAACGCCCTAATATGGTAATCTTGTTATCTTCAACCTTAACCGGAAGATACCCCTTGGTAATCTGCTCATCAATCCCCACATTGGAATTGAGCCAGTTAAGCCTTGATAATCGTTTGCCCTGGTTATAACCATGATTGGGAACAGCTTCTCCGGATACTTTAAAGCGAATCGGAACTGCCTGTTTTTCTCCTCCGGCCACAACCGAAACAGAACCGGAATAGTCGCCCGGCCCAATACCTTTCAGATCTACCCCCATCCATAATGCCTGGATTCGACCGGCTGGAACATTCACTTCTTTGGTAAATGCCTTTCCTCGATACCCTATGCCGCCGGTATTGAAGCAGGTCATCACGGAGGCGGGGATTATTTGGTCACCACTGCCATTTGTCAAATCAGAGAATTCAACCGCTATATCATCAAGGTCGGATTTAAGACCCCATACCCCCACCTGATACACGTAAAATTCCCCGGGTTGGGCAGCCAGGACAAAATCCGATGGTTGAAGGGCCGTTTCGATTTTTCCTTCCGGAATTGAATCAAACCACTTTAGGGGATTGTCTCGTAACTCTGCAAAGGCATAGAAAGTCTGATCTTGCAGCAGATCATGGTATTTCTCCAAGGCAGAGACGGTTGACAAATAGCTTTCGGATTTGTGTGCGCAACTGGTTATCATCAGGGTCAAGAACATAACTACAGCAATCTTCATAGAGGTCATGTATGTACTTTTGGGATTGGTCATTAAATCATTATTAGTTTATGCTTGACTAAGATTGCGTGGTTTGTCTCCATACTTATAGAGTCAGGTGGTTTAAGAATGGCCATAAAAAAAATTATAAGCTCGTTTCAAGATTCGGGGTTTTAGCGGCCAAAAAAATCGTGCATGGATCGAAAAAATTCAGTAACTTTCAAATAGGAGATAGGAGTTATACTGAATAGGAGGTATACTGGCAACAATTATTCAATCAGTACACTCCCCAATTGTGCGATCTAAGAATATAGATTCGAGGGCAAAATCAGGTGAATCTGGTTATTCCAGCCAGAAGGGAATTTCATATTATCAAAACCGATCGGAAGGAGAAATTTGGATCGATTTTAAGCAGGGTAGTGATTCCGCTCTCTGTTACACTTACAACCGGTACGCCAATCTGCTATTTAATTACGGGTGTCAGATCACTAAAAATGAGCAGTTGGTTCAAGATTGCATTCAGGATCTCTTCACGGATATAATAAGGAATCGAAAGAATTTGGCAGATGTCGAATCGATAAAATACTATTTATTCGTATCCCTCAAACGGAAAATCTTTCGGAACCTAAAAAAGGTAGATCATCGAATGGAAGAAATAAACGAACAAAATGCAGCCGGTTTTGAAATCATAATTTCCCCTGAAATTAACATGATCGACCAACAGCAAAGCGAAGAAAAACGCAGAATATTATCTAAGGCATTTCAAAAACTAACCGAAAAGCAACGAGAAGCCATTTTGTTATATTTTTATGAAGAGTTCTCCTACAAACAAGTTGCTGAGATTATGGGCATGGGAAAAGTGAAGTCGACTCGCGTGATGATTTACCGAGCAATCAAAGTGCTTCAATCCTCTTTAATTAAGGTTAAGGACCAACTGCTTTAAGTGTCACCTTTTTTGTCTCGTCATTCTATATATTTTACTGATTAGATCAATCCGAATTGTAGATTCAACTCTGTTCAATCCATTTTTTCAAACTACTTTGAGTTTGAATATCTGACCTTTACCGGACTCTAAATGCAAAGGGTAATTACTCCACAGCTAATTCCCGGTTGTCAAGAGCCTTGCTCCAGTTCTATCGGTTATTGCGCCTACCGGAGACCTTTATTGGTCTGAGTTACTTTCGTTGCCTGTATGAAATCCCATTGGGGACAATTGGTGTAGATGATCTTTCGGATTGACTGGTGTTGGTTGAGTGTCGAGGTCTTAATCTTTGCGCCTAATACCTTCTGCATTTGCACAGCTAGTTGCACCATTCCTGCGTTACTTTTGGCACTGTTAGTTCACAAGCTTCAGATACTCACAAGCTCCATCTTTCCCAAGAGCTGAGTACTTCAGTGAACTGCGGATTATAGGAAACGACATAACTCTGCACGGATTTCCTATGGAAAACGCCCTCCATGGCTTGGCATCCCTTTCCAGATTTAGGGCACGAACAATCATAAGGTCCTGTAGTCTATAGTCTGCAGATGGTCAGCACCCGCTCTTTCGGCAGGAATGATGTAGATGTGACAGCACCTGCTGAATATACTAATGGATTTAAAGATCATTTTACTTAGGATCGTAAGAAGGAAGTCCATATGGTACTTCCTTATGAACCTGTACCGAAAATCCAGGGGGTCGTTCCCGAGCCAATCTTTTTTGTAGTCAATTTTAAATTAGTGGACTCTATATATGAACTTGAACAAATAACTTATTATGATAGATTTTTTGAGAAATGAATCATTTGTGAAAATGGTTAGGCAGACAGACGTAGATTCAGGGCACTATTGGCAACGATGGTTGGAAAAAAATCTTGAAAGAAAGGAAGATTTTGAATTTTGAGCTCGCCAGGAAAGCTATCCGATCCTTAGAGTATAAGGACAAAAGAAAGCTTTCGGAAACAGATTTTGATCGGATATTCGAACAAATAAGGATACACAAGCAGCCAATGGACGAAAAGGAATCAAACATTGCATTGCCAAAAGAAAGGAAATTATTCGCCCCAACATTATTTCGGGCGGCTGCTGTCGTTTTGATTCTCATCACATCTGGTATCCTTTACCTCCTTCCTAAACAGGTACCGGATAATTTGTCTTCAATCAATAGCGTCCTAAACGATTAAAAAAGAGAGAAAGAATTTTTGTTCTCAAAGACATCACTCACTAAGAGTGGATTATCTTTGAGTTGTACAACAAAAAAAAACCTTCTCTCATGTCAAATGTAACATTATTTAGCCAGATTATCTCCAAGTTAGACCGTTCAAAATTCACCAAACTTGTTACCCGTCACCGGACAGATAAGCATCAAAAAGGTTACACAAGTTGGGCCCATTTGGTAGCGATGCTATTTTGCCAGTTTGCAAAAAGCCAATCTATTCGGGATATAAGCAATGGTTTGCGTTCAGCTACCGGCAACCTGAATCATATGGGGATAGCTAAGGCTCCTTCTAAGTCTACCATCAGCTATCAAAACAAGCATCGTAGCTGGAAGCTGTTTAGAGATTACTATTATGAGCTGTTAGAAAGTTTAGGACAGCAGGCTGGATTTAAACGGGTCAAGTTCAGAATAAAGTCCAAGATATTCCTATTGGATGCTACTACCATAAGCCTTTGTCTAAGCCTGTTTGATTGGGCTAGATATAAAACCACAAAAGGTGCAATAAAGATGCATACGCTACTTGATTATGACGGTAATTTGCCCGCCTACGTCAATATCACTGATGGCAAGACGGCCGACAATAAGGGAGCTTATGATATCCTACTGCTCAGAGGGAGTGTAATTGTGGCTGACCGGTTTTACAATGACTTTTCTCTGCTCAATATTTGGGACAGCAACGGGGTTTATTTTGTGGTTCGCCACAAAGAGAATATCCAATTCCTCACAGTTAAGGAAAATGACTTGCCTGATAACCGCCATGAACATGTACTCAAAGATGAGATCATTGAGCTAACAGGGGTTCTATCCAAAGATAAATATCCCCGCAAGCTGAGACGGGTTGCCATATGGGATGAGGAAAACCAACAAGTAATAGAAGTTATTACCAATCAAATGTCTTGGACAGCAAACACCATAAGCGAGCTGTACAAGAGCCGCTGGCAGGTAGAAATCTTCTTTAGGGAGATAAAACAACTGCTACACATTAAGTCCTTCATTGGAATCAGTCAAAATGCAGTTATGATCCAGATATGGACCGCCTTAATAACCATACTGATGCTAAAAGCGCTTAAGGCTATGGCCAAATTCAACTGGTATCTGTCCAACCTGGTGGCCTTTATCAGGCTTAATCTATTTGTGAAAATAGACTTGCAGCAATGGATAGATAACCCTTTCGAAGAACACGATGACCCTCTTCAAAATCAATTACAGGGGGTTCTATTTTAAAATTGAGAAATTATTGCCTCGTAATGGCTAGAAACACATATTTTTACCGTAAACCAAAACGTTTAGGACAACATTGGTCTTCAATTGAAGAATTTGTTGAGAAGAATGTTTCTATTTAATGTTTATCTTTAATGTTTATCTTTAATGTTTATCTTTAATGTTTATCTTTATCGCCACTTACGCTGTTGATTCCTCAGAAGATAAGGATGAAGAATTACACAAATAACCATTAACAAATAACCATTAACAATACAAATATTAAAAACTAATCCTATGAAAAAACTTCACACCAATCTTCCAAAAGTACCCTGCTGGCGCTATGGGAAACACCTCCAACCGATTCTTTTGGCGATGTTTCTACTGTTGTCACCAATTCTGGCTTATGGCCAGGTGGCAACAGTTACCGGCACAATTACTGATGATACCGGTGATCCATTACCTGGTGTCAATATCGTATTGAAAGGTACTTCTTCCGGTACGCTCACCGATATTAATGGTAATTACAGTTTGGATGTACCGGATGAAAATGCTGTTTTGATATTCAGTTATATTGGGTTTACAACAGCTGAAGTAATTGTAGGAACTCAATCAGTTATTGACTTTGCGCTTGTCCCAGATGTTACTGCATTGGATGAGATTGTTGTTATTGGCTATGGAACAACCAAAAAAACTGACCTGACTGGAGCCGTTGGTACTTTGAGTGGAGAATCCATTTATCAAAGGCAAACAATCAAAGCTGCAGAAGCTTTGCAGGGAACAATGCCCGGTGTTACGGTTACCAGAACTGATGGCAGACCTGGGGCTGATCCTGTAATTAGAATCAGAGGTACCACTAGCATTGGTAATAGCAACCCATTGGTGCTCATAGATGGGGTTCCCAGTAGTCTTAACAACATTAACCCGAAGGACATAGAGAGCATTTCGGTCCTGAAGGATGGGGCTTCCGCTTCCATATATGGTTCCAGAGCCGCGGCAGGTGTTATTTTAGTCACCACCAAACGGGCAAGATCGGGTGAGCTTGAGGTTGATTATACTTATGAGTATGTATCGCGTAAACCGACAAGACTTCCAAATAATGTAGGTGCACAAGATTACATGCAATTCATAAATGAGAGGAATTGGAATGATGCTGGGAATATGGGGTCCGAGTTCCCTACATATGATGAGGCGTTAATTGCAAATTACCCATCATCGCATGCTCAAGATCCGGACAGTTATCCTAATACAGACTATTCAACATTTTTTAGTGACTATGTACCTAGTCAGCGTCACTTAATAAGTTTTAAGGGCGGGACTGAAAGCGTTAGCTCCCTTGTGTCAATGTCCTATAATAAGAATGATGGATTTAGCGATAATCATTCTTACGAAACCTTTACGATAAGAAACAACAATGACATAACATTCAACAAAATATTGTCTGCGCATCTTGATTTTAATTATCAAAACTCGTATGAAAAACGTGAAAATGGGTATCCCATGTTGAATCTGATGAGGAGATCTCCTTTAGGATTAGCTTTTTGGAGTGATGGGAGAGCTGCTAATACTGCGTTTCGATCCGACATGGCGAAGCACCGATTAGGTGGAACAAACAAAACATCGATTGATGAAATCCGTGGAAGGTTTAAACTTGATTTAAAGCCAGTAAAGGGACTTGTAATATCAGGAATGGTTTCGCCTTCTTTTAATTTTGTTAGGGGTAAAACGCATGCAAAAGCAGTTCCTATATATGATCTGGGTAATCCCAGCTCTGTAGGTTTTGCTTCTGCCGCTGCAACTACAAAGGTTACCGAAACTAGGAATAATAGTAACACGATGCTAACCCAGTTTTTAGCCAATTATTCATATACATTGGCCGAAGATCATAGTTTCAGTCTGCTGGGTGGATATGAAAATTATTCTGTTTTTGCTGAAGGTCTTACCGCTTCGCGTGATGGGTATGTCCTAAGTAATTTCCCCTATTTGAATTTAGGTCCCCTCGATCTGAGAGACAATAGCGGAAGTGCCAATGAATCAGTCCTCCGCTCTTACTTCGGAAGACTCTCTTACGGTTTTAAAGGTAAGTATTTAGTTCAAGTAAATGCCAGGTATGATGGATCATCCCGATTCCATCAAGATTATAGATGGGGCTTATTCCCCTCAATCTCCGCCGGTTGGGTTGCTTCGAATGAACCATTCATGGAAGGTCTGCAAGCTGTGTCATTCTTGAAGCTTCGAGCTTCCCTGGGTTCGTTAGGGAATGAAAGGATAGGTAATTATCCTTATCAGTCCACTATAGCGTTTAGTAATGCCTTGATTTACTCGGGGACAACTCCGACCTCCTTTCAAACTGCTTTCATTCCTCAATATGCAGTTCAGGATATTTCATGGGAATCAACTGAATCATGGGACATTGGCCTAGATGCAAATTTCCTTAATAATAGTTTGCAAGTTACAGTAGACTATTTTAAGAAAACTACCCGCGATATGTTATTACGGCTTGAAATCCCGAGGTATGTTGGCTTATCCAATCCCAACCAGAATGCCGGTGAAATGTACACCAAAGGATGGGAGTTTGGGGTTCTTTATGGTAACTCCATAGGCGGCTTACAATACACTGTCTCAGCCAATATTTTCGATTCTAAATCGATAATGGGAGATTTGAAAGGTACCCAATTCCTTGGAAACAAGGTCAAATTGGAAGGAAGTAAATTCAACGAGTGGTATGGGTATAGGACTGATGGATTATTTCAGACGCAGGAGGAGGTCGATAATTCAGTCACCTTGAGGGCCTCTACTAAACCCGGGGATATTAAGTACCTGGATATCGGCGGACCGGGTGGCGTTCCCGATGGATTTATTAATGAAGATGACCTGACGTTGCTTGGAGGATCATTACCGCGGTATCAATATGGCGGTAATATTAGCCTTGCTTATAAAAATTTCGATCTCTCAATTATTTTTCAGGGAGTTGGCAAGGTAAACAGCTATAAACCATTGCATATGGTAATACCAGATCATTACGGAGTGCCTGATTTTGTTTACGGGAATACCTGGAGTAGTTATAATAATGCTGAAAAGAATAAACAAGCTCCCTATCCAATAGGTGGCGAAGCGGGCAGATCGCATAATTATAAAACCTCTGATTACTGGTTGTTTAATGGTAGCTATTTCAGGCTTAAGAACGTGATCATGGGTTATAGTATTCCCAGCCAAATCATTGAGAAAACAGGAATGAAGGATTTACGAGTATATGTAAATCTTTCCGATCTATTTTCTATTGATAACCGCCTTCCAGGTTGGGATCCCGAGCAAGATCCATTTAGCCGTGGATATTTTATTACAAAAGCTTACATCTTAAGCATTTCAGCTAAATTCTAAAACATAAGATCATGAAATCAAAAATCATATTTTTTCTCTCAATAGGAATTCTTTTTAATTCGTGTGATGACCTGGATTTAAATCCTTTGTCAGAAGGTTCGAGTGCAACTTGGTATTCTAGTGATCAAGAAATAAGAATGTCTTTGGATTATTTGTATGACCTGAAATTTTGGGAGCCTAACCCAACACAAACGTCGATCATAAATCCTAGATGGTTGGATTCTTTTTCAGATGACCTGACAAGCAGGAATAATCTTAATACGATGACTAATGGTAGTCTTGATGGTAATTCACGATATGTAGTGGAACAGTGGGACTTTTTATACCAAGCCATTGCTGCCGCTAATTTGATAATAGAGAAACTGGAGAACACGAATAGCGCAATCGCGGAAAGCAATGTGAATCAATATATCGGTGAAGCCCGGTTCGTAAGAGCGGTTATGTATTCAAAATTGATTTTTCACTGGGGCGATGTTCCGTATATTGATCGGACTGTGAACATAGATGAGGCATTCAGTTTGGGAAGGACAGATAAGGACCAAATCTTGCAAACGGCATTTGCTGATTTCAATTTTGCTGCTGATAATCTGCCTGTTTCTCATGGCGGGGTCCAATATGCAACTAAAGGTGCCGCTTTGGCTTTAAAAGCGCGGTTTGCTTTGTACATGGGCGAGTATGCAGTGGCCCGTGATGCCGCCAAAGCCGTTATGGATTTGGGCGCTTATGAGCTCAACCCTGATTTTGAAGAACAGTTCTTGTCAAAGACAAAATTTTCCAGCGAAAGTATTTTTTTAATTCCCAGATCCGCTGCGTTGAATGTAAATATGGCATTTTGGGGGACTATATATGAGCCTCTTTCCAGGATCAAAGGAGCTGCTTATGTGCAGCCTTCATGGGACTTATTCAGCTCTTTTCTGTGTACGGATGGCTTGCCCATTGACCAATCTCCTTTGTATAATCCACGGAAGCCTTTTGAAAACCGCGATCCACGCCTTACGGCAACTATCGTTGAACACGGAACACAGTTCGGCTACTGGAAGTACGAGCCGCATCCTGATACTCTGACAGTAGTACATATGGAAACCGGACTTGTGCAGCCCAATACTAATAACCGGGCTGTCCTTCAGTGGGGTTCCTTTAACGGAACTGCCTGGAGAAAAGGCATCGATTTAGATTGGTATGGTGATCACTTGACCGATCCTGATCATGTCATTATCCGCCTTGCCGATGTAATGCTAGTGTATGCTGAGGCAATGATTGAGTTAAATACAATAGATCAGTCGGTATTGGATGCAATGAACAATGTTCGTGCCCGCGCTTACAAAGGAGGCGCTTATCCTGTCATTGCTGCCACAAATCAAACTGAACTTAGGACAATACTAAGGACTGAAAGACGTATGGAAATGGCTTTTGAGGCAAAACGATACGCCGATATTATTCGATGGAGACTGGCAGACAAGGTATTAAACGCCACAGATTACGGGTTGCTTGATCCGGAGGAGCTAAGAGAAAAGGTAGTCCAACCCGGTTTGTGGTTCTTTCCTGGAGTTCCGCCTATTGACGAGAACGGTTCTGCGGATTTCACCGCACTGTATGGTCAAGGATTAATTAAATTATTGTCTGCAAGGTCGTTTGATGCGTCGAAACATTATTTATGGCCTATTCCAAGTAAGGAACTATTGATTAATACAAACATGACAAATAATCCGGGGTATTAGATTTCGCAAAGAAGTAGGTTTAGTTTGGTGCAAGCCGATCTGATCATTTATAAAATGTTCAGAAGCACCGATGGCCAAAGCCATCGGTGGTGGCTCGCTAAAATGCAATTAAAATCAGGAATCGCTCAGGCCGGTTTTTCTCCAAGGTCATTATTTTCACAGCTAAATGCTCAAGGCATATTTATGTTCTAATTGATGAAAAAATCGAAATCCAAATGGACTGGAAGGGTGAAAGCTGGCATTCTGTCTTTAATTATTATTATTTCACTTTCTTTAGGGTATATTCTGTATTACTCAACTGGAAACGAACTTTATTTCTCCTGCTCGGAAGACAACGATCTGTACCGACTGATGACCTCGACCGGAAAAGAATATCCAAGGTTTTCCGATCCGGAAGCTGCGGTAGAGGCTGCCTCGCCAGGCTCGGGAGTGTTGATTTTGGCTGATCAATATCCACAAACGCCCACCCAGATCTCTCCGGCGGTTTATGAGAAGTCCAAATTGAAGAAGCTTCGGCTATTCGTGGAGTACCCGAGTCATTTGCCGGGCATGACGATCGGCGAGCCTCAGACGGCGCTCTGGGAACGCGCGGTGGTTGCCACCGGTACTTTTGACCCGGGGCTAGCGCAGTTTCGCATACTACAGATACACGCTTGCAATACCTTGCCAATCCAGTCGGACAGCGTTTCGCTAAAGCCGGCCGATTTGGTCCTGGCCCGGGTAGCAGGCTACAACACGGCGGTTTATGGTCTTCCCGAAACCACAACACCGCTACTTAGCCAGGTTGAGGGCAAAGACATTCTTGTTTCAACGACCAAGCTCAGCCAATTTGTAACCGCACGCTATGCACCGAGCTCGGCATGGACCCCGATTTGGAATCATGTTCTCGCCTGGCTTAGCCCCTCACAGAAGCTAATGCTGCCTGACTGGACGCCGACAGTGGGCCCTTCGTTCACCCGGGAAGAGAAACTGCCCGACGACGCGGAAGATCTTGCTTTACAGCGTGGATTGAAGTGGTATGGAGGCTTCTTGCTGGATGAACCTTGGCTGGAAAAATCTGAAAAGGTTGACTGGAAGCGAATCGGTGGAAGCCCGGTTGTACCTCCCAACAAATCCGATGATCCAACTGGGGACGGACGTTATGGTATCCTGGAGGGACATGTCTCGGTGATCCAGGCCGATGGTAGTCAGCCGATCCGTAATCTTCCCCGGGGGGATTGCAACGCGGAATCGGCGATGACCTATGCGTTGGGGTCGATAACTGAGAACAACGACGAATATGCCAGGATTTCAGCCAACTTGATGGATTATGTTTACACCACTTCGGGCATGTACCAGGGTCCACCCAATAAGCCAACGGACGGGTGGTATGGTTTGTTGGGTTGGTACGAGCCAGGTGGAAAGTATGGTAGTGAGCACGGTGCGGATAATTTCTGGAGTGCTGACGGCTCAAAAGCATTGATAAGCACCATGGTGACAGCCGCCGCGTTGGATACCGACCGGTGGGACGATCCGCTGGTGGCCGGTATTCTGGGTAATTTCCGCACCATCGGCCCCGAAGGATTTCGCGATGCTCTTCCAATAAATAAAGGGGCTTTGATAAAAAACGGATGGGAATTCTACGCCCGCCGTCGCAGCTTTGCCCCCTGGCCACAGCGTGAAGCATGGATTTGGGCCACATACCTTTGGCTCTATGACAAAACTCAGTATGAGCCCTTGCTGGTACAGGCACGGACGGCATTGCGTCTTACTATGGAAAACTATCCCAAAAACTGGCAGGTGGCATTGCACCAGATGCAGATGGAGCGGGGGCGCATTCTGCTTCCACTGGCCTGGCTGGTGCGGGTAGATGATACACCCGAACATCGGCGCTGGCTGTACCAGATTGTGGATGACATGACGGCACGGATGGACTCCTCGGGCGCCATCCAGGAGGAAATGATCGCCACCAGCCTGACCTCCAATGAGGCTTACGGTGCAAGTGAGGCCTCGATTTTACACCGTGATGGAGATCCCTGCGTGGATGTCTTCTATTCCTTTGCCCCGGCCTACGTGGGTATGCATGAAGCGGCAGCCGCCACCGGCGACCAGCGTTTGGCTGAGCTTTCTGACCGAATGACAGAATTCCTGGTGCGCATTCAGCTTCGCAGTGATGATCACAAGGACCTGGATGGCGGTTGGTTTCGTGCTTTCGATTACAGCAACTGGGAATATTGGGGCGCCAACGGTGATACCGGCTGGGGTGCCTGGAGTTCGGAGACGGGTTGGCTGCAATCGCACGTGGTGTCGGTTTTAGCGGCCAGGAAGTTAAAGACCTCTCTTTGGGAGATGACCCTCAACAGCAAGGCGGCAGCTCATTTTC
>Ga0310121_10003879_pt1 | contig 13478 bp, 18 predicted proteins | sample CB27_Tmax_986_MG_FD_203504 | JGI IMG/M metagenome (GOLD analysis project Ga0310121, IMG submission 203504) | Marine microbial communities from Western Arctic Ocean, Canada - CB27_Tmax_986 | ecosystem: Environmental > Aquatic > Marine > Oceanic | place: Canada: Western Arctic Ocean | collected... | reverse complement strand
TCGCCCCACTGGCAGCCGACGACGACCGTGCACCGCCCGTTCCGCGACGTCACGCCGACCTCACGATCACGCCACCTCTCATGCTCACGAAAAAAGGCCCACCATGCGACGGGGATGGGCCGCTGGCCGATGGATCCTTTAGGAAAAGCTATCCGGGGCGCTCGGGACGGTCAATCGGAGCCCGGCCTGCCGCTCGGACCGCGCGCCGCCGCGCGCTCCTCACCCTCCGGCGCGAGCAGACCGGCCCGCACCAGAGTGGCCCGCACCAGCTCGCGGTGTTTCGCGGCGAGGGGCCGCATCGGTGGGCGGGGAGGCCCGCCGCGGAGTCCGAGCAGATCAAGGGCGAGCTTGATCCCGGGGACACCCAGCCGCGCCACGATCTCGGTATGGAGAGGTCCCACGCGCTCCTGCATGCGCCCGGCCTCTGCCGCGCGCCCGGCGCGGAAGGCCCGTTCGAGCACGACGCTCGCGCCCGGAGCCAGATGCGCGCTGGCCATGATTCCGCCGCGTGCGCCCATCTCCAGCGCGCCGTAGAGGAGTGCCCCGCTCCCGACCAGGAGCTGGAAGTGCGCCGGGCACGCGCCCAGCAGCTCGCCCACCTGCGCAAGCGAGCCACGCGAGTCCTTGATGCCGATGACGTTCCCGTGCCGCGCGAGCTCCGCAATCAGACCGGCCTGGAGCTCGATCGTCGCGAGCTGTGACGGTACCTGGTAGATCACGACCGGCACCGGGGTGGCGTCCGCCACCGCCGTGTAGTGCAGGCGCAGCGCCTCGGGCGTCATCGCCGCGCAGTAGAATGCGGGCGGCATCACCAGCACGGCGTCGGCGCCGGCAGCGGCCGCGGCGCGCGCCAGGCGCAGCGTGGCACGGGTGGACTCGGCGCCGACTCCGGCGAGGAGTAGCCGGTCTCCCGTCACGACCGAGCGGGCGCCCTCGATCAGCAGGCGGCGTTCCCTCTCGTCCAGGTAGACCGCCTCGCCGGTCGAGCCGGCCACCAGGACACCGCGCACGCCGTGCTCGAGGAGCGAGCGGATGTTGGCGCGCAGCGCGACCGGATCAAGCTCGCCGGTGGTTGCGTCGAAGGGGGTGACGAGCGGGACGTGGACCCCGGAGAGATCTAGCAGGTCGCTGAAGAAGCAAGGGTCACCGTTACCAGGCTCGAGCGCCCCAACTCAGCTCGACCCGAAGAGCCTCGACATCTCGTCGGTATACCCCTTTGGGGCGCGCCGGCGCCGGCTGTCGCGCCGCTCGGCGCGAACGTGTTCATCTTGAGGTCGAAGTCGGTCGGGTTGTTGGCGGCGGCCATGGCGACCCGAAAGTCGACCTCGCCCGACCGCACCACCGCCATCAGGTGCTGGTCGAAGCTCTGCGAGCCGTACGTCTGCTCGCCCTCCTCGATCAGGTCGTAGATATCCTCGATCCGCTTCGGGTCGCGGATGCAGTCGCGGATCGTGCCGGTCACGGGCATGATCTCGCAGGCGGCCACCCGTCCCTTGCCGTCCTTGGTCGGGAGCAGCCGCTGGCTGATGACCGCCTGGAGCTGCTCGGAGAGCCGGACCCGGATCATCTCCTGCTCTGCGGGCTCGAACACGGCGATCAGGCGCGAGAGGGTCTGCACAGCGTTCTTGGTGTGCACGGTCGAGATTACTAGATGCCCGGTCTCCGCCGCTCTGAGCGCGGTGTCGATCGTCTCCTTGTCGCGCATCTCGCCGATCAGGAGCACGTCGGGATCCTGCCGGAGCGCAGCGCGCAGCCCGGCCATGAAGCTCGGGGTGTCCGTGCCGATGTCACGCTGCGTGATGGACGACTTCAGGTCCCGATGGAGGAACTCGATCGGATTCTCCAGCGTGACGATGTGCGCGGGTTTGTGGTGATTGATCCAGTTGATCATGGCGGCCATGGTCGAGCTCTTTCCCGATCCCGTCACACCGGTCACCAGGACCAGCCCGCGCTCGTGGTCGGAGATCTTCTCGAGCACGGACGGCAGCTTCAGGTCCTCGAAGCTAAGAATCTCGATCGGGATGACCCGCATCACGATCATGAACGAGCCCCGCTGCCGGAGGATGTTCACCCGGAACCGCCCCAGCCCCGGCACCCCCCAGGAGCAATCGTAGTCGAGCAGGTCGTCGATGCGGGCGCGGTCCTTTTCGTGCGGCATCAGCTTCTGCGCGAGCGCCCTTACCTGATCGCCGGACAGCTTCTGCTGCGTGATCGGGACCAGGCTCCCGTGGATCCGGGCACGGACGTTGTCGCCCGACTTGATGTGGATATCGCTGGCGCCGCGCTCGATCGCGGCCTTGAAGATTTCGACTATGGGCGGGTTCTCCGGGGAGCGCGCGGCCGCTGGAGCGACGCGCGGCGAGGCAACTCGAAACCTGAAACATAGCCCGCGGCCGCGCTCCTTCACCACCTGTATATGGCACGCACCTTGCCTGCTTCTGCGAGGGGAGAAGGCGGCTCCACGAGAGCGGAGGGGACGCCCGAACCACCAGGGGGACAACGCGTTCCGGCGGCGGCCACAATGCTCAGATGGGCTCTGCTGTTTCTGGTGATCGCCCTGATCACCGGGGCGTTCGGCTTCCGCGGCTTGGCCGGGATGGCGACGGGCTTCGCCCAGCTGCTGTTCTTCGTGTTTCTGGTTCTCTTCGTCGTGGCGCTGCTCTTCTAAGGCGGGAGCCCCGGGCTCGTCTCCGCGCCGGGAGCCCGCGGTCGCGGGAACTGCGAAATCGGGAGGGAGCGCGGTCCCGGCCCGTGGACAATAGATCGTCAGAGAAAAGATCGGCAGAGATCGGAAGCCGTCCGCCCGAGGGCAGACGGAGCGAGGATCAAGGAAGGAGGAGATGCTATGCTAGGATGGGCCATCGCGTTTCTCGTCATCGCGCTGATCGCCGCCCTGCTCGGGTTCGGTGGGGTTGCCGGCGCGGCAGCGGGAATCGCCAAGATCATCTTCGTGGTCTTCTTGATCGCCTTCGTGCTGGCGCTCATCTTCTGAAGACCGCGCGCAGGACCATGAGAGGCGTGGAGCCGAGCAGGCTTCACGCCTCTCCGCGTCTCGGGGAGCTCAGCCGCGGAACACTCCGCGTACGAATGGCAGATCCACGCGTTCGGCGCGGGCCGCGCGGAACGCGTTCGAGCTGCCGCGCACGGCGAAGACCACCTGCACCTCGCCCTCCCGCGCTTTGGCGACCGACTCGAGGGTGACCACCAGCCCCGCCTGATCGAGCAGCCTCTGGAGCTGGTCGACGCAGCCGGTCCCCTCCTCCAGCACCACTTTCACGATGCGCCCTCGATGCGATCCTCCACCCAGCCGAGCGGCCAGAGGAGCACGAGCAGCGTGGTCCCGGTGGCCTCGACGAACGCGCCGGCACCGGCGCTCATCCCGATCGCTGCGACCACCCAGAGCGTAGCCGCGGTGGTGAGTCCCGTCACCGTGCCCTTGGACTGCAGGATCGTGCCCGCGCCAAGAAAGCCGATCCCGGAGACGATCTGTGCGGAGATGCGAGCGGGATCTCAGCGCGGCACGCCGTCCGGGATCGTGCTGAAGTGGATCGACAGCTCCGTGAGGAGAGCCGCCCCCACGCAGATCAGAATGTTGGTGCGCAGACCCGCGGCCTTGCCGCTCGCCTCGCGCTCCCATCCGATGACGCCGCCCAGGAACGTGGCGAGCGCGAGCTTACCCAGCAGATCCAGCCGGAGGACCTCCACCACGATCGCATCCACATTCCGCTCCCGGATCGGGCGCCAGCGCTAACGCGCGGCGCTGCGCCAATGGAGACCCATCCGCTCCCGCACCTCCGCCATGGTCTCCCGCGCGATCACGCGCGCGCGCGCGGCACCGTCCTCGAGGATCTCGCGGACGCGGTGCGGCTGGGCCTTGAGCTCGGCCGCCCGCTCGCGCATCGGGGCGAAGGTCGCGCTGATCGAATCGGCCAGAATGTGCTTGCACTCCACGCACCCGCGCAGGGCGTTGCGGCAGCTGTGCGCGACGTCGTCGGTCACGTCGGGGGCGGAGAAGTAGCGGTGCAGCGTGTACACGTTGCACACCTGGGGGCGGCCGGGATCCTGTCTGCGCACGCGCTGCGGGTCCGTCACGGCGGTCCGCACGCGCGCCCACACCTCCTCCGGAGAGGAGGTGATCGGCACCGTATTTCCCAGCGACTTGCTCATCTTGCCCTCGCCGTCGAGCCCCAGGATGCGTCCCTCTTCCCCGATCAGCGCCTCGGGCTCCGGGAAGAACGGTCCGTACGCCGCGTTCCACTTGCGCGCGATCTCGCGCGTGAGCTCGAGGTGCTGACGCTGGTCCTCGCCCACGGGCACGGCGTCCGCCCGGTAGAGCAGGATGTCGGCGGCCTGGAGCACCGGATAGTTCAGGATCCCGGCCGGCACCGACTCGAAGCGCTGCGCCTTGTCCTTGTACTGCGTCATGCGCTCCAGCTCGCCCACCGGCGTGATGCTGTTGAAGAGCCAGGCGAGCTCGGTATGCTCGGGCACGTCCGACTGCACGAAGATGATTCCCTGCTCCGGATCGAGCCCGACGGCGAGGAAGCTGATCGCCAGGTCGACCACGTTCCCGGGGAGCTCCTTAGGGTCGCCGCCCGCCGTGATCGCATGGTCGTCGACGATGCACCAGATGCCGTCGTAGCGCTCCTGCAACTCGACCCAGCGACGCAGCGCCCCCAGGTAGTTTCCGATGTGCGCTTCACCGCTCGGCTGCATGCCGCTGAACAGGCGGCGGTGCGTCGCGTGATTCGCTTGGCTCATGGGATCAAGCTCGAGGACGGCCCCCCTTCCCGGGGAAGCGTTGTCACGGCGTAACTTATGAATGCGCTTGCTGCGCCACCAACAGCCCACCATCGCCCGCCGCCCGGAAACGAGACCCGCGTGAGCTCCGCCCGCTGCGCACCCGTCTGCGGCGGCTTCGCCTGTCCCGCGGGCCCGCTCCGTCCATGGGCCGTTCAGCCTCCTCCGTCGCGCAGGCGTCAGCTGTGAGCCGGCCGCTTCTCACGACCGCCCTGGCCGCGGCCGCGTGGACGCGGCGCAGGCGAGCGAGAAGGGGGCGCGCGACTTCGTCTCCCGAGCGGACCTCGAGGCCCAGCAAGCCGCGCTGGAGGTGATCCGGCGGCACCACCCGGACCACGCGGTGCTGGCATGAGGAGGGGGAGGCCGCGCACACGCGCCCCACCGCCGGTGCGCTCTGGGTGATCGATCCCATCGACGGTACCACGAATTTCCTGCACGGCCACCCGATGTACGCCATCTCGGTGGCCGTGCTCGAGGACGGCTCTCCCGCCGCCGCGGTGGTGATCGCCCCCGCGACCTCGAGCGCTGGTGGGCGATCCAGGGCGGCGGCGCCTTCAAGAACGGCCGGCGCATCCGCGTCTCCGCCGCCACCGGTATCCGGACGGCGTTGATCGGAACCGGTTTCCCCTTCAAGGCGATCCACCTGCTGCCAGACTACCTCGGCCAGCTCGGGCGCGTGATCCAGGGGAGCGCGGCGGCCCGGGCCGGCTCAGCGGCGCTCGATCTCGCCTACCTGGCGTCGGGCCAGCTGGATGCGTTCTGGGAGCTGGACCTTTTCCCCTGGGACTACATGGCCGGGGTGCTGCTGATCCACAAGGCGGGAGGGGTAGTGAGCCGCGTGGACGGCTCGCCGGTCGGACTGGAGCCGGGATCGGTACTGGCGGCCGCAAACCCGGGCCTGGCCGAGCAGCTCCGGCAGCTCGTGGAGCGAAGCTGAAAACGGAAACGGGGGCGGGGGGAAGCCCGCTCCCCCACCCCCTCCCCGCGCTTCGCGCACGGGCCCGCCGGCAGCCGGGCGATGCGTACGTCGTCGTCGCACCCAGATGCACGGCACCCTCGGGCGCACCGATCTGGACCTTGCGGCTCTTCGCCTTGGGCATCCGGACCGTCAGAACGCCGTCGCGGTAGTCGGCCGCGATCGCCTCGGCGCGCACGGTGCGCGGGAGCGTGAAGCTCCGCTCGAAGCTGCCGGAGCGCCGCTCCCAGACGTGGTACTTCTTGCTGTCCTCGCCCTCCTTCCGCTCGACGGACTTCTCGCCGCGGATGGTGAGGCGGCTGTTCTCCACCTCGATCTCCAGGTCGGCGCGGGTCATCCCGGGGACCTCTGCGGTGAGAACCAACTCGTCCCCGCTCTCCTCGATGTTGACGGCCGGGACCCAGCTCCCTCCGCTGATCGACGGCGCGTCGTCGAACAGGTGCCCGAGCCGGCTGGTCAGCCGATCGAGCTCCTGCCAAGGGCTGCGGTATCCGAACCGGCCGGTGAACTGATCCAACTCCTGCCACGGGCTCCGGTAGTTGAAGCGCGCGATCGCCATGACTCCATCCTGACTCGGACTCGAAGGCGGGTCGAAACCATGTCCGGGGACCAGCTCCCGCCGCGCCCGCGTACCCGCGTCGTTCCATCTTCTCGGAGAGCAGGACCCGTGCCCTACACAGGCTCTGTCAAGTTATACCGTCTCAACCGCTTGGGGGCTGAGTAGCTGCCGCTCTGACACCGTGTGATGCCGGTTTTGCACGTCGACCGACAGCGTCCCGGACCGTCCCACGGAGCCGGGGGGTAGAGGGCGGTTCGAGACCCGAAACCGAGAGAAGAGCAGGTCGGATGGAGCGCATCGACGTCGGCGTGCTGGGTGCGACCGGGATGGTGGGGGTGAGGCTGGTGCGGCTGCTCGAAAACCATCCCTGGTTCCGCCTGCGCGAGGTCGGGGCCTCGGACCGGTCCAGGGGCAAGCCGCTCGGTCACCTGGTCGCCGACGACGACGGGGGCCCGCTGTGGAGCGAGGCCGCCGAGGTGGTGGTCAAGTCGGTCGACGACGAGTACGGCTCGGCCCTCCTGCTGTCCGCGCTTCCGAGCACGGTCGCGAAGGAGCTCGAGCCCAAGCTCGCGCAGGCCGGCCATCTGGTGGTGAGCAACGCCTCCAGCCACCGGATGGGCCCGGACGTCCCGCTCGTCATCCCCGAGATCAACCCCGACCACCTGGGGGTCGCGCGCCGCCAGGTCGAGCGCTGGGGCGGGGCGATCGTGACCAACCCGAACTGCGTGGTGGCGGGGGTCGTGATGGCGCTGCACCCCCTGCACGAGGCGTTCGAGCTCGAGACCGCCGTGGTCACCACGTTCCAGGCGATCTCCGGCGCGGGGAAGCCAGGCCCCTCAGCGGGGGACTTACTCGACAACGTCCTCCCCTTCATCGCCGGCGAGGAGGACAAGATCGGTGCGGAGATCCGCAAGATTCTCGGGAAGGCCACCGGGGACGGCTTTCAAGAGGCCGGGATGCGCGTGAGCGCGAGCTGCACGCGCGTGGGGGTGGCCCACGGGCACCTGGCATCCGTCTCCCTCGGCTTCCGCAGGCAGCCCCGTGTCGAGGAGGTGGCGGAGCTGCTGAACGGCTTCACCGGGAACGTGGTAAAGGACCGCCTGCCCTTGGCGCCCGTCCGTCCGATCCAGGTGCTGCCCGGCAGCAACCGGCCCCAGCCCCGTCTGGACCGCGATGTCGGCGGTGGGATGACCGTCACGGTGGGGCGGATCCGAGCATGCGAGGTGCACCATATCAAGATGTTCGTGCTGGCGCACAACCTGGTGCGCGGGGCCGCGGGTGCCGCGCTCCTCAACGCCGAGCTCTGCCATGCGCGGGGCTTCACCGCCCGGCTCGCGGACGCGCCGGCCGCGCGGTGAGCTGCGGCCGGCCGTGCGGGAGACGCGGGTGAGCGCTCACCCGGACCGCCCCGGAGGCCGCGCGCACTCTGAGTCGATCCGGCGACCCCACCCCGCGCGCCGAGCTGGAAGCCGAGCTGACCGCACTCACGGCGCGCGTCGAGGCTGCGGCCGCCGCCTCCTGGAGGGAGAGCGCGGGAGCGAGCTCCGAGATCACGTGGTGTCCCTCGGAGAAGACCTCTCGGCCCGACTCGCCACGCACGCGCTCCTGGCCGCCGGCGTCCCGGCTCAGTTCGTGGACACGCGCGAGATCGTTCGGACCGACGAGCGGTTCGGGCGCGCCCACCCGGAGAACGCGGAGATCGCCCGCCTCGCGGAGGTCCACCTCCTCCCGCTGCTCGCCCAGGGGATCGTGCCGGTGATCCAGGGATTCGTGGGCGCCACCGCGGACGGGCGCACGACGACGCTCGGCCGCGGCGGCTCCGACTACTCGGCGGCGATCCTGGGTGCCGCGATCGACGCCGATGAGGTCCACATCTGGACCGACGTGGACGGCATCATGAGCGGCGATCCGCGCGCGGTGGACCACCCCCGCATCCTCACCGAGATCGGCTACGAGGAAGCCGTCGAGCTGGCGTACTTCGGCGCCAAGGTGGTCCATCCGGGCGCCGCCAAGCACGCGGTGGCGCTGGGCGTGCCGCTCCGCATCCGCAACAGCTTTCGCCCGGAGGCGCGCGGCACCATGATCCTGGCCGACCGGCGGGGCACCGCCGAGATCGCCGCGGTGGCGCACAAGCCTGGGACAGTGCTCTTCAAGGTCAGCTCCCTCCCGTCCGCGCTCCCCTATGGCTTCCTGGCGCGCGTCTTCGGCGTGCTCGCGCGCCACGCGCTGCCGGTGGACCTGGTCGCGACCAGCCACTCCTCCACGGCGTTCACCATCGACCGCAAGGAAGAGCTGGGCACCGTCGTAGAGGAGCTGTCGGAGTTCGCCGACGTGGAGGTCTACGAGGGGCTCGCCACCGTGACGGTGGTGGGGCACGGCCTCATGGAGGAGCCGGGAACCGACGAGCTCGTCTTCTGGGAGGTGCGCCGTACCCCCGTGTACCTGATCAGCCAGGCATCCGACGTGAGCCTCTCGTTCTTGGTGGGCGAGGAGAGCGCCGCAGATTTGGTGCGCCGCCTACACACCGCGCTGGTCGAGCTGCCGGCGGAGGCGGAGAGTGGAGCGCGCGCGCCGCGGGGCTCCGCGCCCTCCACAACTCCGGCAGGCGCGCGCCCGGCGAAGGCTCCGCGATGAAGGTCGCGCTGATCGGCTACGGCCGGATGGGGCACGCGGTCGAGGCCGCGGCTGCGGCGCGCGGGCACGAGGTGGTGGCCCGGCTGGACCAGGGGGACGAGCTCGACCGGACGAGCCTGGCAGGCGCGGAAGTCGCGATCGACTTCACCTTCCCCGGCGCGGTGGTGGAGAACGCGCGCCGGGTAGCGCAGGCGGGGCTCGACCTGGTGATCGGAACGACCGGGTGGCACGACCGCATCGAGGACGTGCGGGGCGCGGTGACCGCGGCCGGGACCGGCTGCCTCTGGTCGCCCAACTTCTCCCTCGGGGTGCAGCTCTTCTTCCGACTCGCCGCCGTGGCCGGGCAGCTGGCCGACGCGCTCGAGGAGTACGACGCGTACGTTCACGAGGCGCACCACCGGCACAAGCTCGATCACCCGAGCGGCACGGCGGTCAAGCTGGCCGAGCTGCTGGTGGCCAGTCTGGGACGGAAGCGCGAGTGGCGGGAAGGGCCGCCCGACCAGGGGGGCGCAGAGCCACTGGATCCGAGCGTATTGTGGGTGAGCTCGACCCGCGCAGGGGAGATCCCGGGGACCCACGAGGTCGGGCTGGAGGGGCCGGCGGACGGGATCGTGCTGCGCCATACCGCGCGCGGCCGGGAGGGGTTCGCGCGCGGCGCGGTCGCGGGCGCGGAGTGGGTGCGCGGGCGCACGGGGTTCTTCGGCATGGACGAGATGCTGGCGGAGCGGCTCGGCCCGGTCTGAAGCCGGCTTCGGGCGCCCCGCGACAGCGCACGGGAACCGCCCGAGGGCGGTGGGAGAGAGCGATGGTAATGGAGCCGAGCCGATTCCGGGGGATGGGACCCGCGCTGGTCACGCCGATGCGGCGCGACGGATCGGTAGACCTCGACGCGGTCGCCGAGCATGCGCGCTTCTGCATGGCCGGGGGCGTGCACTTCCTGATCCCGTGCGGCACCACGGGCGAGAGCGCGACCCTCTCCGCCGACGAGCAGCTCCGCGTGATCGAGCGCTGCGTCGAGGCCGCCGACGGCAAGGTGCCTGTGATGGCGGGGGCGGGCACCAACAGCACGCACGAGGCGTGCGAGCGGGCACGGGCGGCGGTGCGCGCGGGGGCGGACGCAATCCTCTCGGTCACGCCGTACTACAACAAGCCCACCCAGGAAGGATTGTACCGCCACTACGCCGCGGTGGCTGACGCGGCCGGCGTGCCCGTCTTCGTCTACAATGTGCCCGGACGCACCGGATGCAATGTCGCCGCCGCCACCCTGCTCAGACTGGCGCGCGACCACGAGCTGATCGCGGGCGTCAAGGAGGCATCGGGAGACCTGCAGCAGGTCATGACGATCCTGAAGGAGCGACCGCAGGGCTTCCTCGTGCTCTCGGGAGAGGACCACCTGGCCTTCCCCCTCATGGCGCTCGGTGGTGACGGCGCGGTGAGCGTGATCGCCAACCAGGTACCGGCATCGGTGAGCGAGATGGTCGAGGCCGCGCTCGCCGACGACTGGAGGGCCGCGCGCGCGATCCATTACCGACTGCTGCCGCTGATGCGCGCCAACTTCGTGGAGACCAACCCGATCCCGGTGAAAACGGCGCTCGAGATGATGGGGCGCGGTCCCGCGTACTTCCGGGCGCCGCTCTGCGAGATGGCGACGGAGAACCGGGAGACGCTCCGGAAGGCACTGGAGGAGGCAGGCATCGTGGTGAGCGAAACCGCCGAGGGTGCACGGGGCGGGGCGCCGCTCAGGGCCGCGCGGTGAGCTGCCTCCGGTGAGCATCCCCCCCGAATCCGCGCTCACCCCCGACCAGCTGTGGGGCGTGCCCGCGCCGGAGGATCTGCCCGCCCTCCGGGCCGAGATCGAGGCGCTTACGGCGGGTCCCGCGCAGCCCGATCCCGGCCGCGTGCGTGAGGTCGTGAGCCGTTTCCTGCGCGCGCTTGGCGCGGGGCAGGCGCGCGCGGCCGAGCGAAGCGAGACCGGCTGGCGCACGGTCGAGTGGGTGAAGCGCGGGATCCTGCTCGCCTTCAAGGTGGGCGTGACCCGCCAGTTCCAGCCGCACCCGACCGCACCCAACCCCGACTTCGGGGGCTCCACCTTCCTGTTCTTCGACCGAGACACGCTCCCGCTGCGGGTCACGCGGGGCGAAGAGCAGAACATCCGCATCGTCCCCGGAGGCACTTCCGTGCGGGAGGGCGCCTATCTCGCGCCCAACGTGATCGTGATGCCTCCCGCGTTCGTGAACGTGGGCGCCTGGGTGGACGAGGGGACGATGGTGGACTCGCACGCCCTGGTGGGTTCGTGTGCACAGATCGGGAAGCGGGTCCACCTGTCCGCGGGCGCGCAGATCGGCGGCGTGCTCGAGCCCGTGGGCGCGCGTCCCGTGATCGTCGAGGACGACGTAATGGTGGGCGGCAACGTCGGGATCTTCGAGGGGACGCTGGTGGAGCGACGGTGTGTGCTGGCGCCCGGCGTGCAGCTCACCCGCTCCACCGCGGTCTATGACCTGCTGCGGGAGGAGGTCTATCGCGCGACCCCGGAACGGCCGCTCACCGTCCCCGAAGGCGCCGTGGTCGTCCCCGGAGCGCGGCTGGCCCGCGGCGGGTTCGCCAAAACGCACGGGCTCCAGCTGTACGCACCCGTGATCGTGAAATACCGCGATTCGTCGACCGACGCGGCGACCGCGCTGGAGGACGCGCTGCGGTAGTGATCCGACCCGACGTGATCCGGCACGACCTCGACCGGCGCGCGTTCGTGCGCGCCGTCTTCGGGGGCTGGATCTCGGGCGGGCTTGCGCGCTCGGTGGCTCCCGGGGCACCGGATCCGAACGGATTAATCGCCGCGCTGCACCGCCGCGGACGATGGTCCGCCCGGCTGGACGATCCGGCCTACGGGGGGCGTTGGCGACGGGCACCACGCTGAACGATCAGCCACTGCTCCAGGCGCTCGCCGACATGCCCCGTGAGGGCGGCACGCTGGTGATCCCGCCCGCCGGACCGTGGCTGTTCGATTCCGTCGATCTCGCCCGCGGCGGCCGGCAGGGTGTCACCCTGCTGGCGACCGGCGCCCGGCTGATCAAGTCACCGCGCACGGTCGGCCACCTCTTCCGCGACGAGGCCGGGCGCTCCCACGGGCTCACCGTGATCGGCGGTACCTACGAGCTGTCCCCCGCGTCCTTCCGGCGCGGCGACACTGTCTCCGCCTTCTTCCTCGTGCGCATCGACGACGCGGCCTTCGTCGACGTGACGGTCCACGACGGGGTCGAGGAAGGGCTCAAGCTCTACACGCCACGCCGCCTACGCGTCGAGCGGGGACGCTTCGAGCACCTGGTCAACAACGGCGTGCAGATCCACGCTCCGGCGCAGGACGGCTTCCGGGGGGACGCGCCAGAGCGCGACACGGACGACGCGCTTGCCGCGGGAGCCTGGTTCAGCGACATCGACGACGGGCTCGGGGGCCTCGAAGGCCAGGGCGTGTCCATCTCGGGAGCGTCGCCGTCCCTCACGTCGCGGCGGGTGCGCGTGATCGACTGCACCTTCGAGCGCTGCGTGCGCGGAGCCTGGGCCGAGTTCAACCAGTCGCGCCGTCCCGGAGTCGACATCCGGTTCGAGGGCAATCGCGTGCACGCCTCCGTGTGTCATGGGCTCGGCCTGGTCGGGGTGGCGGGCGGCGGCATGCGCCGGAACCGGGTGCTCGACACGGGCTCGATCGTGCCCTGGCCGGACACGGCCGCGTCCGAGGTCGCGGGACTGGTCCTTTCGGGATCGCCGCGCACGCCCGGCTCCGACCTCCTGGTCGAGGACAACGAGGTGCTGGAGCGCCGCACCGCCGGCGCCGCCCGCATGCAGTACGGGCTGCGCGTGCTTCAGCAGGAGCAGCTGCTGGTGCGACGCAACCGCGTCATGGGGGCGACAGTCCGCCCACTCTGGGTCGCGCACGGAACGGTGCGAGACAGCACGATCGAGGAGCCCAGCTGAGGGAGTGTGGCTCGACCCGCCGGGACTCAACCCCCCGAGATTGACCCGTGGACCCAGGATGCCCGCACGGATCCACATCGTTCTCGGCACCGCGGAAAAGGAGCGCCTGCCCGTGTGGCGCATCGAAACGCTCGACTCGGCACTCAACCTCGCACGGGCGAGGATGTCCGCGATCTTCGACCGCGCCCTCGCCTCTACTCTGTGTCCAGCTTGATCGGAGCCGGCTGTGTTTCCGTGCCGCCGCTCCGCTGGGGCGGGTTCTGCGCTCCCTCCAGCGCCGCCGCCTGATCGAGCTCCAGCGCAATGCAGTCCTGCTCACGCGAGATCGCGCCTCCCTGCCCGAACGCCAGCCGGAGCGCGTGCCGCCGGCTGATGCCCATTTCGTCAGCCATTTTCGTCAGCCATTCCGATACACCGCCACTCCGCGTGTTGGAGTGAGTTGATCGGGTTTATCGTCTCCCCTCATACGCGGCTCCTGTGCGCATCGGTCGCAGGACTGACGTGCCCCCAGGTACGGTACCACTTCCTATGTTAGACCCA
>Ga0310121_10003878_pt1 | contig 13484 bp, 12 predicted proteins | sample CB27_Tmax_986_MG_FD_203504 | JGI IMG/M metagenome (GOLD analysis project Ga0310121, IMG submission 203504) | Marine microbial communities from Western Arctic Ocean, Canada - CB27_Tmax_986 | ecosystem: Environmental > Aquatic > Marine > Oceanic | place: Canada: Western Arctic Ocean | collected... | reverse complement strand
ACATTCGAAATCCGCACTTTTTACTGTGAATGTCATATCAGTTTCGTCATCCAGACTGGTATTTTGCACTATTACGTCAACGCTTATGTTAGCGGCAGTCAAAGATTCAAAAAGACGTGCAGCGTTTCCGGGGCGATCTATAACCCCTCTCACAGTAATCTTAGCCACATTGGTATTCGCTGCAATACCACTCACTTGATTACGTATTTCACCTACATCTCTTCTCATTAACTTTTCCTTGAAGGATTGTAAATTAAAGTTCCAGGGGAGTCATTAAAACTAGAGGCAACTAATATGGGAACGTTATACACCATTCCTAATTCAATAGAACGAGGATTCATTTTAGCACCATACGCTGCTAATTCTAGCATCTCTTCAAAGCCTATTTTCTCCAATTTCCGTGCATCAGGAACCAATCTGGGATCTGCAGTGTAAATGCCGTCGACATCAGTGTACACTTCACACCTAATAGCGCCAAGTTGAGCGGCTAAAGCAACGGCTGAAGTATCGGAGCCTCCTCGGCCCAAAGTAGTCGTGTTTTCATCCTCATTTATACCTTGGAAGCCAGCGACAATTACTATTCGGCCTTTCGACAATTCTTCTAGGACACGGCAAGGTTCAATACCAGCTATCCTCGCACTACCATATTTATCGTCTGTTCGTATACCTGCCTGAGCCCCACTAAGGCTGATGGCCTCTCTTCCCATAGAACGAAGTGTTATAGCCATTAAAGTACACGAAACCAATTCGCCTGTCGAAAGAAGTATATCCATTTCCCGTGGATCTGGGTTTTCTGATATTTGATAGGCTAATTCTGTAAGCTTATCAGTGGTGTCACCCATAGCTGATACAACTACTACTACTTGGGTACCCTTATCATGAGTTTTTATTATACGCCTTGCAACGTTGCGGATTTTTTCAGCATCCTTTAGTGAACTCCCACCATATTTCTGAACGATTAATGTCAATGTGCTCTCCCTAAGCTTTTGATTTTTGTTTCCGTATCAGGTTAATATTAACTTATAAATAGAAATCACATAAGCCGATTTTTAACACCTGTAACTGAGACTAACAGTTACGCAATAAATGTGCGCCTAATGAACTAGGTGTTGTGATTTTTAACGATCCCGGTATCCCTGACTTTGAGGCGGCATCGGCCATTTCGTAACCGATAGTAAATTCCCTATCCTTGGCGAATGCCAGAACAGTTGGGCCTGACCCGGACAAAAAGACACCCAATGCACCCACAGAGAAAGCAGCATTAAAGATATTCTTCATGGCAGGGAAATTTATCTGTCGTGCGGGTTGATGTAGTCGATCTTGAGTTGCTATCTCCAAATAGGAAAGATCTCCGGTAGATAAACTGTTGACCAACATTGCCACTCGCCCTAAATTATATACGGCATCTCCACGTGTAATCAGTTCCGGTAAAGTGTCACGCGACTCTCGTGTATTAATAGATACGTCTGGAATAAATAATATTACGGTAATATCTTCCGGCAGTGAGACAGGAGTATTCACCCATCTTTCTCCCTCTCTAACTATAATCTGGAAACCACCCAACAAGGCGGCCCCGACATTGTCTGGATGTCCCTCAATTTCAACAGCAAGTTCTAAAAGTTTCTGTTGAGTTAGAAGAGAACCACAAATTTCATTCGCAGCAAGTAATCCTCCCACTATTGCAGCAGAACTACTACCCAAGCCTCTGTTAAGAGGTATATTATTATGACAGACAAATCCACATTCAGGGATAGGTTTCCTACAGATTTCAAACACTTTGGAAAAGCTTTGATAAACAAGGTTGCTTCCCCCTCTGGGCAAAGATTCTTGTCCTTCACCTCTGATTTCAAAATACGGACTGCCGATCTCGACCTCTATGGAATTCCATATGTCTAAACATAATCCCAAACAGTCAAAGCCTGGACCCATATTAGCAGTTGTAGCAGGAATCTTGACTTTTATTACTTTATCCATCTTTATCAAACCTTGAAAAGTATAGTGTCTGACAAAATATCCGAAAAGAGTATCTTGTTACATTAAAATTCGTAACTTTACTCTATTTACCGTTAAAATAGCATAAATAAATCTAGCAAATTAAAAGCAGAACCACCTAATGTAAGATGAGAAACACAGTAGTACCAATAATAAGGTCTGTACCTGCAACCTTTACTTCATATTATTATTATTAAACTTTTCGGGTCATACCCCGAAATACAGGTCTGAATTCCAGCGGAGAATACATTGCATTTAAAAACTTCATCTATTGTATCATCTCCTTCCGTTGATCCTCGGGACTTAGATTCTCTCGATTTCAATGAATTGAGAATTAAGGTCTCTGAACTCACAACATTCGAACCGTCACGCACGCTGGCACTCGACATGAGTCCCGTATCCGATAGCGATGCTGTGGCGATGTTGCAAAAAGAGACGTCAGAAGCTTGCTCTCTTTTGATAAGAGCTAAAAACCTGGACCAGTCAAGCATTGCAGATATTTCGGACCTGGTAACCAAAGCTGCCTTAGGGGAAACTTTAAGTGGAATTCATTTGTTCACAATCATGCAATCACTAAAAGCACACGCGAGTCTACGAAACGAGATAATCGGTACAGAAGAACAACTTCCGATCCTAAGTACTATGGCCAAGAACATATTCAGTTTCAAAGACCTACAGATCTCATTAACGAGCACCTTAAACAAACATGGTGAAGTCGTCGATCACGCATCCCAAAAACTTACAACCATACGCGATGAATTAAAAAGTAATCAAAACCTACTATCTGAGTCACTGCAAAGAATTATCAATGACCCTAAAAATACCAACATCATACAAGACAAAATAATATCAACTCGTAATGACAGACTCGTAATACAAGTGAAATCGCAAATGCGTGACATGCTACCAGGTCTTGTGCAAGACATTTCCAATAGTGGAGCTACTCTATTTGTAGAACCTTTTGAGACCGTAGTTGTGGGTAATAAAAGAATCGAACTTATTATCCAAGAAAGAAATGAGATTCAAAGAATCTTGGCAGACCTCTCTAATTCGGTAGGTGAGGCCGCCAATAACATTAAATGTACGGTCAAAGTTGCTGCGTACTTAGATTTTGTTCTTGCTAGAGGACGATATAGCAATACTATCAGCGGGATTGCTCCTATGATAAGCGAACATGATCAAGATAGAGAAGGATCCATACCTAATCTGAATCTGGTAAAAGCCAGACATCCCCTTCTTGGTGAGACAGCAATATCTCAGGATATATATGTTGGTAAAGAAGCTCCTGTATTATTGATATCTGGTCCGAATACCGGGGGCAAAACCGTGACTCTTAAGACAATAGGACTCCTTGCTCTGATGCACCAATGCGGTCTCCACATACCATCTGAATATCCTAGCTACTTACCAGTCTATTCAGGGATTTATTCTGATATAGGAGATCACCAAGATATAGGAAACTCGCTTTCTACATTTAGTTCCCATTTGAACAATATTATCCGAATTCTTGAATCAGCCGATAGTAATGCATTAGTACTGATTGACGAAATAGGTTCCAATACAGATCCTGAAGAAGGCTCAGCTCTTGCGAAGGCGATTATCGAAACTCTGGCCTCCAGACAAATTATTACCGTTGTGACGACTCATCAGAAATCTGTTATGGAATACGGTGACAGTTCTTCTAGGATAGTAACTGCCAGCCTCAACTTCAATACTACGGATAACCAGCCATCCTACAAACTCACAATAGGACATTCTGGTAAAAGCTATGGCTTAGCCATTGCTTTGAAACTTGGGTTGAACCCTGAAATTATAAAAAAGGCTCAGAGTTATCTTAGCTCTGAGTATATACGTTTTGAAAACAACACGGAAGCTCTGGAAAAAAAGCACGATGAACTTGATAAGCTTCTAACTTCCACTGAAGAATGCAGAATCGCTCTGGAGAGATCAAGAAGACAAACTCTAGAGCATTTGGAATACCTGATATGTTATAGAAAGAAGATCCTGAAGAATATCCACGCTGATTTCTCAATCCTGTATCAGGACTCACGCCGTAAATTAATGAAGCTGAGATCTCGTTTAAAAACTCGACGTAGCAGATTTCAACCATCGAACGCTGATCATGAAGTGATTGAATTGTCTGAAGTGATTGAATTGTCTAAGGAGCTTAAGAACCTTAAAATATCAATAAGTTGTACAAACCCAAACCAAGGTAATATATCAGTGGGGTCGACCGTAATCATCGAGGATCGTGATATGGTAGGAAGCGTCGTCGCCATTCGTGAGGAATCTAAAGAAGCTGATATAAGGGTTGGTAAAATTACATTCCGCATCGGCTTAGAGAGATTATCAAGTATAAATGTGCATGATGAACCCGATATAGAGCCGGCTGTTAATATGGCACTAGGCCCTTCATTAACTACGATTGAAATAGATTTGAGGGGTCTTAATGTCGAAGAAGCTCTAACTATCCTATCTAGCTTTATAGATAAAGCATTAAGAGATGATTTAGAATACATTCGTATCATCCACGGAAAAGGCACTGGTACACTAAGAAACGCTGTTAGAGCCTATCTGGAGAATAACGATTTAGTAAGAGAATATAACTCTGAATCAAACAACCTAGGAGGAGACGGTGCTACTTTGGTCTACTTATCATGAAAATAAGACAGTCCATCGCCTATAATACACTTACAAGTGCCTTTGTAATATTATCGGTACTTCATACTGGATGTATCACATATATGAACTCTAATACGAAGGAATCAAAAGTTACCACCACATTAAATGACGAACAAATAACCAAAGCAATTCACACGGTAGAAAGTCCCCTCGCTAGTACAGAAATAGACCACACTTCGACCAGCCGCTATTCAAATGAGGCCAACGTTAGAGGGTTACCATCAGTTAAGATTGGCAATACATTGTTCAAGACCCAAATTGCCTCGACAGAATATGAATTATTCAGAGGTCTCTCGAATAAAGAATATCTCGATCCAATGTCAGGTATGCTTTTTCTATTTCAAAATATGAAAACAACAGCCTTTTGGATGAAGGATATGCTTATCCCACTGGATTTGATATGGATAGGTGAAAATTGTACCGTTGTCGATTTGCATCATAATGTCCCTAATCCCGCACCGGATGTCCCTCTTTCACAGTTACCTCTTTATATCTCATCAGTACCCGCAGCATATACGTTCGAGATTAATTCCGGTACAGCCAAACGGTTTAATATTAGTGTCGGAGACACTGTCACGTTTTTGAATGTGCCCGGTAATTATTGCTAGTAAATGTATACTGTTGGATCTCAAATTATCTCATCATGTTGTATGATTTCACCGGGTTTCCAGCATGCAAGTGATTATTGGTACCGATTCCTACTATTTTTAAGGGCGTGATTTATACTGTATAATTTACCTACTGACAGAACAATGCAACTGACTTCTTTTTGAGTTCGCCTCTTTATATCCATTGAAATCCAAGTAGCCAAGGAGACCAGTCTAAATGATATGTGGTTCAAAGATTCGAGCCATTTTTATGGGTACACCTGACTATGCAATACCTATTCTTTCCTCGTTAGTCAGCAAAGAAGTAGAAATACTAAGTGTTTACACCCGTCCTGATAAACCGCGAGGCCGAGGTAATCAAGCATCAGCAACACCTATTAAATATTACGCTTTAGAGCAAGGCCTACCAGTATTCGAGCCAAGATCTCTCAAAAACAATACGCAAATATTTTCCGATATTGCACGCCAACGACCTGATTTGATAGTAGTTGCAGCTTATGGCCTCTTTCTTCCTAAAAAGATATTAGCATTACCTCATATGGGAGCTATAAATGTGCATCCATCGTTGCTTCCCAAATACAGAGGTCCAACTCCAATTCCTTCCGCTATCTTAAACGGGGACTTGACAACAGGAGTAAGTATAATCCAACTCACTAAAGAAATGGACGCAGGCCCAATATTGGCCCAAGAAGAGACTGAAATTCATACTAATGATACTTCCGCAACTCTTACTGTAAGGTTGTTTGACATTGGGGCCAAGTTGTTACTTAATTTGTTACCTTTACTATCATCAGGAGAAGTCGAGCCAAAACCGCAAGATCCCGCACTAGTATCTATAACCGGTCTGTTATCAAGAACTGATGCAGAAATAGACTGGAGTCGCTCAGCTGACTATATTGCACGCCGAGTTAGAGCTTTTGATCCGTGGCCAGGGTGTTTCACCCAGTGGAATGGTAAGCGATTAAAAATCATCGATGTTTCAAAGGTCGATATTGATTATCCTCATACATTTACCCCAGGACACGTGATCGGATTAGAAAACAAATGTATTGGCATTGGCACAAACAACGGTATTCTTGTAATAAATAAGTTACAGATAGAAGGTAAACGCCCCTTAAAAGCAGCGGAATTTTTACAAGGTCATCCACATTTTATAGGTTCTGTACTGGAACCATAATATCTAATATTGGTATCCTTCAGGAATTCTAAGGATCAAGGCCACAGAGACTAGTAAGCTAGACTATCGGATTGAATAGCGTTCCTAAACCATTATATACGACTCATCCCGTACGGCAGAAACAACTGTATTACACCATTGTACAGCGTAATCCCAACACTCCAAAAAGATTGCATAATATTTGTTAAATTGATTAACTATCTCTTAGGAACAACCCAAAATGAAAGGCATTTTACTATGATCAAACATTTCTCTGTTCTCTATGTGGGTAATATAGAACTCGACAATGTTGGAACTGAGGGTACTCCGTCAGATGAAAGGACTTATGCTAATGAGGACCTAATCCAAAGTTTCAGATCTAGTGAAGAAATCGCTAAACTTATGGATAAACTGGGGTTTTACGCGCTATGGATGGCTGAACATCATTTCCAAAAAGAAGGATATGAATGTATACCAAATATTCCCCTCCTCAGTGTCCATTTGGCCAAAATGACTAAGACTCTCAAATTTGGATGTGCTTTTAACATCGTACCAATGTGGCATCCGCTGCGTCTTGCAGAAGATTACGCGACGGCCGATATTCTTACAAAAGGCAGAGTTATATTTGGTGTAGGACGTGGATATCATAGTCGCGAAGTAGAAACTTTTGGTTTCCCTGTTATAGATAATCAAGCTAATAGGGAACTGTTTGAAGAGCAAATAGAGATTATACAAAAGGCTTTCAATTCCGAACGATTTAGCCACGCAGGAAAACACTACACGATACCCCAGGACGTGGAATATAGAGGATACCCTCTAAAGGAGATAACGCTCGTGCCAAGACCAATTAATTTACCGGTTGAAACGTGGCAACCTATAGTTAGTGGTAACAGTATAGAATTCATGGCCCGTAACGGATTCAAGGGTATCGTATCATTAACAGGAGAGAAATTGGTCGAACAAGTCTTTCGTAAATGTATGGATTCGTTTTCTACATATGGACGTGATGTTAAATTAGGTGGAGATCTTGCATTAGGTATAGGATTTTACATATCAGATACCCAAGATAAAGCCATTCAGAAGTTAAGGCCTTACCACGACGAGCGATACAAGTGGTTCGCGCCGTTCGGGTTTGTAAGATACACTGACGAAAAGGGACGTCCCTGGGGCACGCCCGGAGCTCCAGCACGAAGGCCTTCTTTAGAAGACGGAGTAGCCCAGAAAGCATGGATCTGCGGGCCTTCCGATCGACTACTCGAATTCTTAAGAGATATAGAAGAACAATATCCGGGGTTGGAGCACATAATATTGCACTGGCCTGAAGGAATGCCAAGAAATATGTTCATGGACCAATTAAAGGTGTTTGCTAAAGACGTTATGCCGCATTTCAACAATTCTAAACGGATCTGAATTCGTCTCGCTTGATTTGAGTCAGATGTGTAATACTAATCTCAAAATGATTTGGTTTTCTTACAGAAGATGCCTTCACGTTGCAGCTAACTGCCACCTCTATGCTTTACAAGACCTATTTGACCCAAAGGCCAATATGTGAGCCAAGCTCTCCCGACTATGTTATCTGCAGGGACCAATCCCCAAGCTCTGGAATCACTACTTACGGGCCTATTGTCACCTAAAACATAATAGGCATTCTTTGGCACCTTTACGGATCCCAAAGTGACCGGATATCCAGTAGTAGCGTAAGGCTCCTGCAATGGCTTACCATTAACCATCACTATTCCTTTCGTTATTTCGACGATGTCTCCGGGCACTCCTATTATACGTTTTACAAAGTCGCGTTTTTTATCATTGGGAAATTTAAATATGACAACTTCACCGCGTGAAGGCGAGTGGAACAGGAAGAATTCAATATTTTCGTTGATATTGATAAAAGGGAAGGTCGAATTAACTAATTTTGGATTTAGATGCCAATATACCACTTTGGTGACTATCACATACTGACCCTCCTGAAGAGTGTCTCGCATACTGTAACCTTCTACACGAAAGTTCTGGATACTCGAACCCAGTAAAACAAAGATTGTTAAGGCAAGGATTATACTTTGTATGACTTCCCGTGTTAATGGCCTCATTTGAAGTTCTACCTAGCATCCACATGAATATTACTGGAGTTTTTTTGTCTGTATAGTTAAATTATACCCAAAAGGTTCAAGATTTGTCATTAATAGAACCTACAGGGCAGGAATTTATCCAATCAGTCCCACCGAATCAGATTCCATGCTCGAAAAAATAGTGAAATACTGGGTAAGTTCCGCATAGGTGTCCATCTCCAACTCTGGAGTATAATGAATCGCCGATCGGATCAATATATTCAGAGAGAGAGACTCGAATGCATATCGTAAAGGCAATCATCACCCCAATTTCCTCAACACTACTGCTGATAGCTCTGATAACATCCTGCAGTTCCGTTCCGTCCGATTCAATAGGAAAGCCAACTTCAACGAATTTCAAGTCGATTAATTCGGCCACGAGTGAGCAAGCTACGTCATCTCTGAAGACGCCAGTTGAAAGTGATTCAAACTCTACGAGACTGCACACTTCGCTATCTGATTCAGCGATCAGAGTATTCGGAGTAGGGAAATTAACTTTGACTCCTGATATCGCAATATTGGATGTTGGTATTGAGGCTGTTGCTCCCACAGTATCCAAAGCTCGTAAAGATGCCGCCGTCGCCGCCAAATCACTAATGGAAGTACTTCAGGAGCACGATATTGCCGACAATGATATTCAAACGTCTTTCTTTAACATTTATCCTAGATACGAATATGTGGAAACATCGAAGAATGGGAGCCGTATAGGAAAACAAGTCCTGATCGGATTTGAAGTTAGTAATTTCGTAAAAGTCAACATCCGTGACATATCGAAGTCGGCAATCATTATAGACAATATAGTGGATGCCGTGGGTGAATTTGTTAGGATTAATAGCATAAGATTCACTTTAGATAACACAAAAATGTACGAAGAGGAACTCCGTAATTTGTCAATCACAGATGCCGTAATTAAAGCAGATCACTTCGCAAATCTCTTAGGCGTTAATAAAGGTCATCCCATAGCGATCAACGATTATGCTGGATCAATAAATGTATCCCGATCGGATTTAACACGAATGACTTTTATGGATTCAGAGATGAATAATAGTTCCATTAGTCCTGGAGAACTACAATTGGATATGACAGTGGAGGTAGTATTTAGCATGCAGCCGTAAAAGACCTACGTCACAAAACTGGTATTCAGACTTATTGGCTTCTAGAGTTAATGATATAAGATATTATGGTTAAATAAAGGTTTTCGCACCCATTAACAACCTCAGTTGTCTATGTTAGTTAATCAATAAGTCATATTTGGTTAGGATAGGATTGCGTCAAGATCAGACGATTGCTACAATTCTTGGAAGAGACCTTTCGGACGATTTAAAACTATTTTAAATTGGAGGGACTATGGTTCTCAGCGACCATACTATAAAACAAGAACTTGAAAAGGGACGTATCGTGGTGAAACCTTTGGGAACTGGGTGCATACAACCAGCTAGTATTGACGTACACCTTGACCAACGTTTCCTTGTATTTAGAAACTCACGTAAAACTTTTATTGACATTAGAGAGGACGTGAGTGATCTCATGGAAATGGTGGAGATAGACGACACAACTCCATTTATATTGCACCCTGGAGAGTTCGTTTTAGCAAGCACTCTAGAATATGTTGAATTGCCAGATGACTTAGTGGCTCGTTTGGAAGGGAAAAGTTCCCTGGGACGTATAGGCCTTCTGATACATTCAACCGCCGGATATGTTGATCCTGGTTGGAAGGGCCATCTCACACTCGAACTTAGTAACGTTGCCAACCTTCCTATTGCTTTGTATTACCGCATGAAAATCGGGCAAATGTCGTATCTTAGGCTTTCCGCTCCTGCAGATAATCCATACGGTTCTCCAGTACTAGGTAGTAAATACCAAGGACAAACCGATCCGACCGCAAGCCGCATGTATAAGGATTTCGATAACCATAGCTAGGTACCATAGATTATGACATATATGGATAAAGCTTTGACGTTGGCACAGAAGACTTTAGGCTCTGTGAGCCCTAATCCGGCTGTCGGGTCAATCGTAGTTAAGGACAACACTGTTGTAGGACAAGGTTGGACCCAACCTCCGGGGCAGGCTCATGCGGAAGTAATGTCTCTTCATCAGGCCGGTGACAGAGCAAAAGGAGCCACTCTATACACTACATTAGAACCTTGTAATCATTTTGGCCGCACACCTCCTTGCACAGAAGCCATAATTGGAGCTGGGATCAGCCAGGTTTGTGTTGCCATGATTGACCCAAACCCTCTAGTAAACCAACATGGGATTTCCCGTCTCAGGGATGCTGGAATTAAACTTGAATTAGGAGAGTGTAAAGATACCGCAGCCAAATTAATTGAGGCATACACAAAATATATTACTACAGGATATCCATTTGTTACTGCAAAGTTTGCTATGAGTCTAGACGGAAAAATAGCCACACGTTCGGGTGACTCCAAATGGATAAGCTCTAAAGCATCAAGAGCCTATGTGCACAAGCTTCGTTCTCAATCGGATGCAGTTATGGTCGGAATTAATACGGTCGTTATCGACAATCCTCGCCTAACTGCGAGGGATCAATTTGGTAATCCCTTAAAAAACCAACCTGTTAGGATAATTCTTGACTCCAAGGGAAAGATATCACCTGGTGCGAGCCTGTTAAGTCAACCTGGAAGAACAATGATAATTACATCCACATCAGCTCGACGCCAATCCACTAAGGAAATTCACGCAGATTTTAAAACAGTGTCGGGTGAGGATGACCATGTCGATTTAGTCAAACTAATGCAAATACTGGGAGAAAACGATATCACTAGCATATTGGTGGAAACTGGTGGCATACTTCTGGGGTCTCTATTTGATCTTAGACTTGTTGATAAAGTAATCGCCTTTATATCGCCAACCATAATTGGAGGGAAGAATGCGCCTTCTCCAGTTATGGGCAAGGGCGTCTCAAACATGACTAATGCTCTTCGTCTAGAACATCCTAGAACTAAAGCATTCGGTCAGGATATAGCAATTATAGGTTATCGTGGAGCTTGATTGCGTGTTTACAGGTATAGTTGAAGAAATAGGCAGAATTAAGATAATTGAATCGGATCGTTTGGATATTACAGCATCGTTAGTTCTGGATGATTTGAAAGTTGGTGACAGTGTATCTGTTAACGGCGCTTGTTTAACAGTTACCAATCTATATGAATCCTATTTTAGGGTAAATATTGTGCCCGAAACCATTCGCCGCACAAACTTGGGACAACTGAGTGCTAACTCAAGTGTAAACTTAGAGAGGGCCATTCAAGCGGTTGGTCGCTTTGGAGGGCACATTGTCCAAGGTCACGTCGATACTATAGGCCACGTTCGTTGCATAGTAAAGGAATCTGATGCATTACTGATTACTGTAACGACACCGAGTCCTTTCATGAAATACATAGTAGAAAAAGGTTTTATCACTGTGGACGGTACTAGTCTTACCGTAGTAAACTGTGACATGTCCACATTCACAGTAACCATAGTGCCATATACTAAAGAAAATACTATATTTGGTACTATTCATGTTAACGACTCAGTTAACCTCGAAGTGGATATACTGGCTAAATATGTAGAAAGCCTTACTAAGCGACTCTACTCTTAAACTGAATATCATGCTTAAGAAGAAAGTTTTTAAAGGAAGAAAGGATATTTGAAAATGCCTGTTTCTCGTGTTGAACACGCAATTGACGATATAAAGTCTGGGCGTATGGTGATCATCGTGGACGATGAGGATCGAGAAAATGAAGGTGACCTAGTAATGGCCGCAGAAATGGTTACTCCTGATGCCATCAATTTCATGGCGACCCACGGGAGAGGTCTCGTCTGCGTCCCAATGTTGGGAACTAGATTGGAAGAGCTTGGCCTCCCACTAATGGTCCAGGATAACACAGCTCGACATTCTACAGCCTTCACTGTATCAGTCGATGCTTTGAGTAACGCCACTACAGGAATATCTGCTTACGACAGATCTGTGACTATACAAGCTCTAATTAATCCCGACACTACTCCTCAAGATTTGGCTAGACCAGGCCACATTTTCCCATTGAGGTACATGGAAGGAGGAGTTTTAGTTAGAGCTGGACAGACAGAAGCCAGCGTTGACCTGACGCGGCTAGCCAGCCTGTATCCTGCAAGTATTATATGCGAAATCATGTCTGACGACGGCACGATGGCCAGAATGGATGATCTAGAACATTTCTCCAATAAATTTGACATCAAGATCGTGACCGTCGCCGATCTGATAACTTATCGCCGAAGGCACGAAAAGATGATTGAACGTATAGCAGAGGCTAGAATCCCGACCGATATGGGTGAATTTACCGCTATCTCATACATAAGCAGACTAGGTGAGGATGGAAGCCCAGGTGAAGTCAGTCATATTGCTTTTGTTATGGGCGAGATTTCCACTGACGAACCTACACTTGTTCGAGTTCACAGCGAATGTCTAACGGGAGATGTATTTGGAAGCATCCGATGTGACTGCGGTGACCAGATGAAAATAGCTCTGAATGCCATTAGTGAGGAAGGAACAGGCGTCTTTTTATATATGCGACAAGAAGGGAGAGGCATAGGTCTGCACAATAAATTAAAAGCCTATAATCTTCAGGACCAAGGCTTAGACACCGTCGAGGCTAATATAAGGCTAGGATTTGATCCAGATCCCCGGAACTACGGAGTAGGTGCCCAAATCCTAGAAGATTTAGGGGTTAGAAAATTACGATTGTTAACCAATAATCCCAGTAAAAGAGTAGGACTAGAAAGTTTTGGTCTTGAGCTTGAAGAACGTGTTCCAATAATTGCTGCTACCAATGAAGAGAATAAGCGATATCTTCAAACGAAAAAGGATAAGCTCGGGCATCTTTTAGATTCTCATTCATGATTTCCCAATGGAGGTTTCAAAGTGAGTCATAAACTAGAGGGCAATATTCACGGAGGAAAACT
>Ga0310121_10003877_pt1 | contig 13486 bp, 14 predicted proteins | sample CB27_Tmax_986_MG_FD_203504 | JGI IMG/M metagenome (GOLD analysis project Ga0310121, IMG submission 203504) | Marine microbial communities from Western Arctic Ocean, Canada - CB27_Tmax_986 | ecosystem: Environmental > Aquatic > Marine > Oceanic | place: Canada: Western Arctic Ocean | collected... | reverse complement strand
AGATGAAAAAAGGGCGGAGTCTTACCCCTGCCCCCTTTGGGGAAAGGTTGGGAAGGGGGAGAAAGCCAACCCTCGTACACCCTATGTTCAGGGAAATGACAAGGGCTATTGTGTGGCCGACCTCACGTCAGCCGTTCACTAGCTCGAACCCCTGGGTCCGGGTTCCTCGGACCTGACTTCGACCGTCCGGACTCGGACCGAATCGACGTCTCTCGAAACGTATCCAATGTGCCGGCCGTCGGGCGACCAGGCTGGCGCCTCGTGCGTTTCTGGTGGTGTCGTAGGTTGTGTGATTGGAATCACTCCATCGGCGCCATCCACCTGCAACACGTACACCTCACTCTTGCCTGGCGCGGTTGGAGGGACCCTCAGATACGCTCCATCAAAGGCGACGAAGCTCCCATCAGGAGACCATACCGGCCGGGTGTCGTCTGTGTTAGGGCTGTTGGTCAGGTTGATAGCCCTGCTGCCGTCGGTGTTCATCATGTATATATCGAAATTGAGCCCCGTAGCCAACGCTCTAAGGTTCGATCGGCCGATGTTGGCGAACGGCTGGACCGATTGGTTCTCCTCCAAATGCTCCTGAAACTCCGTCTGTGGACGGGCCGTGGCAAACGCAATCCGCGTCCCGTCCGGCGACCACATCGGGTCGACGTCGGTTACGTCGTTATCTGTTAGCCTGGCGAGCCCGCTGCCGTCCGCGTTGATCGTGTATATCTCGCTGTTGCCGTCTCTGGTCGATTGGAAGATGAGCTTACCGCCATCAGGCGACCATTGCGGTCGCCGGTCCGAAGCGAGGTCGAACGTCAGCCGCGCGGTATCGCGCCCATTGATGTCGATCACGTAGATGTCGGGGCTGCGGCGCTCGGGACGCGGTAGGGCGCCTTGCTGAGGGTTCTGTAGTAGCTCGAGTTGAAGAACGTCGCGATTGGAAACGAACGCGATCTTCGTCCCGTCAGGAGACCAGGCGATATCGGTATAAAGGGACGGGAAATTGGTGAGGTTGCTACGCCCGGAGCCGTCGGGGCGGACCACGTAGATGTCATAGCCCCGCGAGCCTTTCGAGATGTAGGCAATCCAACTCCCGTCGGGCGACCAGACCGGATGGCTGGACTCTTCGGCGCTGTTGGTGATATTCGTCCGGTCGTCCCCATCCACGCTTTGGACGAAGATGTCGTAGCTCCCATCTTCGTCGGCTGCGAAAGCCACCCTCGTACCGTCCGCCGACCAGCTTGGACCAAGTTCGTCGACTGTATTTCGCAACGACTGGTTGCCAAGACGAACGAAGCCGTAAGTTCCGATGACAACCCACGCAGCTACCAACGCCACTCCGACGAGGACGCCTACTACCAGCAGATAGCCTGTAGAGCCAAAGAACCGATTCATGCAGCTTCACTCGTTGAAGACTAGCGGGGGGAATGCCAACGTTTCCAAAGTATAGTCAGGTTTGCTGAGGGCCGTCCAATGAGAAGAAAACGAGCCGGCGTCATCTCACACCGTTAACGGCCACCTGGGCGCCGAGAAATGCCCGACGTACTATCGAGCGATCGGCGCTGTGACCTGGCGAATCCGGTTCGACGTAAGCTCCGCTACGAGGAACGACCCGTCCGGCATGACGGCCACCGCATGAGGGCCAACCAGCGTAGCGCTCGTGGCGGGTCCGCCGTCCCCGAGGTCTCCGGAACCTCCACCCGCGACGACAAAGACCTCGCCTGTGGCAACGTCAAGCTTGTAGACATTAACGTCGGCGACGATGTAAAGGTTGTCCTCACCGTCCACCGCGACGTCTTTGGCGACGGACCCAAACACTTTCACGGCGTCCTGGCTGGCGCCGTCTGGCGGGGAGTTACCTCGTGCCACCGAGCTGATGATGCCGGTAGCGGCGTCTACTTTACGAACCAATTGATTCCCGCTGTCGGCGATATAGACGTTGCCCCGGCTGTCTATTGCGACACCTGTTGGGCTACTGAGAACCGCCTCGGTAGCCAGCCTGCCGTCACCGACCAAACCCTCTCGCCTCTCTTGTTGGGTGATCGTGGTGCCGCCTGCAACGGTGGTGACTTCCCCCGTCGCGGCGTCTACCCTCCGGATCCGGTGCCCGTCACTGTCCGCGATGAAGATGTTCCCTTTGGAGTCTATCACTACGTCGACAGGTCGAGACAGATAGGCCTCGTCCGCCGGACCGCCGTCGCCGGTATACCCCTGGAGCCGCAGATCCGAAGTCACCTCGATGCCACCAGCGACCGTGGTTATAACACCTGTCGTGGCATCGATCTTGCGAATGCGCTGATTGTCGGTGTCCGCGATGTATATATTGCCTTGCGAGTCAACCGCTATCCCTTCAGGAACATCCAGTAGCGCGCCCTTGGCGTCGACTCCGTCGGCGTCGTAACCGGGAGATCCCGTTCCAGCCACCGTCGTAATCACCCCGGTCCCGCCGTCGACCCGACGAACACGGTTATCGCCTGATACATAGATGTTCCCGTGGCCGTCTACGGCCACACCGCTGGGAGCGTAAATCTGAGCAGCGATCGCGGGGCCGCCGTCGCCGCCTGAGCCGGAATCACCAGTGCCGACGACCGTAGAAATGTCGCCGACGGGGTAATCCGGGATGGTTGCATCTTCCGCCTCCCCATCGCCGCCGCACGACGTCAAGAGAAGGGCCGCCAGGGACGCCATCAATACAGCCCCCCCAAGGCGCGCGCGAGACCGACGTTCCAGACCGCCCTCATGAACATTCAAGGTGAGCATAGAGAACCTCTGATCGGGTGGGACAAACAGTAGCACGGGGCCAAGAACGAGTCAAACGAGGAAGCTCAGGTCTTGGGGGGGCCTGTCCACGCGGCCCGCGTGGCTCAGGACACCGGGTCGATGACCATGCGACGACCTAGGGCGTGTACTTGACGATCTTGTTCCCCTTCAGGTCGGCTATGTAGAGGTTTCCGTCACCGTCCGCAGCCACAGACCTTGGCGGACTGAAGTTCGTGAATGTGATTTGCATCGCGCCGCTGCCCATATAGCCATCGGTGTCGTACTGCTTGCCGGTAATCGCCCCGCCTCCTACGGCAGTGGTGATAATCCCGGAGCTTAGATCGACCGCGCGGATCACGTCGTTTCCCATGTCGGCTATATACAGGACCCCGTCAGGCCCGACTGCCAGGTCGTGGGGAATCCGCATCATCGCCTCGTTCGCCGGTCCGCCGTCACCCGAGTACCCCAAACCTTGAGTCGCGACTTTACGTTTCCCGGGCTGTACCTGGTCCAGGGTCTCGTCGCTGCCGTGAACGCCAGTCCCAGCCAATGTTGTTATGATTCCCGTTGCGCCATCCACCTTGCGGATCCGCTGGTTATCTGTGTCGGCAATGTAGAGGTTGTCGTCGGCATCGAACGCAAGGCCCATCGAGTCCGCGATCTTCGCCTCGTTGGCCGGTCCGCCATCCCCTTCGACCCCTCGTACACCTGATCCCGCATACGTCGAGATCAGCCCCGTCGCGACATCAACCTTGCGCACCCGGTCCTCAGCTACGAAATAGATGTTCCCCTTGCTGTCGACCGCGACGTCGCGAGGCTCCCTGAAATACGCCTCCGTCGCCGGGCCACCGTCGCCTGTGTTGACCCGTCGTATCGCAACAGGTTGACCTCCACCGGCAACCGTCGTGATAATCCCGGTAGCTACGTCCACCTTGCGAATGCGACCATTCCCGCTGTCGGCGATGTAGAGGTTCCCATCCGCATCCATGTCAAGCCCCTCGGGCAACTTGAGCCTTGACACCGCCGCCTCAGCATCGTCGCCGCCATAGCCTGGGCTTCCGGTACCGGCGAACGTGGTCATGACGCCGGTGGCCGCATCGATCCTGCGGACTCGATGGTCGCCGGCTATATACACATTACCGTCGCCGTCGACCGCAACGCCCATCGGCCCATAGATCTCGGCCGCCGTGGCCAGACCGCCGTCACCCCCGAAACCGCCACCGGCCTCACCTACCAGTACTTTGAACCCGCCCGTACCCGCCTTGGACGCGCGCAAGACGTCCGTTCCGGCAGCGGCCGGCTCTTGAGCTTCTTTTTCCTCTGCCGACCCGCACGAGACCAGCAATGTCGCCACGGCGAGGGCTACCAGAACCAATGCCCAGCGGGCACTTTGTAAGAGGAGCGAGTCCGCCGGTATGTTACTAGCCATTCCAGCCCTCCCCCCAACGATACGACCAATACTATCGATGTGGATTGGCATGGTCAATCAGGCGAAATCGGCGCTTTCGTTCGTGTTCTAGCCCCACTCTTCGACGCGTACGACGTTACCGACCTCTCGGACGACCTCCAGCTCTTCGAGAAGGCGGATGGCATCCTGCATCGCGGCCTCGCCGGCACGGTGGGTGGTGATCACCAGTTCCGCGGTTTTGGCCTCCTCGTCGGTACCTTGCTGTATTACGGAGTCGATACTGATCTGAAGGTCCCCGAGCACGGTGGCTATCTGAGCGAGAACTCCAGCCCGGTCGACCACATCTATTCGGAGGTAGTACTTTGTCTCTAGATCGAGCATGGGCCGGACCGGCAGGTTGGAATCCAGCCTGGTGGGGATGGTCGGCGGGACACCTCCCACCACGCTGCGCGCGATGTCGATCACGTCGGCCACGAGCGCGCTGGCAGTGGGAAGCGACCCCGCTCCCTGCCCATGGAAAAGCACGCGGCCCGCTAGGTCCGTCTCAATCTCGATCGCGTTCAGCACTCCATCGACCTTCGCCAGCGGCACGTCCGAAGGCACAAACACGGGGTGCACCCTGGCCTGAACATACCCGTCGTCCTTGCGGGCCATGGCAAGCAGCTTTATGTTGTAACCCAGCTCATTCGCGTACTGGAAGTCCCGCGCCTTGAGCCTGCCGATCCCTTCTTTGTATACGTCGGTGTCTCTTACCCTTGACTGGAACGCCAGCGTCGACAGGATCGCGAGCTTGTACGCCGCGTCAACGCCCTCGATGTCGTTGGTAGGGTCCGCTTCGGCGTAGCCCAACTCTTGCGCTTCTCGTAGCGCGTCTGCGAAGTCGACGCCTTCACGGGCCATCTTCGTGAGGATGTAGTTCGTGGTCCCGTTTATGATGCCGTTGATGGCCACGAACTCGTTGGCTGTTAGATCGCGGAGCAGGGGTCCGATAATCGGCGTACCACTGGCCACGCTCGCCTCGAACCGCACGTGGACCCCTTTTTCTCGGGCGTGCGCAAGAACATCGGGGCCGTGACGCGCCATGACTTCCTTGTTGGCTGTGGCCACATGCTTCCCAAGAGTCATCGCCTCGAGGATGTAGTCGAGCGCGGGCTGCTGTCCACCGATCACTTCGACCACTATGTCGACGTTGGGGTTGTTCAGGATCTCGCCCGCCTCGGTCGCGATGAGAGCGGACGAGACTGGATGGTCTCGGTACTTGGCCCGGTCTCGGACCAACACGCCCTCTAGAACAACGGGGCGCCCGATTGCGGCCTCGATTCGCTCAGCGGCCTCTCGCAATACCTGGGCGACACCACTGCCGACCACGCCCAGGCCCAGAAGGCCTACGCCGATTTTGGTTGGATTGGACAATTACCATTGCTCGCCGCGAGATAGAGTCCTGACGGGCGGAATAGCTTAGTGCAGCCCGCAGGCATCTTAGCAGCAGACGCAAAATCCACGCCGTGCAGCGCTAACGAGCCAACCACAACCCGAGCCTCGTCAAAAACCACCCTGCCGTCAAGCTAGGATGCTACCCCTCTTTGGCTTCGGCGGCCGGGGCTTCGGCCGAAGGAGCCTCTGGAGCCGCGGCTTCATCCGCAGGGGTGTCGGCAGGGGACGCCTCAGGCACAGGAGTTTCGACCGCGGGGGCTTCAGTAGCCGGCGATTCGGCAGGAGGAGCGTCACCGGCCGGCGCATCGGCCGGAGGTGATGCTGGGGCTGCGGCCGGAGGTGGTGGTGGCGGCGGACGACCGGAGGACTGCTCGAACCGGCTACCGCCGGGCAAACGGTGCCCTCGACTGTACGGCAGCATCGCAAGATGCCTGGCGCGCTTGACGGCGTGGGCCAACCCTCTCTGGTGCTTCGAGCAGGTGCCGGTCTTGCGCCTCGATTCTATTTTGAACTGGTCCGACAGGTACCGCTTCAGGGTAGCCGTGTCTTTGTAGTCGATATACGTAGCATGGTTTACACAGAAACCGCATACTTTTCGGCGGGCGTAGTAGCGCGGCCTTCCGCGCCTGGGGGCGCCCCTACTTGGTCCACCACGTCTCGGGCCTGTCGTCACTTTATGCCTCGACTCTCGATACTGAAGTATTTACCACGGAAGGTCTTCGACGTCTCCCGCCGGAGCCGGTTCTCCCCCGCCTTCCGGACCGCCCGCCGGGGGACGATCTAGGAAACGAACGTCGCTTGCACTGATCTCGTTGCCTGCACGCAGCTGGCCATCCTGTGTTGTCCAGGGGCTGCTCTTTAGCCTCCCCTCCACGTATACCTTCATACCTTTGGTGACGTACTGGTTGCACGTCTCCGCCATCCGGTTCCAAGCACTCACGCGGAACCACTCCGTTTCCTCGTGCTGTTCTCCATCGGCAGTCGTGTATCTACGGTTAGTGGCGACGTTGAACGAAGTCACCGGGTTACCGTTGGGCGTATATCTCATCTCCGGGTCGTTGCCTACGTTGCCGATCACCAGCATTTTGTTCATAGACATAGCGTTACTGACCCCTTACCAGTCGCCGAATCACTCTTCGGTTTTCTCACGGGGCTTGTGTACCGAACTCACGAGGAAACGAAGAACGTCCTGTGACGCACTCAAACTTCCGTTGAGACCGGCCACCGCGCTGCCGTCCAGGGAGAACCGCGTCAGGACGTAGTTGCCCTCATTGAAGTTTTCCACGGGGAAAGCGAGCGGACGAAGGCCCCAGGTATCGTGCTCAGCAACGCTTCCACCTTGCTCGGTGATTAGCCCGTCGAGGTGCTCCGTGGTGGCCGTGATCTCCTCTTCCGTGGCCTCCGGACTGAGCACAATCACCATTTCATACTCTCTTAGCTTTTCAGCTACCAAGAACGACTCCTTGGCGCCATTTCCCGGGCGCGGCAGGGATTATAGCATGCGCTTGGAACGCGTAACAACGCGGACAGCTCTCATAAGGGTCGCGCTCCGGCGAACCGAACACCGGAGCGGCTGTCAGACCAATCTAGCTACGTAAGATCGATGCTAGCGGTGCGTTTAGTAGCGGGGGCCTTCGCCATCGCCACCACCGCCACCGCCACTGCGAGGCTCGCGCGGGCGGGACTCGTTTACGACTATCGGTCGGCCCCTTAGCTCGGAGCCGTTCAGCGACTCGATCGCCGCGTTGGCCTCGTCGCTGTTTGTCATTTCGACGAAGCCGAAACCTCGGGAACGGCCCGAGTAACGGTCCATGATGATCGTTGCCGACCCTACCTCGCCGTACGCCTCGAAGGCCTGTCGAAGGTCTTCGTCTGTCGCCTCATAGGCGATCTTGCCGACGTAGATATTCATGCGGTGCTCCCGATAAACTCAGATTCTCCTCTGACTGGCCAAGCGCCGCACGCGTAATCGACTGACATCTCGAACGCTTAAAGCGGAACGTCCCAACACTATCTCGGAGTTCGGTCCATTGTAACATAAGGTCACAACTCGGTCGGACGCTTTGACAGAGTCTATCGGTTTTCGGCGCCTCGCCGAGATTCGCTGTGGCCGACAAGCTCACCTCGGTACAAAGCCACCCAATCCGTTCGTCCTGAGCCCGTCGAAGAACCTCCCGTAGGACGATAATCGGAAGACCCTGGACGCTTTGACACCTAGCTTCGCCCGCAGCTATAATCAATCTGGCGGAAGGCGCGTGTGGGGATATAGCTCAACTGGGAGAGCGCGGCGTTCGCAATGCCGAGGTTGGGGGTTCGAGTCCCCCTATCTCCACCAACTACGTGCCAAGACCGGAACGCGACACACCTTATGGCTGATACACTCCTCGTATACACCCATCCTGACTGCGAGTACTCGGACGCCCTCAAGAGAGAACTGGACACGGCCGGGACGGTCTACGACGAGGTCAACCTCGCCCTTCGCCCCGAGGCTTGGGCCCAGGTCAAAGAACTGACGGGCGGCGAACGCATCACGCCGGTATCCGTAGAGGGAGAGTTCGTAACCGTCGGCTTTGGCGGTATAGGTTGAACGTTCTGAACGGGGCCGTCGGCCCCGCACCACCAGGCCGAAAGCGCAACCCACGACTCACAACCTCATAAGGTAGGCGCTTACCTCCTCCCCTCTCGGGGAGGATTGAGGAGGGGGCGCGCCGTACCACATCAAGTGAGCCCTCCATGAACACCGTCGCATTGTTTGACCTTAACGGCCGCGCCGCTATCGTGACGGGCGGAGGCACTCACCTGGGACGGGCGATGGCAACGGCTTTGGGCGAGCTAGGTGCGTCGGTCGTAATCGCAAGCCGGCGGCGCGAGCTCTGCGAAAAGGTCGCCGGCGACCTTCGGCAGGCCGGGATCGACTGCACCGGGCAAGGCTGCGACGTGACAGTTGAGGACGAGGTTAACGCGCTCGTCGAGGGAGTCGTGGCGACCCACGGCCGGCTAGACGTCATGATCTGCAACGCTGGAGGAAGCGCGAGACCCCCGACCTACATCCCGGACGGCGACGTGGACGAGTTCATGAGCACCATACAGCTCAATGCCACAGGCACCTACCTTTGCGCGCAGGCCGCGGCGCGGGTGATGATCCCCCGACATTCCGGCGCCATCATCACAGTCGGCTCCATCCACGGCTCTCATACGAACGACAAGCGCTTCTACGAGGGCACCGGCTTCAAACGCGGCGGCGCCGCCTACCAGACGGCCAAGGGCGGCATAATCAACCTAACACGACACCTGGCAGGCGAGCTCGGAGAGTACGGCATCACCGCCAACTGCATCAGCCCAGGACAGATCCCTAGGCCGGATACTCACAGCCGCCTCGCCGAGCGCGCCTTGGACGCCATCCCCCTACCGCGCAAGGGCACCCCCGACGACCTGAAGGGAGCGGTAGCCCTGCTCGCATCGCCGGCCGGCGCCTGGATCACCGGCCACAACCTGGTCGTGGACGGCGGCTGGAGCATCTGGTAGCACGACGTTGGGCTGCCGCTGTAGCCCGCGCCCTCGGAGATTCAGCGGTACTGTAGTTAGTGCCCAGCCTCATCTCTCGCTGGTCTTTCCGCCCCCCCTCCAGATTCTTCGTATGGCTCGGATTCGTTCGTGCCGATTGTCTCCGACACCCTCAAAGATGGAAAGCTGCTGGTTTTCGGAGCAGTCTTGATCAACGTAGGGACAGACCTGTGTGTCTGCCCGCGTCGCCATCCACACCGGGATGCGCTCGCATGCAATGCGCACCTACTAGGAAGCTTCTCGGTCAGGCCTATTTTTCTTAGCAATCACCCATGTCCCGTTGCGCGAGACACCATGAATGATGAAGAAGGGGCGGAGTCTTACCCCTACCCTCTTTGGTGGAAGGTTGGGAAGGGGGAGAAAGCCAGCCCTAGTACACCCTATTTTCAGAGGAAGGACATTTGGGCCAATTCCGGTGGTCTTTGCCAGACGTGGACCAAGCCTGGGGCCAACCAAGTTTCAGACCACTCTCCGCCCACCGTAATACAACCTTTTATCCGAAACTTGGGATTCTTAATGTAAGGGCCCGATCCACCTGGAGAAGCCATGGAGGAGCTTCGCCTGCTTTGGCTCGGGCCAAAGCAGGCGAAGCTGAAGATTTCACTGTCCTCGTCGAGCGATTCCAGGATATGGCTGTAGGCTACGCGCACTCGATGGTCGCCGACTTTCATCTGGCTCAAGACGCTGCTCAGGAGGCCTTCATTGAAGCGTATTTCGGGCTGGAGAAGGTCTATGGAGTTGAGGCTTTCCCAAGCTGATTTCGTAAAATCGTATTCAATCACTGCGACCGAATCATCCGCCGTAAGGCTCTCAGAACAACGCCCCTGGATGAAGCCTCCGAGGCGCGGTCGGGCGAAGACGTGGACGCGGTCGTTGAAGCCTCGGAGCTTGCCTACACTGTCAGACGAGCCGTCGGGTCCCTGCCAGTGACTGTACGTTCGGCGATCACGTTGTTCTATCTGCCGGACTATTCGCTACGCGAGATCAGTGAGTTCCTCGAAATCCCGATCTCGACAGTGAAGAGTCTCCTCCATAGGGGACACAAGATGCTTGGTCGGGAAGGAGTTTTAAGAATGGAGAACGAACTTAGACGACAACGTCCTTCTGCCGACGATGTCTTTGCGGAGGCGGTGAACAGGATCGTCGAGGCAGCGACGGCCGACGACGAAGAGGCTCTCACGGAAATGCTGAGAACCGACCCGAGTCTCGTCCAGCCTGGCGATGATCTGGTCCGCGGCCACGGGAAGGTCAGCCTCCTTCACTACGCAGCCACAGCGGGCATGTTGAGCCTCAGGGAGTTCGCGGTAGCCAGAGGGGCGGACCTGAACGCCAGAGACGATTCCCACGGACTGACCCCGCTAGGCTGGGCAGTCGTGTTTCCAGAGGAACAACACGTGATTGCCGAGTTCCTGGTAGATCGCGGCGCCCAGATAGACATATGGACGGCGACTGCACTGAACAAGAGACACACGGTCGCGGAGCTCGTCGGTGCTACTCCTGGACTAGTCCACGATCGACTTGGCACCAGCGACTGGCGGATGCAGCCGTTGCACCTGGCCTCCTGGAAGGGCCATCGTCCAGTGGTCGAGGAACTCCTGGACCGTGGCGCCGACCCGAGGTCGACCGACGAAATCGGCACGCCGACCCAACGAGCAGAGAAGGCCGGCCACCGTCAGATTGCCAGGCTGATCCGAGAACACGAAAATGCCTAGTTCCCCGTTCAGGCCGAACCACAGAAAAAAGAGGACCACCCGCGCGGGTGGTCCTCTGGTCCATCTTCAGTTCGCGGTCGGTAGTCCGGACGCTAGCTGCTATACCCCAAACCCCGTACCCGCTCTTACACTTCCCGATACTCTCCCTCGACCGTACCTTCCTGCGGGGACTCGTCGTCGGTACCTTCGGCTGGAGACTCCTCAGGTCCTGCGCCGTCGCCGCCGGGCGTCTGGCTGTAGACAATCTCGCCTACCTTTTGGAGGGCGGTCTGAAGCTCTTGCATCGCCGCCTTGACGGCTTCGATGTCCTCGCCGTTTAACGCCGTGCGCACCGCTTCGATCTTGCCGTAGATCTCCTGCTTAAGATCGTCCGGAACCTTGTCCTCATTGTCCTTCAGCAGCTTCTCCGCGGCGAAGACGGCGTTATCCGCGCTGTTTCGGACGTCGACCTCCTCACGCTTACGTTTGTCTTCCTCGGCGTGAGTCTCGGCGTCCTGGACCATCTGGTCGATTTCATCTTCAGCCAGGCCGGAGCTGGCTGTTATGGTGATCCGCTGCTCTTTTCCCGTTCCCTTGTCCTTCGCAGACACTTCGAGGATGCCGTCGGCGTTGATGTCGAAGGTCACCTCGATCTGAGGCGTTCCTCTGGGCGCTGGCAGGATGCCGTCCAGCATGAAACGACCAATCGTCTTGTTCTCCGTCGCCATCGAGCGTTCGCCCTGGAGCACATGGACTTCGACGCTGGTCTGTCCATCGGCGGCCGTCGTGAACACCTCGGTCTTCGACGTCGGAATCGTGGTGTTGCGGGGGATGAGCGCGGTCATGACGCCACCGAGCGTCTCGATCCCCAGCGTCAGCGGCGTCACGTCGAGGAGTAGCAGGTCCTGTACTTCACCCTGCAAAACCCCGGCCTGGATAGCCGCGCCGATGGCCACCACCTCGTCCGGGTTCACGCCCTGGTGAGGCTCTTTTCCGAAGAGGTCCACGACCACCTTCTGGACAGACGGCATTCGCGTCATGCCGCCTACGAGTATCACTTCATTGAAGTCGTCGGCCGTGACTCCCGCGTCCTTCATCGCTTGTTTGCATGGCTCGACAGTGTCCTGCACGAGGTTTCCAACCAACTGCTCCAGTTTCGACCGCGAGAGGGTCATCACCAGATGCTTCGGTCCGGACGCGTCGGCGGTGATGAAGGGCAGGTTAATCTCCGTCTGCATCGTAGTCGAGAGCTCGATTTTTCCACGCTCGGCGGCCTCTCGGAGCCGCTGGAGTGCCATCCGATCTTTTTTCAGGTCTATCCCCTGCTCCTTCATGAACTCTTCGCAGATCCAATCGACGATCCGTTGGTCGAAGTCGTCGCCACCGAGGTGGGTGTTCCCGTTCGTGGCTTTGACCTCGAAGACGCCTTCGCCGAGCTGAAGGATAGTTATGTCGAAGGTGCCACCACCGAGGTCGTAGACCGCGATAGTCTCCTCTGCCTTCCTCTCCAGACCGTACGCAAGCGACGCAGCAGTCGGCTCGTTAATTATTCGCAGGACCTCAAGGCCCGCGATACGCCCGGCGTCTTTGGTCGCGTTGCGTTGGCTGTCGTTAAAGTACGCGGGCACCGTGATGACAGCCTGGGTGATCTTCTCCCCGAGCTTTGCTTCGGCGTCCTGCTTTAGCTTTTGCAGGATCATCGCCGACACCTCGGGCGGCGCATGCTGCTTCCCGGTCATCTCTACGTAGGCGTCGCCGTTGGAATGCCCGACCACCTTGAACGGCATCATCTCGATATCGCGCTCAACGCTATCTTCATCGAAGCGCCTTCCCATGAGCCGCTTGACCGAGTATATGGTGTTGTCCGGATTCGTCACGGCCTGGCGCTTGGCCGTCAGTCCGACGTAGCGTTCTCCCGACTTTGGGTTCGTCGCCACGACCGACGGCGTCGTGCGGCCGCCCTCGGCGTTTTCGAGTACCCGGGGTTCGCCGGCCTCGATCACGGCCATACATGAGTTCGTGGTCCCCAGGTCGATTCCCAATACCTTAGGCATTCTGTGCCTCCTCTTCGGTCAATTCAGATTCAGATTGACGTTCGGGCGCCTTCGCGACGATCACCTGCGCTGCGCGCAAGACCTTGTCGTGGTGCATATAACCTTCTCGTACCACCGATATGACGTGCCCTTCTTCGGCTTCGGTACTCTCTTGGTACTGGACTGCCTCCGACTCCCTCGGATCGAAGGGGAGGCCAGTCGTTTCGATCTTCTTGACTCCTTCAGATTCGAGAAGGTTCTCGACGCTTCGCATTACGAGTTGCAGCCCTTCAAGCCAGCCCGGAGCAACCGCGTCATCAGGTATATGCGCCACCGCCCGTTCGAGATCGTCCACAACGGCAAGCAACCTCTGGAGCAGCTGAGAAGTGGCGACGCGCCTGACCTCCGCTATCTCCTCGCTCGCTCGCTTCTTGTAGTTCTCCAGGTCGGCCTGCGACCGCTGCGCCATCATTCGAAACTGCTCTTTCTCCCGAAGCGCCTCTTCAAGCACTTCTTTCTGCAGCTCCGCCTCATCGATCTGTTGTTTGGTCTCGTCGATGTCCCCGTCGCCTTCGTGAGGCTGGTCTTGTACCGTCATCTACCTG
>Ga0310121_10003875_pt1 | contig 13490 bp, 13 predicted proteins | sample CB27_Tmax_986_MG_FD_203504 | JGI IMG/M metagenome (GOLD analysis project Ga0310121, IMG submission 203504) | Marine microbial communities from Western Arctic Ocean, Canada - CB27_Tmax_986 | ecosystem: Environmental > Aquatic > Marine > Oceanic | place: Canada: Western Arctic Ocean | collected... | reverse complement strand
CTCAGGGATGCCGACTGGAACGCGTCCGCCGATCCGGCTGACCAGGCGGAACCCGACTCACTGCGGGGCGGGCGTGACGCTGACGTCAGCGAGCTGACGATCGACGAATTAGCGCCGATGATCGAAGGCCAATCGCTCTCGGCGCGCGAGCTGACCGACGCCTGCCTCCAACGAATCGACGAACGTGACGGAGAGATCAACGCGTTCATCACCGTCGACGCGGCCGGCGCCCGCGCCGCCGCCGCCCACGCGGATGACGATACGGCGGCTGGGCGGTATCGCGGGCCGCTCCACGGGATCCCGATCTCCGTCAAGGATCTGATCGACGTTGCCGGCATGCCGACCACGGCTGCCTCGAAGGTCCGTCCGCGCGACGCCGCCACCCGCGACGCCGCGGTCGTCAGGGCCCTGAAGACCGCCGGCGCGGTCATCCTCGGAAAGTGCAACCTCCACGAATTCGCGTTCGGTACAACGGGCGAGGATTCCGCGTTCGGACCGACCCGGAACCCGTACGACACGGATCACTCTCCGGGCGGCTCGAGCGGCGGCTCGGCCGCAGCCGTCGCAACCGGGATGGGCGTCAGCTCGATCGGGACCGATACCGGCGGATCGATCCGAATCCCGTCGGCCGCGTGCGGAACCGTCGGGCTGAAACCGGGCTACGGAGAACTGTCTGTCGACGGCATCGTGCCGCTAAGCGGCTCACTCGATCATGTCGGCCCGCTGTGCCGGAGTGTGCGCGACGTCTGGGTGGTATACCGATCCATGGCCGGCGAGGCCTGTCCGGCGCGGCTGAACCCGGTCTCGACCGATCGGCTGCGCCTCGCCATACCGCGCGGGTACTTCCTCGATCACGTCGACCCGAGCGTGCGAGCCACGTTCGATGCCGCGCTCGAGCGACTGCGGGCATCCGGCACGAGCGTCAACGACGTCAGCATCGCGCATGCGGACCAGATTGCGGCGATCTACCTCCACATCGTGCTCTCCGAAGGCATGGCCTACCACGCGCGCACGCTGGACTCGCGGCCCGCCGACTACACGCCCGGCGTCCGCCTGCGGCTGGAGATGGGCCGGTACGTACTGGCCGAGGACTACCTCCGGGCGCAGCGTGGTCGGGAGATCTTGCGGCACGAAGTCGACGCGGCGCTGGATGGCTGCGACGCCCTCGTGCTGCCGACGCTGGCCATTCCGGCGCCACGGCTCGGCAGCGACGAAATCGAAGTCGATGGCCTGATCGATTCCGTCCGCAGCGTGACGCTGCGTCTGACGCAGGCGTTCAACCTGACGGGGCACCCGGCCGTGTCGCTGCCGTGCGGCACGACGCCTGACGGGCTGCCGTGCGGCCTGCAACTGATTGGGCACGCCGGGCGGACGGGGGAGCTCCTTCGCGTCGCACTCGCCGTCGAGGCGCACATTCGGTAGCCGACGAAACATTCGGCGTCGACTCTTCCCCCAGACCGTGATCGGAACACTTTTCCACGCGTGGGAACGCCGGCTGGCGGCCGTGACGACCGACCGCGTGGTGCGGCCGTTCGAATGGGGAGTGGACTGGATTCCGCCGACGGACCGCCCTGCCGGTGAACCGGCCGACGTTGCGCTGCAGCGCTGGGTCGATCGCGCCATGGGCGACACGGATCGATATTTCGCCGTGACGCCGGCGGACGACTACCGGCTAGACGGCGATCGGCTCACCTTCGCCAGCGCGCTGACCACCCCTCATACCGCCAACAACACGGTGCACGCCAGACTGATACGACGTGAGCGCGCCGGCACCGCGCTTGGTGATCGTCCTGTCGTGATCGTCCTGCCGCAGTGGAACGCCGACCCGGACGGCCACATGGGCCTCTGCCGCCTGCTGACGCGGGCGGGTATGGACGCGCTGCGGCTCAGCCTGCCGTATCACGATCGACGGATGCCAGCGGAACTGCACCGCGCCGACTACATCGTCAGCGCCAACGTCGGTCGCACGCTGGAAGTGTGCCGTCAGGCGGTGCTCGACGTCCGGCGCGCGGTCCGGTGGCTCGAGCAGGTGGGGTACCGCCGGATTGCCATCCTCGGCACCAGCCTCGGGTCGTGCGTGGCGATGCTCGCGGCGGCACACGAGCCGGCGATTCAGACCCTGGCACTGAACCATCTCTCGCCATTCTTTGCCGACGTCGTCTGGGAGGGCCTATCCACGTCGCACATCAGAGCGGGACTGGACGGACAGATCACACTCGACCAACTGCGGCGCCTGTGGATGCCGATCAGCCCGTTTCCGTATCTCGAGCGGGTCCGGGGGCGCGCGATCCTCCTGGTCTATGCGCGCTGGGATCTCACCTTCCCCGTCGCCCTGTCCCGGCGGCTCGTCGCGGAGTTCCGACGGCTGGACGTGGACCACCGGGAAACCGTGCTCCCATGCGGACATTACTCCACCGCCATCGCGCCGTTCAGCTGGCTCGATGGATTCGTGCTGACGAAGTTCTTGCGTCGTAGCCTCTGTTGATGTCCATCGCGCGAGTGTCCCTCGGGCCGGAGAAGACGCGCGTCCCATGACGGCTGACTTACAGGTAGCGCAGCAGATCCCGCAGCGCCCGGTAGAAGACATCGGCCAGCTCGCGGATCAGCGGTGAGATCTCCCCCTCGCTGACAGCATCGGCCACGGTCACAGGGTCGGTCAGCACGAGCCAGACCGTCGCCCCGGCCAGCGTCGCCGCGATCAGACCGGCAAACCCGAAGGCGCCGAGACCGAACCTCGCGAAATTCATGCGGACGGACCGCCACCCTCGATCGTCTTTGACGAACGAGGCGGCAACTCAGTTCCCTTAACGGTCAACAGCCCGTGGTGAAAGTCCCGCGTCGCACCGAGACCCCGCTAAGATTATGCCGAAGCCGCGGTCGGCCCGAGGTGGGCGCGAGGAGGGAGAATACCTGGAGTATTTGACCCATCGTGGACAACGCCCAGCAACGCCGCAGGGCGGGATGCATCGGCGGGTGAATGCAGCGGGACTCTCACCACGGGCTGTCATGCCAGGTCGAACGCCGTGGGCGGCCCCAGGCCGACCTCGGCCACGGCAGCCGACACGGCTGCGCGATCGCCGACGATCACGGCCGACAGGCGGCCTGGGTCCAGATGATCGCGAGCCACCTGCGCGACGTCTGCGACGCTCACCGCCGCCACGCAACGCCTAAACTGGCTGAAATGGTCGTCCGGCAACCCGTGGAGCGCTACCTGTGCCAGACCGCGCGCGACCTGCTCGGCGGTCTCGAACCCCCGAGGATACCCTCGCGTGAGCCCCGTTAGGGCTCGCTCGAGCTCGAGCCGCGTCACCGGACGCCCGTCGCGCACGGCGCGAATCTCGTCGAGCACCTCGCGGATCGACGCCGAGGTCGCCGCCGTCTCCACCGCGGTCTGGACCAGGAACGGCCCGGGTCGCCGTCGAAAGTCGAAGGCCGAGCGCACGCCATACGTGTACCCCTTGTCCTCACGCAGATTCAAGTTGATCCGGCTGGTGAATTGGCCGCCCAGTGCCATGTTCAAGACCAGCAGCGGAAAATAATCGGGCGTGTCGCGTGAGACGGCCACGTGGCCGATCCGGAGCTCGGACTGTACCGCGCCCGGCCGATCGACCACGACCAGCCGCGGCGGGTCCGCGGCCACTTCCGAATGGCCACCCACCGGCTCAGACGCCTCGGAGGCGCCGGCCCAGCTCGCGAACGCCTCCGCCGCCATCCCCGCCAGGTTCTCGTGCGACCCGTCCCCGACGACGATCAGCGTCGCCAGTGTCGGCCGATAGCACTGGGCGTGGAACCTCACGATGTCGTCCCGTGCGAGCGTGCGCACCCCGCCCTCCGTGCCAAACGGCAGATGACCGTAGGGCTGGCGCCCGTACAGCAGCCGCGCGAACGTGCGGTCCGCAATGACGGGGGCCACCTCACGCAGCTGGGCGAGCTGGTCGAGCCTCAGCGCCCGCACGCGGTCGAACGCCCCGGTGTCGAACCGAGGCTCCCTGACGAGCTCGGCCAGTAGTGACAGGCCGTCACCGGCGACACGCGCGAGGGTCGTCAGACGAACCATCGTCGCGTCCATCCCGGCGTCGACGTCGAACTGCGCCCCGAGCCGGCCGAAACACTCGGACACCTCGAGCCCGGTGCGGACCCTGGTCCCCTCATCCAGCAGTGCCGCAGTCAGCGACGCCAGGCCCGCCTGACCGGCCGGATCGCTCGCAGCGCCGCACCGGAGCAAGAGCAGCGCGCTCACGACCGGCATCTTCCGATGCTGGATGGTCCTGACGTCTAGCCCGTTCGGCAAGGTCGTCCGGCTGGCAGTGGGGAATACGAACGTGGGATCCGGTCCGACCGACGGCACGCGGCTCCGATCGACCGTCATCACGACACCATCGCGCCGACCGAGCCTGGCAGCGCCACGTGCGCTGACCCGCGCGGCACGGCGCTCACCGCAACCCGGCGAGCCCGAGTCAGATGACGACCGACGACGCCGCGGACCCCGTCGGCGGTCACGTCACAATACCGGGCCAGGTCGGTGTCGAAGTAGCCCGGGTCCGCGACCACCATGTTGTACCCGTTGAGCTGATCGGACTTGCCGCCGAACCCGCCCACTGTCTGCAACCGGTAGACGAAGTGCGCCTCGACCTGGGCCAAGCTCCGCTCGAGCTCGACGAGCGTCGGCCCCTCGGCTTGCAGCCGGCCGAGCTCGGCAGTGATCACCTCGTCGAGCTCGGCCAGGACGCGGCCGGGCGCCGCCGTCGCGACAATCTGAAACACCCCGGACAACTCCCGCGACCACTGCGTCGCGCTGACATCGGTGGCGATCCGGAGCTCCTGCACCAGGGTCTTGTAGAGCCGCGACGCCTTGCCATTCGACAGGACGTCGGCCAGCACGTCCAGCTCGGCGTCACCCGGCGCGAACAGACGCGGCGCATGCCAGGCCAGATACAACCGTGGACGCTCGACGCGGTCCTCGAGCACCAGGCGCGTGTCGGCCGGCAGCGTCGACTCCTCGACCGTTACCCGCGAGACCGGCGCGCCGGCAGGAATGTCCTCGAAATACCGCTTCGCCAGGGCGATCCCTTCGCTGGCCTCGATGTCGCCCGCCAGCGTCAGCGACGCGTTTCCGGGATGGTAGAACATCCGAAAGAACGACCGGATGTCGTCGTACTCGGCCGCACGCAGGTCCGCGGCGCTTCCGATCGTCGTCCAGTGATACGGATGGTCCGGCGGATAGAGCGCTGCCATCGTAGCCATTCCGACCATGCCGTAGGGTCGATTCTCGTAGCTCTGCCGCCGCTCGTTCAGCACGACGTCCCGCTGATGCTCGAACTTCTCCGGCGTCAGCGCTGGGAGCAGATAGCCCATCCGGTCCGATTCCATCCACAGCGCCAACTCGAGCGCGTTCGTCGGCACCACCTCCCAGTAGTTCGTGCGATCGGCATTCGTCGAACCGTTGACCGCCGCGCCGGCTTGCTGCAGCGGGTGAAAGTACCCGCGATCGTGATGCTCCGATCCCTCGAACATCAGGTGTTCGAACAAATGGGCGAACCCGGTGCGGCCCGGGCGCTCGTTCTTCGATCCGACGTGGTACCAGATGTTGACCGCGACGATCGGACAACCGTGATCTTCGTGCACGATCACGTCCAGCCCATTGTCGAGCGTCTGTTTGACGAACGGCACATCCATGATGGTGAGCGCCCCGCCGGGCTTCCGTGTGGCGCCTCTGCCGCCTCTGTGCGGCGCGACGTTCACGACGCACTGCTAAACAGCCGGTGTGGTCCCGAGGGGGGCGTCGACGGATCGTATCGAGTGGCGCGGGCACCTGTCGCGCCTGCGCCGGCCGCCGCACATCCAGCGACCGACCCCTTGCATCCTACCGACAAAATCGGGAATCGTAAACGCCTAACCAAGCAGCCAGGGGTTCGTCGAGCGTCGAGGGGCGGCGCTGGGGACACTCATCGGCGGGTTGACGCTCGGGGCGGCCTTCCCGCGCCTGCTGGCCTGGCTGCCGACCGGCCTAGGAGCCCGTCCGAGTATTCGCGTAGGCCGCGTTGCGAGCGCCGTGGGGCCAAATGCGAGGCGCGCCGACGAGGCGATGCCTCAGCGCATCGGCGAGGAGGCGCAACGCGGCAGAGGGCCCCACGCCGCCGCAACCCGAAGGGCGCGTGGGGGTCGCGGCCGCCGTACGCGATGGCCCTCACCTCCCGCGCACCTCGGCGTTCGATCGCAAGGCAGCCTTCGAGGTCTTCACCAACCGGGGCACGCGTCTCGCGACACTCGGCTACCTCTGGGCACCGCCCTGACGATGCAGACCTGCTTGGGTTTCCTGCTCACCATGCTCACGATTCGTGTTGTGCCGGCGGCTGCCGACTTGATAGGTTGGTAGTGGAGCTTCCGCGTGCTCGCGCCCGGACCGGCGCTTGGCGCGCTGGTCATGCGCGCGCTGGCGGCGGACGCCCACCACGCGTCACGAGACCCACTTTCCTCTTGACCGACCAATTTGGTCGGATTAATGTCAGAAATAGAGATTGAGACTCAGTCTCGTTTATGATACTGTTTTGAGATTGAGCCCTAATTTAGGATTGGCAGCTTCGAACGACCCCACTCCCCTCCGTCGGACTCAGGTCACGAAGCCAGCACGAGAAAGGCTCGGTCACTCAGTGTCGATGAATGCACGCCGGATCGACAGGTTCCGGGTGTGGCCGGGAAGGCTCGCCTTCACGGTCACCTTGGCCATGGCCGGTCTGGTCGCCACGAACGCCGCGGCGGAGACACTCCAGAAGGAGGACCAACGCGGAAAACAGGTTCGGGAGCAGGCCGCCGACCGTGCCGAGTCGCCTGCCAGCGCCGACGACGTCCAACAGGAACTAGACGAACTCAGGCGCCGACTCGGTCTGCTCGCCGCTGAGGTGGAACGGCTGCGCAGCGGCGAGGCGCCGGCACCCGAACGGACCTTCACCGAAGAACGGCGGCGGGCGCTCGGTGTCGCGCCGTCGGCGGCGGCGGCCTATCGGTCCCCAGGCGGCGTCACGTTTGCCGGATACGGCGAGATGCTGTTCGAGAACTTCGACGCCGACGACCAGCGCGGAGCCGGCGGCCCGCGTGCCTCGCAGCTCGATTTTCTCAGGCACATCTTCTACGTGGGCTACCGGTTCGACGACCGCTTCCTCTTCAATGCGGAGATCGAGATCGAGCAGGCCAACGAAATCTCGGTCGAGTTCGCCTACGTGGACTACCTGCTCAACGACGCGCTGACGATCCGCGGAGGCATGGTGCTGGTCCCGCTCGGCCTGGTCAACGAATTCCACGAGCCGACGGTCTTCCTCGGCGCTCGCCGGCCCCAGACCGAACGCCGGATCATTCCGACGACATGGCGTAAGAACGGCGTGGGAGTGCTGGGCAGCGCCGGTCCGATCGCCTACCGAGCCTATCTACTGAACGGTCTGGCCGCGACCGGTTTCAGCGCCCAGGGGCTGCGCGGAGGCCGACAGAAGGGCAGCCGAGCCCTGGCAGGTGATTTCGGGTTCGCCGGGCGATTCGACGTAACGCCGACGCCCGGCGTGTTCGTCGGCGCGGGGCTGTTCACCGGCGGCGCCGACCACGGACAGCTGTCGCTCGACGGCAGAACGCTCGGCGTGGGCACGACCATCGTCGAGCTGCACGGACAGGCGCAAGTCCGAGGCTTCGATCTGCGGGCGCTCTACGCCCGAGCCAGCCTCAGCGATGTGGCGGCGCTGAACACCGCGCTCGGGTTCGACGGCGTGGGAATCAGCGACACGATGCAGGGTGGCTACGTGCAGATCGGCTACGACGTCCTGTCCCAGTTCAGCCGACGGATCGGCATGACGCCGTACTACCGATGGGAACGGCTCAACACCCAGAGTGACGTCCCGACCGGGTTCCTGGCTGATCTGTCGCAGGACGGCACGTTCCACACGTTCGGCGTCGAAGTGCGTCCGCGCCAGGGAATTGTCGTCAAGTCCGACTATGAGTGGCTTCGCAACGCCGCCCGCACCGGTCGCAACCAGTTCAACCTAAGCCTCGGATATGCCTTCTGAGCGGGTCGCGTCCCGTTCAGCAGCCCTCACGAGCTGCGGGCTGGTGCTGGCTTCGGTCGCGCTCCTCGGTCAGATCTCGCGAGAGGAAGCGCTGGACACGGCCTATCCCGGCGCCAGCGCCGAAGCGGAAACCCTGTTTCTGACCGAGCCGCAGGTCGCGGAAGTGGCGGCGCTCGCCGACGTCGATTTGCCGTCGCCCATGGTGGGACGCTTCGTGATCAGGCGTGACGGACATGTCGTCGGCCGGGCGTATGTCGATACCCACGTGGTCAGAACCAAGCGGGAGAGCTTGCTGATCGCGCTCGATGCGAGCGGTCGCGTGCAACGGATTGATGTGACGGCCTTTCTCGAGCCGGCCGAGTACCGGGCGCCCGCCCCCTGGCTGGATCAGTTCCGCGACGGGGCACTGAGCGACGACCTCGAGTTGCAGCGCCGCATTCGCCCGATCGCCGGCGCCTCGCTGACCGCTCGCGCGGTCACCGACGCCGTGAGGCGGGTGCTGGCCATCGACCGCGTGCTCGCATCGGCTGCGCAGGAGGAACCGCGGTGACGCGGTGGCAGCGGTGGTCGTTCCATCTGCTGATGACGGCGTCGGCCGTCAGCGGCGCGGTCTATCTGTGGATGCGGTATCTGCTTGAAGCCGACGACCCGTTCAGCGTCATCAATCACCCGTGGCAGCCGGCGATGCTGGGTGTCCATCTGCTGACGGCGCCGGCAGTCATTCTCCTGTTTGGCATCGTGTTCCAGTCGCATATCGCGCGCAAGCTCGACAGCCCTGACCGCACGAACCGTCGGAGCGGCTGGACGTCGCTCCTGACCTTCGGTGTGATGGCGTCCTCCGGGTACCTGCTGCAGGTCGTGACCTCCCCGCTCGCCGTGCAGCTCGTCTGGGGGCTCCATCTGGCCAGCAGCGGGGCGTTCGTGGTCGGCTACGCCGTGCATCTCGTGCTCGGGTTCAACCTGCTGCGCACCTTCCTGCTGCGCCGCCGGGCCGTCGTCGCCGTCTCGGAGTCATGAGCCTCTGCGTACGCGCGTGCGCCGCCACCGTGTGGCTGCTAGCCGCCACGGGTCCACAGGTGCTCGACGCACCCAGTAGCCACCCTTCCACCCCGGTCACGCGACGAGTGGCGCTCATGGGCACCTGGGCGGCGCTGACGACCTACGCCGGGAGCCGCACAGAGGCGGTCAGCGCGCTCGACGCCAAGGTTCGAATCCTCGAGCAGACCGAATCGGAGCTCAGCACCTGGCGGCCGACCAGTGCCCTGAGCCAGATCAACCGTTTGCCGATCGACGCTGCCGGCGCCCTGGATCCGCCGCTCTGCCGGTTGCTCGAGCGCGTGCAGCGCTGGCAGCGACGGACGGCCGGGGCGTTCGACCCGGCCATCGGCGCCCTGATCGCAGCCTGGGATCTGCGGGGTGCGGGTCGCATCCCGACCGAGGCCGAGCTGGCATTGGCCCGGGCGCGCGCCGGCTGGACGTACGTTGCGATGGACGGGCAGGCGTGCCTGCTCAGGCGACGCCGTGACGTCACGCTGGATGCCGGCGCCTTCGGCAAAGGTGAGGCCCTCGACCGGATCCTGGCCACCGGGGAGGATGTCGGTCCGTGGCTGGTCGATCTCGGCGGACAGGTCGCGGTCTCTGGACCGCGCCCGGACGGGTCGGGGTGGCCGGTGGCGCTGGCGCACGCCCGGCGGCGGCGCCTCGGCCTGATCGCCCTCGAGTTGCGCGGGGGCTCACTCGCCACCAGTGCCGGCTCGGAGCGCGACCGCGTCATCGGAGACCGGAGGGTGGGGCACGTGATCGATCCCCGGAGCGGACATCCAGCGCCTTTCAACGGCTCGGTCACCGTCTGGCACGAGCGCGCACTCGCGGCCGACATTCTCTCAACCGCGCTCTTCGTGATGGGACCAACGGCCGGACTTCGATGGGCCGAGCGGCGCGACGTGGCAGCGCTGTTTCAGGTGCTGGATGGCGCCAGCGCGACAGGCCCGCTGGCGCTCCGGCCGAGCCGCGCCTTCGTGAGGCAATTTCCGGGCTGGCCGCCCGTAGTGAACATCCCGCGCCGCACCGAGACCCCGCTGAACTAAGGCCGCGGTCGCCCAGGGCAAGGCACGAGGAGGAAAAATACCCGGAGTATTTGACCCATCGTGGACAACGCCCAACGCCGCCGAAGGCGGAATGCATCGGCGGTCGAATGCAGCGGGACTTTCACCACGGGCTGCTAACACAACCGCCCGTCAGGTGACCGGTGCGTCGACCGGCAGCGCGTAGCTGGTGATCGACACCTGCGCGGCCAGCCTCTCCGCGGCATCGATCAGCGCCCGGCCGGCCGGTGACTCCGGCTCCCCTATCACGATCGGCGTTCCCTCGTCCCCGCCGATACGGATCGGCTCGTAGAGCGGGATCTGCCCGAGATAGGGCACACTCATCTCAGCGGCCAACGACTCGCCACCGCCCTTCCCGAAGATGTCACTCTCGTGCTGGCAACTGGGGCAGATGAAGTGGCTCATGTTCTCCAGGAGGCCCAGGACGGGGATGTTCAGCTTCTGATACATCCGCACGGCACGACGCGTGTCGGCCAGCGACACCGTCTGCGGTGTCGTCACGACGACGGAGCCCGCGACGGGCACAGTCTGGCTCAACGACAGCGCGACGTCGCCCGTTCCGGGCGGCATGTCGATCACGAGATAGTCGAGATCATCCCAGCGAACCTCGCGAAAGAACTGCTGGATCACGCCGTGGAGCATCGGTCCACGCCAGACGACGGGCGCGTCGTCCTGGGTCAGAAACCCCATCGACACGACCCGGATCCCGTACCGCTCGGCTGGGACGATCTTCTTGCCGTCCGTCTCGAGCTGCTTCCGGACGCCCAACATAATCGGGACGTTGGGTCCGTAGATGTCGCCGTCGAGCAGCCCGACCCGGCTGCCGTGGCCAGCCAAGGCGCAGGCCAGATTGACCGATACGGTCGTCTTACCCACACCGCCTTTGCCCGCGCCCACGGCGATGACGTTCTTCACCCCCGGCACAGCGGCGCGCCCTTTGTCGGGCAACGATGCCGACCGGACGTTGGCTGTCATCTCAACGTGCACTGTCTGGACACCCGGCAGCTGGCGGAGCGCGGCTTCGGCCTGATCCCGCATCTGATCCTTGACCGGACACGCGGGCGTCGTCAGCTCGATCACGATGGAGACTGTCTCCCCGTCGATGGTGACCTGTTTAACGAACCCAAGACTCACGATGTCCCGGTGCAAGTCAGGATCCTGGACGACCTTCAGCGCCTCCAGGACCGCCGACTCCACGACTCCAGGTTCAGACATATCCATCCTTCACCGACAACCGAACACGCGGCGATCGCGTCGACGACCGTTCCCGATGCGAGTGGAATGCGAGCAGCCCCACTCAACCGTAGCGTATCGAGTATATCGGGAATATCTAAACGAGAAGCAACGCAGCCAGCGGGGATGCACCGCCGGCCGGGTCAGGCGATCGTGATACGGACTTCCACGGACGTTTCCGGCGCGTACGGTGGATTCACCGTGAACTGGAAGCGCGCGCCGGGACGAACACCCGGGGGAATCGACAAGCGCACGAGGTGCCGGTGGGGCGCCGAGCCGGTTCCACGACACATCGAGCACCATTCCGCCCACACTTCGCCGCGTCCGCCACATACGAGGCACGTGCAGCGCACCGGCACTTCCAGGGCCACCTGCGCCCCCTCCCGCGCCTGATGCCACGAGAGGCGCACGTGCGCCACACACGGGTCATCCTCCGCCTCAATCAACCCACGGCCGAGGCGTTCAACAATTCGTGACACCGACGGAAAGTCGATGGCCACATCCTGGTAGACGGGCTCGGCTCGACGCGGCACGACCCAACGAGCGTCAGGCTGATCCGCCCCACCCGCGGCCATCATCTCGTAGGCGCGTCGCACCTCGCAGACGCGCTCGAGGGCAGGGCCGTCGTGCGCGACCGCCGCCTGTCCGCGGCGTTGGACTTCACGATGCACGCGGCGAAGCTCCTTGGCTCGAGCCGCACGTGGCACGCCGACCACCCAGGAATATTCACGCATGAAGCTGCCGAGCACGATAGGAGTGTGTCGCGGGCCTTGTCAAGGCGCCGGGCCGATACTAGGGTCCAGAATCGAGGCGCTCGAAGCTCTCGCACGCTCGGTGTGTTCGCGAGACCGAATCATGATCAAGGTGTGTCCGATGTGCGGCCAGACCATGCGACTCGACGTGCGCGAACGAATCGACCACATTCCCGGAACCGGACAAACGTTCCGCCAGCAGGTTCGTGAATGGGTCTGTCCCGAGTGCGACTATTTCGAGGAGGTGGGCGACCAGTCGGAAGGGTGAAGCACGCGAAACCCGGCCGAAGCGAGGCAATTACCGGGACGCCACGGTGAGGAGCATCTCGCGGCGAAGCGGCTCCTCGACATCCGCCAAATTCAGCTCGACCTCGCACTCGTCACAGAGCACCTCCAGGATCGCTGGTCGGCTCTCCTCGGACACTTCGACCCGCGCATCCTCGACGTGCACGACGTGTATCTGCAACGTCTTGACGAGGAAATCCTTTTCATTCCCACAACTGGAACAGCTCAGCGTCATCACATCTCCCCAAACGTTAGCAGCCCGTGGTGAAAGTCCGGCGGCATTCGGCCGGCGCTGCATCCCGGCTGACTGCGTTGCTTTTCGCTTAAATATTCCCGATATTCTCACTCGTCACGCCTCGCCCAGGCCGACCGCGGCTTCGCGTCAGAGGGCCCTCGGTGCGACGCCGGACTTTCACTACGGGCCGCTAGGCACGGCGGTCGCCTGCCCGTTCCTGAATTGTACGGCCTGCCTCCGCACGACGCAACGACGTTTTTCTCTGGCAGCACCCGCGACCGACAGGCGATCGGCTACAATCGATCGTCAGTCAACGCACGACTCTAGCAGTCTGTGGTGAAAGTCCAGCGTTGCACCGAGGGTCCTCTGACGCGAAGCCGCGGTCGGCCTGGGCAAGGCGCGACGAGTGAGAATATCGGGAATATTTAAGCGAAAAGCAACGCAGTCAGCCGGGATGCAGCGCCAGCCGAATGCAGCTCGACTTTCACCACGGGCTGCTCAGGAGCGATGTCCATGTCAGGTACGTTCGAAGTTCGCAGCGAAGCGAAAGGGGCACACTGGATCGCCTGGGTCTGCCGTGATGGACAGGGCACCCCGGACGGCGCCGTCGTGTTGGTCGGCCAGACCCAGGAGGAAGCCGAGGATCGGGCGCGCGCCTGGGGTGAGCGAACACCCGCGGCGTCGGCGGTGCCGCCTTAGTGGCCCGTGTCATAAATACGGCCGCATTCGACCGCCGATGCATCCCTCCAAGGACGGCGCTCGGCTTCTCATCAGCGGGGTCGAATACTGCCGGTATGCTCCCTCCTCGCGCCTTGCGGGGCGGGCGCCTCGA
>Ga0310121_10003874_pt1 | contig 13491 bp, 15 predicted proteins | sample CB27_Tmax_986_MG_FD_203504 | JGI IMG/M metagenome (GOLD analysis project Ga0310121, IMG submission 203504) | Marine microbial communities from Western Arctic Ocean, Canada - CB27_Tmax_986 | ecosystem: Environmental > Aquatic > Marine > Oceanic | place: Canada: Western Arctic Ocean | collected... | reverse complement strand
GACTGTACCATGAAGTCGGAACAAAGACGAATATCCGTCTCCCCGGCTCAGTTCAAGGTCCGGGAAACTAACATTTCTACTGGCCCTCACGATGGGGGCAGGTCAGACCTCCTGGAGCCTACACTGGAAATTGCTCGTGAAGCCGGACTCCTCCTCCTGGAAAAATTCAACTCGGAGATTGAGATCGGGCTGAAAGGCGGCGAAGAAATCGTCACTGAAGCTGACCGTGCAAGTGAACGGTTGCTCCATGATCGTTTGACTACCCTTCTGCCCGGCAGTAGCTTCTTTGGCGAGGAGACCGGTTACACCCCAGGTGATTCGGAGATGACCTGGGTCGTGGACCCTCTGGATGGGACTCAGAACTACTCCCTTGAGATTCCGATCTGGGGAATTTCGATTGGTCTCTTGGACGAGTCCCGCTGCCCACTGTTGGGCGTCCTTCATTTCCCAACATTCTCGAACGCAGTCTGGGCAACCCTCGGCGGTGGAGCGATACAAAATGGGGAGCCGATTCGAGTGTCCGATGCCCCTCTCGATCCGAATTCTGTCATTGGTGTCCAATCTCGAGTGCGTACCATTCCTTTCCCAGGCCACATCGAAAAGGCCTGTGCCCGCCACTGCGCGCGAGGTTATGGCTCCATCGCCTATCACGCTGTGCTGGTCGCGACTGGGCGGATGCGCGCTTGTTTGGATCTGAAGGTGAAGCTGCACGATATCGCTGCGGCTACCCTTATTGTCCGGGAAGCAGGGGGGATTGCCTTGGACCTGGACTCGAAACCGATTTTTCCGCTATCCTTGCCATACGAGCAGCTGGAAGGCAGGCCGATCCCCTTCTTCGCAGGAGATGGCGTAACCGGGCCGGATCTCCTCCAGTTCTTGTTTCCGGATGGGGCTCCGCTTTGACCCAGGGACGGATTTACCCCCTGTTTTGAGGGGTTCTAAGATTTGAAGAACCGGGGTGAAATTCGGAAACAGATGAGTTATACTGAATCAGTAGAACCCCCCGGGTCTACTGTTGAGGTGATTTGATAGATCGCTTGTAATCGCAGCTGGAGGACGAAATGAAAGTTAATCAATGCCTTATGCTACTTGCATCAGCCGCCGCTTGTGTCGCGGCGTTGGTCTGGGTTTCCCCATCGTGGGCTCAGACAATTCCCTACCGGACTGATTTTGAGGATAGCGCCTTTACCGTCGGTGACTTAGGCGCTGGCCAGGACGGCTGGTCCGCAACCGCCGGAAGCGGCGCGATTCAGACGCCCGATAATGTACGCTCAGGAACTCAGTCACTGGAAGTGAATCCCGCATCCGTTGTCTCGCGTAATCTGGATGGCTTCGGTTCCGACAGGGTCTATATCGACGGCTACTACCGCGGTCCTACTGTGAGCGAAACACCAGATCCGACCACCTTGGCCGATGGCTCTTCCCTCGTTCTCTTCCATTCCACCAACGGCATCATGGCATTGGATGGAAATGGCACTGGTGGAGGCATTTGGGTGCCAGCTAATCCAATCGTTCCCGTCGCGACGCAAGGTCTACAAAGAATGACAGTCTGCCAGAACTACACGACCCAAGCTTGGGACCTCTATGTGGACAAGGTGCTGATTTTCGCGGGTCTCGGTTTTAAGAATGACTCGATCGACAAGCTTAACGGAATCGACATCGAAACGTCCGACAGTGGATCGGGTTTCCTCGACGACTTTTCTGCCACGACCGCAATCCCTGAATTCTTTTCGAGTGGTATGAACATCTCTCTCTTTGAGTTCTCCGGCGAGTGGGGAGGAATGAATGAAACGACGTTCGAGTACGATTATCCCGAAAGAAACGATAACGTGAATGCCAACGACCTGACCGAACTATTGGATCGGCTCGCCGAGTAACCCGAAGTCTTAAACCGAGACATGGAAATTAGAAGGGGCTGCCTTGGAACCAGGGTGGCCCCTTTCTTTTGTACCATGTAGGGTGGGTTAGCCGACAGGCGTAACCCACCACTTCCACTGGCTCAGAACCATGCGAGACGGCCCCCTCACAGATACTCAATTTCTAGACTACCACGAAAATGGTTACCTGCTACTCAAGAGTCACTTCCTTCCAGAGGAGATCGATCTTCTTCGTCGCGCCGCCAAAGAAGACAAGGCGCTCGATGACAACTCGTATGGCCGGCAGGATGGCGAAGGAGGCGAAGTACGTCTCTCGCTTTGGAATCATCCCGGTGATGGAATCTATGGCATGTTCGCCCGCTGCAAACGGATCGTGAATGCCGCCGAACAGATATTGGACGACGAGGCCTACCATTATCATTCCAAGATGATCATGAAGGACGCCAAGGTGGGTGGAGCCTGGACCTGGCACCAGGACTATGGGTATTGGTACGAGAATGGAGTCCTCTCTCCAAACCTCGTCAGTGTGATGATCGCAGTGGATACTGCCACCAAGGAGAACGGTTGCCTACAGGTTATTAAGGGATCGCAAAAGCTAGGCCGCCTCGATCACACAACCAGCGGAGAACAGTCAGGAGCCGATCGAGACCGGGTAAACGAAATCCTCAAGCGGTTTGAACTCGTCTACTGCGAGATGGAACCCGGTGACGCTCTCTTCTTCCACTGTAACATCTTGCACAGGAGTGATAAGAACGAGTCCGACCAACCACGGTGGTCGATGATCTGTTGTTACAATGCGAAGAGTAATAACCCATACAAGGAATCACGCCATCCGCGTTATACACCTTTGGTAAAGGTGGATGACAGCGCCATTCTGGAAGCCGGTGAGGAGCGTTTGGAAGGCGTGTAGGGTGGGTTAGCCGAGAGGCGCAACCCACCGGTTCCTGATCGAGGACGATGACACCGTCTTTCACGGTCCCACGATGGGTCATTTGATTCTCCTTCCTTACACTAGATCAACAGCCTACTGAATCCCGCCTGCTCAAAGTGATGATCGGCGGTAAGGGCCTCACTCAGCCCTTCGTTTTCCATCACCGCAAAGGAGATGCAGTCTGTAAGGGACCAGTTCTTGTCCGGACGATTCCTATATACGTTCAACCCCTGCACAAACAATTCGTGGCTGGTCGCGATGACAATTGTACGTAAATCGGACTCCAGTTGTTCCATCAAGTTTAGGAAAAGAACTCGATCTCCGACTCGCGCAAGCCAGTTCCCTACTTCAATGAGGACATATTCAGTGGTAACAATTTTCCCCCGAAAGGTTTGGGAGAAGGACGACGCAGCAATGTGGAAATCATCCGTCGGATTAACCTCAGCAATGTAAAAGGACGTATCAGCGAAAACTGAATTCATACCTTCGGGTGGCCATAGAGGTAATGGTCCACGTTCTTGGAAGCATCTGGTGGAAGTCCTTTGGCCTTTCCGATGACCGGTTCCAGCCGCTCGTACAGTGTCGGACCCTCGTCCTCTGGGACCTCAGGTGGAACTTCGACCAACGTAACATTTACTTCGGCCCCATCAGGGAGTTCTGCCGGATCATCAAGGACGATGACACCGTCTTTCACCATACCGCGATAGGTCATTTGATTCTCCCTCCTTACGTATTTTCAATTCTAGCGGAAGTCTAAGCGAGGGGAAGGCCTTAAGATTGATGACTGGCGGTTGGCTTTGGCAGGGCTTCACCGTTTTTCTCGTAGATTTGGATCGAACCGGAGCCTACGCCTTACTGTACGCTACGGCATTCCCTTGCCCTGGAATTTCAAACAATTGGCCAACGTCAACAAAGAGGCTAAAATACAGATAGTGAATTTCCGTGAAGGAAACCGCCATCCGCTGCTGCTGACATTGCCGGTAGGGGTTGTTGATGATCGAGAAGAATGAGTTCGTACGGGAACGATTGAAGGAAGTTTGGGAGTGGAAGGATTCCATCAACCAGGAGGTGGCGCATCCGCCAGTTCTTGATTGCCTTCATCACATGGAATGGCTCGGTATGACGCAGGGGCGGCTGAATCTAAGATTTCCAATTCACCCGTTGGGTGACGTCGGAAGTTTAATGTCTCCGAATTTCTTTAATTCAAATGTTGGAATATTTTTTATCAGTATTCTATCTCCCCTAACCTGATAAACGAATGAATATCTACCATCTTGATGCCTAGATAAAAGTTTTTTGTTGGCGAATAGTGGCCTCATATCGCCCTTAAATACTTCGAATTTCCACGCCAAGTTAGCATTCCTCTTCGCCATGATCAGAATAATCTCGTTCATCCTATCCTGAAAAATCGTATCTTGGAGGCTGTGCCACTTTTCAGCGCCCTTGACGCAATAGTATTCCCCAGGCCCAGCGCTAAAATACGTTCGATAATCCGCCATTTGGGTGAGTTTAACATCAAGAAGTCGCCCAACCTCCGACACCACTAACATTCGTTCCTCTTCAGAAAACTTATTTATCATAGTCTCTTCGTAAGGGATTAGAGCTCCAAATCGAAAGTCCCCTGCCTCCTGTCGTTTGAAAGTGTTCGATTCTCTTCATCTCTCCAACGTATCTGGAGCCGCATGATAAAGTTTTCTACTTTGAACTACCGGTCCATTTATCCGGACTACCAGCAGGTAAACTCAACCTCCATACGCGAATATCCAAATTCCTCCAAAATTCGTCCACATCGTTTCGCAATCTCGTTGGCGTTGTATTTCGTTGCAGCGTAGATACGAGTATTCCCTATCAGTTTACACTGGCCATCCATCATTTCGGATGGTTTCCGTGAAAAGTATTTCCAACGGTCCCCGCGAATTCGAGTAATCCTTTCCTCGAATTCCGCGGGATGCCTTTCTGCCATCTCCTCACATACTCTAACGAGTGCATCCGCCCACGTACCAACGGGAAAAGCCTGACCAAGGATTACGATGTTTTTAGGCTTGCCGTTCGTCCAGTCTTCCTCCGATGCAGCTGGTCTTCCCAATGGATCGTGCCGATCGGTTATTGCGCGACCCGAGGGAGGCGTATACCCCGACGTTCGGTGAGGATTTCGCACTGTGTGCTCTGGGGAAACAGCCCTGAGAGACCGTTGTTCTGATTCAGTTAAGTCTAATCCGAACTTCCCTTTTAGAAAGGCCGCAGTGTCTTTTCTAGTTTGATGGCGGTTAACCATTTTGCTGCCAGACATAAGAATCCCTTGCCATTCATTGTTTGTCCGGCGCCAGTCGACCTGCCGTAGTTTTGCGAGTCGCTCCTTCCAGCCGACTGGGTCTACCGTGACTAGGGTCCGTCCCATTATGCCAACAGCAATTATGACAGCGGAATGGGAATTCACGAATTCGTTCCGCAATTCCATCGGTTTCAGAATGCGATCTTGGACGCTTTGCCATTCAAGCATGTTATCAGAGACAGCGTTCCAGAACTCTGTTGCAAGGGAAAGTTTCTCCTCAAAATTGAGTTCAACTACTGAGCCGAGTAGCTCCTTGGTTCCTTGATGCAAAGAACTGAGGGTGAACATTTTGGGAGACCTTTGTGGGAGGGACACACGATCTTTATCGACGTAGTCTCGAAGAAGCGTGATTTGCTCGATTGCGGTCAGTGTGATCTGACTCATCAAATCCCTGTGGTTATAGAGTATGTCTAGTGATTTTGATGTTTTCCTCACCGTTCGATTGAGGTCTGAAAACATTTGCTGCATCCTGTCTAGATCCTCCATGGGGAACAAAACAACTGATATGGTCTCATTTCCGATCATAGGGTTCTCTTTCAGCGCCTCTTCGATTGCGGCTCTCCGATGCTGCCCATCGTTGATTACAATCTCGGATTCAAACGGTAGTTCGAGGGTTCCTATGTCTTCGTGACCATTTATAGGTTTGAATGATGGTTCACGATCAAAGGAAGTTGTTAAAGAGGAAAAGAGATAACCGTCCTCATTGTCCAATATGTATTGTGTTATTTCTGGAATCCGATTTTTCTGGATAACTCGCTGAGCGCGCTGCTCTGGTGGTAGTTCAGCCCAATCCTGAAACTTGAACAACCGTGGGACAAGATTTAGTTTGACCATCGCGACATAATATTCGCGGTTGCCCATTCGACCCCTCATTGCAGGGAAACTTATGTCCATGATATTTTCTCCTAGATTGGTTGGAAATCGACGTACTGTACGTCGATTTAGTGGACATGTCAAGGATTTACTAGCGTACAATACACAAAACTCGTATGGTTCTCGTAAGCATCTAAATCTGAGTCGGTTATGAGATAATCGGGCAATTTTCTGGGAGGACCAATCCACAAAAAAAACCCCGGCGCGTTACCGCACCGGGGGTTTTACATCAACCAATTCTTCTCACCACTACCTCGAAACACCTCCATATAGAAAACAAGTCCGCTTGGACGAGCCGTATCATCGACCAGGATGATAGCGTGATGTGGCTTACGAAGCCCCCGCCCGACCGCCGATCTTTTTAACACAGTAAGAATTCAAACTCACACCTTCGCGCAAAGCTTTCAACGCGATTTCCTTGTGCAGATCCTCTCCCACTCGAAGGACGAATTTGCCTGAATACTCGCGACCAGCTGTCGGCTCAGGCAGAGGGTCACCGTCTTCCTCGTAGATTTGGATCCACTCGTCGACCACCTGGCAGATTTCCTTGTAGACTTTCGCTTCATCATCGCCGTGGACTCCGCCATAGGCCAAGCCGGGGCAAGTACCCACATAGCAACCGTCCTCCTCGGACCATTCCACGATTTTAAGATACCGGTCGCTGGATTTCATTCTCCCACCTCTCGAAGAATATTCTTCACCTCAAGCTCCTGATAAGATTTCGCATCGTTTCCGGGCTTCCCGCTCAAGATAACATGAGCGCCACTGGGATGCCTGAATGTTCGATGACTTCCTTTTCCTCCACGGTCCACGAACCCGGCTTTCTTCAATTTCTTGATTAGATCTCGAACCTTCGGAGGTACACTTCAGATGGTACTACTATAGTATCACTTACGCAAGGTCTGGTAGGGAGACGTTCCCTTGCGAAGGCAACAGCCTCGAAACCAAAAAAGCCCCGGCGCAATACCGCACCGGGGCTTTTACATCAACCAATCCTTCTCACCACTACCTCGAAAGACGCATAAAGAAAACAAGTCCGCCTGGACGAGTCGTATCATCGACCAGGATGATGGCATCTACTGGGTTCTTCCTTGGTGGCTCTCTTTGGGCTTCGGGCCGCCCGGCAAGTTCCCGCGCAGGAGTGAAACTCCTATGCGAGTCGGTTGCCAGGGGTTTCTTTTCATCCCTCCGGAGAACCGGAAAAACCCCGCCATGCTCCTTAGAAAGGAGGTGATCCAGCCGCTGCTTCCGCAACGGCTACCTTGTTACGACTTCATCCCCCTCGCTCTCCACACCGTGGTCAGCTCCCTCCCTTACGGGTTGGGTCACCGCCTTCAGGTGCAGACAACTCGGGTCATGTGACGGGCGGTGTGTACAAGGCCCGGGAACGTATTCACCGTAGCATGCTGATCTACGATTACTAGCGATTCCGACTTCATGGGGTCGAGTTGCAGACCCCAATCTGAACTGGGGCTGGATTTAAGGATTCGCTCCACCTTGCGGTCTTGCTGCCCTCTGTTCCAGCCATTGTAGGACGCGTGTAGCCCCGGACATAAGGGCCATGCTGACTTGACGTCATCCCCACCTTCCTCCACCTTGTGAGGCGGCAGTCTCGCCAGAGTCCCCGGCCGAACCGATGGTAACTGACGATAAGGGTTGCGCTCGTTGCGGGACTTAACCCAACATCTCACGACACGAGCTGACGACAGCCATGCAACACCTGTCTTCCTAAGACCGCCATCTCTGGCAGCCATGGATCCTTTCGGTGATGTCAAGCCCGGGTAAGGTTCTTCGCGTTGCCTCGAATTAAACCGCATCCTCCACCGCTTGTGCGGGCCCCCGTCAATTCCTTTGAGTTTCAACCTTGCGGTCGTACTCCCCAGGTGAGGCACTTAACGCGTTAGCTGCGGCACGGGGGGGGTCGATACCCCCCACACCTAGTGCCCAACGTTTACGGCCAGGACTACCGGGGTATCTAATCCCGTTCGCTCCCCTGGCTTTCGTGCATGAGCGTCAGTTGCGGTCCAGAGCGTCGCCTTCGCCACAGGTGTTCCTCCTGATATCTACGCATTTCACCGCTACACCAGGAATTCCACGCTCCCCTCCCGCACTCAAGTCGACCAGTATCGAAGGCAGTTTCCCGGTTGAGCCGTGAAAATTTCACCTCCGACTTAGACGACCGCCTGCGCACCCTTTACACCCAATAAATCCGAACAACGCTTGCCCCGCCCGTATTACCGCGGCTGCTGGCACGGACTTAGCCGGGGCTTCTTTACCGAGTACCGTCAAACGCGGGAGGTATTAATTCCCACGCCCTTCTTCCCCGGCGAAAGCAGTTTACGATCCGAAAACCTTCATCCTGCACGCGGCGTCGCTCGATCAGGGTTTCCCCCATTGTCGAAGCTTCTAGACTGCTGCCCCCCGTAGGAGTCTGGGCCGTATCTCAATCCCAGTGAGGCCGGTCACCCTCTCAGGTCGGCTACCGATCAGAGCCTTGGTGAGCTTTTACCTCACCAACAAGCTAATCGGGCGCGGGCCCATCATGAGGCGGCAGGTCCCGAAGGATCCCCACCGTTTGATCAGAAAACCATGCGATCTTCCGATATTACGCGGTATTAGCCCCGGTTTCCCGAGGTTGTCCCCCTCCTCATGGCAAGTTGCCCACGTGTTACTCTCCCGTTCGCCACTCTACTTGTCGCCCGAAGGCGATTTTCGCGTTCGACTTGCATGCCTTATCCACGCCGCCAGCGTTCGTTCTGAGCCAGGATCAAACTCTCCATTGTCAAGTTGGATTCTGGTCCGATCAACGCCGAATTGCTTCGGTATTAATCGGGTGTATAACGTGTGTTACTTTGGGAAATACGACTCGTCGCAGACGGGCTTACTCCCTCTATGCGATGTGTCGATTTCTTGGCAGTTCTTTTTGAGTTGGATCGATTGTCAAAGAACATTTACGGGAGGGCAATAAACAAAGAGCCGAACCGCAAACGAAGAGTCTACCAGACCCCTGAGCTGTGTCAAGCTTCCATTTGGGGCGGAAATAATGGGATGATTGCCCTATGCCGCCTGGACAGTTTGCCACTTTAACACTGATTTGTTGCCTCATCGGTGCCGCGACCCATTTCCTTTCCCGCAGATTGGGTTGGACCACCCCACGACGCCTCGGACGAAAAAAGTTTCCAATCCCCCCCACTTCAGAGGGTGCTTTCGCCTTTCTCCTCGGATTTCTGCTCTGCCTGGCGGCGGGTTTCGGACGCTTCCAACCCGATTTTCTGCTGTCCGACAGCGAGATGGTAGCGCGCCATTTCGCTCTCGCCCTTTCACTCGTATGGATCTGGGTGGCGGGCAGACTAGCCGATGCCCGAGGCGCCTCGCATTTCGTCATTACGGCGATCCTGGCAGGGGGCGCGCTCATTCTGGCATGGGGCGGGTTTCAAATCCCCGCAATTCGAGTAGGCGAAACGGTCTACAACCTGGGTTGGTTCGCGCTGGTTGGTACACTCATCTGGCTTGTGGTCATGGCAGAATTCTTCCGCCTGTTCGAGGGACTGGATGGAGTGCTTGTCACCCTCCTCATCGCGGCTTTCGGACTCCAATACTTCAACCTGCCTGCCGAGGAAACCTATGCCCGCTTGCTCTGCCTTTGTGTTCTCATCCCGCTCGTAGGACTGCTACCCTGGCGAATCTATCCGGCAAGAATCGAGCTGCGCGGCATCGGAGCATACTTACCGGGTTTCGTCTTCGGAGCTATTACCGTTGTGGGACGTGAAAAGGCTTTTACCGCTAAGGCCGTCCTACTGCCGGTCTTCGTATTAATTGTTGTGTTATCCCTGCTCGCGCTGTGGCTTCTGGAGCAGCACTTGTTTTTGCCGAAGGGGAAACGGAAATGAGAACCTTTGCCACGCTGGAACGAGAAATGCCGCTGGAACGAGAATCCTTTCTCGTTCCCAGACTTGGGGGAATCCCTTCCCCTGGAGCTAGTGGTCGCGACGAGAAGAGATTCACGGCAGAGCAAACTTTTGATACAATATAAGGAAACAATGCCAAAGAAATCCTCTGATGCGCTAGAGATTTTGGACCGGCTGGACCGTGATGATCCAGAGATGCAAGAACTCCTCCATGAGGCACGAATAAACGCTGAAATCGCGCGTTTGATTTACGATGCCCGTGACGAAGCCGGGCTGAGCCATGGACAATTGGCTAAGCTCGTGGGCACCTCAGAGTCGGTCATCTCCCAATTGGAAGACGCGAATTTTGAAGGGAACTCACTCACTATGCTCCAGAAGATCGCAGCGGCGCTGGACAAACGATTAGAAGTCCGTTTCATACCAACAAAGGCCGCCTGACACGCTGGAACGAGATTCCGTTCTCGTTCCTAACTCCACGGGGAATCCCTTCCCCTAGCCGTGGCTACTCAACATCCGACCAATCCAGCGTCGCCGGATCAGTCGGTCCCCCCAACTCCCAAGATTGTTCGTAACACTCCTTTGCCCGCTTCTTTTCAATGGGAACCCCGCCGAGCCCTGAATAGTAAACAGATCCCAAACTGGCCCAGGCGGCCGGGTGACCTGCAATAGCCGATTGTTCCAATAATCGCATCGCTTCCTCGACATCCTGCTCGACACCACGCCCCTCGATGAGAAGGTTCGCCAGGTTGTTCATGGCAGCAGGATCGCCTCCATCCACCGCCATCCGATACCAGCGCGCCGCCTCAGCGAAATCAACCTCCACCCCCCAGCCAAATTCATAAATGGTTCCAAGGTTGGATGCAGCGGTATCTACTCCTTTAGCCGCCGCCTCGAGGAACAAATTTCGCGCGGCCACCGGGTCTTTTTCAACCCAGAGGCCGTTCAGATATTGAAACCCCAGCCAGGTTTGCGCCTGCTCGTTCCCACCCTCAGCAAGCGGTCCCAGGATTTCTTGCGATTTCTCATACTCGCCCGAGTTAAAGGCCTCGATTCCTTGTTTGAGTCTTTGGTCTTCGTTTTTCACCGAAAAATCCTAACTTAAAACTTGCAATCCGGGACCACGAGCTCGACAATAAACCAGATCAATCACCGAATCCTTATACATCTTCGAGGTGACATCCATGAAAAAGAAGATCCTAACCGTTTCTATTCTCACAGTGGGACTGCTCATTCTCATCTTCGTAATACGCGCCATTCGAGAGCAGATAGTAATATCAAAAGTCATGGGGGGCTACGGCCAAATGCGAGGCATCGCAACCGCTTTGTTTGACTACAACACCGCGCTGATAAGTTCTGGCAAGGAAGGAATTTTCCCTCCTGGCAGCGAGAATTCACGAGACCCGTCGTTGCGGATATCATGGCCGGATGGTGTAGCGTCCGATTTTGTATTTGGATATGCCGACGAACTTCTGACCGTTATGACGACACCTATCCAAGCCATGGAAGTTATCCCAAGGGATCCTTTCGATCCCCAAGGCCGCAGCTATCTCATTTGGGCTACCAATCCGAGAGGCACGTTCGTGATCCTGGGCGTCGGGCCTGACGGGGTCCTCAACCATACTCGTGAGGAATTTGAGGCTGCGTGTAGGGGAATCGGAATTGAACCCTATACAAACTTGAATCAGCTATTAAAGGTGAGCGACTGGGTCTACGCGCCAACCAATGGGATTTACTCCTCCGGTGACCAGTTCCGGTTGATGCAATAAGGTCCGGCATTGAAATACCGGCCTATTTGCGAAAGTCCCTACAGGACAAGACTGATGCGAACCTCCTGAGCGGTTTTGTCCCGTTAGGGACTCTCGATAATAGGCAGGTGGTTTCAACCCCTGCCTCTGTTGCTTGCCATCGCTACCGAAACCGCCCCACGAACTTCGCCCGGTCACCTAGTTCCTTTTCAATCCGCAGCAGTTGATTGTACTTACAAATACGATCAGTACGGGAAAGCGAACCCGTCTTGATCTGCCCCGCGTTGGTAGCCACCGCAAGATCAGCGATGGTTGTGTCCTCAGTCTCCCCTGATCGGTGCGCGATCACACAGGTATACCCCGCCTTCTGCGCCATCTCCACGGTAGCAAGCGTTTCGGAGAGGGTTCCGATCTGATTCACCTTGATGATGATTGAGTTGGCCACTCCGTCTTCGATTCCCCTGGAGAGCCGAACCACATTCGTGCAGTAGAGATCATCGCCCACGATTTGAACACGATCTCCAATCTTATCCATCATCACCTTCCAACCGTCCCAATCATTTTCGTCCAGGCCATCTTCGATAGACAGAATCGGATAATCATCGACAAGTTTCTCGTACCACTCAATCATCTCAGCACAGTCTTTGTTCCTGTGCTCGGCCTCAAACTCGTACGTATTAGTCTCCGCATCATAAAGTTCTGAGGCTGCTACATCCAATGCGAAGACAATGTCCTTATCTTTCCCCATCCGATAACCGGCTTTCTCCACGGCCGTTTTGATCAACTCGAGACCTTCTTCGTTTGAACCCAGATTGGGAGCGAACCCGCCCTCGTCCCCGACGGAAGTAACCCGGTTCTTCGATTTTATAACCGCCTTCAAGGTATGAAAAATCTCCGATCCAATCTGCAACGCATGTGAAAACGATTCCGCTCCCACTGGCATGATCATATATTCTTGAACATCAGCCGCGTTATCGGCGTGCTGACCGCCGTTTAAGATGTTCATCATCGGAAGGGGAAGCAGACAAGCGTCCTCACCACCCAAATAGCGATAGAGAGGCAGACCCGCGTCGTTGGCGGCCGTGCGGGCCACCGCGAGAGAAACAGCAAGGATCGCGTTGGCGCCGAGGTTAGATTTTTCGGAGGTCCCATCAAGGGCGATCATCGCATCATCAATAGCCTTCTGCTCGGCCGTATCCATTCCGACTACCGCACCAGCGATGGGGCCATTGACGTTCGCAACCGCTTTAGTAACACCCAATCCTCCGTAGCGCGCATGATCCTCGTCACGCAGTTCATGGGCTTCATGGACTCCGGCGGAAGCTCCGGACGGGACAGCCGCACGGCCAGAAATCCCAGACTCCAGCCTTACAACAGCTTCAACAGTCGGATTCCCTCGTGAATCAAGGATCTCCAAACCTTCAACGGATACAATTTTTCGATCAGAACTCATGGAATGTTTCCTTATGATTTAATTCTCTTCGCGAGCCGAGTAGGCTATGGGGATGTGGAAACGAAGTCAATCGAAGCCAGTAAGAGTCCGCTCAAGAAAAGCTGACTTGGCTCTTCTTATTTCCTCCATCCTCTTCTCCCTGGTGATCCTGGAGGTCGGAGTACGCCTGCTTCTTCCACCGCCCGACCAGATCAAGATGAAGGTGTTCGACGCCGAGATTGGGAAAACCCTCCGGCCGGGATACGAAGGGTCTCATGTGGGTGTGGAGGTCAAGTTCAACTCACACGGCCTCCGAAGTCCTGAAATCCCACTTGAAAAACCTGACGACACATACCGCATCCTCGTCCTCGGGGATTCCTGGACCTTCGGTGT
>Ga0310121_10003873_pt1 | contig 13492 bp, 10 predicted proteins | sample CB27_Tmax_986_MG_FD_203504 | JGI IMG/M metagenome (GOLD analysis project Ga0310121, IMG submission 203504) | Marine microbial communities from Western Arctic Ocean, Canada - CB27_Tmax_986 | ecosystem: Environmental > Aquatic > Marine > Oceanic | place: Canada: Western Arctic Ocean | collected... | reverse complement strand
ACCAAGTAAACGGCGTAAGGAATATTTTAACCCGAACGGAACTCGGCGTAGATGGCGATGCGCCAGTTCCGCAGTTGTTGCCGGTTCTCCGAGCTCGCGTCACAGGAGTACGAGGCGCACGTACGGACATTGTGGGGCGGGACGCGGTGCGGAGTGCAGGCTTCGGGCGCGAATATACGGTCACCTACCGGTCTACGCTTCAAGACAATGAGCGGATTGTAGCTGGAACGTTCTGGACTGCTACGTCGAGTGCCGAGGCGGAAGTGTCAATTGAAGACGGTCTTGTTGAACGCGGAATTGAACTCGGTGATGTTGTGTCATTTGACATCCTTGGTCGTCAGATTGATGCGCGGGTTACAAGTGTACGTACGGTGGACTGGGATGACACCAGGAGCGGCGGGTTTATCTTTTTATTTCGTCCCGGTGTATTGGATAACGCGCCACATTCATTCATTAGTTTTGTACAAGGCCCGTCGGGGGAAGAAGCACGTGCTGCCTTTCAAAATGAGATCGTAATTAATTATCCGAATGTTTCGGTTATCGATGGCGTGGAGGTGATTCGGAGAGTGCGCCGTGTTCTCGACTATGTCACTCTCGTCATTACTGTAGTCGGCGGGATCGCACTGTTTGCCGGGACACTTGTACTTGTAGGGTCCGTTGCGACGACCAAGTTTCAACGTTTGTATGATGCGGCTGTTTTTAAAACGCTGGGTGCACGAACCAGTACGCTCGCATTGATGTATATGTTCGAATATGGGGTTCTTGGTCTTCTCGCTGGCTTAGTTGGCTCCATTGGTGCGCTCGTGTTGACGTGGCTGCTTACCGAACAAATATTGGATACGACTTGGGTTCCAGTATTTTCGACCAATTTCTTCGGCGTTCTGCTCACAACCGTATTGGTTCTCGTTGTTGGTGTTCTTTCGAGCGTGGACGTGATTTTCAGAAAACCACTTCTAACCCTGCGATCGGAGTAGTAGCTGTCGGATCAAGTGGAAGCTTGATAGAGGCCCGTGCTAGAATCGCCAGTTCATGTAATCGGCTTTAGTTGAGGGGTTAGGCTGTGTCGATCAAGGTAGCTGCTTATAGGGAACCGCTGCTTAGGAAACGCGATGAAATATTTTCTGAGCGGGAAGCGAAGGGCCTCTCGACACCGATGGACAACAATACGCGGCAAGGGGACATGGCTGATCAGGCCAGTGGAACGAATGAAGTCCATATTCAGTTAAAGGTCAAGCAAACCGATGCGAAAATCCTTCAGGCTATTGAGGAGGCGCTTCAGCGCATTGAAGACGGCACTTTTGGCCTGTGCCGAGATTGCGGTGAAGAAGTCGCGGCTGCCCGCCTGAATGCGATACCGTGGACCAGGGTGTGTATCGACTGCAAGGAGAAACAGAAGTCGTAACGGCGCACAATGACGTCGTCATTGCTCTCGGTAGCAATGTGGGGGATCGTGAGAGGCATTTGCTCGCGGCGGTCTCCAGCCTCGGAAGCCTGCTCGCAGACCTTCGTGTTTCGTCTTTTGTTGAAACTGAACCAGAGGGCGTTGTGTCACAGCGCTTATTTCTCAATGGTGTGGTTGTGGGGAAATGCAACCTCTCTGCAATCGAACTAATGGGTGAGTTGTTAGCCATTGAGGGAACACGAGGGCGAAGACGGCCATATCCTGGTGCGCCACGAACGCTTGATCTTGATTTGATTCTATTGGGATCGCTCGTGATGACGAGTGATGATGTCCAGGTTCCACATCCACGCTTCAGAGAGCGTCGCTTTGTACTTGAACCTCTGGTCGAATTGGCGCCTAGATTGGTCGACCCAGTTAGTGGCCATACTGTACGTGAGTTGCTCACAATGCTAAGTAAGAGCGACCGTTTGCCGCCTGAGGATGTTTCAGATCATTCGAAACGTAATGACTCGATAGGGTCTAGCTGAGCTGCTTTTCTCGCCGGATAGAACCCGAAGAAGATGCCGATCGCCGCTGAAAATCCAACTGCGATCGCAACGGCGTCGGCAGGTACTGAAGTCGGCCACCCTAGGAATCGAGTTAGGGCATCCGAGAGACTCAAGCCGACACTGACACCCACTAAGCCTCCGACAAGGCTTAGGACTACCGCTTCCACCAGAAACTGGAGCAGGACGTCGTAACCTTTGGCGCCAACGGCCATCCGTAGGCCGATTTCTCGTGTTCGTTCGGTGACTGATACCAGCATGATATTCATGATCCCTATTCCACCAACGAGTAGGGAGACTCCGGCGATACTCGCGAGTAGACCCGTCATTGTTTGCGTTGTCTGCGTTCGGATCCGGGCGAGGTCTTCTTGTGTTCGAACCGTGAAGTCGTCGTCTTCCCCTGGGGCGAGTTCGTGTTCTTGTCTTAAAACGGAGGCGATATTTTCAGAAGTTGGTCCGATCGCGTCCGCCGAGGCCGCAGAAATATCGATATTCGAAATGTTGGTGCCATTTCGACCACGTAACTTTTTATTAACGGTTGTGTAGGGGATGAAAATAACGTCATCTTGGTCTTCACCAAATTGTCCGGCTCCCTTTGACGCCATTACGCCAATGACTTGAAACGACTGATTTCGAATCCGTATGCGTGATCCAATAGGGTCCGCGGCCTCCCCAAAGAGGTTGCCGCGCACAACGGCTCCAAGTACGGCAACCTTGGCCGCTCCTTGAACGTGTCTCCTGGAAAAAAAATCACCGGACGCAATGGTCCATGAACGAATTTGGGGATATTCGATATCGGTTCCCTGAATCGTTGTGTTCCAGTTTTGGTTAGCCGCGACGATCTGATCGCGGGTCCGAACTCCTGCAGCTAGGTAGCGGGCCCCCGGCACTTGTTCGCGTATCGCATCGACATCCTCTGCCTTTAACCGTGGTGATTGCCCCGCGCCCATGCTGACGCCTCGACTCCTAAAATTCCCCGCTCTGACGATGATCATGTTCGTGCCTGCGGCTTGAACCTGTGTTTCGATCGCTGCTTGGGCTCCACGTCCAAGTGCCACCATTGTGATGACGGCCGCTACACCAATGATGATTCCCAACATGGTCAAACCTGTGCGCATTTTGTTGCGACCGAGAGCTTTGATAGCGACGCGCAGTACCATGAGAATCGACATTCTAAGGACCCACTGAAATTTCTGTTTGCCTGTTTGTCCCGACTATCGGGATTTCCGTTATCTCTTCTTTGGCAATACGTTGACGAGTGTTTGTCTCGTCGGAGGCCACGGTGCCATCGTGAAATCGAATTATCCGGCTGCCGTACTTGGCAATGTCGGATTCGTGAGTGATGAGCAATACGGTGATGTTGTGGTCCTCGTTGAGACGTTGAAAGATATCCATCACCTCTACACTCGTTCGTGAGTCGAGATTGCCCGTTGGCTCATCGGCCAGCAGGATAGATGGTTTATTGATTAAAGCTCGTGCGATGGCGACGCGTTGCTGTTGTCCACCCGAAAGCTGATTTGGCAGGTGATGCATCCGGTCACTCAGACCAACGGTTGCCAACATTTCCTCTGCCTGCTTACGTCGGCTGGATGCGGAAGAGTTGGCGCGGCTGTACAGGAGAGGGAGCTCAACGTTGTCGATTGCCGAGGTTCGTGCAAGAAGATTGAAGCCTTGAAAAACAAAGCCAATTTTTTTATTTCGAACCTCAGCTAGCTCTTCCCGAGAAAGTTTTGAAATGTCGCGTCCATCCAATACGTATCGACCACTAGTTGGACGGTCGAGGCACCCGAGGATGTGCATAAAAGTGGATTTTCCTGAACCCGAGGGGCCGGTTACCGATAGAAATTCCCCAGAATCAATATTGAGACTGACACCACGCAGGGCGTGGACACTCACGTCTCCCATGTCGTAGGTCTTGGTCAAATTATCGGCAGAGATAACTGGCATCGATTATTTACCGAGTTTGCGTATTAGTACGCTGTGAGGACCTACGGCCAAAAGGAAATTGTGGAATTAGAGGGGAACTCAAGCCGCCACCCAAGGCAACAGTACTGTCGAGGATTGATATGTTCGTGGCTAGTAGAGTGCCCTGAGCTATTGTCCGAAGGCGGCTCGTTGCTGCTCGTTCTTCCGATACATTTTGATTGTTCGAGACTGTAAGAGCCGCCAATTGGTTTTGCAGTTCCAACCGAGCTGTTTCGTCTTTAATCTGGTTTAACCGTTCTTTCAGGTCATCGCGAATATGATTTGCCGTCACTGTGGCGTTCGGTGCGGTTGTGGTCGTTTCAGGAGCGAAAGAGACGAGTTCGCTGACGGTTCCGTCGCTGACCCCCAACGTGATGTCGAGACTTGACAACTGTCCGTTATCCCAAATCCAGACACGTCCAGGTTGCCTTGGACTCTGTAAGGGAGCGAATAACGCATCGATCGTCGCCGCGCCACGCTCTACGGCGGGAACGGTGTCCTCGGTGGGGGTTGACGGCGTAGTCTGTTGTTGGCGTCGTCTGGCGAATGGCGGTCCGCCTTGGTCATTTCGTCTGCGCCGGGAACGCATGCGTTGGAAAAATTGTTCTCGTTCCTCTTCCGACATTGATTGGATGCGCTCGCGCATGCGTTGTCGGCGTTCTGGATCGATTCCATTTGGTCCGAAACTTGAAAATGTTGGGTTTGATTCGCGAGGCTCTGGATTTTGGTGCGAGGGTGAGCTTTCCGAAGTTCTTAAGTTCTGTGTTGTTCTGCCGAGTCCAGAACCTTGTTGGCGTGGACGATTAGCTTCAGCAAGATCTTGCGGAACCGGCTGATTCAGTGCCGCAAACATCTCCGCTGTTGGTGTAAACCTGAGTGCGGAAGTGGGTATTCGCAAAACGTTGTCACTGCGCGCGATTTCGATTTCTACCGTTGCCGTCATGCCCGGTTTAAGTTTCAACTCTGCATTCGGTGCATCGATGACGGTTGCGTACGTGACGACGTTCTGTAGAACGACCGGTTCGAGCCGGACTTGAGAGACCGCTCCAGTAAATGTTTCGTCAGGATAGGCGTCAACCGTGAACGTAACTGGCTGTTGTGGGCGGATGCGTCCGACGTCAGATTCGTCGATATTCGCAATAACGCGCATTTTGGTAAGGTCCGCCGCGATGGCGAATAGTTCTGGCGCCTGAAAACTTGCCGCCACCGTCTGGCCGATATCGACAAGTCTCGAAATGACGATGCCGTCGATGGGGGCACGGATTACCGTATGTTCGAGGTTGACGTTATGTTGGTTAAGCGTTGCCTGTGCCTGTGTGACCTGCGCTTCCGCGGATCGTATTTGAGCCTCGGTCGAACGGACAGCCACCTGAGCCGCTTCTAGTTCCGTTTCTGAAATGAGTTCTCGTTCCGCAAGGTCTTCAGCACGTTTTAACTGCGCGCTAGCATCATCGGCAGCAACCCGGAGACGCTCGACCTCAGCTTCAGATCGCAGCAGGTTCGCCTTTGATTGTTCAATCTGTGTTTCAAACAACGAGGGATCAAGCCGCATGATGACGTCGCCTTCTCGCACGATGGAATTAAAGTCAACGTTCAGTTCTTGAATGATGCCAGATACTTGGCTTCCAATCTGTACGGTAGTTACCGCTTCAAGGGCCCCCGTCGCTCCGACGGCATCGACGATGTCGCCTTCGGTAACCGAGGTGGTAATTACTTCGGGGACAAATTGTTCGGTGCCGTTGTTGTAGAACAAATAGGCACCGGCGCATACGAGTAACAGTAAGGCGGTCAATGTTTTCTTCATGAGTGATGCCTCTATTGGGGTGCTCCGCCGCCGACCAGTGAGATTCCGGCGCGGCTCAGCGAGGTTCGCTGCACCCGTTCGAATTCGATGATAGCTTTTTGATAGTCAAGAATTGCGCGCAGTTCAGTGTCTCTAGCGGCGGAAAGGTCTCGTTGAGCTTGTACGACAAAGAAATTTGTCACCTGACCGACTTCAAATTTACTTTCCTCAGCGCGCAGTTGTTGTTCCGCTAGATCGCGTGACGCCGTAGCCGCTTCGATGCGCTCTTGAATCGCGTCTATTTGGAGTGCGGCGTTTGTGACTTCGGTCGCGATCTGCAGTTCGATTTGCCGAATCTGTGTCTCGACTTGTTGTAGTTGGAGGCGTGCACGGGCATACTCTGCTTTGTCGGCATTTTGGCCGAGAGGATAGTTCATCTGTAATTGGACGTTCCAGATCGGGAAGCTGGTGTCAACGATACTGTCAATGGCGTCTCCGTAACCACCCGGCAGCTGAACAATGGTCGGGCCGCCTAGTCGAGAATTTATGAGTTGCGTTCCTCCCTGTCCAGTCAACTGAAATTGGCTGACCACGTCTAGACTTGGTAGCGTATTGTTTCGGAGTGTGTCGACCGTGACGTCGTTGATGTCACGCTGGCGTCTAATGCGTGACACGTCGGTCCGGCGATCCAGGGCGTTCTGGACGGCTGTTTCAATGTCGATGGGAGTCGCACTGATGTACGGCTGATCGCCGGGGGTAATTCGTGCGTTCCAAAGCTCGTCCGTAGTGCCGTTTACGATTAGTGTTTTGAGAGCTAATTCGTCGGTACGAAACACCTGCTGCGCCTGCGCCAATGACTGTCTGCGTGCCGCAGCTTCGGATTGGGCCTGGACGATATCTATGGGTGCAAGTGTTCCAATCTCGACACGGGCTTCGTTGTCGCGGACAAGTTGCTCCGCTAGTTCCAAGGCCTCTAGCTGAACGTCTACAGCAGCTTCAGCGTATGCGAGCTCCCAGTAAGCACTGCGAACATCAGCTAACGTGTTCGCAATTGTCTCCTCGAGGTCGATATCGGAGATGTCCCGACTAATGCGGGAGACAGCGAGTTGCCGCTGTTGGTTATTTGTCGCAAATCCACGGAGAAGGGGCTGTGTATAGCCAATGCTAAGATTTGCGCCGTAGCTTGGGTTGAAACGTGAAAATCGGCTTGTCGATTCAAATCTATCGCTATCCCAGTTGAGGGTGTAGTTGCCGCCGCCCCATTTGACTTGTTGGCCGATGCCCAAATCGTAGCTGCCACGATCTGTTACGACAGCGTCTGAACCTTGCAGATTTCCACCATCGAGTTGTGTTCGTGACGGAGTGGTTGAGCGGTTTAGACCGAAACCGGATTGAAGTATTGGCAAAAATGCGGCGTTCGCTGAAGCGACGCTCAGGTCCTGGACGAGCGGGTTGATCCGTTGCACGGCGATATCAAGGTTACGTTCGAGTGCCCGTTCAACGGCCTCGTCGAGGGTGAGTTGGAATTGTCGTGCTTCAGAGATTCCGGTTTGATTTAGGCGAATACCTGCTTGGGCGATGAGCCGATCAATTTCAGAATGAGTTTCTTGGCCAAGTGTTGGCGAAGCACCAGACAATACGAGCGCTGAAATTAACGTTACCAGATTGATAGATTTAATACGCACAGAAACTACCCCCTCAACCTCACGATCCGAAGACTAATTCTGTTTGGGCGGATGCTCAAACAAGAAATCTTTGGCCTGGTTCACGACGACATGGAATATATCCTATCAAACATTTGTTTGAATCGATCGTATGATTTTGTGTTGCTATGTTTGACTGGCTGCAACTATTTGGTATCAAACAATCTCTAGCATTCAGCTAGGTAGCTAGGGGGTGCAACGATGTTTGGGTTTATTTGAGTGTCGATGTCTGGAACCGAAGTAATCCTAAATGCTAGGGTTCCAGCTTAAGGCTATTGGGCGTCGGTCCCAGCAATCTCAACCAACCGGTTGATAACCTGACCAACTATGTTGTCTGGTGTTGAAGCGCCGGCGGTGACACCGATGGTGATAGGACCCCTGCTTGGAAGCCACGGTTCAGTGTTTTTGCTCGGTGCGCCAGTCGTCGTTTCTGATACTGGCAGGTGTATCACGCTGGAGTTAGAAATTAGGCAGTCCGGTTCAGCAATGTGATAGGTGGGCACTCGTCCAGAACACATGCGCGCTAAATTTCTAGTGTTACTACTGTTATAACCACCAATTACGATTGAGAGATCCAGTGGATAGCTGCGAAGTAAATGCTCTACCGCGTCCTGGCGGTCCTGTGTCGCACTACAAATGGTGTCAAAAGATCGATAATGTTCGTCTATGTTGGCCTCCCCGTAACGTTCAATCATGGCCTGGCGCACCATTTCTCCGATTGCTAGTGATTCAGACATAAGCATGGTTGTTTGGTTGGCCAAGCCCACGCGTTCAAGGTCTCTAGAAGGATCAAATTCTTCAGAATAAGCGTGTTCGAAACGGGAGTTAAATGCTGTTTTTGAAATGCTTCCGGTTATATACCGGCACAGTTCGGTCGCCTCATTTCGGTCGAGGATGATCAGGTAACGACCTTTCGAGGTTGTAATTGCTTGTGAGGCAGTCGCTTGAGTTTCCTCATGTTTCACCTTTCCATGAATGACTGCGGTGTAACCGTCACGCGCGTACTGACGTACATTTTTCCACACGTTTAACACTGAGCCGCACGTAGTGTCGACGAGCGTGCAGCCACAGCGAGTTAACTGTTCAAGTGACGCAATTGTGACTCCGAAGGCGGGTAGGATTACGACGTCGTTCTCTGTGACGTTAGTGATATTCTCACTGACATCAGAAAGAAAACGAATGCCAGCCGACCGTAATTGTTTATTGACATGCGGGTTATGGATGATTTCTCCAGTTAGGTAGACCATTTTCTCGGGAAACTTGCGCTTGGTCTGATACGCGTAATCGACCGCTCTATCCACCCCGTAGCAGAATCCGAATTCTTTCGCGAGTCGAACGGTAAGACGTCCAGCGCGGTGGGCATAGTCGTTAGAACGAATCTGTTCAATTAGCTGGCTGTGGTAATCCCGAGCGAGTTCGTCGGCCACAACGTTCTTTAAATTGAGGCCTTTACGGAATATTGTTGTTGACACAGAACTCCTGTTGAATATCTATCTGGAAAGACAGCGTTGTTTGTTAAAGAACAAGTCTATGGTCATTGTTGATGGCAACCGAGTTCTCAGCTGAACGCATAATACCTTTTCGTGGACGATGGGGTTTCCCGTTCGTGTAGGCCGTGTAACCTGCTAGCGTCAACAAGAAGGGCTCTGTTAAAGCGTGTCACGTTATGGTGTTGCGTCGGATAAGAGGTTGCCCGTGTTGGGGTCAGACAGTCCTGTTTCTGGGAAATAGGCGAGGAGTATCGCCGAAACATTGTGTCCAGCGCGAGCCCTCGCCATAGCGCCAATCTGGCAGAGTCCGGTGCCATGTCCGTATCCGTTTCCGGAAAAATGAAACTGGCCATTCCGTTCTGTGACCGTGAAACGTGCACTCTTGAACGCGCTCCAGCCGAAACTGTTAGCGACCACGCCTCGTAATTGCTCGCCGCGGACGAAGAGGTCACGTGAACCGGCGATCTCGAGCTTGGTCACACGCCCTGCGTTGTCCCGTTCTATGATTCGGATTAGTTCAAGCCGGCTCCCAACGGCTGTTCTTATATTTGTGTTGAGCGTAGCGCGTAGTTCTTCGCGAGAGACCGAGAATGTCCAACTGGAATCGTCCGTTGGCAGACAGTAATGGTCGTCAACGCCGCTAAGATAGGGAGGTGATATGCCGCCCCAGACGCTACTCGAGGGGCTGGTTGCACCACCACAGTTAGCGTGGAAGACGGCCTCGATCGGTCTGTTATTGTACGTGATGACGATATTTCGCGTTCTTTCTTGAGCACGATCGACGACTGCCTGTATTTCGGAGCGTGAGTCTACGGTGTCGCGATAAACTTGGCAGTGTGTGGTGCTGCAGAGGTCAAACCCTTCGTTTGCGTGTCTACCGATATTGTGTGATGCGTAGGTCCGGGCCAGTATAATCTGAACTTCTGCCATGGTCTGACGGGCATCTGGCGCTAGTGACGAGAGGGGCACTTCTCCGAGAACAGCGTGTCTGACATACCGTTCGAGTGGCAGTTCGCGGACTTCGCCATTTGGTAAGCCTATGTGGACGAGCGCATGGTCGGCTCTTGTTTGTGGGGAATCGGTAGAAGAATGGATGGGGCGACGGACGCAACCGGGAAGGATTGCGGCAATCAAAATGGCTACAACTAGCAGTCTCATAGGTGTAATAAACTGTGAGGAACGACTCACGTTTACATTATCGCGCGTTTTTACGGAAAACCACACTATAATGTGGTCTGACTTCCTTGGTGCTGCACAGATAGGGCTTAAACGTTCATGAAAAACAATATTTCTTCAAATATGCTGCGAGAGCTGGGCGGCACGCAATTGGCACGCGTGCACTGGAATCTCGAGGCCGGCGCGCTATATGAGGAAGCCATACGCCGTGGCGAAGGTAAGATTTCTGCGTCTGGTCCCTTGGTTTGTTTGACAGGAAGTCATACGGGGCGATCTCCCAATGACAAATTTCTTGTACGGGAATCGTCGAGCGAAGCTGACGTGTGGTGGGGCAAGGTGAACCGTCCGATTGAGGCGGCACAGTTCGATTTACTCTATGACGAGACAGTCCGCTCCTTGGAGGGGAAGGAATTGTTCGTACAGGACTGTTATGCCGGCGCTGACCCAGCACATCGTCTGCCAGTGCGAGTTATCACAGAGCACGCATGGCACAGCCTTTTTGCGCGGACTATGTTCCTTGAGAAACCAGCAGGTGGTACTTCCGGAGATCACATTCCAGAGTTTACCGTGCTCGATGTGCCGTCGATGAAGGCTGATCCGAAACGACACGGCACTAACTCTGATGTGTTTATCTTTCTTAATTTTGAACGCAAGTTGGTACTTATTGGTGGGACGAGTTATGCCGGCGAGATCAAGAAGTCCATTTTCACCGTTATGAACTATCTTTTGCCGCTCAAGAACGTTATGCCCATGCATTGTTCAGCTAATCGTGGCAAGGATGGGGATGTCGCCCTTTTTTTTGGATTGTCTGGGACAGGCAAAACAACGTTGTCGAGTGATCCTGAGCGTTGTTTGATTGGTGACGATGAACATGGTTGGACACCGGAGGGGGTGTTTAATTTTGAAGGTGGCTGTTACGCGAAGATGATTAATCTTTCAAGTGAGGCCGAACCAGAAATTTATGCGACGACTCAGAAGTTTGGCACAGTGCTTGAGAACGTTGTTATTGACCCAGTGTCGCGAGAACTCGATTTAAACGACGAATCACTAACCGAGAACACGCGGGGCGCGTACCCCATTTCATTCATTGGCAACTGGGTTCCGTCAGGCCAAGGGGGGCATCCGACAAATATTGTCATGCTTACGGCTGATGCTTTTGGAGTTCTTCCACCAATTTCACGTTTAAGTCCCGATGGTGCCATGTACCACTTTCTATCTGGTTACACAGCGAAGGTAGCAGGAACAGAGAAAGGTGTGACGGAGCCACAGGCCACGTTTAGTACATGTTTTGGTGCGCCGTTTATGGTGCATCACCCGACGGTATACGCTAGGCTTCTTGGAGGTCAGATTGCGGCCCATGGAGTCAAAGTTTGGTTAGTAAACACTGGCTGGACCGGTGGACCCTATGGTGTGGGACAACGCATAAAGATTAGCTATACGCGGGCCATGATCACTGCTGCGTTATCGGGAGCACTTGACGAGGTGTCCTACGATACTGACCCTGTGTTTAATGTTGAGATTCCGATGGAAGTCCCAGGTGTGCCGACGGAGGCCCTACATCCCAAGGCCACTTGGAAGGATGGTTCAGCCTATGATCTGCAGGCGCAGCGGCTTGCAGAAATGTTCGCAGAGAACTTCAAAACCTTTGCAACTCAGGCCACCGAGGCGGTTCGATCAGCTGGTCCAAACGTCTAACGGCTTTTTGAGGTTCGCGGAGTCATGAATTTCGAGTCGGTAATCGGCTTAGAGATACACTCGCAGTTGTGCACAGAGAGTAAAATATTTTGTGGGTGTAGCACGGCGTTTGGTGCTGCTCCGAACAGCCACGTCTGTCCAGTCTGTCTCGGTCTACCCGGTGCATTGCCAGTATTGAATGAGAAGGTGGTCGAGTATGCAGTCCGAGCGGGTCTCGCGCTCGGATGCTCCATTCAGGGCAAGTCGATTTTTGCACGCAAGAATTATTTTTATCCCGACTTGCCAAAGGGGTATCAGATTTCGCAGTACGAAGATCCGATAGCTACAAATGGTCTCGTTGAATATGTTGTCGATGGCGTGGTCCGAAAGGTGCGCATTACGAGAGTTCACATGGAAGAGGATGCAGGCAAATCGCTCCACTCTGGTTTTCCAGATTCGACTCAGAAGACCTACGTGGATTTTAACCGGAGTGGTGTGCCACTGATCGAAATTGTGACCGAGCCTGATCTGCGTGAACCGACTGAAGCAGCAAGCTTCTTTCAATGCTTACGAAATGTACTGCTTGCCATCGGCGTAAACGATGGAAACATGGAAGAAGGTAGTTTGCGATGTGACGCAAATATTTCTGTGCGACCCGAGGGAGACACCGAGCTCGGAGTGAAAGTCGAGATAAAAAACCTCAACTCTTTTCGGTTTCTTGAAAAGGCATTGCATTATGAGATTGACCGTCAGATCGAAATTGTCACGCACGGAACAAAGGTGGACCAGGAAACTAGACTATGGGATACCTCGACGGGACGCACTGTAAAGATGCGGAGTAAAGAGGAAGCTCATGATTATCGCTACTTTCCTGATCCAGATTTGCCTCCGGTTTTTGTTGATCCCGACTGGTGTAAAGAAATACGGGATAACCTGCCGGAGTTGCCCGAGCAGCGCAAGCGTCGGTTTATGGTTGATTACGACTTAACGGAACAGGACGCTGGCTTAGTTTCAGCCGTTCAGAAGACAGCTGATTATTACGAAAAGATTACAGATATTTCAAAAAATTCAAAGGCTGCGGCCAACTGGATCGCTGGTCCGGCTACTCACAAGGCTAGAATCCTTGGCCTAGGGGTTTGGCAGGTTACGTCGGCAGAAGGAATTGCGCAATTGATATTGCTCGTTGATGCTGGTCGTATCAGTAGCGTTGTCGCGAAAGAAGTGTTTGACGCGATGGTGGAGACGGGACGGTCGCCAGAGAACATTGTTGAAGAGCGTGGTTTGTTGCAAATAGACGATACGGATGCGCTTCGACTAATTGTTAGTCAGGTGCTCACGGACAATCCAAACGCGGTCAGCAAGTACAAGAATGGTAAGACCGGGACACTTGGCTTCCTTGTGGGGCAAGTGATGCGTTCCTGTAAGGGAAAAGCGAATCCTCAGGTTATCAATGAGTTGCTTAAGGAACTTTTGAGTGAGTAGATCGTTGCTAGGCAGCCTTTTCTTACGGTTTGACACCCTGTAAGTTGGGTGGTTAGACTGCGAGTGTTCGATTTATGCCCATTAAAGACCGTGCGGCGCCCTCCGGTGAGGTTAAGTTCCCCAGGGACGTCGGCAGTAATTCCGCCCGTGCTAGTTTTTACCGTGAGGAACTAGAGAAACATTGGCGGTGTCTTGATCAGCAACGTGAATCGTTCTCTGAGAGTGCGTTTACTGAGTTTGAAATGGCATATGAGCGTCTATTGTTTCGCATT
>Ga0310121_10003872_pt1 | contig 13493 bp, 32 predicted proteins | sample CB27_Tmax_986_MG_FD_203504 | JGI IMG/M metagenome (GOLD analysis project Ga0310121, IMG submission 203504) | Marine microbial communities from Western Arctic Ocean, Canada - CB27_Tmax_986 | ecosystem: Environmental > Aquatic > Marine > Oceanic | place: Canada: Western Arctic Ocean | collected... | reverse complement strand
CTCTCATATATATAGTTGTTCATTTAAATAAATTTCGTTTTTCAAAATATTGTCAACTTTTTTTATCTTCTAAATAAATAAATATAATAAATATTTATTTAATATAATTATTATAATCGTCTAGTGGAGTGGAAATGATGGTGTTAAGAACTTTTAATGTTAATGAAGAAAAATTGTATAAAGAGTATAAAAAAATTATGGCACGAAATGGCACATCAGTAACCAAAGACTTGAATGGCCATATTGCAAAAACAGTAAAAAATCATACAACAGGAAATGACCAATTTTTGATAGATCAATGGGTTGATGAAAAAGATATGAAAGCTGTTCCTGCATTTTTTTCAGATAATCAAAAATGGAAAGAATACGCAAATAAACTGACTAAACGAGAATTTAACGACTTAGAGAAAAAGGCTATGGAAATTACATCTGTTATTGACCAATCGTATAAAGACATGGAAGATATAAGAAAAGGCGAAAGATATGGTTGAAGAAGATTTTTCAGTTACCGCCAAAAAGGGCGTAAATGCAGCTTTAACCGATTCTGAATATGAAAAACTAAAAGCAATAAGAAATGAAAATCCTGATTTATCATCTATTGCAAGTGTAATTAAATGGTTAATTGCTAATCACAATTCACAGGCCAAAGAAGTTTCACTTGATATTGATAGAACTGATATGGATAAATGGTTAAAGGATTTGAATAAGACATGAGTTTTCATAAAGATACTTTTCATCAAAAGTTGAAAACATATACAGTTGATTTTGAAGCTCAATATATTGAGGCTACAAATGACGAAGAAGCTGGGAAATTAGCTTTAAAATATGTTGATGAAAATCATGGTTTATGGAAAGATGAAATAGCCGAAGTTAGTGAAGTAGAAGATGGCTCTTACATGATTGATTTATCGCCAATTTATGTCAAAGCTAAAAATTCTGATATTGCCATGAAGAAAGCTGAAAAATATGCTAATGACCATAATTTAGAAATTGTTGATATAGATGATGGATATTACGAATGACAGATTTACCTAAATGGCTAAAATGGTCAAAAGTTAAAGGAAAATATATCATAGTGAAAAAATGAGATGTCTAAACTGTGGTAAGACACACAAAAATTCTTTCAAAAGTTTTACATGGAAAGAAGTTCAATTATGTCCAAAATGTTATGAAGCTATTAATAAGATGGAAAGAATCAAACTTTTAAAACCTAATGGATATGACTTGGTGTATGTCAGAAAAATCAGTATCTAAAGTTAGAAAATGCACTTTTTGTGGTAAAATAGAAAAAAACCAAAAAATTGAATGGGCTAGGTCAGTATTTTCAGGTAAATGGGTATGCATGAAGTGTTTTAACGAGAAGATAAGAAATGGTCAGTGAGATTAAAACACTAGCCTTAGATATGTTAAACATGGTTGATCTTATTGTCAAACAAAATGTAGGTAGTCCTATTGTCTTACCACTATACAAAAAATTAGTATTGCCATTTTTACGCAATAAGATATTAACAACTGATGACAAGTTAATCAAAGAAAATTTACAAATTTCTTATGATAAGTTAAGGCCATTCTTTGAGAAAAAACAAGTAAAAGACATGATTGATGAGGGCGAAAAACTAGGAAGCCCAAAAATATCAGATCTTAGCGTCTTTAAGGAAGTTTCAGAATACTTTTAAATGAACAGGATAATGAAAAACATTGTCAAGTGAGCAAGGATTAGATACATTAGCTATGGAAACAGGCAAACTAAAGCAACAACTTGAAGAATTAAAAACAGAATTGAAAGAAAATGAAACGACACTTGACGAATCTGACCAACAAGATTTACATTCCGTTGAAGAATTTATCGAACATTTTGGATCGTGTAATAAAGATGACTGTCAAATTCATAACGCAAAAGAACAGGAAATAAAAAATTGGTTTCTAAAAGGAATAAACATAGGAAAAAAGCTGAAAAGGTAAAACCAAAATTACCTGAAGAGCCTATATTTCTAGTGGATCAAGCAGGCAATAGAATTGAAGAAGAGCCTATTGAAGAAAAGCCAATAGAAGAAAAAAAGCCTGAATTATCTATGGAACAAATTGTAAATGCTGTATCTCAAAAAGTCATTGAAGCATTAAGGCCTGAAGTAAATCAAAAACTTGACATTGTAACTACAGGATTAAAAGAACAACTAACTAATGAAATGCAAGACATTAGAAGCCATTTAGACACACCAACAACAAGCGGTAATGGTAATACACCTGAACAAACAATGACAGTTCCGCCAATGCAAGATCAACAAACATTACAAGGCCAACCACAAGATAATAATCCGTTAGATAATCCATTAGTCAATATTATTTTAAGACTAGCTGAACAGGTATTAAGGCCAAAGCCACCACAAACTAACGCACAGATGTTTCAAACATTCGAGCAAGCTTCAATAAGAAAAAACATGGCAGAAATGTCAATGGACGACTATATCAATCAAGCCGTAAAAAAACAGATGGTTAAAAAATTACTTGGCGAAAATTTTGATGAAGATGGTTATAAGAAAGCAGAAAGTAATGCAGATCATTACATGAAACCATTAAGAGAAGCAGGGGAAAAAGCTAAAAAAGCAGAAGAACTAGCAAAAAGTGAGAAACATGAGTAGCATATTACACGAAGATACTTTTCATGGCACAAAAAAAGGCATGAGAAGAAAAACAGCTAGAAGAGCTTTTATAAAAAAATCAAGAATATCACGTTCACTAGCATTAATTAGAAAATCACTTGATAAATTGAAAAGTAGTGGTCAAATACCTATGGAAGATTATATGCTATTAAGAACTTGTTTAAGTCATTACAAAGAATTTATGCCTGTGGATAAAAGATACAAAATATAATGTGTTTACCAACATTCACAAAGTATGTGATTCATGATAAAGATGAAAACTTGTTTGAAGCTAATTGGCCATCTACATATTTTGAGGAAGAATAATGGATAAAATGGGTTGCTTACATCAATCGCCTAATTGGTGGCATGGTCGTCAAACATTAGCAGAAATAAAACGAATGAGGCCACAATTTGAGAACTTAATGTATGAAACTAGACAATGTATGACCGCACACCCTGAATTAGCACAAGATATTACAGGTGCTATTAAATGTGAAACAATACACCCTGCAACACTATCATCTTTTTCAGATTTTACATTCCATACACACCCACATGGCCAAATAGATTATCCTAGTCCGCAAGACATTAAGACAACTAACAAATTGAAGAAAAAATACTTGGTAATTGGCCTAGCTAGTAAAAACCAAATAGTTGTCTTTTCTAATAAGGATAATTTCAAAAATATTGTAGCAAGATTCTGACTACAGCTTATAAATACATCACAGTCAGTCAATAACTAATGAGTTTACAAATGGACAATCTAACATTAGATAATGTTAGCTTTGGACAAGAACTAGAAACAACATTCGAGGGCAATGATTTTGAAGCTCGTAGCCGTAGACCAATAAGAAATTCTACAAGAAAGGGATCAAAAAGGATCTCAGCTGCAATAAAACGTGTTAAATTACACGAAAGAAGCCTAAAGAAAGCTCGAACAAATCTAAAAAGAGTGAGGTCAAAAGTAAGATGAACACTCAACAACTAGAAAAATCATTGACAGAAATGTTGGACAAAGATTCCGTAAGCTTTGAACAGAAAGAACTTGACTTTGCAATGTCAGCTTCATCAGTTGGCTTGAATAAAGATACATTGTTTATGGCCGTTGGATCAGCTATATCAGGCACAGTAAGTGGCCTATTAGGTAGAGCATTACCAATCGGATCATTACAAGGAATATCAGGTTTACCTGCAATAATTACAGGTATTGTTTTGAAGAAATTTCTTTTCAAAACAGGTGCATTAAGTAAAGTCGCCGAAGGTGTATTGATAGCTGGAGTAGCAAACGCTGTTTCAGGATTTATACCCAGCTTTGCACAAACACTAGATGGATTCAAGCAAGTTGAAAAAGTTGAAAAAGTCGAACAAAAACAAGAATTAGCAACAGGTGGAGTACGATGGTAAGAAACACAGGTATCACACTAGAATGCACAGTAGCAATTCCAGCAGCTTCCGCAGCAGGATCAATTCAAGTTGTGAACATTCAAACAAGCCCAACACAAGCTGTGGCAACAGAAATATTTGTTCCACAAACAGAAAATTGGATATTTACAGATTGTTATATCTTAGTAGCTGCTGACGCAGGTGTATCAGCACCAATGGTAAACTTCGTAAAAAATCGTGCAATTTCTATGGGAACTTCCGCTAGCTTACTAGCACTACTTGTAACAAATAACACAAGGCCTCGCTTCCTACCTCAACCAATAGGATTTGAAGCTGGTAGTATTGTTTCTATGGAAGTAATTACTACAACTGTTATTGTAGGTGCTGAAAACCTTAGATTCTTTGTTCCTGTTTCAATACAATGACGGAATCAACATCTTTTTTTTTATTTTTAGGAGATAACTAAATTGGGATCACAACCTAGAACAAGAAAAACAGGTGGATCATGGTCAGATAGTCGTATAGATTCTAGTAAGCCTTTTAATCTAAAATTTTATCCTAACGAAACTAGAATAGATCAATGGCGTGAATCATCAACGACTTCACAAAAATCACATTACTATAATCCTGAATTAGGTTTAGTTATTCCTAAAAATTCTTTTAGTGTTGAAGTAATGTGTTATGAACCTAGTCGAGGATCAAGAGGTTGGTTGGGTTGCTATTATCCAGCAGTTGATGGTAGCAGATATGGTAAAGATAGTCAAAAAAGATATGGTACACCAACATTAATTTACACATTAAAAAATGATAAAGGCGAAAATGTCTTTTATACTAATACAACATATCGTAAAGCTGGAATATTACCTGAAACATTCTATGCGTTTAATCCACAAAGTATGGGTTTAATTCATCACGAATCGGAATTAAACGACCTTATTGATATTAACAAATTAGGTAATGACGGTAAGGTATATGGTAAAGCCTTTGTAGCTTTATTCCCTGCATTACCTGACGTACCAAAAGTACACCCATCTTATTATGAAACTCATAGTGCTGAGTCAGCTCAAAGAAAATTCTTTACAGAATATAATGAAGCTAAATATTTATCTCAACTAGACGGTAGATTGGCCTCAAATATAGTTAATTTTCAGATACAAGTTCGTATGCCTACGCCTACCATAACAGTTAAAAAAAAACGAATGAAAGTGATAATGTAATGGGTAGAGCAAAATCAGTATTTAAAACGGAAAAAATTGACCAAACAGGCGGTCTAGTTTCAAAGCCTAACATAGCTGAAACAATGTGGAATAATCTGCAATACAATTTAGTACCACAAGCTTCTGCTCAACCTGATACAGTAATAACACAAGCAGATACAGAAAATCCGATAACAACATCATTTACTCCTACTAAACAACAACAGGGAATTTTATACGCCATGAAAAAACAAGTTGAAGCTGAACAAGCAAATATGGTAAATGTTTCCCCTAGTATGAAAGTTTTTGATGATGGAATTGAAGTTACATTAAATCTTCAAGCACAGATAGATAAACAAAAAGCAACACAGCAAGAACAAGCTCAAAAGGCCTTAGACTTTAAGAATAGAACAACTGAACAAGCCTTATCAGAATTTATTGAAACAAGATTAGAAGCTGAAAGAACAGAAGATACAGGAACAAACTTTACACAATATGTATCAGAATTAGGCGAACAACAATTAAACCAAATGAATACAAATCCACAAGCAATACTTTATCCAGCAGCTCTTGATACGGTTGAGGAACTTCAAGCTGCTGGTGTAGCACCTAATATAATTGAAAAAATGTTAGAGGGAAAAGCAGCTTCATCAGTTCAAACAGTTCAACAAGAATCAACTCCACCAACAAGTAGTGTTGTTTATGATACAGGCCTTAGTCCAACAAATAATCTACCTGACGTTAATTATACAGGTCAAGGTAGTCCTAGTGATTACCCATTATCATGTCAAGGGTGTAATGCACCTTGGAATGATCCATTATATCAAGGAAATTCAAATCTAGTTTATAATCCGCTTGAAGCACAAAATCAAAATGACGTTGTAACAACACAAGCTGTTACGCAAGTTAATTATGATGGTAGTGGATCAGAAACACATCAAGCACCACGAACATCAGTACATGAAGTTGTGACCACAGAAAAAGCTGGTTTAACTAAAATGTTTCACGACAATCCATTATTAGTGGCAGGAATAGGTATCATAGCACTTGGTATGTAAAATGAGCAACATAACATTTGACGCAACAATAAATCCTGATAGGCCTGATTTACCTTTTGCACAAGCTAGTCAATTTAATCCAATGTGGTCAGGAACAATAAATCCTGATAGGCCTAACTTACCATTTGCACAAACTATGACAGGTGCGGTAAATAGACACATGACATCAAAAACCACAGGCGACTATACTATCTATTGGAAAAATGGCGGTCAAACTAATCTAACTTTATCTAATGAAGCTGCTAATCAACATAGAGTAAATGGTCATACAGTTGTCTTAAACAATGCAAAAAGTAGTTCAATAGATATTGTTAAGCTAGATGACGGTATTCCAAAATCGCAAATAGAACAAATATTTATTGATTATTATGGCGATGATATTTCGTTATTACATTCTCATGCAAGTGAACTAGGTGCAGCTATGCAAAGAGCTAAAACACATAGAGATGAAATTGAAGCTAGAATAAACAAAGCACACTTGGAACATACTGACATACATACCAAATTATCAGGCTTAGGTAAATCAATAAGTGATCTTAGTAGTGGCCTAGAAACTCACAAACTTACGCCTCATGTAGGAATTGAAAATCCTTTTGGCGGTATCTTACCATATATTCTGATTGGCGGTGTAGCATTATTAGCTCTAAAGGGTAGGAAAAAACGATAATGGTTTTACAAATAGGTATTGTTCCAATAATACTAATAGGCTTTGCAGCTTATAGAACATTTTTTAAGGGAAAAGGTAAAAAATAATCATGGATTTTGTCGGATTTTATAATTGGGGTGGTGGTTCAGGCGGAACAGAAATAATCACAGGTGTAGCTAATGAGAACTTACCAAGTGCGGAACAAAATATTGGCACTAATCCGTATATGTTTTTTTCAGGCGACTTTACAAACTTATCAAGGGAATTAATACACATTTCATTATATGGTTTTCAACAAGGTGGTGTGGCTTCTATGCACAAACACGATCTTAGGCCATACGAATCATTAAAGGTCACAAATATTCCATTACAAAAAGTTCAAGTTTTTGTTGATACAGGATCAGTTGTTGGTTTTCATGGAATGGGATCACTTCGTTTGGCCAATGATAATGAAGAATATGCACTAGCATTACTAAAATCTTCAATTCATGAAGATTTACATCAATCGCCTGCCTTTGATACTGACGATTTTAATACTACAAATATAGCTGCTATCGCAACAACAACCGTATGGACACCAGTTGTTAATTCAACTATTGGCGTTTATAAAATTACTATTGCTAGTGCAGGTGCAAATACAGTTGAAATGCAATTTACTGATAATCTAGGTGCTAACATAGCTAAAATTGGAATGATACGTTTTGCAAGTGAGGGAAGTTTTGTTTATGACTTTGATACAGCTTTAATGAGAAATCCTAACGGTAATGACGGATTATTACAAGCTGTAACAACTACCGCTAATGCAATTCAAGTGGATTGTATAGGACATGATATACTCTTTTCACAATGACTGAACTAGCTGAGTCTTTAGCAATAATTGGTGTAATTACGGGTAGCTTGTTTGGTATATTTCGTTATGAAATAAATAAAATCTGCAAAGAAATTGATATTGTAAGAAAAGAAATATCTGAAATTCACGATAAGGTGTTTCATTAATGTCAGGTGGCATTGGTGGTGGCGAAAGTGGTGTACCTGAAACTTTACTCGATACTAAAGGACAAGTGCATGGATTTACTACAACTAACGCTGCAGTAAATGTCGGTGCTAATGATACAATAATTTATGCTGACTCAGCTCAAGCTGCTGGAATTGGTTATGGTGCCAGTGCTAAATCTACATTAGCAACCACAGGATCACTTTTAGCTGCTAGTTCAGCTAACACGCTTAGTGAACTTTCAGCTAGTGCAACAAGTGGTCATGTTTTAACGTCAACGGGTGCAGCTTCTTTACCAACTTATCAAGCAGTTGCTAGTGGTGGTCAAATCGAATTAATTGGAACGGCAACAGCAGGTGTCCCAACGGGTAGAAAATCAAATTGGCTAAGTGGAACATTGACACCTGAACCAAACATGGAAACAACATACTCAGAATTAATTGTAATTGCTAATCTTTATTATGATGAAGCTACGGGTTTTGGAGAATGTTATATCAATCTTAACAGCACTACATCAGGATATGGCGACGCACATGGGTTTTATTATGATGGATCGTCAAATACAAATTTGTCAAAATCTAATGGTACTGTTGCTTTTATTACTGACGCAAATCTGGGAGAATCAACTAACGAAGGCATTCACACCTATACATCAATCGCACTAAATGACGCTACTACTTTTATGTATAATTTTCATACTTATTCGACAAGTTCATCAGGAACTTCAATGATACTTGATACAACTTGTGATTTAGCTTCAAACACTATTGATCATGTAAAATTGCAAGCTTCTTTAGCTAGTTGGGCTACTGACTCAAATATTACAATATATGGAAGGAAAATGATATGACCATCTTAGTATTAACAAAAGAATTATCGCAGATTCAGGAATTTAATGAATTTATTAAAACGTTGAAAAAGCCAACAAATCTTTCAAACAAAAAAAGTTGGTATAGTGTTTATTCCGATATGAATGGAAATATTATTAAATTAATAACAGAGGATAAAAAAATTTTAGCCTATGCTAAGGAAATAGGATTAAAATGATAACATATTCTGCTAATTGGCATAGGAATAATAAATTTGGTAATGCGATAAAGTCAGGTGCAACATTAAACGTAAAGTTAGAAAATGCAGTAGTATGCACAGGTCAAATAAAAAAGAAAGTTTGGTATGGTTGGAAATTAATGCAAATTGCACAAGGCGTTAATTTTATCAAGTTTAACCTAAAAAAGAAAAAGCGTGGTAAGACAGTAAATTATGACTTAGGCCATTATCAATTATTTGTATGGGCTTCTGACAAAACGCACAAGGGCTTTAAAGTAAAGGATATGTTTTACGTTGATTGAATGTGATACGTTTCATCAAAGAGATGTTTCAAACAGATCGTATCTTCTGAAAGTAAAAGCGTTAGAATTTATTGAAAGAGAAATTAGGAATTATCCTTATGTTGAAGCTAATGCAGGTTTATCTCTTACAAGAAGAAGAAATGATCGTATTCAAGATAAATGGAAAGAAATAAAAAAATTGGTGGATAGAATATGAAAATATTTACTAAAAGTCGTGTAGCAAATTTTTGTGCAGGAACAGTAATTCTATTTACCGCTTATGCAGTAGTTTTTCAAGAAATTCAAACAGAAATGCTCGTAATTTTATCAGGTCTTAGCGGATTTTCGGCTAAGTTTTTGTGGGATAGCACAAGCGATTCTATGGATAAATAAGTTAATATAACCAATTACCTTAATTATAACAATGAAGAATAGTTCTACAATTACATTACATAGCGATATGAAACGAAAATTCCTATATGCAAAAATAAAAGAATCATGGTCGCAAAAAATGAATCTTGACGCTAATGATTTTATGTTTTTACTCTTAGAAAAATTCCCTGATCCACCAAAAGATTTCAAATCTTAATCACAATAACCTAAATCAATTAAACAATTTCTACAATGGCCTGTTTTGTAAATAAATTCATAATTTGACCAATCATCATAAATCTCAATTTCTAATTTACATCTTTTGCATTTCAAGATATTATCTTAGGCCAAATAAATTCAGGTTGTGGGAAAAATTCTGTGATAAATATTTCTTTTTTACCGTCTTTGTTAGAAAATAAAATCATTTTTTCATCAGGATTAGTTTTAAAGAGATCATTGATTAAACGCTTAGGATCATCACGATATTTCTGTCTAAGTTTTATAACTTCTGACCAATGTAGCCAATATTTGAAATGAATATAGACATGATAACCGTCTAAGTTAGGACTAGCATAAATTCTAATTTTTTCAATATCATCTCTATCATTCATTATGAACTTTATTCTTTGATAGGCCTCATTCCATGCTATTGAATCCCAATCAAGCGTGATTTTTTTCCATAAATCATTAACATTATAAACTAAATCGTCATAGGTCATATTTTTTCTCATAATATCGTATCATATTTTGTAATTCATTACATGGTAAGCCACATTTTACGCAATAACCTTTCCACCATGCAAATTTAGAAATATACTTACCACAATGATAACATTGATTGTATGGTTTAATCTTCATTGTTCAACTATTTCTCTCTTTCATTAATATTTTTTATTATGGTTTTTACGAATATGAGCTAGTAAAATATCTAAGTGTTTACATGGATAAAAAATACAATTTTCTTCTAAACATATACCGCAATAATACCGCACGAAATCTCCACAATAATTCTCATTTTCAGGTTTAACATTCATTGTTCAACACCACGAATCGACCAAAATTTTACAGGATATAATTTACTATCTGCTTGGCCTGTCATAGCTTGATCAGAATCATAGCCGATATAATTTAACCATTCATCAACTGAAATATTTTTAATTATATCATCAAGCCAATGTACAAAACAAGTATCTGTAACAGGAAAATTTCTTTCCTTTAATCTATCAAGTAAGAATACAGCTAGTTCTCTTTTTCTATCTACATTAATATTTTCAGGTGTGTCAAATGTCCACGCTTTAACATCACTAGGCGTTTTTCTAGGCGCTTCGTCAGCTTGTCTATATGGTTGAGGCAATCTAGGTTTTTTAAAATTTGGATTATTATCTGTATTACCTAATTCATTACTCCCGCAATAAATTGAAGTAGATACTATTTTTCTTATTGAATCAGTAATAAAACCGTAAAGTTTTGGTAATCTTGAACCATACATTAATTTTCTCTCAAATTTTTGTGTTGGCCATGTCTTAATTTGGTCATTCTCGATATAATATTTTTGTAATATTCCTTTATGATATAATTCGTTTAATGTCCTGTTAATGCTTCTTTCAGGCGTTTTAGACTTTGATAAGTGAGCTAAATCTGCAACAATTTCTCTTTCATTAGTTAGGCCTATAATATTTTTTAAATAATCAATTACACCTTGTTTAATTTTAGCCATGATTAATCCTTAACAGCTTGCACTATTTCTTTTGTTTGTTTTAATTTATGGTTTATAATTTTTTTATCTGTAGCTCTAAATAATTCATCATTTTGTGCTAATTTCCTTTTACATCTTGATATAGATTCAATAGCGGGCATTTTTTCCCAAAAATCTGGATCATTTCTATCATTAGCACAGATTTTGTGAAATTCTTTTTCGTGAAATACTAAACAATACTTAAAATAAAGATAATTATAATTTTTATTTTTTAATTCGGGATATTTCCAAAAAAGAATATACAAATTTCTTTTAATTTGTGAGAAAGTCATAATTCAACTGTCTTAATGTATTCAGTATTCAAAAAACCGTATTTTTTAAAGATCTTAGTAAAAAATATCAAAACATCTTTTTTCCATGCTTTATTATATTCATAGTCCATAATATCCAAGTCAGCAACTAAATTTTCAACTAAATTTTTAATAATTATTTTTTGATCTTTCTCATTAACCCATTCATCAGGATTAAAATATTGTAAGCCATCGGTTAAGGCTATATTATTACAATTACAATTCATGGCCTTAAATCCCTAAATTGTGGTAAGTCTAAAACCTTGTCAAAAGTTTTTTCTAATTTGCATAATTCACATTTATCAGGCATTACACAAACATAGCTATCTTGATTTTTATAGTGTTTACCATGCTCAAAACATAATTTTTTTCTATAAGTCATAATACTAACAGCTCTTCATATTGGCCATAGATACCATCTTTTTTTATTTTTTCGACTTTAACATTTTCAGGTAATACTAATAAAAATAATGATTCGATAACTTTACGCTGTCTTAGTTGTGAGCATGACCGCATTAAATCAAGAATTAAATTTAATTGGAATGAATTAAAGTTAGCTTCTTTAACATGAGGCTTTAATTTATCAGCTGTAATATGATACTTAGCCATTTTAAATCATACCTTTAATTTTAACATCTAAGTCAGTAGTGCCTATTCTAGTATTTTCACTAATCTTAATGATTAATTCAAGTTCAATATCTTGATAACCAAATTCATGAGGTATTTTTTCTAATTCCTTATCGATTTTTTCATGAATTAATTTTATCATTAGTTCATTCATTTTTTAACACCTTTTAATTCTACTATTGATTTTTCAATATTTTTCTCTAATTCAGTTAAGTCTGATTTCATTATATTAATTATGAATAAAGCATTTTCTAAGTAATCAATCTTATTCATTTTTAATGCATATAGTATAGCGTTTATTCTATCATTAGACATTTTTTTCATTAATATCGTAGGAAAATTTGCACTTCTTTTCATTTTTTAACACCTTTTTTCGTTGACTTTGATTTTTCTGTACTAAAAATAAAGTCTAAGACATTACCGACTTTGTTTAAAACACCCATTGTTAAATTAGCAACATAAGACTTACCTTTTGTGTATTTACTTAGATAATTTTGTGAGTGTGCTAACATATCTATACCGTACATTCGAGCAATTACGCAGCTGGTTAACTCAGCAACGGCCTCTCTTTTAGCCTTAGGCATTTTGATAAAATCTTTATGTAATTTATGGTCTATTGCATGGCCTAATTCGTGAAAAAAGACTGTTTGATCAGTGGTGGCTAAGTGTATTTCTTTTGTTATTCTGTGATAATATCCATGACAGCCAACTAATTCATTATAGACAACTTTACAGCCTAATTTTTTAGCTACATATTCTAACTCAGGCCTCTTTTTTGGCTTAAACTCTGGAAGCTTTTTTCCCGTTGTTTCTTCAACCGCAACTAATGGAATAGATAGAAAAGGCTTAGTAAAATCTAACTTAGAACTTACATCACTAGGATTATCCTTTTTTGTGATTTTACATTGTTGACATTGACCGTTGAATAATTGCACATTACATTTTTTACACATATCAACAAAACTAGGAATGAAGATAAAAATCGGTTTTGATACTATAGCCATTGGCTTTCTATCAACGTTAATTATCTTCTTAGTTTGTTTATCTGTAAACTTAACCCATTGATTTTTCCCGCGTGCGTCTGCAGTGCCTTGCCATATCATTAAAAGCCTGTTATGCATTGACCATGTATTGCACGGTTTAGGATATCCATCTTTAACATCTTGAGCAATAATGATATTATCTATTAGTTTAGGATTCC
>Ga0310121_10003870_pt1 | contig 13496 bp, 13 predicted proteins | sample CB27_Tmax_986_MG_FD_203504 | JGI IMG/M metagenome (GOLD analysis project Ga0310121, IMG submission 203504) | Marine microbial communities from Western Arctic Ocean, Canada - CB27_Tmax_986 | ecosystem: Environmental > Aquatic > Marine > Oceanic | place: Canada: Western Arctic Ocean | collected... | reverse complement strand
CCCGACGGCTGGAATGACGTTGCGAGCAGTTTGAGAATCAGCCCGGACGAAACAATTCGCCGACTGGAGCGCGAACTGTCGCTGGTCTTCGGCGACGGTCGAGCCCTGGACGAGCTGTTCGAAATCGCGACCGGCGGCGACAATCTCGATTCCCGACGAGCCGCGATTCGAACCCTGGTCGCGGGTCGTGTCGCAGGGCTCGTCCCCACGCTGCAGGAGCTGCTCAAGGATCCTGATCTGACCGCCGACGCCGTGCGTGGACTGTCGGCATACAATGATCCGGAGACGCCACAATCGTTGCTCGATCAGATGGGCCGCCTGCCACGCAGCGGCCGAGAGGAAGTCATCAACGTGTTGGTTTCCCGACCCGCCTACGCTCACGAGTTGTTGGATGCAGTCGCAGCTGGAAACATCGACCGTGAACTCGTCTCGACGTTTCAGATTCGCCAGATGCAGACGTTCGGCGACGAGCGGGTCAGCACGCAGGTTGACGAACTGTGGCCGGAGTTGAAAACGATCTCGGCAGACAAGGCCGCCAAGATCAACGAGTATCAATCAACGTTGACGACAGAGCACCTGGCCTCGGCCGATTTATCAGCTGGCCGCACACTGTTCGAAAAATCGTGTGCCACCTGTCACAAACTGTTCGGTCGCGGCGGAACCATCGGACCAGATTTGACTGGCGCTCAGCGATCGAACCTGCATTACTTGCTGCAGAATATTGTCGACTCCAGTGCGACGGTGTCGAAGTTGACGCAACCATCCGAGTACGTTGTACCATCGACACGGTCTGCGTAGGCGAGGTTAGCGTAACATCCTCGGCTTCGTCAGCCGCATGCCAAACAGCTCGGCCAGGATGTCCAGATTGTCCTGCGACAGGTTGCGGTACACGTAGCTGCCGTCCGGCTGCTTCTCCCCGTGGACGAATCGATAGAGGACGGGTTGCGGAATCCCAGCCCGCTTGGCGACGGCATTTAGAGAAAGCGGGCAGTCAATCACGGCTTGGCGTATCTGGTCGGAGATCATCTTCCTCTTGCTGCTCCAGCTCCACCAGATAATCCTTGAGCCGCGTCAGCCGGTCGGGGTTGTTGCGCACCCAGTCGGCCAACTCTCCCAGGACCCGGGCGGTCTCAGCATCTATCCGGCCCTCTTCAGAATCGCCGCCACCGTGTTGTGGTTCCATTTGCGCCCCGTCTTGGTTTCAATTCCGAGATCGTCAAGCTCCGCCGCGATTCCTCGAAGGCTCAGGCCCTGGTCTCGAAGAATTCGGATGAGCTTGATCGCCTCCTGCTCGGGTTCGATGGGAACCAAGTCTACACCGTTCGGCGCCAGATCATACCCGAATGGAATGTGGCGGCTGATTCGCTTGTTCGTGCTCCGCATGTGCGCCATGGCCGCAACAGTCCGGTCCCGGGCCATCCCACGCTCCATCTCGGCTGCGCCGGCCATGACCGTCAGGAAGAACCGTCCCATGGTGCTGGACGTGTCAATCGTCTGGCCGCCCACGTCCAGTAGATGGAGCGCCACCGCCTTTTTGTCCCATTCCGCTGTGGTCACCAGGCAGTCCGCTGCGTTGCGGAACAGCCGATCGAGCTTGCATGCCAGAACGGCCTGAACCTTGCGTCTGGAGGCCAACAGGCTCACCTGAGAGCCACCAGCGCGACAGGAGAGCTTCTTGCCACCAGACACTCCCTCATCCACCACCACGTCCACCAGGTCAAGCTCCTTCATGGTGGCGTAGGCCCTCAACGTCTTGGTCTGGGCTTCAATACTCACGCCCTCGACGGCCTGTTCTTCGGTGGAAACACGGACATAAGCCACGGCTTTTTGGGGTGCTGTTTGCATGTATGAAGTATACCAAATAGGTATACCGATGTCTATAAGGGACCCCTTATAGACAACAAGAAAACTCCAAGAATCTCAACAAGATTACGGACGACTTCTACACACACAAGTAGGGTGTTACTTCTTCGGTGTCGTCTTCACCGCACGCAATGTCGGCACCAAACTTGTAGATGCATCCCAAGGCAATCGAGAGAGCGATGGCGCGATCACAGTGACCAGTGTCGTCTCGCTTAGCAGTGAGCACGTAACCCCCGATGCGCTCAGTGATCTGGAGACGCATCAGATCCGCAAAAAGCTCTCTGTGCTCGTACAGGGCGATGTATCGCTGTGAGAATGCCTCTAGTAAAGCTTGAGCCATGAGGTGGCAGTTAGGGGACGAGAAGGGCATTTCGATTAGACTCGGCTGCAAGCATCCAGCTGGCGCCGCTGCAGCTAGGCGCTGGGCGAGCATGGTACCACCCTCCGACGGGTCGTAGGCGATGGCGTTTACCTGGAACATGGACACGAGCCGACAACAATCCTCGAACACCTCTTCTTGGTCAATCGGTTGTCCAGGTCTTGGCGGCGCCCATGATCGGCACTCAGCCATCTTTAACTCCTCGTCGTGGGAGTCACATCCGATCACGACGGCGGCGCTGTGGTCCCATTTTCTGCCGAGATCGATTCCCATGACGTAGGGGAACCAAGAATCACGATATGCAGGATCGGGGCCCAGCCGGGTGGTGCACGCATCCAAATCGTCCGCACTGATGGCGCCGTCCTCGCCGGTGGACCAGACTCCGCGCCAGAGTCGGTTGAATCGGCTGCTGCTGTTTCGACGTTGGGCCTCCTTCATCTCGGCAGGGTCGATCCAGGGAGCGGGTGTGTCACGGATATGCACCGACCAACGTTCTGACTCCAGTGCGGTTTGTCTCCACTCCTCCTGCCAAGTGCCAATGAATCCGGCGTTGGTGGCGATGACCACCAATCCCCGTGGGACTTTGCTCGAGTTGTCCAACAAGTTTTCCGCGAACTCGCGTTTTTGGATGTGGCCCAGCTCATTGAGAATTAGCACGTCGGGTCGCGCCCCATGGGAACCAGTTGTGTCGGCAGGGACAATCTCGGCTTCAGCCCCGGTCGCCGCGCACGTGAGTTTCCAGGCCTGAATATCCACGCGTTGGGCCAGCCAGGTGTTGAGCCGGAGTACGTCCTTCGCGGCCTTTCGAAGCTCGTTGGCCTGGTCGCGGTCTGCTGCGCCGATCTGACAACTGAAGGGTCGACGAGAAAAAGCGAGTAGCCACAGCAGACAAATCGCGAGGTCCGAGTCTTTGGACGCACCCTTCGTCGCTTCCCACCAGAATCGTTGGGGGTCCGGTCTCTCGCCCTTCGCCACCGACATAAGAGATCCGTTTATCGCGGCGAAACGATCCACCTGGAAGTCCGCCATCACGTCTGCGAAACGACTGGGGCCGAGCCCCGATGGGATGATCAACTCCCGCTGGAACAGCAACGGGTCGTTCGCCATTACCCTCAGGTCGGCGGGCGTCATTGATGTGTTGACTCCGTCGTCGGTGCACTGACACTGTCCACCTGAGTTAATGCCGCTGGGGTCTTGTCAGTCGAGGGACCGTCGGGCTGGATACGGTCGGATTCTGAACTCTGACGCGGCTCCGAGGATTCCCGCTGTGAGACCGCTGTTGCCTCGACGACGTTCCACGGATCAGCCTCAATATTCGGCTCTAAGCCCAGTGATCGAATACAGCGGTCACGCTCGGCCGATGCCTTGGCGACATCGCGGCTATATGCAAGTCGCGTGGAGGCGTCCATTCCGTCACACTCGAGGCGAAGCCACCGCTGGCACAGCATGGCGTGTCTCTCCCAGCGCACAGCGGTTTGAATGGCAGCCGAATCAGGCAACGATATCTGGCCCCGTGTCTCGAAGATGTGATTCTCCAACGAGTGGCGTAATTGATTGGTCGTCCGTGTGATGTACCCACACTTGGCAGGGAGTTTGCCAGTCCTCAGGCCGTGCCTGATGGCGTTACGGTTGTCAATGGGAGCGGCCATGAATCGACTCCTTTCTACGGATATCTCATTTTCCGCACATAACATCCAATTCTCATCTTACGATTCTACCGGGCACAAAGTGTCTTAGCTGCGCGACTTGCGACAACAGTGGCCAGAGAATTGACGAACTGGGGATGAGCGTTGTTTGACGATACCACCCAAATCCAAGTATTGCTCCGTTGTATTAATCGCATGTGGCACCCTTCGACATGACAATGACTCGTATCCGTGTTCAACAGGTCAATCCAATCCAACGATCCGCTAGCACGCTATGTACGCGGTGAGTTCTCGAAGTTCTTTCCAACGTCGTCTCGCTACTGTGAATAACAACCGTGAAGCAAACTGACCGGCTCGCTGATGGTCACCAGCCATAATCACCGGTAATCCAGCGGCAACCCATCCTAGGAGGCTCCCAATAACAGCTGACGAATGGACCCGGCTACGCCACTGGCCTGTCTCGATTTGCTCCCAGGTCGATTCGACAATTAGTGCTCGTGTCGGGTAGGCAAGTAACCGTTGGACTTCCCGTTCAAACCGCGCCCGTTGACCACCAACGCACGACAAGAGATCCGGTAAACTCTTCCGTTCGAGGCAGACGACGTGCTCAAGCCCACGGACCGAGTAGTCACCAGTCACCAACGTATCAGTGATCGACTGTAACGGCGTCAGATCCCACGGACGCTGTTCGCGGCTGTCGACGACGGCGACCACATGTTCAGGCTTCAATTTGGTAAGCATTCGTCACCACGTCCCGAATCGGACCGTTCTCGATGCGTTCAAAGGCAGACACCGCATTGTTCGAATCGATCTCGATGCCAACCGATCGTCGCTGCAAAGCACGAGCAACCGTACCCGTCGTGCCGCTGCCGGCGAATGGATCCAGAACCAAGTCGCCTTCGTTGGATGTCGCCTTAATGATCCGCGCCAGATATAGCTCTGGTAGTTGATTCTCGTGGTTGGGGCGGCGTTCCTTGTTATTGCCCTGGACTCGGCCCCAATACTTTCCATCGTTTGGAAGGCCCCATACATCGAGCGGAACTCGCATCCCTGGTGTTCTGGTTTCTCGGGTCCGTTTGTCGTTGTATTTCGTTGCACGGTCTGATTGCACCCTCACGGCATCGGGATTCCAAGTACGTTCCTTACGGTCGCGAGCGAAATACAATCCATGTTCCTTGGACCGAATAAAGTTGGTGTTGCGGCACTGGCCAAACCGGTAGTGCCAGAGACACCAGTTGATCATCTCCAGCCCACGGTCTTTCACATGCACCACGATCTCGGCGGCAATCTCGTCAGGCACGTGGATCCAGAATGAGCCATTTGCGGTCAGTACGTCCAAGCATGCGTTGATCCATTCGTATGTGAAATCGACGTACTCTGGCCACGACATGTTATCGTTCCAAGTACCGTAATGTTCCCCGATGTTAAAAGGCGGATCAGCAAAGATCAGGTTGGGCTGTACGGTCAGCGTCGGTAACAAGTCACGGCAATCACCCACGAACACATCGGTCTGCGGAGATTCGAGTTGGTGGTTGGGCGAAACCAGCCTGGCTTTCGCGGCAGTCTGCTCAGGTGGTTTGCTATTCGCTGTCGCCTCAATTGGCGTTGCAGATGGGACGGACTTGCATTGGTGAGTGCGAGCAGCCTCGTCACCCCACGGAACCAGCCTCCCGTCATTGTCCCAGACCGCTTCGGCATCCTTGCTCCAACAATAAGACACGGCATATTCACATTCGATCGGAACATCGCCAGTGACCTGCTCCATCGACCGACAACATATTTGGTCGATTCGAATTGCTTCTTGGGTGAAGTCGCAATTCTCCGGCAGTTCAATCACGAACTCGTCATGGACGAACGCCACGACCTTGTAGCCAGCGCGGAACAGTTTCCACAAAGCGATCTTGCACCCATCCGCCGCCGCAGCTTGGAACGGCGTATTCTTGCGCTGAGTAAAAGTGGCCCGACCGCGTGGTCGACCTGTGATGGTCGTAACGGTACCGAAGAATAGTATCTTCTCTAGCTCCGGACCGGCCCGTTCGTGGTCGAGGTACTCGTCCAAATCGGGATTCTCATTGAGTCGCCGGAGCTTTCGCCAAACATCATCGACAAACCGCTCGGCGTAGGCACTACCGTCACGTTTCTTGGTCCTGCCTTGGACAACGTTCTTCGCACCTCCCAGCAATCCGGTGTCCGGCCAGGCTTTTCTCACCTCCCGAACCTTTACGCGAAGATTCTCGGCCAGAATCCCGGCTGCATCCGATTCCATGTATTGGCCGATCTCTGGATATATCTCGTAGAGAAATCTATCCCGGAAATCGGCAGCTTCGTCCTCGCTCAGATCAACCCCGTAGGTCAACTTGGCGTAGGCACTAAGGGATTTTGGTCCAAGTCCACCCGGTACTCCAAAATTAACGGCCTTTGCTCGTTGTCGTTCTAACTTGAATTGTTTTGGCTCGGATTTCCTTTGAGCACGGAATTCGCCCAAGTTCATGCCCAACAGCAACGATGCCGTGTTTTCATGTGGGTCGGTCCCAGAACGAATGACATCAGCGAGCACGGATTCACCGAATCGGCGTTCGCATTCTGCGGCTAATGTCCGCAGTTCAAGCGCCGCATAATCGATCGTCAGGAACACGAATCCGGGCCTTGGAACGAAGATCTCGCGAAAACCCTCGTTACGTGGAATTTGCTGGATGTTCGGCTTTGAGGATGATGTTCGTCCCGTGCGGACGATCGTCGTGTATCGTGGGTGGACACGGTCCGTCTGTAATTTGGCAAAGAATTGGATAAGTTTCGCTACCTCCTCCAATCGAACCCAAGTCGTGATGAAGGGCGCAATGTCGTCATGTTGCGACCAAAACTGCCGACTAAGACTGAGCACGCCTGTCTTGTCGGACCGGTTCGGCACGATGTCGTGGTCACCGGCCAGCTTCTCAAGCACTTGTCTCAACCGTTTCTGAGCTATCCGAGGTTTCCCCGTCGGTGTAAAGGTTAGATTACCGTGCTTGTCACGGCGAAATACACCAGCCAGGTCAGGCATCTCGTCAAGCTGCGTGAGCAGCCGTCGCATCTCATTGCGTAGCCGACGCTCGGTCTCCTCACGATGAGAAGTATCAATGCCAATCCCACGATGGGACACGGCGGCCAACGCGATGGCGGCCCGAATTTGCAGCCGTTGGCTGAGGAGACCGTAACGCTGGATCGTATCCGTTTCGACTCCGTTTCGAGCGGCCAATTCTCTCGCACGGTCCCGTAAAGGGATGAAAGCAAGTCGCGTGGCGATCGGATCTTTGGCGGCATAGTCCCAGGCATCGAGGTCAACGGCCGCCCAATCCACACCGATGATCTCACCGTAACGGAGCCGCCACGGATCGTTCTTATCCAAATCGTCGACCTTGGCCCAAGAGGCGGCGACCTCACCAAGATGTCGTTCACGGGGGAACGTTCCGAAACCAAGTCGGCAAAGCTGGTCGAGCAGCATCGTATCGGCCAACCGACCGTCATCAGCAACTTTGAGCCACGCTTTGCGAGCCTTCCTGTCAGTGCGGCCAAGATGTTGGAAGATAACATGAAAGTCAAACCCGGCGATATTGTGGCCCACGAAGTTACACTTGGCGTGTGTCCGGATGAAACGTCCGAGTTCGTCAGGATGGATCAGATGACACGTCTCGACGTCAAAGGCCTGCGCAACGGCAAGTCGTGGGATCTTGCCTGGTTCGGCCAGCTCGGTCTCGGTGTCGACGGAGATCAACTTACTGTCCAACTCTTCGCCGTCCCATTGGCGGTATTCGTATTGGCGCCCACCGACGACCACATCGCCGCGAACCAATCCTCGCAAGGATCGGTCGAAAAACGTTCTCATTTCGTCGATGGACAACGGTTTGACCTCCTTGCCATTCTCAGTGCACCCCCACGCAGATCTGCTGCACTGCACTCGGTGCAAGTCCCTACCAGTCCATTGCACTGCACTCGGTGCAAAACGATGCTTTGTAACTGCACCAGCCAAACCCTTAGAAAATAGGGTAAAAAGCCAGTGCAGTAAGCAAACAATGAATTGCACTCAGTGCAGTGCAGCGGATCTGTGGGGGGGTGCACTCGATCACTCGCTCCCTTCGGCGACGTAACACCAGTGCATTTCACCGTCTATGGTGCGTGACTCGATTCCTAATTCTTTCCTTACTTGATAGATCGTTCTACGCGATATCTTGGCCTTTTCTGCTGCATCGAGGATCGGCTGAAACGGTACAGGACCATCAGCCAAGCATGCTTCCAGCAGTTGCTCAGCCCGCTCTCCTGGTCGTTCCCTTTGCGGCTTCCGCCCAAGTATCTGGGCACTTTCGTGGACTGGCTCGGAGTCCCAGTGCAGCACACCTTTGTTTTTTGCACCGCGTATCTGGTACGACAGTCCCGTGGCAGAACCAAGGTTGTTTTTTCCCTGTAAGAATAACCGGAGCTTATCGGCGTCTGATTGGTGATCAGAATCAGGATGAATACCGGCTTGCCATTCGACCCGGGCTTTTGCAGTGAATCCCACCGACCCAAGAGTTCGCGATACCGCACGACCCTCACTCTTGCGAAAATGGTTAATACCGAGGATCGCCACACCGTGCTTAATGGCGAGTTTGCCGAGCGGCCCAAGAACGCGACGTACATCGCTGTTCGAGTTGCTGTCAGCCTGGCCCAAGTAAGCGCTGATCGGATCGAAAACCAAAAGTCGCGTGTTGGGATATTCTTCAAGAATGCCGTGCAACAGTGCGACGTGTTTCTGAGCGTCAAACTGAACGTCGTCGCCTTTATCATCTCGGACGTCAAAGAAATGACATTGCCTAAGATTTGCGCCTTGTCGTTTCAGCCTAGGTCCGAGACTGTCTTCGTAGCCATCTTCATCGGAAATGATAACCGTGCTGCCCTTTGGGCACGGGCTACCATCTGGAAACTCCAGCCCTTTTGACACATGCGCTGCAATACTACAAAAAATGTAGCTCTTGCCGCAGCCTGCGTCACCGGACAAGTTGTTGATGTAGCCGCAAGCAAGTCGCTGATCCCAAAGCCATTGGACTTCACGGAATTTGATGTCAGCGAATGACGTAACAACTGCACGTAAATCATCCGTTCCGTCATCACTTTCGTCGCCGATATCTTGATCTTGGCCGTAACCCTTCCTTGATAAGTCAGCAGCGGCCAGGCTTAGGTCGCAGTCGTGAAACGCCGCGGCAAACGCGCCGAATTTGGTGTAGTTTTCGTCGGTCTCGAAATGTCCACAGTTGGTGCTGAAGACGTGCATCAACTCTCGACCATTCTTGCTGACCAATCCGGTCGTGAGCGACCACTCGCTTTTCCCGCCGGGCCGCTTCCAATATCTAACGCCGTCGGGATCTTTGAGGACACACCGGTACTTGAGTGGTCTTAGGATATCTTCCCATTTGCCATTTACATTGAAGTCGTCGCCTGGCCGAGATATGTCTAATGGTGCATCCTCAGCGCCGTTGTACTTCGGTTTGGGTTCCTTGACGTGCTTCGTGAGCGATTTACAGATTTTGTACAGCTGCTTGAATTCAGACCATGTCAACATGGCGATTTCATCGAGACGGCGGTCACTAATGACTCGATAGGGGTGATGATCCGCGTGGGTCTCGATTGGAGATCCGGGGCCAATCGTATAGTTTCCATTGGCACGGATTTCGATCGCTACCTGCGGTTTGACTGAACCAGGTTCCGGCGGATCATAGGCCGGGATCCTCCGTTTCCCGAGTGATCGTTCCAGGAAAAAGTAGTAGTGACGTCTTAGCGATCCTGTCTCAACGACCACAAGTTTCTCAAGCACGTCTGGAAAGACTATCCTTAACTGCTTCTCGAATGCCTCGATCCGATCCGCGTTATCGATGTCGACGATCGTGAGGTTGTTCGAGATGTCGCCGGTTATCACGCCGATGGCGCAAGGAGGCTCGCGTTGAAACCATTTGCGCAGATCGGCTGGAGTGCACTGAATCCTGCAGTATTGCTTCCATTCACCACACGGTTTTTTTGAGCCATTCACCTGCAGCGGAATTATCGAAACACCTTGGTCATAAAGTTGCCTTGCGGCGACATAAGCGGTAGGCTTCACGGGTAAGACTCCATTCAGGGGCGAGGATGGGCAAATAAGGGGGCCGGACGAACCGGCCCCCGCTGCGACACTCATTCACATCAACTCAATCAAGGTCGAAATTGTCGTCGTCTAAGTCATCCTCTAGATCGTCGTCGAGGTCGTCTTCTACGTCTGTGGTGTCAGCACCACGAACGCGGACGGCTGGACCAATCTTGCCAGTGCTTGGATTGCGGACTCGTTCGGTGTAGACGGTAATGGTTCCACCCGCCCAACCATCCATGTCGTCACCAAGATCGTCTGCCAATTGGAGGCCCATCGTTTGATTGAGGACGATACCTTTCTCGTGGTCTTCGACCCACACCACGTCCTTCTCGTCACCATCGTCGCCGAGTGTCTCTGTCGTCACATTGGCGATCACGGCGTCGAAAGGACGAGAAATGTCCGTGCCACGATAAAAACGTGACTTCGACTTGAACCGTTCAGAGGCAAGGCGTTTCTTGGCCTTCCTTTCATGCTTGGGGTTTCGTTTCTTTGGAACCGATTTCGTCTTTGCTTTGGCAGAATTTGATGTTGCCTTGGATCGAACAACTGTTTTCTTAGCCATTCTTGAGAATTCCTTCTTGCCGGTGGATTGAAACAACTCGCGACCTACCGGCGTCGGTACGGAGTCGATCCTTAGCGTGCAAGACGTGTGTATTTCGCTGAGTCCCATTGAGATCGTCGTCCAGCGCGATGTGTTCAGAGCAGCCTCGGCACTCTTCACAGAACGCCTGGCCCCCATGCAAATGGTTTGCGGATTGACCGCAGCGGGTGCATTCAACTGGGACCATAACTATTTCTCCGCCGCCGCCGCCGTGAACTCATGAGGGAAGCTAGTAGCCGCCGATGCCGACTTTGAGCTTTTGGGTAGATTCCCAGATCGGTCGATTTCGGGCCTCTCAGACCCTTTGTTTTGTAGGGTTTGCGAATTCGCTATAGAGTTAGAATGATTCATGTTTCATTTCAACTGCCCGGTTCCCAGTGGCGTGGGGCCGGGCATGCTTTAGGTGTTTACGATTCCTCCGCTCGGTGCTGTACGTCAGCTTTCAATCGCGCTAGCAGGATTCGCGCGATGGCACGGTCGAGTACGTCGGGCTGACCGTTGGCATCATCTGTCACGTTCTCAAGCTCAATCGAAACGATCGACAAGTCGATTGCCAATCTCGGTTGACGTGCAACGTGCGGGCTGGAATCTTCTGACACGTCTTATCCGCTTAAACTCGCCTTCGTGAAGAACAATGTGAACCTTGGACTCCAACTGGTTACTACTCTGGTGAAGTTGCCCAAGCTTCGAGCTTGGAAACCAAGAAACGATACTGCTTACGAACCTTAAAATGAGGCACCTCATTCGCCCTGGCCAATTCCCATAAGGTCCTTTCCGAAACTCTGAGAAAGTCGGCGGCTTCATGAAGCGTCAGCACCTGCGGGCGGACTTCTGATGGGACGACGACCGCAAACGCCATCATGGAAAACAGCAGCACAAGAAACGCTAACCCACTCATTTCAATTCCTCCGATAAGCCTTTGAAACCAACTCACGACAGCCCCTAGTATGGGGGACGGCTTAACGCGGGAATTCCAAGAGAGCGAATTCCCACCCAAAGAAAAAGCCTCAAGCCAATTCGGCTCGAAGCTACTGGAGGAAAAAAACTGCGTTTGGTTTCGTGGTGAATTAGGGAATTAGATGTTCCGGTTGGAATTCACCATCAGATCAGACTATTTCCGTTTCTTGGGAGCTTTTTGTTCGTCACGAATATTTCTCATTCGCTTAACGTACAAGTCTTTTAGGTCGCTTTCCGATTTTTCTTTAAGCAATTCGGGACCCCTCGCATTGATGAAATTCACAAGCCCTTCATCCCAATGCGGTGTAATCGGCGGGTCTTGGCTGTCGCAGTGGGCCTTGTATTCTTGTTGCCATACTTTCTCTATCGCCTCGCGCTCGGGTTGGTCGAGGATTTTCAGTCCAGTCTTGGCTTTCACCAAAGATATTTGGTCTGCGTCCCTCAGTTGGTCAGCAACCTTACGAAGTCGGCCAGCCACATTGGAAACTTCCTCATCAGGGACGGGTTCATTTTGCTTGAGCATACCGCGTGCATCGTTTAGAACTTCATCAATTCGATCAGGGGAGCGGTTACGAGTCAGTTTTGCCACCTTGCGTTTGAGAACCGCCACGCGTTCAATGCCTGCCTCGCGATGCTCACCCGCGTATCCGTCAGGCGTAGGAATAGCCGTACCCTTAGCTTGTCCCTTCTCATCCAATTCGATCTTGGCCAGGTACTTTGGGGGCCTCCTAAAGTATCCCGGCAGCATTGCGGACAGCCAGCGGAGTTCTATTGCCAACAACTTCACGGAATCGTTTCCTTCATCGACGAGGTTACGGGGCATTGAGACATCTATTTCCTGGATGGGTCGGCGCGGTAGATATCTACTACAATATGGCCAGTTGCGGCTGAGTACATAGCATTTGCCCCCATGTGTGGCGAATTTCGCAACTTCATGATGATACAGCCGTGTGCGGCTCATTGCGGTAAAACGGCAGGAAGCATGTAATACTGGCATCGGCGGGATAACCGCAGACACTGACGACGTTGGGTGAGGTGGTCCTAATTCCACGGACAGGTGAGGTGCTTAAAATGGGCGGTCTGAAAGGAGCCACCCAATGCCTCGCAAGAAGCGTTCACCAGCTAAACGAACACGTCGAGTATTTGATAAGGAATTTCGCCAGGAGGCAGTTGAGATGCTCTTGGATGGTCATTCGGCGCGGTCCGTGGCTGATCGTCTTGGACTGTCTCATACATCGATTCTTTATCGTTGGAAGAAAGACTGTCTCGACGGGGCCGGTCCTGTAGCCAATGAGCTCGACGCCCGCGTGCATGAGTTGGAACTGGAGCTGCGCCGAGTTGAACGAGAGCGAGATGTGTTAAAAAAAGCGTTGGCTATTTTCGGCCGCACCGAATAGCAGACGTTTACGCTGCGGCTGATGCAATTGCTCAAGAAGGGGTCACGTCCGTAAAGGAGGTTTGTGAAATCCTAGAGGTGAACCGAAGCGCATTTTATGCTTGGAAATCGCTGACACCAACGATACGCAGCCAGCGTGATCGCGACTTGCTGCCTTTGGTGCGCTCAATTTTCCACAAGCATCGTCGCCGCTATGGCGCTCGGAGAATCGCTGACGAGTTGCACGACCTTGGACATATTTGTGGGCGTCATCGTGTGTCAAAACTAATGAAAAACCAGGGTTTGCGAGCGATTCAGCCAAAATCATTCAAGCCACGTACGACGGAGAGTAAGCATCGTTTAGGGTACAGCCCGAACCTGCTATTGGAAACCGACGAGATCACAGGGATCGATCAACTATGGGTAGGCGACATAACGTACATTCCAATTGCACTTGGAAGGTTCAGCTACCTTGCCATGCTGATGGATCGCTTCTCGCGGCGCATCATAGGATGGCATTTGGGAGAAGACATGACTGAGGCTCT
>Ga0310121_10003869_pt1 | contig 13498 bp, 8 predicted proteins | sample CB27_Tmax_986_MG_FD_203504 | JGI IMG/M metagenome (GOLD analysis project Ga0310121, IMG submission 203504) | Marine microbial communities from Western Arctic Ocean, Canada - CB27_Tmax_986 | ecosystem: Environmental > Aquatic > Marine > Oceanic | place: Canada: Western Arctic Ocean | collected... | reverse complement strand
CACTGCTCTTCGCCTACGCAATCTCGACGTTGCCCTCATCGGCACCTAACTCCAGACGCGACAACGTGCTCCAACTGCCAACGAAAAACTTTGCCAAGAAAACAAAACTCTATGCATTTGCAATGCGGAGCGCCGCCGTGGGCTGAATTGAGGGGACGGAGGCGTCCCAGACGTGATTCGGAATTGGCGGGCGAATTCGTTGAAGCCGATTTCGTAGTCGATGCTCTGGGTGGTGCGACGTAGTAGAATCAAGGCGAGATGCAGATCGAGTCACTCAACATTTACGACGCGGGCGCAAGGCAATGAGCGAGAAAACGGACCCTCCCCAAACACTGCCGATTATCACTGTTCAGCAGCACATTCTTCAGGAGCAGAAGCGGTTTCCTGGAGCATCCGGCGAGTTTTCTTGGCTGCTGTCCGGGATCACGATGGCCACCAAGCTGATCCAAGCCAAAGTGCGACGGGCTGGTTTGTCCGACATTCTTGGCGAGCAGGGAACCGTGAATGTTCAGGGAGAAGTTCAACAAAAAATGGACGTCTATTCCAACGAGGTACTCATTCATTGTCTGAGCGCTCGCGAAAGCATCGGCGTACTGGCGTCCGAGGAAAACGAAGAGCCGTTGCTCGTTCACAAGGGATCGGAGAACGCAAACTACGCGGTTGTATTCGATCCGCTCGATGGTTCGTTGAACATCGACGTCAACGTCAGCGTGGGCACGACGTTTTCGATTCTGCGGCGCCCGGGAGGCGTCAGCCTCGACGAACCGGAAAAGTGGGTGCTCCAACCGGGCAGCAAACAGATCGCGGCCGGCTATGTTGTTTACGGCTCATCAACGATCCTCGTCTACAGTGTCGGAAACGGAGTTCATGGCTTCACGCTCGATCCCTCCGTTGGAGCCTACATTCTCAGCCATCCCAATATGCGGATGCCGGAACAGGGAAAGTATTACTCGGTGAACGAGGCTTATCGCGACTCATTTCCTGTACGATACGCGGAGTACATTGACCGGTTGCGCGGCGGCGTCCTTGGTCGCAACTATGCGTCGAGATACATCGGCTCGATGGTAGCTGACTTTCATCGCACTCTGCTGAAGGGCGGAGTGTTTCTCTATCCACCGACCGAATCCAACCCAGACGGAAAGTTGCGTCTGCTTTACGAAGCCAATCCAATTGCGTTCCTGGCCGAACAAGCTGGCGGTACGGCAATCGACGGAACGCGGCGCGTGCTTGACATTCAGCCCGACAGTATTCATCAGCGGACGCCGTTTGTTGTTGGGAGCCGCGTCGAACTAGCAGACTTCGAACGGTTCGTGCCAAAGAGCCATGCGGTGTGACCGGAACAGCCCGTAGGAGCAGCCAGCAGTACGGGTTGGCGACGGCGGAATTGTGCGATGTCCCAGAGGGAAACGGCGGGGAGCTCGAAGAGGCGGTCTGCGAGCTGGTCACTCAAGTCGATGACAGGCGGTAGCGTTGCCGAGCGGCGCATGTTTATCGGATGAATCGCAAATCGACTCTCGCGGGACACAAGCTCTGGAACGGAGGTTCGAAAATGCCTTGAAACAAGGTGTTTCGCGTCTCTGCATGGGGAGACTCTTTGACCGGACGGGCTCTGGGCTGGCCACCGCAGGTGTCGTTGGCTCGCAACAGTCGGTGGACCGGAACACCGATGAATCGGCAGACGATTTACCCGGCATGCCGGTCGAGGAATCCTGGTTGCCAATCCTCTGAAAGGTCAGCTCACTCGCTAAACGATGATGTCTTTCACGACTTTTCCGTAGACGTCGGTCAGTCGAAAATTTCGGCCGGCATAGTTGAACGTCAGCTGCTTGTGATCCAGTCCCAGCAGGTGCAGCATGGTGGCGTGCCAGTCGTGAATGTGGACGGGGGTCTCGACAGCCTGGTAACCGAGTTCGTCAGTCGCTCCGTACGCGGTGCCGCCCTTGGCTCCGCCGCCCGCCATCCAGATTGTGTAGCCCTTGTTGTTGTGGTCTCGACCGGTCCCGCTTTGAGCATACGGCGTGCGGCCGAATTCGCCTGCCCAGACGACCAGCGTGTCCTTGAGCATGTCTCGTGATTTGAGATCCGCCAGCAGAGCCGCAACGGGCTGATCGGTGGCTGCGCAGGATTCCGGCAAAGCGGTCTGCAGCAGAAAGTGATGGTCCCAGCCAATGGGCGCGGTGAGTTCAATAAACCGGACACCGGCTTCAGCCATTCGTCGCGCGAGCAGACACTGACGTCCGAATCGGTCCGTTGGTTGACCGGCTCCGACGCCGTATTGTTCCAGCGTTGATTCTGTCTCCGACGACAGGTCGAGCAGACTCGGAACCTCATCCTGCATGCGGAATGCCAGTTCGAACGATTCAATCGCGCCTTCGATCTCCGGGTGATAGACGTCGCGGTTCAGTTTGTGAGCGTTCAGGTCACGAATCAAATCCAGTTGCTGGCGTTGCTGCCTGGGAGTCAGCAGAGCATTCTCCATGTTTCGCAGTGGTGCTCCGGGTTCCTGGTCGACCCCAAGCAGCTTGGCATAGAACGCCGGAATCTGGTTCGTCCCAATCTTCGTGGCCTGATACACGGCGGGAAGAAACGCGCTGCCGTAGTTTCGAGCTCCACCGTTTTCCGACGGTGGATTCAGTGTGATAAACCCGGGCAGGTTGCTGTTTTCCGTGCCCAGACCGTACAGCGCCCATGCCCCCAGTGACGGACGTGTAAACTGAAAGCTGCCGGTATGCATCTGAATGTACGCCTGCGAATGATTTGGCAGATCGGTATGCATGCTGTGGATAAAACACAAATCATCGGCATGTTTCGCAACGTGAGGGCACAGTTCAGAGAACCACAGACCGGATTCGCCGTGCCTCGCGAATTTGAACGGTGATGCCATCAGTCCGGCGTTTCCGGCAATCACACTCTCAGCCGTTTTTCGGCCTTCGTGATCCGCGAGCGCCGGTTTGTGATCGAACAGGTCGACGTGCGACGGACCGCCATTCATCGACAAAAAAATGACTCGCTTTGCGGTGGCCGGAAAGTGGGTTGCTTTCGGGGCGAGACGGCCTTCTGACGATGATGCGTCACGAGCCGCCGCCTGCTGCGCGAGGCCGGCGAAGGCGAGATATCCGAAACCTGATGACAGTGATTTCAGAACTGAACGGCGTGAGTATGAATTGGGCATCTTGTTGGGTCGATGAAGTTGTCAACTTCCACTCGTTCCCAGGGAAACGCGCGGTGACAACAATCGTTAATCCAGATTTCGAAACTCAGCGGTACACAATATCGCCTGACAGAAACTCAACATTAATAATTGGCTGTCTGTTTCCTTTGCAGTGAGGAATGCCAGCGAACGCACTTTTTCCTCAACGTCCGGTTCACGGCCGAAACACAACTGAAACGTTCGCTGAACCGACTCTTCGTCCGTCGCTGCCTCATGCTTCAGACGTGCTGCTAATTCTTTCGCTCGATTCTGTACGAAGGAGCTGTTCATCAAATATAACGCCTGCACGGGTACGTTGGTCGTTTCTCGATCGCCGGTCACGAGGCTTGGTTCCGCGAAGTCGAACAGGTTCAGCACATCGGGAAGTCGGTCGCGTATGACAGGTAAGTACACCGAGCGGTGAACGGAACCATCGAGATCCTTCGGAAGTCTCTTTTCCAGTCCGATCAGTGAAATGGGCCTGTCGCCGATCACAGTGGCGACAAGGGACGCATCAGCGGGCGATGGGTCCAGTTCGCCAGACACGAACAGCATTGCGTCCCGAATGGCTTCAGCTTCCAGACGCCGCTTCGGCATTCTCCACAACAGGCGATTCTCGGGGTCCAGCTGAAACGCGTCGGCATCGTAGGTGGATACCTGGCGATAGGTGCGTGACAGCACGAACGACCGAACAAGTCTCTTCAACGACCAGCCGTCATTCACAAATCCGACCGCAAGAGTGTCCAGTAACTCTGCATGACTGGGTGCGTCTCCCGTTGTGCCGAAGTTGTCGACTGATGCCACGAGTCCCTGCCCGAAGACGTGCTTCCAAACCCGATTCACAAAGACTCGGCTGGTCAATGGGTGCTTCCTGTCGGTGAGCCAGCGAGCCAACTCCAGGCGACCGCTTTGGTCAGCTGGGATTGAGGATGCGTTCTCAACCGGCAGTGCCTGCGGGAATGCACGCGGAACGACGTTACCTTCGCGGCCGATTTCACCGCGAGCCAGCAACGGGACGTCAACAATTTGGTCGTCCATCACCCCCATCGCCAGTGGTAGCGCTCGGCCTTCGTCGTCGAGTGTCTCCAGCTTGCCTTCGACCGGACCAAGTTGCCAGATGTTGGCCAGCACGTCGCGAAGCGTAAAGGTTTTCTTCGGCGTCTTACCGGTGAGAAGAGCCCCCTGAGCTTCTTTGATTTCCTTTCTCACAGCATCCAGTTCGGCAAGCCTTGCCTTCAACTTTTCAAACTTGTCTGGCGAAAGCGATTCGTGAAAGATCTTCTGCCCTTTCACTCGGGGAAGCACCAATGGGTCGCCACTTCTGTTATTGGCGGGAGATGTGAAGGTGCCAAAGAAAGTCTTGCTGCTGGCGAAGATTCCCGCGAGTCCGTAGTAGTCCTCCATCGCGAAGGGATCGAACTTGTGATGGTGACAGCGAGCACACGCGACGGAACTGGCCATGACGGCTCGTGTCAGCGAATCGATCTGTTCGTAAACGAGGTCAGCCTTAAACTTCTTGTCGTTGTTTTCGCCGAGGTTTTTCGTGCCGACGGCGAGAAAGCCCGTTGCCGTCAACAGCCGAGCTCGTTCCCCGTCGTCGTCGTACGGCAACAGGTCGCCGGCAATCTGTTCGGTCAGAAACCGGGCATAAGGGATGTCCGCGTTGACCGCATCAATAACGTAATCGCGGTACCGCCAAGCGTAGGGAAACGAAATGTTTGATTCACCGCCACTGGATTCGCCATAACGGGCAACATCCAGCCAATGCCTTCCCCAACGTTCGCCAAACTGAGGCGACTGCAGCAGTTCATCGGCCTCGGCCTCCAAAGCCACGTCCAGGCCGTGTTGATCCTTCACAGCCAGAAACCGCTCGATGGCAGACGGCGACGGCGGCAGGCCCACCAGATCGAAGTGCAATCGCCGCAACAATGTCCGAGGTTTGGCATCTGCCGACGGCTGCATCCCCTGCCTGTTCAATGTCGCCAGCACAAATCGGTCAACATCATTGCGAGGCCACGCTTTGTCTTCAACGTCTGAGGGCTCAGACGCTTTCGGTGGCTGGTAGGCCCAGTGGTTCCTAGCGGCTTCAATTCCGGTCCAGGAAGCGTCTGCGTTCGCAGTGTCGTCTCTCCGCGGATCGGGCGCACCCATCGTGATCCACTTTCGGAAGTCCGCGATGACCGTATCGGACAGTTTCGCACCTTTCGGCGGCATCTTGAGATCTGCGTCTGAGTGTGATATCGCCATCAGCAGCACGCTGGCTTCCGGATGCTTCGGCACGACGGCGGGACCGCGTGCTCCACCTTTGCGAAGGGTCCTTTGCCGATCAACTCGCAGGCCGCCTTCAGCAGTGTCCGCGGAATGACAGTCGTAGCAGTGCCTGACCAGCACCGGCCGGATCTTCGTTTCGAAAAAATCGTTACCGGCGACTGGTCGTTCCTCTGTACTATTGGCTTCATCAGCCAGAACAGGCATTGCCACGACCAGCACCATACAAAGGCAAAACGATTGACTCTTCATTGGTCCAGACATCGATCTGACATGAGAACTGCGAACCGGCGCACCAATATTACCAGGTTTTTGACGAAACATTGGAGTGAAAATTCCAGCATGTTGTGACCACGGACAAACGCCCGATGAGATGAATTTCGGGACCGGAAGTGACATTCCGAAGCAGCTTAAGGCCTCAAGGATTGCCGCACGCCAGCCACGAATGGAGGCCAATCGCGCACAGACCTGCCGGACATGTGAAGAAATTGCTTCGAACAGCAACTGATAGACGCAACCGACTCGCACCTCATCCAGAAACAAGCCTGACGCCGTCTCCTGATGCGCCGCGAGCGAATCCAATCGACGCGGTCGACTGAAGTTCGCCTCATGCATACGTAACTTCCAGGTCTGGATCGTCCAGTTTGACAACCCACGCATGTCGTGGCGAGAACTCGCTCAGAAGAATCCAGAATGTCGTGGCAAACAGCGGGGCGCTCATGTCACGCCCACCTCAGCGCGCTGGCCAGCTGCCGTTTCTCGCTTTGTCCCGATCACCTCGGCAGTTTGGCCGGATCTCGGATGTAGTCGTTTCGACTGCGCGATTCGAGGAAAGATGACAGACATTTAGAATCAGATTGACTCCCGCGGAGGTATGCCTAGTAGGTGCAGGTTTCGCGCTGTCAAGAAGTGCTTTCGTCGATGCCTACTGACGCGCCTCCGTACACCCTGCATCGGTTAACAGTCTTAATCCAAGAAATACTTCCTTCTCTCTTCCCGTGTCAGTTCGCGCCCCGCAAGCCGGTGTGCTCGGTCCAAGAGCGAGTCAAGCTGGAGGTCCCACAGTCGCGTGGAAGCGTCCGAACTTACGGTCGTCAGCCAGCGACCATCGGGGCTAACTACGAACCACCAAACAATGCGGTCATGTCCCCGCAATAGAAGCGTGGACGAGGCTGGGTCGTTCGCCATCAGGTCCCAGAGGCGGACCGTTGAGCGGTCTTCCCCTCCCGTGACCAACCAGCGACCATCTGAAGTTACCTCCATGCGCCCTACGAAATGGCCCATTCCAGTGTGCCCGAGCAAGACTCTCGACGACTTGGGTGGAGACACATCGAGGTCCCAAAGTCGGATGTACCCTCGCCCTCCCGTGATTAACCACCGGCTATCCAAGCTGAATAGAACGCCAGCAGGACTCTTACTATACCCTCCCAGCTCGCGTTCACTTATTTGCAGTACGATCGATGCCAGGTTGGGCTCCTGGGCAGTGAGGTCCCAGAGTTGAGCCTTATGGTCCGCACTTCCCGTCGCCAGCCAGCGACCATCAGGGCTTATCGCAACTGACGAGATGCTTCCACCGTGCGCCTTTAATTCGGTTGACACTGGCGCCCCTGTCCCGCCGTTAAGGTCCCATAGCAGAACATTTCCGTCCCAGCTTCCGGTGGCCAGTCTTTGGCTGTCCGGGGTGAATGCAAACGCGGGCTTGCCACGCTTGTTTCCACCCTCAATTAAACTGAATCCGGCCGTGTCGGGTCCGGCTGACTTGAGGTCCCAAAGCCGAGCGGCTCCGTAAATGCTCCCCGTGACTAGCCAGTGGCTATCCGGGCTGAATGCAGATTGGGGAGCTCGCGTCATGGACGACCGTTCAACGTCATGCTCCGTCAACTCGAAGACGGCCGAGTTCGGTTCCTCCGACGCAACGTCCCAGAGGCAAAGGGCTCCATAGTTGTTTTTCGAGACTAGCCATCGGCTATTCGGGCTGAATTCCACTCCAATCATTGTTGCCCGTTTGTGACCTCGCCACACCACTGGGGACGCTGCGGGATCTGCGGCCTTGAGGTCCCAACGCCGCAACGTTTGATCGATGCTTGCTGTGACAAGCCAGCGATCATCGGGGCTGATCTTGGCTCCCGGAAAGGTTATGCCACGATCATGTCCCGGCAGGACTATATAGGACGACGCCGGGTCTGGAGCGGTGAGATCACAGAGACGCACTTCTCCGCCGGTTTCGACGACCCACCGATCATTGCTGAGGGTTGTACGCACGAAATCGCCGGGATCGGGCGAGCGCACGAGCAGCGATGATTCCTCAGTTCCGAGGTCCCACGCTCGGGCTGTGCCGTCTGCGCTGGCAGTGACGAGCCAGTGACCGTTGGGGCTGATCGCCATGGAGGCGATAGATTCGTCATGCCCGCGCAAGATCCGGGGTGAAGTAGCCGGATCCTCAGCTGTCAGGTCCCAGAGTCGGGGAGTGCTGTCAGGACCCTTTGTGACCAGCCAATGACTATCCGGGCTAAAAGCGACTCCATTGATATTTCTACTATGTCCACTTAACACAAAATCTGGAGCCGCAAGACTGCGGAAATCGCCCTTGGTAGCAGCACGCCCATCCACCTCGGCGTTCAGAGCCCACAGTTGGATATTTGTGTTTCCAGAGGCGACAAGCCAGCGACCATCCGGGCTGAACGCAACGGCGAAAACCTCACCGTTATTTGCCTCCATTATGTGTGGTGAATCAGCCGGGTCGTCTGCCGTAAGATCCCAGATTCGTAGCGTATCATCCCAGCTTCCCGTCACCAGCAAGCGACTATCGGGGCTGAAGGCGATTGACGAAAGAACCTTCTTGTGGCCTGGCAGCGCAATGGAGGAAGCACTGGGGTTATCGTCAGTCAGGTTCCAGAGGCGGGCAGCGCCTTCGCGGCTGCCCGTTGCTAACCAGCGGTCATCCGGGCTAAACACGAGCTCGTTTACGATGGCTTTATGTCCGTTGAGCTCCAGCGCGGTAGATTCCGGATCCTCGGCGCTAAGGTCCCAGAGGCGAGCTTCACCGAGAGTGTTCTCTCCTAATACGTATCCGTGGGCCGGGTCTTTCCCGCCCCCGGTGGCGAGCCAGCGACTGTCGGGGCTGATTGCAACTGCATAGACTTCGTGCTCATGGCCATGCAACACGCGCGGTGACGCCCCGAGCTCCTCAGCTTCGAGATCCCATACACGGACGGTGTTGTCCGAACTGCCGCTGACCAGCCAGCGACCATTCGGACTGAACGCAACGGCTTGAACCGTATCGCTATGCCCCCGCAATATGCGGGGCGACGCTTGGGACTCTTCGGCACCTAGGTCCCAAAGTCGGACGGTCTTGTCGTAGCCTCCAGTAGCCGCCCAGCGATTATCTGGATCGATCGCGACGGAACGAACGCCGCCCTCGTGTCCGACTAGCGGTCGACCACCCACGGTCCCGACGGCGTTCAACAGTGTCTCATGAGCGATCGGCAAGACTGCTGCGTCATCTAGACGTTTGGTGTCATTTGCTTCTATCGCTAGCAGCAGACTCTGCACAGGGGAGTTTTCTCGAATAAGCTCCGATTGTGCAGCCAACCGCCTGACCATCGAGATTTTCGAATCTTCGTCGGCGCGGCTCTCTGCCCGCCTTGCTCGTTCCGCCTCCTGCTCGGCCCGGGTACGCTGTTCCACGGCGACTGCTTGCTGTTCTACTGCCAGCTGTCGCTGTTCTACGGCCAGCTGTCGCTGTTCGGCTTCCCCCTGCCGCGCTCTTTCGGTTTTCCGCCATTGCCAGTTAGTGCCGACAAGGCCTAGTAGCAACGCCAGGGTAACGATAGCTGCGGTCGCCAACGCCGCTTTGTTGCGCCGCGCGAACTTCCGAAAGCGATAACCGGCAGACGGTGGACAGGCCACCACCGGTTCGTCGTCCAGATAACGTTGAATGTCAGCCGCAAAACCGGTCGCTGTCTCGTAGCGCCGAGCCCGATCCTTTTCCAACGCCTTCATCACAATCCAATCCAACTCACCGCGCACCAGCGTGCTCAGCTTCCGGGGCTCGGTTTTGCGATGGGCGGCAACGGAACGGAGAGTATCGACAGTACTCAGTCGGATGCTCGGTTTGGGAGGCTCTTCCTCGCGGATGATCCGCAGCATTTCTTCAAACGCAGCGGACTGAAGCCGCTTCCGGTCAAAAGGTGTGGCACCAACAAGCAACTCATAGAGCAACACGCCAAGCGAGTAGACGTCACTGCGGGTGTCAATGTCTAGCTGATTGAGTTTGGCCTGCTCGGGGCTCATATACTCAAGCGTGCCGACAATCTGGCCGTACTGGGTGAACATCGTTTTTTCGGTCAGCTGTTGGCTGGTAGCCTTGGCCACACCGAAGTCGATAATCTTGGGAACCGCCTTTTGATCGTATTCCGCCACCAGCACATTGGAAGGCTTGAGGTCTCGATGGATGATTCCTTTTTGATGGGCATGCTGTACAGCCTGACAGACCTGAATGAACAGCTCCAGTCTTTGCTTGGGTGTGAAATGCTGCTCGTCACAGTACTGGGTGAGGGGAATGCCTTTCACCAATTCCATAACGAAGTAGGGACGGCCTGCCTCGGTCGCTCCGGCGTCAAACACCTTGGCGATACCGGGATGGTCCATTAGCGCCAACGCTTGTCGCTCCGCCTCGAAGCGGGCAATCACCTGGCCGGTGTCCATGCCCGGTTTGATGATTTTCAGGGCCACACGGCGTTTGACCGGCTCGCTTTGCTCGGCCATGTAGACCACGCCCATGCCGCCCTCGCCAAGCTTTTGCAGCAGTTTGTAGGGGCCAATCTGGGCGCCGGGCTTTTGGGTAATGGTCCGCACATCCTCAGTGGCTTCGACGTGAGACGCCAGAAAATCGCCCGACCCATGGTGAGCCCTCAACATGCGCTCTAGTTTGACGTGCAGTTCGGGCGCGTCGGCGCAATGCACCTCGGCATATCGCAGTTGCGCTTCGATCCCGTCGTGTTCCAGGGCCGCAACAAAATGGTCAAGGACTTGAGCGAATTGATCAGTCATCTTGTTTAAGTTCCGTTAGATGCCGTTGGCGGTTCCAAAAGGGGACGTTGTCTCGTGTCGCGGCGAGTAGCGCGACTACCCAAGCTCACAGGCTGGTGCTTTGGCCAACAAGGAAGAGAACGCTGTCGTTGGTGCCCTAAGTCCATTCGTCAATCGGGAATCTCCACAGGGTTTCCATCGTGAATGAAGTTCATCAGCCGAAAGGTCCTTTTGCTCATCATCTCCGGCAAGAACCTCACCGAACCATCCCCCATCACAAACTGGGCTCCGCCAGGATGATAGCTCGAAAAGACCCAAGCGAATACGCAACGGTTCCATGCGCCGCGCGTACATTGTCCCGTCCGTGGGTTCACCCAGGCCGCGTTCTGGCCGTTGATGTGCGACCAAGACGGCCCCCCAGCCGTACGACGCTCACGCACATCGACCATGCCGTGACAGCAATTAGCAATGCCGCCTCCCCAGTAAGGACCAAACTGCGAGTATGACTTCTGCTGGATCGATTCGCCCATCGCGATACAGTTGCTCAAGCCGTCGCGAATCATGCTCATCTCGGCCGCACCGTTGTTGCCGAACATTCCTTGAATCTCGTACAACTTGCTTCGCGGCTCGCCATACATCCAGGTGGCAAAGCGGTTGCCGTGCCGGTAGTCCGGGAAGAAGTCGTTGGACCAACCGGCTGCAAACAAGTAGTTGCTGCGGCGGACATTCTGAGCAGCCCGAGGGTGGGTCGGACCGCCCGCCTCGTAATTAAAAAGGCCTGGATTTTCGTCCGATGTACAGTGATAGACGCTGAGATACTTTGAGAACAGAAACTGTTTGTAGCTCAGGTCATTCATTTTGCTCTTGTCGTCCAGCTGTCCCCGGCCATACTCCCATGGCAGTCCCGAATTCTGGCCGGCAACTGGAATTCCGGACCGCCTCGTGGCCGCCGACATCGAGCTGCTGGAAGCAAGATTGAAATCCCATTGGTCGTACAATGCACCTTGTTCCAAATACGGCAGCAGCAGCGTAAAGCCAGTGTGGTTCAACACATGCTTGGGGCCCTTCCACGCAGTGATACCGGCGGAGTACCGGCCCGAATTGACAAGTGCCGGCGGAAAGACTTTGTACTGGTCATGGTAGTTGTGAAGCGCCAATCCCATTTGCTTGAGATTGTTGCCGCACTGCATCCTTCGCGCGGCTTCACGGGCGGCCTGAACCGCCGGCAGTAGCAATGCGACCAAGATTCCGATGATGGCAATCACGACCAGGAGCTCGATCAAAGTCATACCGGACCGGGTGATCGTATGTGCTCGAAACTGAGTTGGCATTAATGCTATCCTTCCTGCTCTTTCGAGGGTGTGCGACTGCGCCCCGAGCCACGCCGAAAGGCTGTGTGGATGCGCGTGCTCATAGACCAGTGCCCGGTTGAGCAAGAAATCGCGCCACAAATTCCCAGAAAAATTATTTGTGGCGATCTTCAGGAGCGAGTTGCGTCCGCAGCCAGGCCCTCGCGAAGGCCCAATGTCGGTCAACGGTACGGTGTCCAATGTTCAGGACTTGTGCGGTCTCGGGAACCGTAAGTCCCGCGAATATCCGTAGTTTCGCAATTTCTGCGACTCGCGGGCTGTGCTCGGTCAATCGCTCGAAAACTTCATTTAATGCGATCAGGTTCGCCGGATCGACTCCACCTGGGATAGTGATTGAGTCCAGTGTCACCCGCCTCCAATCAGCTCCACGTTTTGCGGTGGCTTTGTCCCTAGCGTGATTGACCAGTATCCGCCGCATGGCTTCGGCAGCAGCCCCAAAGAAATGGCCACGGCTGTTCCACTGCTGAGCCTGGTCGGTATCGACCAGTCGCACATACGCCTCATGCACCAGCGCCGTGGCCTGCAGCGTCTGGCCGGGTTTCTCCTGGGCCAGCTTGGCAGCAGCGAGTTTCCGCAGTTCGTTGTACACCAACGGCAACAGCTGCTCGGCTGCAGAGGGATCGCCGGACTCAATCTGAGATAAGATCTGCGTTACGTCGTTCATGGCCGCCCTTAGACTCTCACCAACGTGGCCGATTATACTTCCTTCCCACCGCGATAGCAGGAATTGGCCAGTTCAGGAGTGAGATTCGTGGCGTGCAGTGCTGCAGTGCGACCCGCAGCGATCAATTGCCAAAACTGACTTATTGAGGAACAGACGATCAAACAGAGTTGCATAACCGGGCATCGACAGGTGTAAATGTTCTCGAGTCTGGCGGGCGATAGAAGCAGCCTTCTCGACCAGGTTGCGGCGATGTCGTGCTCGGAGCTGCAATTCTCGGTAAGGTGATTTCAACTCAAACTCACAAAGCCCAAGTCCGGCAATCGCAGCGCGATGTTGAGCATACAGATCAACCATGCGATATTGTTTGGTCGTGAAAGGATGCACGACACGTGTTTCAAATCCCGCACGGGCAAGAGCCCGTTTGAGAGCCAGATAATAACTGCCCGTTCGTTCCACGGTGACGATTGTGTCTTGGATGGTGTGTTGCTCTTGCACCTGACGAATTTGCTCCACGGCCAACTCAAAGAAGGCCGCTTGATGCTCCACCGTTTGGGGTTCAATGAGAAGATTCCCAAAGTAGTCGGCCATCATCCATTCGGACCGAAGTTTGGCAGGATCGATGCACACGAACTGTCCTATCACTTCACTGTTCTGAAACGGAACTCGAACGAAGTGAACGCGTACCGTTGATGATCCGGGTGGGATAGTATTAGCTGAGTGAGATCTCTGGACTCGCGGTCAAGTGATTCAACTTCAACAGGGCAAACGTGTGAGTGATGGATTCCAATCAAGTTGCTTCATGGCCGTGCTCGTGCTTGGCGTTGCGGCCGCGCAGGGACAAACCTCGCTGCCAAAGCAATTGACGCCGTTCCTTAATTGGACAGCGCCACTTTGGGTGATGCTAGCATGATTAAAGGCTTGAGCGAGTTAACTTTATCGTTGAGAGTTTGCGTCAAGTTCGTCCTTGCCCTGAAG
>Ga0310121_10003868_pt1 | contig 13498 bp, 10 predicted proteins | sample CB27_Tmax_986_MG_FD_203504 | JGI IMG/M metagenome (GOLD analysis project Ga0310121, IMG submission 203504) | Marine microbial communities from Western Arctic Ocean, Canada - CB27_Tmax_986 | ecosystem: Environmental > Aquatic > Marine > Oceanic | place: Canada: Western Arctic Ocean | collected... | reverse complement strand
AGCCGCTTCGGGATCGTCCAGACGATTTGCCGATGGGGAACCCGCTGGCAGATACCCTGCGCAATCCGCTCCGCCAGCAGAAGCGACCTCTTCTGATGGCAACTGGGACAAAGGCACCGCTGCTGACGAGAGAATGGCACGAACATCTCATGCGGACAACCGGTGCATCGGACTCGGGCGAACCCGAAGTGGAGGTCGCCGCAGCGGAGGAACTTGCGGGCCACCTCGCCGATAATGGGCCGCCAGGTTCCGTAACGCTGCTGGTAACGCTCGCCGTAGCTGCGTTCAAATTCCGGATAGTACCGTTCGATTAGCCGGTAGAGCGGCGACTGCCTCGGCTGGCGAGGTCGGTAGACGGTTGCGACCTGGGGCGACAAACAGACCACGGGGACGCCCGCTTTCCATTCGATAAGGGAAGTACAGTCATGGAGCGCATATTGGAATTGAATGAAATAGGATACACATGTTCACTATTCCTGTCGATGGGCCACCACCATGGGGTGCGAGCAGAATGGTCCAAGCAGTCGACAACTGGCGTGTCGGACCAATCAATCGTTCGTTATTTCGGAGCCCCGCAGCCGCTACCCCCCATACGGGGCATTCCCGCCGGTCTGGGGCCGTTTTCGTCCAAGGGGGTAGTCGGTTAGCTCCTCCTGCCACAAAATGTGGGGATGGAATTCCCCGCCGGAAAACCAACGGCGCAACGCGAATTGGAGGCAGGTCGCGACTACCCTCGCACTTACCGTGAGTTGGTGAAGATGTTCCCAGACGAGTAGGCGTGCACCGCCTACTTGGAGCAATTACGCTGGTCGAGGGGGTTTAGCTGCCCGGCGTGTGGCGCGACGGCAACGCCCTGGCGCCAATCTCGGGCCCGATTGGTTTGTGCGGCGTGTCGTCATCAGGCATCGGTCACAGCCGGCACCATCCTTGACAAGACGCGAACACCACTGACAACGTGGTTCGAGGCGGCTTGGCACGTGACCACCGCCAAGAACGGCCTGTCGGCCCAGACCATGGAGTTGTCACTCATGTCGTACGGACATGCACTTGAACAATTTTATCTCGCTCTGGAACTGAATTCTACGGACATCGAAGCTCGTCAGAAACGTGCGATCGTCTTGGGCCGCCTGGGAAAAAATAACGAAGCTCGCGGCTTGTTCGAAAAACTACTGGATGAAATCAAAAACCAGGACGCCAAAGCAGTTGCCGAGACGTAAGCTTTGTTAGGCCGTATCGAGAAAGATGACTGGTTAACAAGTTGGCAAGACGGCGACGATGACCATGATGGCGATGCCCACGGTGTTGAATTGAGAAAACAGCGAGCCAAAAAACAGTAAGGTCGGCTTGCTAAGTCGGTAACCGCTTACACAGACGCGTTCCAAGCAGAGCCTGGGCATTATTATTCGGGAATCAATGCTCTCTTGCTTCGCCATCTCTATATCCACCTCAACGGCAAAGACGAAAGCGAATGGCCTCTGCTTTCAGATCTCGAGGGAGGTCTCCGCTGGGCTCTGGGATCGGCCCTTTCCGTGAACCAGCGGGACTACTGGGCACGCGTGACGCTCGCGGACTTGGAGGTCCTTACTGCTCAGGTCGATCGTGTAACAGAAACCTATCAAAAGGCTGTTACCTTGGCAGATGGCGACTGACTTGGAGGTCCTTACTGCTCAGGTCGATCGTGTAACAGAAACCTATCAAAAGGCTGTTACCTTGGCAGATGGCGACTGGTTCAACCTCGATTCGTCGAAGCAACAACTTACCTTGCTTGCCTTACTTGGCTTCCGCCCAAGGAAGGTCGCTGCCGGTCTACAAGTTATCGAGTCGGAGTTAAATCGCCTTGAACGGCCTGAGCAAGGCACAAGGCCTGAGCGAGTCGTGCTCTTCTCCGGCCACATGATCTACCGCGAAGGACGCGACGTACCGCGTTTCCCACCAGCCATGAAGCGGATGCGACGGCGGGGATTGGGGCAAAGCTCGACGAACTAGGCGCTGAAGCGGGCGACGTTGGAATCTGTGGTGGTGCCTGCGGTGGCGACTTAATATTTTCCGAACGATGCCTGAATCGCAATATGTTTGTTGAGATTCGAATCCCATTCCCTGAACCCAGGTTCCTTGAGAAATCCGTTCGATGTTCCGACGATAGTTGGCAAGAACGTTTCTATCAGGTCGTCCACAACCAACGTGCGAAATTGTTCGAAATGCCTGAAGAGTTAGGTTGGACGCCCTCGAACCATAACGACTACGCACGCAACAACATCTGGCAGCTCTACTCGGCACTCTGTCGCGGTCCCGACAAGGTCAGCTTCATCGCACTTTGAGACGGCAGAGCTGGTGACGCTGGGGGGGGGGACAGAACACATGTGGAACGCAGTCAGTGAGCGGCACGGGCGTGTTTATAGAATCGATGCGAACGAACTCCAGCCGGTTTAGATCCGATTTAATAAAAAATCCCGTAGCCGGTAATTCCGTCCAGCCCTTTTCCTTTTGCGCTGAAAGTCAACAACATGACCAAACTGAAGAAGAGAATAAACGCTCCTGGACCCAAACGGATGTTGTCGATCGACGGCGGAGGTATCCGCGGTTATCTGACGCTACAGATACTTCGCAAGATCGAAAAAATCATTCAAGACCGATGTGGCAAAGAGACCCGGCTGTGCGATTACTCCGACCTGATCGGTGGCACTTCTACGGGCTCCATTATCCGAGTGCTGCACATTCATTCCGTATGACAGTGTTCGCAGTCTTTGCAACCTGGAGCATTTGTCGCATCTGTCGGACTCCGTACTCGACGAATATACGGTCAACGTTGATTAGGTTCAGTCGGTGCCCGTTTTCTGATCAAAAATCAATGAACTTAGAATGTCCGGTCGTTCATGCAGATTTCGACTAGACCAGCATGGGAAATTTCCCCCAGAGGGCCGTTCTGTGACCGCACGCAATGGGGCAGTGGCTGCAGACGGCCTTTTTCTGTCTACATGCTATCTCTTTGACCACTCGCCGCCGTATTCTCGATCTGACCCCCCATCAGTGGGACGTGGCAAGCAGACCGTCCACGTCTCATAATGTGGTCTGATCTCAATGTGCCGTCGTTGTGACTACGTACCGCCCGGCTGCCCCGAGCGTTTGCCGAGGTTGCACGGCGGCACCTTTATATCGAAAAACCCCAGGGCGTGAAGCTACATAGATATCGGCGGCTAATGGGGACCGGGGCGGGGGTGGCCCTGCGGCCACGGTCGGTCCCGCGGTGATCGTCCGCCCACGGCCCGCGGCACTTCACCTGCCCTTGCTGCTACGCGATCCCGCCAGCGGGTTCGCTGCGACAGCTTCAACTCACCATCACCAGACCGGCGGCTTGCCGCTCACGGTATCGCCTTTGAAACGGAAACACATGCTGGACGCAAGCTATCAAATCTCTTATTACTCCACGGCGACGCCCTTCGCCTTCAGCTTTTGCGTGATCTCTGCTGCGGCCGCAGTCGCCGTGTCTTTGAGCTGAGGATGTTGTTTGGCGTTGTTGGCCAACTTAAGTGTTGCGCCGCTCGGATGAAGTTTCATTACGTCGAACACGAGTTTCTTTTCGTCCATTCGATTCGAAGCGTTCAGTGCTGCCTGGCACATCTTGGCACGTTCTTGGTTCGACATCGCGAACTTTCGTGCCAGGCCAATGTAACCACGCAGTGCACGGATTTGGTATTTTTTCGACGGCGCTGTTTTTGCGAGATCCAACAAGACCGGCGCCGCGTCGACGCCATTCCACTTGCCGAGCAAACGGCTGCTCGTGTCCTGCATTTGAGGATCAGCGCTCACTGCTGCGTCGCCAAGTGTTTCGAGCGCCGCGGTCCCACCGACTTCGGCAATGGTTTCCAACAGTACGCTTTTCGTTGCCGACGGTGCTCTACTCATGGCCGACACAAGTGCTTGAGTGCACGCATCGCGGTCGGGCATGCGAACACTTGCCACTCTCAACGCTTGCTGAGCCACCGCCGCATCGTCGGGATTCTTAGCCGCCACGACCTGCGCGACCAATCGAGGCAACGTGTCGATTGTAACCGTCTCACCCAGAGCAACTAACGCGGCGCGGCGGACCGCGGAATCGGAATTGTCTAGCGCCGGGAACACGTCAGCCACGGCGTCGATTCGCCGTTTCCCAACTAACTGCAACAGCAACGCGTGGTTTTTCCCTTCGCTCTTGGGCAGCATCCCGACAATCTTATCGTCCACCGTTTCACCGGGAAGAACCGCCAGCGTCTCTATCGCTGCTCGCGAAAACTCTGGATCTTCATCGGTCGCAATCTCAAGCAAAGTAGCGAGACACGAATCGTCACCCACGCGGCGGAGCGCGTCGATGGCTGACAGCCGTACTCGCTTGTCTCCTTGGCCGGCGGCATTCGACACTGCCGCCAAAACGACAGTATTGGGGCGGTCCGCCATCGCCTGAACGATTAATGCGGCGCGTTCGGGGGCCGCTCGCACCATCTCCTGCGCCAATGCTCGATCGACGTTGCCACCCGGAAACTCACGAACAGTACCAAGCGCGAGTTGAAACATCTTCTCCTCAGGCGATCGAAACGTTTCCAATAGCAGCGGGATTCCTTCTTGGTTACGAGCGAGGATCGCACCGCGAGTCGCTTCGATGACTCTCTGCTTCGGAACGTCGGCTGCGCGGATTTCGTCGTAGATCTCCGTCGCTGCATCCGACTTGCCTGAGACATGCAATCGTTCGGCGCACAAGACACAACCTTCGGCGACCGCCGAACGAACATTGGCTGGAGCCGCGGCCAGCGCTTGTCGAAGTGATTTCGTGGCGGCATCATTGCCAATCCGTCCCAACGCAACCGCTGCGGCCGATGCGACTTCCGCATTCTTGTCCTGCAAACGTGCCGTTAATGAATCGACCGCGTTGGCATCTCGGCGGACACCTATGGAGTTGATCATCCCGACCAGAAGTTTTCCGTCGAGTGAATCGGCTGCGGCAAGCAACGCTTCGTCCGAATCCTTGCCAGGAATCGCTTCCAACGCGATCCTCCCCCACGAGGACAACTGTGGGTCGGACAACAGTTTCGCCAGATCAGGAACCGCTGCGCTTGATCCGTCGATCGCCAATTTCTTGCAGGCGATTGCCTTTTCGGCCGGTGAAGCGTCGGAGCGAAGGACTGCAATCAGTGCCTTTTCTTTTTCGGGCGACGTTGTTTGACCGTCGGCCCGAGCCGATGTAGTAACGACGGCAATCCATGCCGCTAGAAAAACGAGTGAACGAATGAAGGATTGAGCTGTATACATGTGATCGATCCGAATCGTTGTGATTGTGTTTTCGTAGGCCTGTCCTGGTTTACGTGATACCGGTTTTACAGTCGCCATGGTTCTCGCAGGGCCTCGGAACGCATTCGATTGGCGGCATCGTCGATGATGAATTCATTTTTGGTGTTGTCGTAATTCACCTGGCGATCCAGATGGAGCGCGATGTTTGCCGCGTGACAGGCGATGTGCGCGTTGCAGGCCGCCAGGGCGTTACCCTTCGGCTGAGCACGGGTTTTCACGCAGTCGAGGAAATCGCGAACATGGAACGTCGCCGGATAGCCGCCGATTTCGGCAACATCCCTGCCGGCGAGCAATTCGGGAGAACTCAAAACCATTTTGCCGCTGTCCCCCGCTTCGACCCAACCGGTTTCACCTTCGAATCGCACGGGGCAGGAGCCGAGCGGTATCCAACCTTTCTCTCGAAAGATCAACTCGGTGCCGTTCTCGTAACGCGCGACGAGTTCTCCGTCTTTCGGCGCGTCGTACTGGACCGGTGGCAGACAATCGTCGACGGCCCATTGGCAGAGGTCGACGCAATGCGATCCCCATTCAAGGACGCCGCCACCCCTAAATGCACCGACAAAGCCGCCTCCTTTCTCGAAATTAAATCCGTCCAACAGTTTCTTGTTGAACGGACGCCAAGCGGCCGGCCCAAGATACATGTCCCAATCGACCACATCAGGATCCGGTGCGGCCTCCGCCGGCAACCAGCCACTCATTAGCGCCTGCATTCCGGCTGGATGAGCAAAGACCTTTTTGAGTTTACCGAGCTTACCAGTACGAGCCAACTCACAGGCAAACGCGAAGTGCGGCAGGTTTCGCCGCTGCGTACCGGCTTGGAACACACGCCCGGTGCGCCGTATGGTATCGGCCAGAATCAAGCTTTGAGAAATGTTCTTCGTAACGGGCTTCTCGCAATACATATCCTTGCCGGCTTTGGCGGCCGTCATCGCAGCCGTCGCATGCCAGTTTGGTCCCGTTGCGATCAATACCGCATCGATATCGTCGCGGTCCAATACTTCACGAAAGTCGCGATAGGTAGCGCAGTTCTGATTGCCATGATGTTTGTCAATGATTTGCTTGACTTGCCTTCGGCGTTTCTGCTTGATGTCGCAAACCGCTGCGAACTGTACATCCTTTTGTTGCAGGAAGCAGCCGAGGTCGTAGCCACCCCGTCGACCGATGCCGATACCGCCGACAACGATCCGTTCACTTGGAGCAACTGCGCCGTCGAGGCCAAGGGCTGAACTGGGAATAATCGTCGGTGCCAATACTGCGGCACCCGTCGCCGATGCGGTAGTTTTCAAGAACTGACGTCGAGGAACTTGTTTCGGTTTGTTGGACATGTCTACTTCCTGATCGTGATAGTTATCGAAATGAGGTTTGTGGTTTGAGACGGGATCGGAGTTTAGCCTATTCTAATGCAGCCGGTCCGTCATGTGGTGGCAACACGGTGCGTGTCGCACGGACTTTTAGCGTTCGGCGTTTTTCGGCGTCAATTCGGCGTCAATTCGGCGTCAATTCGGCGTCAACTCGGCGTCAACTCGGCAAAATGACCGCTACGCTAAATCGAAACACGCTCTAGGCACATGGTGAAAAGGCAAAGTGTCGGTAAAATTCCAATCGTTCGATATCGCATAGATTCTTCCTTTGTGTTCTTGTCGTACAGACTCCGTGAAAGTGCCTTTTGTTTTTCTTGGCGGGCTTTCGGCGAATTTTCACTTGCCATCATTCCAGATGATGTGAGTACCGCTTTTTCCAGGAACAATAACGTCCTTCCAACCATTTCCGTCGAGGTCATGGACGCGAATCTGCAGGCCGATTCCGGGCCCCTTCCCTGCAGCAGCCGTCGATATCAGATGCTTGGTCCAGCTCGCGTTTTCCGGACTCCAGTCATAGAACTGCACGGTGATGTCGTCCTGCGCACCAGCGTCCCCGCCTGAGTGGCCATAGTATCGTTTGCCAGTGATGAGTTCAGGTTGCCCATCGTTGTCGACATCGTCCCAGGCCAGCGTATGACCCTGGGAAAACTTCTTGTCGATGAGATGTTGGCGCCAGACGGTCATACCGTTGGACTGCGGTTCTAGCTGCTCGTGCCAGTAGAGTCCGTAACTGTGACCGTCCGCCCAGACGATGTCATTTCTGCCATCTTTATTGAGGTCGATAATCAGAATCGGGCAACTGGCATGAGGGAGGTCAAAATCGTGGTGGTACTTCCAGCGACGGGAGAAAGGGGCTGCCTCAGGTTGCTCGTACCAACCGGCCTGGAAAACGATGTCCTGCTTTCCGTCCCGGTTGATGTCGCCGAAGCCCATGCCGTGTCCGTTGCCGACTTCGGAAGCGAGATATTGCGTAGCGGTAACCCTGCCGTCGTCGCCCCTGAGGAGTCGGACGATCTGCGTGGGGTTCGTCGCGTTCCAGGAGTTCTCAATAAACTCCGGAGTACCATCCCCGTCGATATCGTGAAGAAACGTAGCTTCGTTATGGCCCGTGCCGGTGTCAATAAGCTGGTGAACTGGCCAGGCTTCAACGTCGTAGTTTCCAGCTCCCGGGTTCTCATACCAATTCACAATGGAATGCGTGAAAGCTCCGGCAAGCACGTCGAGATCACCGTCACCGTCCATGTCGTAGAGATGCTCGGAGTTATTCTGCATGTAGTCGGCACCGAAAGCTGCGATTTTGCGGATCGGGCGCTGTTTGAATTCGGGTGCCTGATACCAGAACTCGCCGGCAGTGATATCGGGTTTGCCATCGCCGTCGATGTCACCAACGGCGACGCCTTCGTTGTTGTCCTTATGGAGCAGCTGAACCCGCCACTTGTGCTTTGGTCCGCCTTTGCTCTCGCCTTGTTGCTGGGCGTTTACGCTAACGGTGAATACGGAAATGAGCAGGGTGGGAATGAGGTAATCGAGTTTCATAAATCGGTTCACTTTTGATAAGTCGGTTCACTGATTCAGTTACGCTTTTTCGATGACTGTCGCTTCGCTTCGGTAGCTTGGTAGGATTTGTGCCCGGTGGAGCCTGTTCCAAAAATGGGATGATGCGCCTGTGGAATCTGCGAGCGGTGCTCGGCAATGACGGCGGTGTATTCGGGATTATCTGCTAAGTTTCGCCATTCATGTACGTCCTTGCGCTTATTATAGAGCTCCTCGGAGCCGTCGTTGTAGCGAATATACCTAAAACTCTTTGACACGATGGCGTAGGCCGTCGGCCGAATTCTCTGAAAGTGCACTATTGTTATATTCTTGTAACCAATACTTATTCACAGAAGTGTCGAGTCCAATGCCTATCCAGTTGCCTCCGATTTCGCGGCGTTCTTTTCTCAGCGGCGGGATCGCCATTTCAGGTCACTCGTTGCTGCAGCGGTGCGCCTCGGCCGCGACCGACCGGACCATTCAAGATCTGCACGCGAACCGGATCGCTCTCCTCGCAGACGCCCACGTCAGTAGCGACCCAACGACTTTTATCGACGGGACCAAATGGACGGGCACGCCAGTCAAGGGCGGAGAGCATGAAGGCGTCAACATGGCCGAAAGTCTAGGCCACGTGGTGCAGGACGTGCTCGCGACAAGACCACGACCCGCGCACGCAATCGTCAACGGTGACTGCGCTAATGATACAGGAACTCCTGGTGAATATCGTGAATTCCTCCGTCTGATCGAACCGCTGCGGAAATCAGGAATCACGGTTCATGTCACGATTGGCAACCACTACAACCGTGCAAACTTGTGGAATGCCGCACCAGGGCTGAAACTTGAACAAGCGGATCGTCACGTCGGTGCATTCCAACTTCCTGCTGTGGAAGTCGTTCTTCTCGATTCCGAGCAGGGCACGATCGGGGAGAGCCAATTCCAATGGCTTGAGCAGCACCTGGCCAGAGATGCTCACAAACCAGCGATCGTCTTTTTTCATTACAACCCGCAGCCACACACGGAGGGGCGTCCGATTGATGGTTTCAGCAATCGCGACGGAGAAATTCTCTTAACGATCCTGCAAAGGCATCGACGAGTCAAAGCTTACTTCTACGGGCACACCCACAACTGGTCGGCGCTTAACCCGGATGGCCTTCACGCGATCAATCAACCGTGCTTTGGCCCCTATGTCGCCAAAGGCAAACCGTACGGCTGGGTCGACATGCGGCTGCGAAACGGCGGCGCCCATCTTGAACTAAGGTGCGTCGACCCGGATCACCCCAACCACGGAGAGCGACACGTGCTTGGTTGGCGGACCTAAAGAATCGGCGCGATACCGTGTCAATTACGAGCACTAGCAGGAGCGTGATCCGGAAAAATACATTTAATTGGTCTGCCTCTTTCAGCGGTCGTAACGTTTCTGCTCGGCGGTTTCGCAACGGGTTTCTCCGAGTCCGTTTGGATCGACTGTTTTCCGCATCAAAGTCGCAACGGCGGCTGATTGTCTCACTGCACATGGTGCTATTTATTTCGGCCGCAAGCCTCGCCGCCGACCTTTACGTGGCAACGGGGGGCGGCGACGGGAATCCGGGAACGTTAGAAAAACCCTTTGCGACGCTCGCCCGCGCGCGCGACGAGGTCCGCGAGATTCGCGCCCGCGCCGACAAATCGGTAACCGTACACGTCCGCGGCGGTACATATTTTCTATCTCAATCTTTGGTCTTCACCGCGGAGGACTCCGGCTCAGACCGCTATCCAGTCGTCTACCGGGCCTACGCCGACGAACGGCCGACCCTTAGCGGCGGCGTTCCGCTCGAAGTCCATTGGCGACTCCATCGCGACGGGGTCATGAAGTGCAACGTCCCGCGAGGCGTTACTTTTGCGCAGCTGTTCGTCAACGGCCACCGACGCATGCGGGCCCGGTTTCCTAATTTCGATCCTGAGCGTCCGCTGATGGGCGACGGGGGTTACGTCAACGCCACTGGCGGGAGTGACGACGTTGGCAACGGCGAGTTCTATTACGACCAAGAAACCTTCAGCGAGCGAATCTGGGCCAATCCACAGCGAGCGGTTGTCCATATCTTCGCCAGTCACTACTGGCACAATTCGCAGTATCTTATCGACCGGATCGAGCGGGACAGCAACGCGATCGTGCTAGGCCAGGGAGGCTGGCAGACGTTTGAGTTCATGGCAGGCAATTCGTTCAGTGGGAATTCGCGTTACTTTATTGACAACGTGTTTGAGGAATTGGATGTGCCCGACGAATGGTATTTGGACACCGAGGGCGGGCTGCTCTATTTTCTCCCGCCTGCGGACGTGGACCTCGCGACGGCCACGGTCGTGGCGCCCCAGCTGAAACAACTTGTCGAGTTTCGCGGAACCGCCGAAGTCCCCGTACGCCATATTAAGCTGATCGGCTTTCGCTACACGCACACCACCGCCACTTATCTCGACAATTACGAAGTCCCCTCCACCGGCGACTGGGGCATTCACCGGGGAGCAGCGGTGTTTTTCTCGGGCGCCGAAGACTGCGCGCTCAAAGAGAGCTTTTTCGACGCCGTGGGTGGCAATGCGGTCTTCATTAGCAACCACAACCGGCGGATTGATGTCGTCGGCAACAAGTTCGCGTACAGCGGCGACAGCGCGGTCTGCATTTGCGGCAAAAACAACATGGTCGAGCGAAAGTGGAAGTGCGAATTCTGCGGAACCGAGAGACCCTGGGACTTCGGCGGCGTCGACCATTACCCGGCCGAGTGCCTGGTTGCCAACAACGCCATGCACCACATTGGCGTCTATGGCAAGCAGACCGCGGGCGTTTTCATGTCGATCACGCGGCACAACACGATCCGACGCAACCACATCCACGACATGCCCCGGGCGGCAATCTGCATTAACGATCCGTTTTGGGGCGGACACGTCATCGAGCACAACGACATCCACGACACGGTCCAGGAGTCCGACGATCATGGACCGTTTAACGCCTGGGGGCGTGGCCATTACTGGTGTCTGGGCATTAACCGCGTCGAGCAGTCTCACGAAGCGGGCGATGTCAAACGGGACGCGCGCTATACGACGGTCATCCGCAACAATCGTTTCCGCGACTCTAACAATTACGGCATTGTCATGGACGACGGCGCCGCTCGATTCCACGTCTACAACAATCTTTGCATTGGCGTCGGCCTGCAGAACCGCGAAGGTGAATATCGGATTGTTGAGAACAACATTTTCCTCAATGCATCTCATGGAATCGGATACGACGTCGGTCATGAAAACAACCATGATCAGTTCTTGCGCAACATCGTGGTTATAAACGCCGATCACAGTGTGTGGGCCAGTAGGAAGTCGGTCGCCGATTATCGCTACGCCAATGCAGACGCTGAAGATCTCTTCTTTTATCGCGTCGTCTACCCGCCCTTGAAAGGCAAATGGATTGACCAGATCGATTACAACGTCTTGTTTGATACTCGAGGCGAATTCCCGTGGATATTCGTTCCCCGGGAAGGACAGGATGAGCCAGGCAAATCGTGGGAAGACTGGCAAGCGATGGGATACGACAGACACTCCGTCAGAGGCGACCCACGGTTCCTGAGCCCGGCCGGCGGTGACTATCGAGTCCATGCAGACTCGCCAGCGCTCAAGCTCGGCTTCGAAAACTTCCCGGCCGATGACGTCGGTGTTGGAAATGACTACGTGAATCGCTGGGGGAAATGACGGGGATAATAACTTGGGAAAAACACCCTCACAAGTCTTGAAATTACGTTCCGATGTCGCGTTAACATAGTCGTGTGGCAACGTGCTACCGATCGCCGCCACGGCAATGCAACTGCGCACGTACTTTTGATACAACAACCGCTGATTCGACGCCTGCTCCTTCGTTGGCGGCGGCGACGCTCAGGCCTCCCGTAGGACGCGACGGTGTGCTCATCCGCCGCCATAAGCGGACCTAAGCTAAAGCGCTGCGGTCACATCGAACACCGGTATTTACGGAAGTGGGCTAGCTGCTTGCGGCAGCCTCGCCGATGAAGCCCACCGCCTGTGCGCGGCAACACGCGCTCATGTGCTTAGGAGAAAGTCTCCTGCGCCATGATCGGCGGAAGCGTTGCGCGCGGAGGACGCCCCCTCCGAGTGCAGAATCGGATTGGAATCCAACGGCACGCCTGTCGTCGAACGGATGGCACAACTTCTGTGGGTTTGGTCGCGCCGTCGCCTGCGATGTCGAAAGTGATTCACCAGGCCAACCTGTTTCGCCCGAAGACGCGGGGGGCTAAACGACCTACGCACGAAACGGGGCGAAACCGCAAGTGAGCCAAGCTGCGGAGGTGTCTTTGCCCGCGGGTAGAAATGGACCCAAAGCTTCGCTGAGTCGGTCGCCTCCAAGGAACGTAGACATTTCGATCCGTTTCGTCCCGCTGTGTACAAGACCTCCGCACGAAACGGACGTTGTTTGAGTCGCTTCGGTGGAGCACACCCCACGCAATTAGCATCCACGCCAACCCGCGGAGGTTGGACAAACCGCCGCGATTTCGCTTCGACGCCAACTCGCAGAGGTGAAAACGACCTCCGCGCGCAAGCCGACGGGCGATCGGTGCATAGGACGCCCCCTCCTGCACGCGAATTGACCGGGAAGCGATTGGCACGGGTGTCATCAAATTGATGACACCTATTGGCCCTTCATCGCCGAACGCCGACGTTGACGCATTTCACCCAGGTCGACCGCTCAGTTGCAGCTTGGCGAGCCAGTTCTTGCGCGCGGAGGTGAAACAGACCCCCGCCAGTAACTGCACTTTGAAAAAGCGGGTGATTCCACCGTCCGCCGAGTACAACTGCACCTCATTTGGGGTGGGTCCCAATTCCCTTCTTTTGATGGCAGTTCCCAACAAACGTCGTCGGACCGTTGTATGGGAATACCTGCCCGCCCGGTAGGGGCATAGTGCGAAATCTTCCAAAATCGGTGGGTTTCTGACGTGTGTCACGGGCGGTTGGGTAATCACCACTGTTTTGATGGTCGGGTTGTGCCGAGATACAGGGAGTCGAAAGCGATGAAAGCCGGATTTCCGAGGAGTTTGGGTGTCGGCTCAATATTTTGACCGCACGCGGCCCAAATCCGAGCATTTCACAAATCGTAAACCCCGAAATGACAAGCTGTTATGATTCGGGTGAGTATTTGTCGAGTAGACTGGGGACTCCCGTCGCTGCAGGCCAACGTTTGTGTTCTCGGTTTGCCACCTGGTTTCCCGGTGGTGCCACAATATCTCGGCCATACTTCAGTTGTACCCCAGCCCCTCACA
>Ga0310121_10003867_pt1 | contig 13499 bp, 4 predicted proteins | sample CB27_Tmax_986_MG_FD_203504 | JGI IMG/M metagenome (GOLD analysis project Ga0310121, IMG submission 203504) | Marine microbial communities from Western Arctic Ocean, Canada - CB27_Tmax_986 | ecosystem: Environmental > Aquatic > Marine > Oceanic | place: Canada: Western Arctic Ocean | collected... | reverse complement strand
TTCCCGAGAAGATCCCCTCGAAACTCAAGCCTCTCATCGCCATGCCCGACTTCCCGGAAAAACTCCTCAGCATGGCCCAAAAGGTGGCAGCATGACGGAAATCCAACCGGATTTTGCGGTAATAGGATTTAGACCCTGACCGGGATGGCTCGAAGCCCGTGAACCTCGTTGTTTTTGGCATGTTTGCGGTGATTTCCATTTCAAGCGCAAGTCGGTTATAATTCGCCCACGAGGCTGGGGATCCACGATCGATTCAGCCGAGCCCCCTTTGTATTAGTTACAGAATGCGTTGTCATATACGGCCGAACCTGCGGCGCCGTCCTGGCCAGGCATGGATGAGACGCCAGCGGGCCCCTCACGGCCCCCCTTTCTTGATCCCCGAGGACAGACTTGATGAAAGCCAAATCGAACAAAACCAACAGCTCACGTCGGAACTTTCTCAAAATCGGTGCCGCTACGGGCGCCGGTTTCTGGGCGGCAAATTCCAGCGAGTTCGTACTTAGCGACTCGCCCAATGAGCAGATCCAATTCGCTTCGGTCGGCGTCGGAGGTAAAGGAAACAGTGATTCCGACGAATGTGGACGTAACGGCCAACTCATAGCCATATGTGATGTGGACGACCGTAGCCTGGAGAAGAAAGCCGCTCGCTATCCAGACGCGAAGAGATATTTTGATTATCGCACGATGCTCGACGAAATGGGCGACCAGATTGACGCGGTAACGGTCAGCACTCCCGATCACAATCACGCACCGGCCGCCGCGATGGCCATGCGGATGAAAAAGAACTGCTTTGTGCAGAAGCCGATGACCCATTCGATTCACGAGGCACGCATCCTCAGCGAATTGGCTGCCGAAAACAATTTGATCACCATGATGGGTAATCAGGGGACGGCGAACAGCGGTTTACGACGGGCGGCCGCGGTAGTCCAAATGGGCACGTTGGGCAAAGTCATCCAAGTGCACGTCTGGACGAATCGACCGGTTTGGCCATCGGGTATTGAAATGCCGACTGACGAACCCCCGGTGCCGAAGACGGTGCATTGGGATCAATGGATTGGCCCAGCGGAATATCGACCGTATCACCCAGCGTACCACCCGTTCAAGTGGCGTGGATTCTGGGACTTTGGAACCGGCGCGCTCGGCGATATGGCTTGTCACACTGTGAATTTGCCCTTCATGGCCCTGGACCTTAAGGATCCCTTTTCTATTCAAGCTGAAACGCCCGGACATAATGGAGAGTCCTATCCCAGTTGGGCGATTATTGATTTCGCATTTCCGGAGCGCAATGGGCGCCCCGCGCTGACGATGAAGTGGTACGATGGCGGCAAACGTCCCGCTGACTCGCTGTTTGAAGGGATCGAAGAACCGGCCATCTCTGGCTGTATGATCGTCGGCGAAAAAGGGCGTTTATATTCACCAAATGACTATGGTGAAGTCTATGAGATTCTGGGCGATGCCGAAGATCCCACCGATGTCGAATTCGAGGAGTCTCCCGGGCACTTCGAGGAATGGGTTCGTGCCATGCACGGCGGACCAGCGGCTGTTTCCAACTTTCCTGACTACGCGGGTCCACTGACCGAAAACATCCTGCTCGGCAACCTGGCCGTTTGGGCTGCCAGCGAAGAAGGTGTTGGCAAGGTCGTCGCATGGGATGCCGCGAATCTCAAACCAGCGAACTCACCGGAGCTCGATTTCATCGTCAAGAAGGAATACCAAAACGGCTACGTGCTTTAGAGCCAAGCTTCCAGACTCGCCGTAAAACGCGAAGAATCAGCACGAGCCAGCGAGCAGGTCGCTGGCTCGCTTGCTTTGAGTGTGGTCGTGACCGATAGGACGGATTAGCCGCTCGACGAGAGAGCCGTTTCAGCGAGGGTCACGCGACAGCAACAGCGTCTCGACCTGGCCAGCAACGCGACACACGCCCGTCTCGGAGAACATTGAGACATGGTCCTGATCGGCGTCCAGAATCACGATTTCATCGGCCAACCCCGACCATCCCAATTGGGGATCTTCATGCATCGGCGTCGCGTGGTCGCTGGCTCGCAGCAGCGTCAATGAACCGTCAAAACGTTGGGGTCGGTAAGTCGACATCGCATTCACGTTGGCCTGGAACACATCGTAAACATTCTTGATCTGGGAATTTTCCGCGCCTGCCATCACGAGGTTGGCGGATTCTGCTCGCTTCTGAAAATACCGCAACTGTTCCGCAAAGGAACGACCTTGAATCTCTTCGAGCTGCTCGCGACTCTCACCGGGGAACATCATCATCAACATCGGCAGGAAATCCGCTTGGGAATACTCCGTTCCAGCCCGGATGGCCGCGTCGAACAGCAACAGAAGATCGATCTCGGCACCGGACCTTTGGAGTTGACTAGCCACTTCAAAAGCGACGACTCCGCCCGATGACCAGCCGCAGATTGAATACGGACCGCTGGGCTGCTGCTGGCGGATTGCGTCCACATAGTGGGCTGCCATTTCGGTCACTTCCTTGTGCGGTGCTCGAGTCCCGTCCACGCCTACGGCCTGCAAACCATACACTGGCTGTTCGATGGATAAATGATTGGCCAGGTTCAGGTAGCAGAAGACGGTGCCGCCAGCTGGATGGATGCAATACAAAGGTGCGCGGGATCCGTTGGGTCGAATCGGCACCAACGTATGCTCTTTCTTGTCAGCCACCGGTCGGCGAATCAACTCGGCGAGATACTCGATCGTCGGGTCTTGGAACAACGCGACCAACGGGATGCGCCGATCCAAGTCCTGCTCGATGCGGGCCACCAAGTTAACCGCCAACGACGAATCGCCTCCGAATGCCATAAACTGGTCACGAACCCCGATCGGGTGCACCCCCAGCAACTCGGACCAAATACGAGCCAGCGACTCTTCAATGTGATCGCCGGGCCCAATGTATTTGGGCGCGTGGTCCGGACGTGGGCGTGATGGCCGTGGCAGTGTCGAATCGTCGACCTGACCACCAGGCAAACGTGGCAACTCGTTGAGCGTTACAACCGCGAGTTGCCAATCGTTCGTCTCCGGCAATTGGACCAACGCTTCACGGATCTTGGCGGCCACCAGACTTTGGCTGCCGTCCATGATCGTCCGCGATTCGACCGTCGGGACCACATAGACCGCGACTCCCGGGTCACCATCGGGATCGGACCAGGGGACGATATGGGATTCGACCACGAGCGGATGCGCCGCTAGGGCTCCGACGAGACTCGCACGGCTGCGATCGAATCTGGCCCGATGGCTTTGCCAGCCCGCCAGCAACGGCAAGTCGCCAACCTTTCGCTCCACATTTCCGATCAACTGGTGAATCGCCGACTGGATTTGGTCCGCCATCTCCTCGACAATTTCGGCGGTTAGGACCTGCACTGAGTATCTCATTCGAATGGTCAATTCGGCGCCTGGAAAAGCGACAATCATGAGCGGTAAACCCGAGGTCGCGGTCCCGTGTACGTCACCCACGACTAGATCCGCGTCGACACGTCGTTCTTCGGACAGCGGGTAATTCTCCATGACTAATAGCGAGTCGAAAAAACGTCCCCCAGACACCTTCGACCAGTTCGCGATATCGATCAGCGGCGAGTATTCGTAAGGTTGACTTTGCAGTTGGTCGCTTAGGTTGTCTTGCAGCCATTGGCCGACCGTCCGCCGCTCATCGACGGTTGTACGCACCGGAATATTGTTCGCGAACGGCCCCACGATCGATTCGGCATGGTCCAGGTCGGTCGGCCTGGCGGAAACAGTCATCCCGAAAACAACGTCATCTCTCCTGAGTCGTTTGGCAAGCACCAGCGCCCAGGCGCTACTGACAACCGAACTCAGCGTGATGCGTTGTCTCGTGCAAAATTCATCGAGAGTCTTCTTCTGAGTCGCGTCCATGACAACCTCGACTTCTCGATGTTGCCCGTCACCGCCGGCCGCCATCGGGCCGGCGACCCGTGTGGTCGTCGCGTGAGCCAATCGCGACTGCCAAAACTCCCGCGCGTCGTCGGTGGATCGTTGGTCGAGCCACCGCACGTAGCTGGAGAATTCCGCCGACGCCGGAAGACGGGGCGCGTCCGCGTCTTGCAAACTTCGGTAAAACGTGAAGAGTTCGCCGAGGATTCGAGCCGCGGACCATCCGTCGGTAACCAAATGGTGAACCGTCCAAATCATTTGCCATTGGTCGTCGGCCATGCGAACTAATTGGACCCGCATTAGCGGCGGATGATCAAGATCGAATCCGCCATCCAGCTCCGCCCGTCGAAGTCGATCCGCCTCCATCGCTCGAGTCTGGCAAGCTCTGTCGCGAAGGTCACGGACGGTCCAAGGCAGTGTCACTCGCCTCAAAACGAACTGGATCGGCCTCCGCGGATCAACAGCCAACACACCTGTTCGGAGCGCCGCATGACGGCGAAGGACCTCCTGCCAAGCCGCCTGCAAACGAAGCTCATCGACCTTGCCCCGCAGTCGACAGCTGAACTGTTCGCACATATTCGATGGGTCTATCGCCGATGTATGTAGCAACATCAGTTGCTGCATTGGCGTCAAAGGAAAAACATCCGTCACATTGCTGAGCGACGTGAGCTGGCGCAACCTTGACTCCAACTCGGTCGTTTGGTGTGAGTCGAGTCGTGCCAGCGGAAAGTCGCTGGCCGTGACGCCGGCGGCGGACGAAACGCAGACCGCCACCAAGTCTTGGATTTGTTCCAAAAGACCGTCGGCAAACTGCTCCATCTCGGCCGCCGAAAACCGCGACTCACTATAGACCAATTCAACATGCAATTGGCCATTTTGGACCATTGTAACCACGTCTATGTGGTGCCAACGTGGATTCTGCTCGTCCGTCCAACGCCCAGTCGACTCGGTAGCCAGCTGGAAGAGGGATTGGTCGGTTCTTCCGGCGTCCAATTGCCCCAAATAGTTGAAGCTAATCTCGCCGCTCAATCCAGTGGGAAACTGCCGTGAAATCTCCTCGTCGACCGCGATCCACCGCAGGAGGCCGAATGCGTTCGCACCTCCCGGAATCGATCGCAGTTGGTCCTTGGTCGCCTTGAGCGCGTCCACGGCGTGCGATTCTTCGCACAGTTCAATACGTGCCGGTACCGCGGCCGTAAACCAGCCGACGGTGCGCGACCAGGACCCGTGATCCTGGTCGAGTTCGCGTCCATGACGCTCAATATCAACACGAAGTTCCTTCGATCCGCTCCATGAGGTCACTGCCCGCCCGAGCGCCGCCAAAAGAAACTCATCCACCTTGGTGCGAAAAGGAACCTGCGCCTGATTCAACAAAGCGGAGGTTGTCTCGATGTCGAGTTGGCGGGTCACCGACCGACTTTGGCCGTGCCTGTTATCGCCGGCCATGTCATCGCCGACCGTATCCGCAAGCGTCGAATCACCCTTCGGCAGTGTCGATGCGTCGGGCCAATCCAGCCAATACTCCTTTGCCGATTCGACCGACGGGTCCCGTGCCGCTTGCTGCTGATAACGACTCCAACCCGCCAACGAACCGCCGGAACCTGCCAGCGCCACTGGCCGGCCATCCAATTGGCACTGGCACGCGATCCGCAGGTCCTCGATGATCGTTCGCCAAGAAACTCCGTCGACAACCAGATGGTGCGCGGTGAGCAGTAGCCGACGGTCGCGGATTGATAAGCCTTCGAATAGAACCGCCTTGGCGACCGGGCCACTGGCGATATCCAATTCACTGGCCGCTCGCTCCGAAAAGGAGGCGACCCGTGCTCGATAGTCGTCGGCGCCGGTTGAGTCCAATTGGCGGCATTCGACTTCGCGTTGGTCACTCATATCCCGATCAAACAGCTGGTGCCACTCGCCATCTCGCTGGACAAAGCGGCTGGAGAGCGCCTCGTGCCGCGCGAGAACGGCACGCCAGGCAACTTGAAGCTGTTGATGGCTGACGTCGGGCGGCAACTCCAACAAGATGGACTGGCCGAAATGGTTCTGATTCGCCAAGGCCGTCGAAAAAAACTGGCGTTGAATCGGGTTGAGTTCACAGTGGTCAGCGTCGAGCAGTTCGGCCGTAGCGACCGTTTTTTCTTCCACGATGCTGGCTAAATCCGCAATGGTTTGATACTGGAAAAGTTGTTTTGGCGAGACACGTAATCCGGCCGCCAACGCTCGGCTGGCCATCTGCAAGCTGACTATCGAGTCGCCGCCGAGCTCAAAGAAATTGTCGTGCACGCCAACGCGTTCCACGCCGAGCAAGTTCGTCCAGACCTCGGCCAAGGTGGCCTCTTTCGCGTTGCGTGGAGCGACATAGGTATCCTGGACGCATCCCTGGCCGTAGGATGGCACTGGCAGGGCGTCTTCATCAATTTTCCCGCCTGGGGCCAGTGGAATTTGATCCAACTCGACCACGACCGCGGGGGTCATATGGGCCGGCAGCCGCCGCGCCAAGCTGGTCTTGAGTTCGCCGCTCGTCGGTGCGCAGTTTGGCTTGTGGACAACGTAGGCCACCAGTCGTTTGTGACCCGACTTGTCGCCGCGGGCCACGACTTTGGCGGCCAGCAACTGGCCAGTGGCCACGAGCGCCTGCTCGACTTCGCCCGCTTCGATGCGGTAGCCGCGAATTTTTAGCTGGTCGTCGTTCCGGCCCATAAACTCGATCTGGCCGTCCGACCGCCATCGTGCGCGGTCGCCGGTGGCATACATGCGTTGTGCGGGGAGTGTGACAAACGGATCCTCCACGAATCGTTGTTTTGTCAATTCACTACGGTTCAGATAACCCTTGGCGACACCTATACCACCAATGTAAAGGCCTCCTTCAGCGCCAACCGGAACCGGGCAGAGTGAATCGTCTAAGACGTAAACACGGTGATTTGCGATCGGCCGGCCGATCGGAATGGGTCGCCGTGAATCGAAATCTTGGGGAAGCTCGAACATCGTCGACGTAATCGTGGCCTCCGTCACGCCGTACAGAAAAAGCGTTCGCGTCGAGTCGTGGGCCATCTCTAACCAGCGGCGCATGGTGGCCGGTGGCACGCGGTCACCGCCAATCATGACTGTTTTTAAATGGTCCAACCACTCGCGATCGTCATCGCTGAACGACTCCACCAGTGACTCCACTATCGGATTGAAAATCGCAGGCAGCAGCGTCATGGCCTGAATCTTGTTGGCGAGGCAGAACCGGCCTAATTCTTCCCGACACAAATCTCGCGGAGAGGGATGCATGACCAGCGTGGCACCCGCGAACAAGGCCGGGAAGATCTCTTCACCTGAAGCATCAAAACTCAGGGAGAGAAATTGCGCACGTCGATCACCGGCCTCCAAACCAAACTCTTTGGCCATCGTCGGCACGTGATTGGACAAGCCGCGGTGGAGCACGGCAACCGCCTTGGGCTGGCCCGTCGAGCCTGACGTGTATATCGCATAGGCAACATCCCCAGGGCTGACTTTCACCGCCACGGGTGAAATCGGTTGCTGGCGCAATCGTGCGGCCAACTCATCCAGATGGACGAGCTGACGGTCCTGGACCACCTCCGCCGGCAACGGCTCTCCCGCGTTGACCACGACACTGGCCGCTGAGTCGTTGAGCATGAAACGAATCCGCGACGCTGGGACCGTGGGATCGATTGGCAGATAAGGCGCCCCCGTCTTCATCACGGCCAACATTGCCATAATCGACTCGGGCGACCGGGGCAAACAGATGGCGACCGGTTGGTTGGCGGGAATCCCCAACTCAAGCAGGTAGTGAGCCAACTGATTCGCCTGCTCATCGAGCTGACGATAGCTGATTTCTCTTCCTGACATCTCGACCGCAACGCGGGTCGGCTGCTGAGCGGCCCTTTTTGCAATTGCCTGGTGCACCGGTGTTTCTAAATCAACTTGGTCCGTGGTGTCATTCCAGTGATTCAATATAAGATCGCGTTGACGGGAACCGATCACTGAAATATCGCGGATCTCTTGTTGCGGGTCGGCGGCCACCGCGGCTAGCACGGTGACCAAACTTTCCAGCCATCGCTCCACGGTCTCCGCGCGAAACAGATCCGTGGCGTAGACCAATAACAACTCCAATCCCTCTTCACTGGGAGTGACGTTGAGTGTCATGTCGTACGCCGAGGAATCATCGATCGCCAGCTCCACATTCGTCACATTCAGACGCGCGGAGCGACCATCTCGCCGCGGCGTATTCTGTAGCACAAATAGCGTTTGCACCAACGGCGCATGGCTTAGGTCACGTGTGGGCCGCAGATCGTCAACCAATCGATCGAACGGGACATCCTGATGATCGAATGCCTGTAAAGTGGTCTGTCGCACGGACTGTAGAAACTCACAAAAGCTCAGGTTCTCCGTGAGGTCACTTTGCAAAACCAGCGTGTTCACAAACAAGCCGATCAGCGGCTCCACCTCGGCGGGGCGCCGGTTTGCGACTGGGGATCCAACTCGAATCCGGGACTGCCCTGAGTAGCGATACAAGACGATCTTCCAGGCGGCCAAAAGCACCATGAAGAGTGTGGAGCCGTGTTGAGCAGCCAAAGTCTCGAGCCGTGCGGTCAACTCGGCGCCGACCGTCGTCTTTCGTCGGTCACCCCGGTGGCTCGGCGACACCGGCCGGACGTCATCGACGGGCATGGCCAGTGGCGAATGATCGCTCCCCAGTTTCTTCCGCCAATAGACCAATTGCTCCTCGAGTACGTCGTCTCGCAACCAGTTCCGTTGCCATGTCGTGAAATCGGCGAACTGCGGATTCAACGGATGCAGGCGAGGCGTTTCGGATGCCAATTCGGCGCGATAGTACTCAGCGACCTCATGTTGGAAAATCCCCATCGACCATCCGTCGCTGATGATATGGTGCATGACGATGACAAGGATGTGACGGTCGTCGCTGATGCGCGAGAGTGCAACGCGCAACAGAGGGTCCTCACTCAGGTCAAAGGGACGGCGGGAAAAATCCTTGGAGAATTGCCTGGTCGACAGCTCGTCCGGAAAGTCGCTCACTTGCAGCCGAACAGGCCGACACTCCAGCACCTCCTGCCTGGGTTCTCCCCCATCGGATACAAACCGAGATCGCAACGACTCGTGGCGGCTAACGACTTGATTCAGGGCAAATTCAAGAGTCGGCACTTGGACATCGCCGTCCAGTTGCACCGCGGCCGAGATATGGTTCGATGAGCTCCGCGGTTCGAGTTGGTCGAGAAACCACATCCGGAGCTGGGCAAACGACAACGGCGCGCTGGTTTCGGCCGCGTCGCGCGAGGTGAGAGGTGGACGTTTGGACGAATCCTTGGCCAACATGCGTCGTAACAACGCCCGCTTGGCCGGAGTGAGCTGGTTCAGACGTTCGTCCACGACGTTTGACAATGGGTCGGCTCCGTCTGAGGGCTATTCTGCAATGACTTCGCTCTCGCCGCCGAGCGTTTCCCAGTCGTTTTTTTCGTCGAGGAAAACCGGTACGGTCGGCTCGTGAGAGCGGTTCAAGATGGGCTGGGTCGCCACCGGCTGGAACTCATCTCGCAACAGCCGCATGGCATCCTCTTCGGAGAGGTCGTCAAGATGATCCAACAGCTCGGCCATCTGACTTTCGTCGGACATTCCTAAAGACTGTTGGTCGATCCAACCGGCCAATTCAGCAATGGTGGGACGATCCATGAGGCTCTCGAGTGCCAAACCGCCGGGAAGCCAATGAGTAAGCCGTTCGGCAACCTGCGTCGCCAAGAGCGAATGACCTCCCAGGTCGAAAAAACTATCGTGAATCCCCACTTGCTGAAGCCCCAACACATCCCCCCAAACCTCGGCCAGGATCTCTTCGGTCGCAGTCCGCGGCGCGACATAGTTCCCCGCCATTAGGGTGGGATCGACCGGTGTGCGGTCCGTTGACCAGTCCGATACGACGGCCAAACCCTGGGAGAGGTATAGCTCGCGGCACTTACCGCGCTGCACCTTGCCGCTGGTTGTCTTCGGCAGTGACCCCGCTTTGATCAGCGCGATGGCATCGACAGGAATCTGGTGCTCAAACGCAACTGCCCGGGCGATCGCGGCCATCGTCATGGGCAGATCGACGCGGCCGGGCCGCACAACCTCGTGCACGATCACGACACGTTCTCGTTCTCCGTCTTCCACGGAAAATACGGCACCGCCATGGGGCTTGAGTGGTTCGGCGCATTGTTCCACGGTCAATTCGATATCTTCGGCGAAGTGATTTCGTCCCCATACGATCAAGACATCCTTAATTCGACCCGTGATGAACAGTTCACCTTCGGAAATGAAACCCATGTCCCCAGTTCGCAAGAAGGGCCCGTGTCCATCCGCGGTGTAGGCGCGGAAAGTCTCGGCCGACTCTTCGGCCTTCTTCCAGTAGCCGTCAGCAATGTTATCACCTTTGGCCCAAATCTCACCGACTTGATCGTTGTCCAACAGTTCGCGAGTTCGCGGATCGACAGCACGGACCTCTTGACCAATGATGGCGGCGCCGCAACTAACCAGGGTGCGACCTTCGCTCGACTCAACGACCTCTCCGTGGCTAAGTCGCAAACCATCGAACTGACGGACGGTCGGTACGTCCGTGGGCTCGCCTCCGGAAACAAACAAAGTTGCTTCAGCCAACCCGTAGCAAGGATAGAAAATCTCAGGGCGGACGCCGCAGTCGGCGAAGGCGGTGGCGAATTCACGCATCGTGGAGTGCCTCACCGGCTCGGAACCATTCATGGCAATGGTCCAACACCTCAGATCCAACGAGGCCCGTTCAGCTGGCTTGATCTTGCGTGTGCAGACATCGTATCCGAAGTCGGGGGCCACCGTCGTGGAAATCCGGTAGTCGGAGATGGCCTGCAACCAACGAATGGGCCGCTGGAAAAAGTGAAGTGGCGACATCAACGCGCTAAAGCGGCCGCTATACCACGGCTGGAGCACGCCCGCGACCAGTCCCATATCATGGTAGACAGGCAGCCAACAGGCGATGGAGGAGGTCGGCAAATCAATGCACTCGTGCACTTGCCTCAAGTTGGTCATCAGGTTTCGATGAGTGACCATCACGCCTTTTGGAGCGCCGGTAGAACCGGAAGTGTATTGCAGCAAGGCCAGTTGGTTGGGTCCAAAGGCTGGCGAGGAAAAGTCACTCGATGGACTCGTCAGCTGGTCAACCAACAAGGCCTCACGGGCCCGTTCTTTCCCCATGATTCCCGAGCACACTTGGCTCAACTCCGCGGTGGTGACCAACACCGCGGCCTCCGCATCCTCTACAATCGACTGGAGTCGATCCAACGTGCGATGCAGTCGCATCGGGTCCGGCGGATAGGCAGGGACCGCCGTGGTTCCGGAATAAAGGCAACCCAAAAAAGCCGCCACAAAGTCCAACCCCGGATCGAATACCAACATCGCGCGCTGACCCGTCAATCCGCGAGCGACCAGCTGCTCGGCGATCGCCCGGGCGTGCTGTTCGATCTCCGAGTAGGTTCGCCGCATCGGAGGCGTGTCCTCGTTTCCCAGAAAGGCGTAAGCAACCTGATCAGGCATTTCCATCGCTCGGAATTGCATTACACCGACTAAGTCCGCGCCGGGAGGGTGTACCTTTTTGTAGATTTTGTGAATCATATTTGGCCTCAAACAGCGGCTTCAGTGTCCGCCTGGGGCTGGGGAAGAATGGTTGGGCCTCGACGATGCATGGCAGATTCTTGCACCGGCGCCACGCATGCTTGCGCGGGTGTCATCAATTCGCCCAACACCCCTAGGTAGGAATGGGTGACATGTGCGTGTTCGGTAAACTTGGGATCATCCATCAAGATGTCATGCAGTCGTCCGAGGTTGCGACCCGGAACGGACGGGAACAGGTGATGTTCGATGTGGTAGCTCACCCCAAAAGGCGCTACGAAAAACCGCTCCAACCAATTGGGAACTACGGTGCGAGTCGAATTCAATTCATGGTCAGCCGCAACTCGCATGTGCTCGGACGTTACTCGGACACGATTGGTAAAGTTGAGCAAAGTAAAACCAGGCACCACGAACAACACCAACATCGGGATGAGCATTCCCGACGACAAGACGACCGTATAGACGCTCAAGGTGGTCGCCACCAGCAGGATCCTGGAATAGAGCGGTAAGTTCGGGCCAAGAGGGGAGAAAAGATTCGCCCACGGCGAGAGCTGCTTGGTGGCACGAAACATCCGCGGTAGATTCAATCCAAGAATCGACCGAATAATCAGCCAAGCACACCCACGCGTCGTCTTGGGCCAACGAAAATCCTCATCGGCGAGCGGCAAGCTGGCGTCCGGGTCTTGATCGGTGTTCGTAAAACGATGGTGACGCAAATGCTCCTCGCGATACAACGTCGTACTCAGTCCCAGGGGAAACGCCAAACACAGCTCACTGACAACGTCGTTGACCATTCGATTGGTGAATAGCAGGTAGTGAGCCCCGTCGTGCATCAACACGCCAAGGCACTGCATCCGGGAGGCGATCACCAATGCCGCTAGAATGTAAACCAACCAGTGGCCCGAATAGATCGCCGCCCACGCCGACACGATCATCGTGGCCCATTGAAATCCGATCGCGCCAATACTCCGGAGGTTACTGACCTGGGACAGTTGCCGGACCTTTGGCATCACCTCTTGGCGGGCATAACGACCCCGATCGACGCGAAAATCGGTCAGTTCGGCCAATTCCTGGCGCCAGCCGGGTTCATTCGGGATGTCCATGGTTTTAGTCATCTTGGCCTGATTCTCGTTCCGCGTGATAACAACGCCCTACTATTTCCATTGCCAAGTACCCGGGCACCCGGACAAAATTCTCATCGGTATTGGCGACAAAATTTGTGTTCTCCGCGGACTGACCTGCCGCTTCCGCCGAGAACTACACGTATATTTTGGGGGCTGGCTACCGAATTGACAACGAGAAACGGCCGCTTGTCGTGCAAAACATTTTCGTTTCCACGGGAGAATTGCCCTGTTCGTCAGATCATGAATCTTTTCGAAATTGTTAAACTTTACCGAATCCGCAGCGACAACGCCGCCAAAAAATCGCTACCCTATCGTAAATCTCAACGTCCATACCGACGACCCGACAGGCAAGACAGAAAAAATAGCCGTCTGGCCGCGACTTTTTGGTTTGGCGGTCTTTTTTAACCCATTTCAGACATTCCAGTGAACAGGTCAGGTGGCTGGTATCGTCTTGTCGACGACCGCGGCTCCCACGGAGTCGCCCCACACGTTGACGGCGGTGCGAAATCGGTCGAGGAGCCAGTCGACCGGAAGAATCAACGCGACGTACTCGGTGGGCAGACCAACGGCGTTGAGCACAATGATCATGGTAATCAAGCCGGCTTCCGGAATTCCAGCGGCACCGATCGCAGCCAACGTCGCTGTAATGGCAATAGTTAGCATTCCGACAAACCCCAGCGGATAACCCAATGCCTGGGCTATAAAGATCGCGGCCGCCGCTTCGTAAAGCGCCGTCCCATCCATGTTGATCGTCGCTCCCAATGGCAAGACAAAGTCAGTCGCCCGCTTCGAAACGCCCGCCTCCTCGGCCGCTTCCATCGTGATCGGCAAGGTGGCCGAGGAGCT
>Ga0310121_10003866_pt1 | contig 13501 bp, 17 predicted proteins | sample CB27_Tmax_986_MG_FD_203504 | JGI IMG/M metagenome (GOLD analysis project Ga0310121, IMG submission 203504) | Marine microbial communities from Western Arctic Ocean, Canada - CB27_Tmax_986 | ecosystem: Environmental > Aquatic > Marine > Oceanic | place: Canada: Western Arctic Ocean | collected... | reverse complement strand
CAAGCTGCTGCACGACTCAGGGGAAGCAGACGGCGAAGCAGACGGCAGCGTGATCGATCATCCCCCGGCCATCAGCCTCTGGGCAAGCACGGGTAGCCAGACCACTTTGACGGTCTCGATCAATTCCGGATGATCTAGCAACGCCCCCTCGGTAGCGTTCCAAAGCTCGTCGACTAAGTCTTTGTCGTAAGCTTCCTTGGGTAGCCCAAACCTCCCGGCCAACTCGATCGCCCGTAGTTGATCGGTTGTGCTGATGTCGTTCTCACCGATCGCGAACTCCCGGAGATGCGGCAAGCCTTCCTCCAGGATCTCTCGCATCGAGTTACAGAGCGCGTTCGGAGGCCGACCGGTGCCACCCCTGTTGCCGACCTTGCCACCAGACATCAGCGCGCCCTTACCGTTGGGCTGTGGGACCAACGCAGACTTCGCTGTTTTCTTCGCTGTTTTCTGGGGCTTCGATGAGGCTCGCGGCATACCCGAAAGGATACCGAAGCCCTGCCATTTGGCGCAAGATATAGCCCTTTAGGGATGAGTCTGTCGGCTCTGGTTGGATTGACCCCTGCGCGAGTCCCATCTGAGTTGCGGACCTGAGTGGTGCAGGGCAGAATGAAGGCATGACACGCTACCGCCCCTGCGCCGTCCTAATGCTGTTCCTAGTGCTACACCTGACTGCTTGCACGTCTTGGCAATCCGTCTCGTTGGATGCCATAAGCCCGGCCCAGTTGATTGAAGAAGACCGCCCTGACCGTGTCCGCGTGACCGGGGGGGGCGTACTTGCGTTGGAAGTAGTGTCGCCATCGGTCGAAGGCGATCAACTCGTGGGTGCGGATGGTGTCTCAGTGCCCTTGGCGAACATCCTCCGCCTAGAGGTTCACGGGTTCAGTTTGCTGCGTACTATCGGAGCGGCTTTTGGTCTGTATGTAGGTGCGGCTGTTGTGTTCGTGGTGGCGGTTTTCGCGAGTGACAGCGAGTAGTCCCTCCGTGGCATCCAGCCACACCTAGCTATCCAGCACTGTTCTGCTCGTCCGATGAGTGCCGTATACTGAATCAACACTTTCTGAGGGTGCCAGATGCATAAAGTTTAAAACTGGAAAGATATGAATTCGTGGTTGAAGTTTTTCGTTTTCTTTTTCTCAATTAGTCCCTCCCTGCGGTGGGAAGGACGGTAGCCAGCCGCTGCCCTAGGACGTTCGTGTGCTGCTCGATACGGTACTCGACGTCAGTTGACCTGTACGTCGTGCGGCTCATGTGCCCATAGACATACTTGACTAACCCGAAACCGCCGTGACCCAGCTCACGCGAAACTTTGTCCTGCGCGACCTCTACAAACCCCCAGGCGTCGGGTTCCGTGGGCTTGTGGCCAGGCTTTAGGAACGTCTCAACGGTGGCGAGCCTCGCAGATGCGTAGGTGTGCCGAAACGCTTTCGTGCGGACCTCGCCGGGGCGCATCCCACATAGACGTCCGACAGCGTCCAGGCTCCGGCGGATGTCGCGGATCACCCCCCCGGTGTTGCTCGGGAACAGCAACCCCGAAGTTCGCGGGCCGTTCGCGCCGCCAAACATCCATTGTTGGAGGAGCTCGCGGGCCTGTGGCCATAGCGGAACATCCCGCCTGCTCGTGCGGGTCTTTAGGCCGCGGTGTTCGTTCGGCCGGAAGTACACGCGCCCGCGGTCGAAGCTCACGTCGTCAACGTCGAGGCCGAGGACCTCGCTCGCCCTCCCGCCCGTCAATAGGAACATTCCAATGAGTGTGTGTAGCCCGGGGGTAGCGTTCATTCTGTTACGCTTCTCCACGATGCGCGCGGCCTCCAGGATCAGCGCAGCCTCGTGGACCTCGAATGACGTCGCCTCGGAACGCCCGCTCCAGCCGGTCGGCTTCTCTTGGAGTTCACTCACTGGGTTGTACTTCTTCTCCACGTACAGCCCCTCCTGCGCGCGGCCGTAGAGCCCGCTCAGCGCGTTCAGGAAATGCCGGACGGTGCCGGGCTTGCGCTTTCCATCCTTGGCGAGATCCTCAGTCCAGCGGCGCACGTCATCGGGTTCGATCGTGCGCGGGTCACGTTTCGTGCCGAAGAACTCGATAGCCACGCGGAGCCGCTGGTCCAGGTCGTTCAGGTGGGAGAGGGAGGTCTTGTTCGCCTTGCGTTTCTTGATGAGGTGGTCGCGCACCAGCACGTTCAGCGTCGTGTTCCGGCCCTGCTGGGCCCCTGCTTCCGTGCGCCGCTTCTCTTGTAGCCTGGTGAGCTCAGCCGCGAACAGCGCATCCGCTAACGCTGGGTCGTTCGTGCCCCACGTCTTACCGGATTCCGCGAGGGATGACTTCGTGCCGCCGACGTCAGCGTACGCGCGGAAATCGCCATACGCGCGGCCGTTACGCCAGAAGATATGCGCGCCGCGCTCCACCTTGGGGCGCCCCCGCTTCGGTGGTTTTCGCTCGCCCATTTCTACTCTCCGGTCGCCTTCGGGTCGGTGCTAGCAGGGCGACGGCGGGCTGCCCGGTTCATGGAAACAAGGATACCCCCCCGCGCGAATTTTGCAACAGTATTTGGCTCACTTTGGCGTCTGGAGATGTGGGCAGAGAGGCGTAAAACGTTGGAATAAAAGGTGTTAATGGCGTATCGTAGCCAGGTCGCGCTCCTGCCGCCGTAGCAGCTGCGCGTTCACGGCGACGATCACGGTGCTGAGCGCGACATGAGCACGGCGCCGAACGCGGGGCCGAGCACGATCCCCCAGGGCTGGAGGACGCCGGCTGCGAGCGGGATCGCGACGATGTTGTAGCCGGCCGCCCACCACAGGTTCTGGACCATCCTCCGGTACGTGGCCTTGCTCAGCATCGATGATGCGCGCCACGTCGCGAGGATCGCTGCGCACCAGCACCACGTCGCCCGCCTCGACCGCCACGTCGGTGCCGGCGCCGATCGCGATGCCGACGTCCGCGGTGACCAGGGCGGGGGCGTCGTTCACCCCATCGCCCACCATCGCAACGGACTTTCCCTGCCGCTGCAGCTCCCGCACGCGATCGGTCTTCTGGTTGGGGAGCACCTGCGCGAGCACCGTGTCGATCCCGAGCTGCTCGGCCACCGTGCGCGCGACGGGCTCGGCGTCGCCGGTGAGCATCATGACTTCGATGCCGATCTCGTCCAGGCGGCGCACCGCCTCGGCCGACTCCGGCCGGACCGCGTCCGCGATCGCGAAGGCGGCGAGCACACGCTCTCCCTCGATCAGGTAGACCGTGCCCTGCCCGCGCTCCGCGGCCTGCTCGGTTGCGGCGGAGAGGTCGGCCGGCCGCTCGAGGCCAAGGCGGTCGATCAGGTTCGGGCCGCCCACCTGGAGTTCCCGCCCATCCACCACCGCGCGTGCGCCGTGCCCCGAAATGGCCGCGAAGTCGCACGCGGGGACGTCCGCCAGTCCACGGTCGCGCGCGCTCTCCACGACCGCCTGCCCCACCGGGTGCTCCGAGTCGCGCTCGACCGCGGCGGCCCAGGCGAGCGCCTGATCGGGATCGATCCCGTCCGTGACCGCCTGGTCCACCACCCGGTGCTCGGCGAGCGTGAGCGTGCCGGTCTTGTCGAAGACCACCGCATCCAGGTTGCGCGCCTCCTCGAGCCCACGGCGGTCGCGCACGAGCAGTCCGCCGCGCGCAGCCAGCGTAGTGGAGATCGCGACCACCAGCGGCACGGCCAGCCCGAGGGCGTGCGGGCACGCGATCACCAGCACGGTCACGGTGCGCTCGATCGCGAAGCCCCACTCCGCGTCGAGCGCCAGCCAGACGATCAGCGTGAGAGATCCGGCGCCGATGGCGACCCAGGTGAGGAGGGATGCGGCGCGGTCGGCGAGCGCCTGGGCACGCGAGCGCGAGGTCTGCGCCTGCTCTACCAGGCGCATGATCCCCGCCAGCGCCGTCCGCTCGCCGGTACGGGTCACCTCGACCCAGAGCGAGCCCTGCGCGTTCACGGTGCCGGCGATCACGGTATCGTCCGGGCCCTTGGTCACGGGGCGCGACTCGCCGGTGATCATCGACTCGTCGAGCGCGCTCTTCCCTTCGCGCACGACCCCGTCGGCTGGAACGCCGGCACCCGGCCGCACGAGCACGATGTCGCCCTCGCGGAGCTCGCTGACGGGGACCTCCTCCATGCGGTCCCCCACCACCCGGACCGGCCACATCGGGCAGGAGCTTGGCCAGCTCCTTGAGGGCACCCTGCGCCTACTGGATGGAGCGCATCTCGATCCAGTGCCCGAGCAGCATGATGGTCATGAGCGTAGCGAGCTCCCACCACAGCGGCATCCCCTCCCAGCCGAGCGCAACCGCTGCGCTGTACCCGAATGCGACCGTGATCGCGAGCGCGATCAGGATCATCATGCCGGGGAGCCGGTCCTGGATCTCGCGCCAAGCGCCGATTAGGAAGACACGCCTGCCGTAGAGGAAGACCGCGGTGCCGAACACGGCCGGGATCCAGTCCGAGCCGGGGAAGCGCGGCGCCGTGTAGCCGTGTAGCCCAGCCGATCCTGGAGCAGGTCGCCCCAGATCAGCGTCGGAATGGTGAGCGCGAGGCTTAGCCAGAAGAGATTGCGGAACATCACGACGCTGTGGCCGGCGTGCTTGTCGTGGCCGGCGTGCGCGTCGTGCCGAGCATGCTGGTCGTTGCCGGCGTGATGGTCGTGGGGGGCGTGCTCGTGCTGCTCGGGCTCGGTCATTTTCACGTTTCCGACTCCGAAGCCGCCGCGCGCTCTCGATCCGGAGCGGGTTGCGCTCATCGTACCAGCCCTCGAGCGGCGGCGTGCGCAGATGGACGACCAGATCGTAGCGCGCGAGCTGCTCATCGTGCGTGGTGCCGACCCCCGCCCAGAGTTCCCTCGGTCCGGGCCAGTAGGCGAGGCCGTCCACCGTGCCCTGGTCACAGAGGACGACCGCGGGGTTTGCCTCCTCCAGAGAGGCCTCGAGCTCGACCTGGACGTGGTAGATCGCACGCTGCGCGGCCCAGCCCGGTCCCCCGGTCAGGACCACGCGCCTGGCGTCGTGCCGGATGCGGCAGGGGCAGGGCCTCACGCCCGAAAAACGAAGAGGCCGGCGGGGTCACCGCCGGCCCTCCGCCCGATCCGTTGTGGGGCGACCCTACTCATTCATCTGCGTTCGAGGATCCGCGTCTCGCCCCTCGCGGTGAACCCGAGGATCTCGTAACCGCCCAGGTCTCGTCTTCCCGGTGCCATCCCCGGCGAGCCGGGCGGCATCCCCGGCACGGCGACCCCCGCCAGGTCGGGGCGCTCTGCCAGCAGGCGATCGATCGCGTCGGCCGGGACGTGTCCCTCCACGAGGTAGCCGTCGACCTCGGCCGTATGGCAGCCGTAGGCCTCCCCTGGGATCCCGTGCGCCCGCTTGATCGCCATCACGTCCGGTACGTTCTCTACCCGCACGGGGTAGCCAGCCGCCTCCAGGTGCTCGACCCAGGCGGCGCAGCAGCCTCAGGTGGGCGACTTCCAGACGTGGATGAGAGGTTTCTCGCCGCTCGGAGCGGGGGTGGACGCCGCCTGCGGCGCCGGCAGCTCGTCCACCAGCATTGCGACCTCGGGCTCCTCGCTCGCCGGAGCGCACGCGGCCCCGAGGACGAGGAGTGGGATCAAGGCTCGGGCCTTCCTGGGCATCGGGGGGTTCGTCTCCGCGTGAGGATCGGGCAGTCGGTCGGAGGCTATACACCGGTAGCGGGCGCCGGTATCCGCAGCCCCCAGGCCCCAGACCGATGGTCGTCCGGGGACGTTCGGCCGCCTCACTCCTCGGGTTGGAGGTTCTGGCACTTTCGGAATCCCCGCGCCGCAGCGCCGAGATGGCCAGCACCAGGTAGGACACGGCCGCGCCGAGCCATCCGACCGAGCAGGTAACGTGCGGGGTCAGCGCGAGCTTCCGCAGGCGGGGGCGTCAAGCTCAACTCTCGCCTGGTGGTGGTTGCCGCCACCGCGGCCTCCACCGGGACGAGCCTGGCGGCCGCCGAGGCGGTGATGGAGCTGCTGCCGGAGGTGCGGGTGGAGTCGTGGTGAGCCGCAGATCCCCTCACGGCCCCAAGACCTCGGGGGGACGCCGAGACAGCAGTCCGATGCCGAGCCCCGCGGCCATGCCGATGAGCCCTCCGATCAGGGCCCACCCCGCGCCGCTCCCGCTGCGCTCGATCGTCACGTCGTCCGCGCGCGCCGTCGGTATGCTCGGCATGCCCGCCATGTGATCCATGTCTGGCGTCGCCCCCGAGGGATCCGCACCCGCGGCCGCGGGCCATGCGGTCACGGTGAGCTCGAGCGAGGCCGACACGTCGCCGTCCTCCGCAACGACCTCGAGCCGGTAGATCCCCTCGCCCGCCTCGACCGGGATCGTCGCCGTGAGGAACGTCACATGATGTGCGGCCGCGCCTCGCCCAGCCAGCCGTACAGCCAAAGGCCGACCAACGCGGCCCCGAGCGCCACCCCCGCCCAGCGGGCCGAGTGACGGACCCCCGGGCGATCGTCGGCGGCGCGGTCGAGCAGGGGCAGCGCGAGCAAGTATGCCGCCAGGACGGCGGGGCCGACGACCATCCCCCACACGCCGAGCAGGTTCTCGAGTCCGTACACCCAGAGCACGGGCCAGAAAGGCTTGGTCACCTCGAAGCCTGGAACGTATGAATACCCGAGGTCTTCCGGGACGAGCACCGCGAGCGCTCCGACCAGGGCGTAGACGAGCAGCGCCGCCCCCGCCAACCGGACTGCGTGCACCCGGAACGTGCTCGCGCCGCCGCCGTTCGCGTGGATGCCGAGGTGGCGGATCAGCCAGAAGTGGATCCCGATGAGCCCCAGCGCGAGCAGCGGCAGCAGGCTCGTGTGCAGCGTGTACATGCGCGCGAGCAACGTCGTGCTCGGGGTGAACCCTTGCGTGAAGAATACGCCGCCCACCCCGGTTCAGCAGCTCGCCGCCGGCCGTGAAATGGGTGAGCGCCTCGAATCCCTCCTGGTCCGCGCGCAGCACCGTCCCGGTGACGGTCAGTAGGAACACGAGACCGGCGAGCCCGACTCCCGCCCACCAGGTCAGCTCCCGCGGCCGTCCGGTAGGAGCGCCTCCAGAAGACATAGGCGAGATGCGCAGTCAGTGTGACCGCGAGCCCGCCGGCAGCCCAGTAGTGGACGCTCCGCACCCAGTCTCCCAGCGGCGCGCGCGTGATGACGAAGAGCACGCTGGTGCGCGCCCCGATCGTGGTGGGCTGATAGAACTGTCCCGCGGCTACCGCGTTCCGAACACCGGGGCCACGGTGTCGCTCTATGTCTTGAACCTGTTCAACAAGGCCTACCGCAACTTTGTCGGCGTGCCGAACAGCGGCCGCCTGGCGCTGCTGCAGCTCAAGTACGAATTCTAGGATCTGCCGCGACGCCGTCGCGGGCCCTGCGTTTTTTCGGTGAACGTCCGTATGGGGTGCGGGTATCGTGAGCCGCGAAGCGTCGCAGCCGTGACCGAGGAGAGGGACGTGACGACGTCGGAGAAGAAAGAGGTATTGGTGACTGTCCGCTGCCCGTTCTGCTTCACCCTGAACAAGGTGGACCTCGGCCGGGCAGCAGACCGTCCGAAGTGCGGGGAGTGCCAGAAGCCGATCCTGCTCGACCGGCCGGTGAAGGTGGTGGAGGAGGACTTCGATCAGACCGTGCTTCAGGCGGCCGTGCCGGTGCTGGTCGACTTCTACGCCGACTGGTGCGCCCCCTGCAAGATCGTGGCGCCCCTGGTCGACGAATTGGCGCGGGAGCATACCGGGCGCGTGCTCTTCGCCAAGGTCGACACGGATCGCGCGCAGGAGGTCTCGCTGCGCTATCAGATCCGCGGCATTCCTACCCTCAGCCTGTTCAAGGACGGCCAAGAGGCCGGGCGCAGCGTGGGCTACGAACCCGAGCGGCTGCGGGCGCTCGTGGCGGGGGTGGCCTGACCGTGCCCCGGGCGGGACGGACCGGCGAGATCTCGAAGCACGCGCGCCAGGAGGCCATTCTCGAGGCGATCCGTTCGCGGCGCGTGACCAGCCAGGAGAAGCTCCGCGAGCTGCTCGAGGACGCGGGCTTCGTGGTCACGCAGACCACCGTCTCGCGCGACATCCGCGAGCTCCGGCTGGTCAAGGTACCGGGCGCGGAGGGGAGCGCCGCCTACACCCTCCCCGACGAGTGGGAGAGCACCCCGCCGCTCCAGAGCCTGCTCCCCACGCTGTACGCCTCCGCCGAGGGGGCGGGCAACCTGCTGGTCGTGCGCACGATGACGGGGGGCGCTCAAGCGGTGGCCCTGGCGATCGACTGGGAGGAGTGGCCGGAGGTGCTCGGCACGATCGCCGGGGACGACACGATCCTGATCATCTGCCGCGAGCCCGTACAGGTTCCCGATGTGCAGCGCCGCATCGAGGAGATCGCCGAGGGTTGATCACGTCTCTGCGGAGACGCATAATTTTGCCATGAGTGCGCATAGAAAATCTGTCGGGGTCTTCGGCGGAAACGGATACACCGGGCTCGAGCTGCTGCGCATCCTGCGTGGCCACGACGGCGTGGCGGTGCGCTTCGCCACCTCGGACAGGGAGGCAGGCCGGCCCACCCCCGTTCCCGGACTCTCCTTCGTTCCGGTCGCAGAGGCGCCCGTCGGGGACGTGGAGCTGGTCTTTCTCTGCCTGCCGCACGGGGAGGCCGCGAGCTGGGTGGAGCGGCACGGCGGAGGGGAGGCGCGCATCGTCGACCTGACCGCCGACCACCGTCCCGGATCCGGGCGCGAGGCCAGAGCGGTCTACGGGTTTCCTGAGCTCAACCCGCAGGAGGTCGCGGGCGCCCGGCTGATTGCCAACCCGGGGTGCTATCCCACCGGAGTGATCCTGGCGCTCGCTCCGCTTGACCGCGCGGGAATGGTCGACCGCGAGCGTCCGGTCGCGGTGAGCGCGGCGTCCGGCGTGACGGGCGCCGGGCGTGCTCCCAAGCGCGAGCTGCTCTTCGGCGAGGTGTTCGGCGACTTCCGGCCCTACGGGCTGGGCAACGAGCACCTGCACCTCAAGGAGATGCGCGCCACGCTCCCCGAGCTGCAGCTCATCTTCGTACCGCACCTCCTTCCGGTCGCGCGCGGGATCGTCGAGACGATCGCGCTCCCGGTGCGCCCCGGCGTAGACGCCGCGCAGATCAAGGCGCTTTGGCGGGAGACGTACGGCGAGTGTGGAGCCATCCGCGTGAGCGACCTGGCGCCGGCGCTCGCGGACGTTGCCGACACGGACCTGCTCGAGCTCTCCGCGTTCGACAACGCGGGGCTGCGCGCGCCCACCGTGACTGTCGTCGCCGCGCTCGACAATCTGGGGAAGGGTGCGGCGGGGCAGGCGGTGCAGAACATGAACCTGATGCTCGGCTTCGACGCGCTGCGGGGTGTGCGGTGCTGACCGTCGTCAAGGTGGGCGGCGCCGTCGTGGGCGCGCCCACCGAGCTGGCGGCGCTGGCCTCCGCGGTCGCGGCCCTCCCGGGAGCGCGCGTCATCGTGCACGGCGGTGGACCTGAGATCACCACCTGGCAGCAGCGTCTCGGCCTCCCCGTCGAGTGGAAGGACGGGCTTCGCGTGACCACGCCGGAAGCCATGAAGGTCACGGCGATGGTGCTCTCCGGATGGGTGAACAAGCGGGTGGTGGCCGCTCTCATCGACGCGGGCGAGGCCGCGGTGGGCCTCTCCGGGGAGGACGGAGGACTGCTCCGGGCGCTCCGGCGCGAGGGAGGCGCCCTGGGGGAGGTGGGGGAGATCGCCGGCGTGGATCCGCGCCCCGTGCGCGCACTGCTCGAGGGCGGGATGCTTCCGGTCGTCTCGCCCGTGTCCCGGGGACCTGGCGGCCTTCCCCTGAACGTGAACGCCGACGAAGCCGCCATCGCACTCACCGTTGCCCTCGAGGCCGACCGCCTGCTCCTCGTCTCGGACGTGCCGGGCGTGCTCGTGGACGGCGCGCCGATCTCTCGCATCACCGCCGCCGGCGCGGCCGACCTGCTCGAGCGGGAGGTCGTGCAGGGAGGGATGGCGGTCAAGGTGCGGCAGGCGCTCGACGCCGCGCGCGCGGGCGTGGAGGTCCGGATCGGGGACGGCAGCCTGATTCGCGACGCGCAGGCGGGCACGCGGGTGGTGCCGGACCGCGCTGCCGAGGCTGTTCGGTGACGGAGAGCCGGACCTCAATCCACCCTGCGACCGCGCTGCTCGGCGTCTACAAGAAGCCCGACATCCTCTTCGTCGCGGGCGAGGGCAGCTGGCTGATCACCGAGGACGGGCGGCGCTATCTCGACTTCACCGCCGGGATCGGGGTCAATGCGCTTGGCCACGGCGCCCCAGAGGTGGCGGCCGCGATCCGGGAAGCGCTCGAGACCGGGCTGATCCACACCTCGAACCTCTTCCGCACCGAGCCCGCCGAGCGTCTGGCCGAGGAGCTCGTGGCCACGACCTTCCCCGCGCGCGTCTTCTTCTGCAACTCCGGCGCGGAGGCGGGGGAGGGAGCGTTCAAGCTGGCGCGGCGGTGGGCGCGCGGCGTCGGCGGTCCCGCCAAGCACCGGATCGTCGCTTTCCACGGGTCCTTCCATGGCCGCCTCTTCGGGACCCTCGCCGCGACCGACCGGGCCGCCTACCGCGAGCCCTTCGAGCCGCTCATGCCGGGGGTCGACTTCGCGGAGGTGGGTGATCTCGACGGACTCTCCGCGCTGGTGCGGGAGGATACGACCGCGGCCGTGATCCTCGAGCCGATCCAGGGTGAGGGCGGGATCCGGGCGGTGCCCTTCGAGTTTCTCCGCGAGGTCAGAGCGCTCTGCGACGAGCGGCGGGTGGCGTTCATCCTGGACGAAATCCAGTGCGGAATGGGCCGCACTGGCCGGCTGTTCGCGCACGAGTACGCGGGGATCCAGCCGGACCTACTGATGGTCGCGAAGCCGCTCGCCGGTGGCCTGCCGATGGGAGCGATCCTGGCCGCGCCGCACGTGGCGGACGCGATCCAACCCGGCGAGCACGGCACCACGTTCGGCGGTGGTCCGCTGGTGGCGCACGTCGCGCGCACGGTGCTGCGCACGATCGGCGCGCCCGCGTTCCTCGAGGAGGTGCGCCAGCGCGCGGTCCGGCTCGACGCCGGATTGCGCGCGCTGGCGGCCCGCTCGCCCGTGGTGAGGGAGCTCCGCGGGCTCGGACTCATCCGCGGCGTGCGCTTGGAGGGGGACGTGGCGGCGGTCGTGACTCGGGCGCGCGAGCTGGGTCTACTGGTGGTGGCGGCCGGTCCCGACGTGGTGCGGCTGCTCCCCCCTCTGAACGCCCCCGATGAGCTGCTCGATCGCGGGGTCGAGTTGCTGGGGGAGGCGCTCGACTGAGGGCCACTCCCGGGCCGCGGGAGGCTCGGGGATGAGACCCCTGCGGCCGGCCGCCGCCGGGCGAACGTCATGCTTGCAGGATATGCAGATTTTGTGCATACTTATGCCTCAGCCGCCGGCCGCGGGCGTTCCCTGGTCTGGACGCGTAAGTATTGATCCCAGCGACCGTAGGCGACCCACGCCGCTCCTCCCCCGGGAAGAGGAGACCGACATGAAGGTCGTGCTTGGATATTCAGGGGGGCTCGATACCTCGATCATCGTCCCCTGGCTGAAGGAGAACTATCAGGCGGACGTGATCTGCATGGTTGCCGACGTGGGCCAGGCCGAGGATCTCTCCACGCTGCGCGCCAAGGCCGAGCGGACGGGCGCCTTGCAGCTCCTGGTGGAGGATCTGCGCAAGGAGTTCGTCGAAGACTTCGCTTGGCCCTGCCTCCGCGCCGGCGCAGTGTACAGTCGCCGCTACCTGCTCGGGACCTCGATGGCGCGCCCACTGATCGCCAAGCGGCAGGTCGAGATCGCTCGCCGGCTCGGCGCGGACACGCTCGCACACGGCTGCACGGGGAAGGGGAACGACCAGGTGCGCTTCGAGCTGACCTTCGCGGCGCTCGCCCCCGACCTCCGGGTGATCGCGCCCTGGCGCGAGTGGGACATTCACTCACGCGAGGACGCGCTGGCCTATGCGCGCGCCCGCGACATCCCGCTCAACGTGGACACCAGCAAGCTCTACTCGCGTGACGAGAATCTCTGGCACATCTCGCACGAGGGTGGCCCGCTCGAGGATCCCACGAACGAGCCCGAGGAGGCCATGTTCCAGTGGACGGTCTCCGCGGAGGCCGCTCCGGACGAGGCCGAGTTAGTCGAGATTCGCTTCGCGAAGGGGACTCCGGTCGCGCTCGATGGGGAGCCGCTGGACGCGGTGACGCTGCTCCAGCGGCTGAACGCGCTCGGATCGCGCCATGGCGTGGGCCGCGCGGACGTGATCGAGGATCGCCTGGTGGGGATGAAGTCGCGCGGCGTCTACGAGACCCCGGGTGGCACGATCCTCTACGGGGCGCTGCGCGAGCTCGAAGCACTGACCCTCGACCGCCGCTCGCTCGCGCTCAAGGATCAGCTCGCGCCGCGCTACGCGGACCTGGTTTACGAGGGCCGTTGGTGGACGCCCGAGCGCGAAGCGCTCGACGCGATGGTGAACGTGCTGCTCCAGGACGCGACCGGGTCCGTGAAGATGAAGCTCTTCAAGGGCAGCACGTGGGCCGTTTCACGGACGAGCGAGCGCTCGCTCTATCGGGAGGACCTGGCCACCTTCGGTGCGTGCACGAGCTACGACCATGCGGATGCGGCCGGCTTCATCAAGCTGTTCGGGCTACCGATGGCCGCCGCCGCCGCCCGCGACGCGGAAGGAGAGCGCGAGAGCGCGCTCGCCAGGCTGCTGGACGAGGTGGCGCAGGGGCAGGCGAGCAAGGCCCACGCGAAGAAGTGATGCGACCGTCCCAGGGGAGCATCCCGGGGGAGGAGGGAGCGGACCGGAGCGGGGCCGTCATGCTGGTGGCGGCCCCATCTGCATCCATCTTCCACGTCGCCCAGCGATCCCCATTCGGAGAGTCCGATCGCCGTGACCAGCCCCGAGAAGCCTGAGACCGCGCCCCCGCCGGAGCAGCGAGCGGCGCAGGCCCTCTGGGGCGGGCGCTTCGCGGGCGAGCTCGCCCCCGAGATGCGTGCGCTCAACCTGAGCCTCGACGTGGACCGGAGGCTCTGGCGCGAGGACGTGCGGGGGAGCCGCGCCTGGGTGCGTGCCCTGGCGGGTGCCGGGGTGCTCACCGAGGAGGAGACGCGCCGTTTGGACGAGGGGCTCGCGCGCGTGGCCGCACGGCTGGAGGGCTCGATCGTCGCCTCCGCGCCCGACGAGGACATCCACTCCCTGGTCGAGCGGCTGCTCCACGAGGAGGTGGGCGATCTGGCCGGGAAGCTCCACACCGGACGCTCGCGCAACGACCAGGTGGCGACCGATTTCCGGCTCTGGGGGATGGGCGCGGGCCGCGACCTGGAGCACGCGACGGCGGACGTCTGCCGGGCCCTCCTCGCCCTCGCGCGCCACGGCCTGGACGTGATCCTGCCCGGCTACACGCACCTCCAGCAGGGCCAGCCGATCCGTGCCGCGCACTGGGCG
>Ga0310121_10003863_pt1 | contig 13508 bp, 8 predicted proteins | sample CB27_Tmax_986_MG_FD_203504 | JGI IMG/M metagenome (GOLD analysis project Ga0310121, IMG submission 203504) | Marine microbial communities from Western Arctic Ocean, Canada - CB27_Tmax_986 | ecosystem: Environmental > Aquatic > Marine > Oceanic | place: Canada: Western Arctic Ocean | collected... | reverse complement strand
ACCGACCAGGCGAATTTCGATTTCTAACCTTCTCGCCAGCGGAATCGTTATTCGGAGATGCTCCGCGGCGAGGCAAGTTCCCTTCACGTAGAACCTCAGTAGTAGGTGCAGGTCGCTCGGTTCGCGGAATTGCCCGCCAGGACGCCAAACAGATCGGCACCGCCAATTGCCCGCCCGATGAACAACCTGCGGACCCACGAATCGCGAAAGCGTTTCCCAACCGCCGACCGCGTTCCAGCTTCACCGGGCTTCTTGAACAAAGGCCTTGAACTTCGGCTCGCAAGCTCGCGAAGTCAAAGCCCTATTTGTTAGGCCGTTCTATCATCGCTCAGCTTCCTCTGTAGTCGTTCGATCGCCTGTTGCGCCAATTCTCTGTTGTGGGGATTGTCCGATCCTTTCGCCAATTCTGTGAAGACAGCCAGTGCCTCATCGTATCGCCCGGTACTTTCAAGTTGAGCTGCCTTTTTCAAGCTCATTTTAAGCGTCCAGGCGGCACTGGCATTCTTGTCGGACTCCGTACCGATCTTACGTGCGCGTTCCGATTCTGTTTCCCTGGGTCGAAAAGCGATCCAAGCGATCAGTCCGATCGGCCAGCCGAGCAGCATCACAAGCAGAGCAACAAGGCAGCCCGAATTTCCTCGGTTTTCGGCGTCGCTGTAAACCCAAATGATACTCCAAACGTAGAGGCCCAAAATCACCAGCGCAAAGAGGAGACCGGCGATGCTCTGTATAGTTGGAGCGTCCACAGGAATGTTCGACCTAGTCGAAAATCACGGCCTAATGATTAAGTTGACCCGCGTGGCGGACCGACGGGAATCGACCTAGAACAATCGGGAACCGCCAACGAGGCGAGCGACGCTTGGAGCGCAACGGCAAGCCACGACGGTGTCCAACGCCTTGTTAGGTGCCTACTCGTGATTCCCATGGTGACGAAACAATTCCATTATTTCAGAATCATTCTCTAGCCAATCTTCCAGCGTTGCAACGACGTTTTCATGCTTGACCTTCAATGTGTCGCGTTTCAACTGTTTTACCGTCGTCTTTTCTTCGCCAACGGTTACAAGCACCAAAGTTCCATTAGCGAGATCGTAATCTTGGCCGTTGATTGAAACAGAGCCGGCTACACCATCCTTCGTTTGGCATTGCCACTCGATCCTTCGACCGTCGGGCGACGAATGCAAGCCACTGTAATGTAACTGGGCCTGTGGCCTGTCAGAGGAGGATCGTGAACCGCCCGCACCTGACCTGGCAGGCACTTTCGACCACACGACGATCGCTATTCCATCCCCCAGTACGCCGAAGCTGGCGGATGTACCGTCAAGAATAGCAAGACCACCACCCGGTCTTGGTGCCTGTAATTTGCGTGTCTGCAGTTTGCGTGTTGACGTTGACGGGTTGTCGCAACCAAGCGTGGCGACGACGCATGTAAGAAAAGCGTAAGCCACGAGTTCTGGTAATGGACTTGACTTGTGCGTTGTCATAGTCTCGCACCTAACTCGTTCATAGCCGGTTCTTGATAACAGGTAATCTCCGAGGCTAGTTGCCAAGTTATCGTCGTAGAGCGCATGTCGCAAGTGTTTGTAGTCGCTGGGTTTCTGGTCAGCGTGCGTGCCTGCTACGAGCTATATCCAGGGAAGCGATCCTGGATATCGCGCCGGTATTCTCCAGCCAGGGCGCGACTTCAGAGACGCTGGTCCACCGTTGTCGTCGGAGAACGCGCCTCGGTCCGGCGAGTGACGAACGTCGCATCAATCATTCCTTTTCCGACACGCGAGACGTAACTACCTAACTCGTGTGAAGTTAAGGGCCGTCTGTTTCAATACTCATGTTATTATCAAAGTCCTATCTAGCTGTGGGAACCGGGGGGTTTTCGTACAGCTGGGAAGGGAGCCATTTGGCCTGGAAAACCGTTACGAGCCCACTCAGAAATGGCACGCCGGCTAATCGACAATCCGGCGCAGTTCCGGAATTGACGCTCTGGTCCGATCCCACCACGCGACGAGAGCAACTCGGCCGCCACGGGAATTCGGCTGCGTCAAATGGCTTTGTCATCTGCGTGGCCGAACAGCTGTACGACCAATGGCTCTGATGCCTCCCCCAACTCGCTCGGTTGCCCCTGTGCCGCCCAAAATATGGCCGCTTGCGCGCGTAGGTGAACAGGACCTAAGCGCGTTGCGCCGTTTCGCTAAATGCATGAGGTGGCGCCTCTGTAGGAATCGTTCTGATTCGCGATGTCGTCCCGTTTCCCTGGGTTGTGCAGTCGGATTGAGGACAGGTGCGTCGACGCGTGGATCCCGGTGGGCTTACGTCCGTCGCAAGAGATATCCCCCTTCAACCACTGTCCCAGCGCACGTCCGACGGTTGACACGGTCGGTTGCTATTGTGCGGCGGTGTAGTTGACCGCGGGACGAAACGGACGGTGGACAACGCATTTCGCGGCAGCGCCGGGGGACCGAAAGACCACCGTGATGTCGATATTGGGCGGGTCGCCGGCCCAAATGATTGATGGCACCTTGCGAACCGGCTCGTCCCATCCGATACTCGAAGGATGAGATGGCGAGTCGAATCGTCATCCTAGAATCGGCAGTTCCAGACCCCCCAGGCGCTAACATTTCTCCCGCCGACGCGCTGACATTTTACATGCCGATTTCCACAACTCTCCCCGCAAGGTCGAGCGTGGTTCGCAAAACAGTTCATAGATGTCCGCGTCGCTGTCGGCAATGCATACGCAAGTCGTCTGCGGACATGCTTCGGCGACTTCGTGCGCTGCACGCATGCCTTCGAGCCAGCGGAAACTTTCCTTTTTCTCAATCGCCTTCGTTCGGTTCTCGCTATCTCTTTCCAGCTTGGTGCGGCCCGCCTCAGGGGTAATTACCATCGCATTATCGTCGTCTGGCCAGCGCCGCCAGAGCAACCAACGCGCAAAGTACCAGTAGCAAGGTGGATGGTTCCGGCACGACTGAACTTCCACCGACTCCAGCACTGTTACCGGGTGATATCGTGCTACCTTCGTTGTTCAGATCACCACCGATCGTGCCATTGCCACTGATCATCCCCTCGGCAGCGATGAGAGTCCCGCCGCCCAACGTGACGAGATTGTTCAGTGCCATCGTGCCAGCTCCCGTTTTGGTCAACGTGTGGCCCATCAGGTTGAGCGCGCCGTCGAAGGTCAGCGTCGAGTTACTGGCGACGTTCACCGTGGAATCGTCGTGCAAGCTGACGGCTGCCTGAAACACGTGCGAACCGTCCTCGACAATAACACCGGTCGGTGCCAGCGATGCGTCGGTGCCCGCCATTACGTTGATGGCGCCCAGGCCAGTCACGGCGTAGGTGACCGGGTTGTCGAACCTGACCGAGTTGACCGTCACATCCGTTTCAGTAAACACGACGCGGGGCGAGGTAATCTCGCCACCGAAAACAGCGTCCCTGATCGGGTCAGCGCCGCCTGGCGCTCCACCCAGGCCTCCTACCCAGTTGCCGTTAACATGCCAGTTGCCAGATTCACTTGAAGCCCAGGTCCGTTCAAAGGTTTCTTGTATGGCCGTGAACTGCGATATCTTAATCGAGTCGAACGCGCCTTCACGACTTCCCGGGCTTGGTTGTGCCTGGCCCATCCTGAGATAGTTCATATAGGGGCCCATGTTCCCGTCCGATCTGAACCGCGCCTCATTGGGAGGGTCCAAGAACGCGGTAAAACTGGTTTCACCCGGCGCCTTGACCTCGATCTCCTTGTAAATTCCTTCCGAGCCGGAGTTGTTGAAGGTGAGCCTCCAGTCCCACCAGCCGGTCAGGTTGCTCCCGGGGTCGTAGAAGTTGTGGGGAAAATAACCGCTAAGGGAGTCGTCGTACGCAAACCTGGCAACACCGCTCGCATCGATGTGGGCCTCCCCGAGTTCGCCATCCTGAGTGGCGGTATCTCCACCATATGGAACAAACTGCATCGTCACGTTGGTGGCGGGCCGATAGTAGGACCACTCCAACACCAGGTCTTCTGTCGAGTTGACCAAAGACTGCGAAACCGGATTAGTGAAATGGTATTCTGCGTTCCTATTTGTGACAGCGTTATACCGAATCGACTTAGGGGAGGAGCGAAAATTGCCGGTGTCGATTTCCACTTGGTTATCCCCTTCCAACCACTGTCCATACGAATCAATAAACCCGTTGATGGGAAACCCGTCCTCGGGGTACCCGGTATCGAAGTCGACGTCGACGAGCACGGACTGCGCGTCGCTACTGGCGACACATACGAACAGGGCCGCCACAGCAATCAAAAGATAACGTGTCATCTTATTTGTCCTTTCATATTGCGTAACCGCCCGTGCCAAGGTGCTCCCCGTGAGCGATTATTGCTCGTTCGGGAGCGTTCAACACATGCTGAACGACAAACTCCAACGAACGAGTGCGCCTCTTTCCATCCCGAAAGGCCTCCCTGCCCGGCGCCTTCCTGGCGCGCCGCCCGCTGCGGCGTCAGGGCGAGCTTCAGATTCTCGACGAGAACCTTCCAAAATGGCACATCTTTTCAGCCTATCAAATCAGCCTATCAAATGCCACGGAAATTACAAGAAATTCTGCCCCGCCCCCCGCGAATAACATCCAACGATGTCTCGGGAATCGAGCCAAGAACGTCCGTCTGTTGGGGTGCGGCGTGGCGGACATCGGTGCGGGTCCGGCCCCCACAGAGGATGACTGGCTAACCAATTCGGCAGCCTAGGAGTAAGTCCCGGTTGATTTACGATCACCGGACCGGTTGTGCAGATAAATGTGCTGGCGTTTTACGCTTGGCTCCTCGTCCTCGCGACAGGGGCGATACCCCGCCGAAATACACGTCATCGACCCTGATGAGATCCATGGGTTTCAGCAGCGCTCAGAGATTTCTATTGGCCGCCTGCCGCTTACTTGAATCGAAAGCCGTAGAGATCGGCATCCTGCACCAGGATGTACAGCCGCACCGTCTTGCCCAGCAGCGACTCCAGGCTGGCGTCCTTCCACTCGACGTTGTGTTCGATGCTGTCAACGAGCACCGGTTTGCAGTCGTCGAAATGGAAGCCTTTCTCCAGGTGCGTGCGCTCCCAGCGGTCCTCGATCATCCAGTGTGGCAGCTTGGCCTTAAACGGCCATTGTCCGGTCTTGTGCTGCATCCATTTGTCGATCCCGATGGCCACCTTGACCAGCCCGCGGCTGCCGTCGACGTTCAGTTGCAGCGTCTTGCCGGTGACTTTCAGCGGCTTGGTGATCAGGATCTGGTTGGTGTTGCCCGCCGTCAGACTCACGTATCGGTTGTGCTTCTGCGTGTACAACGTTCCACGGATCGTGGACTTGCCACGGTCATGGTAATAGTCACTTCCCGAGCAGTGGTCGCCGTCGTAGCCCGAGCCGTAGAACCAGTCCTCGTCCCCCATCCGCACTGGCGCGGCGTCCAGGTGGACCATCCGGTCGTAACTGTGCTGTTCTTTCCCGTGCGGGATCCAAGCTTCCCGGCTGACGGTACGATCCCAGGTCTTGGCGCCGTCCCGGCTGACCACCAGGCGCAGTTCCATCGTGCCCTTGCCTACCGCCTTGCCAATAAGACCCTCGTCCGTCGCGCCGCGACGGCCGGCGGGAACGGAATAAAACTCAGGATTCGGATGGGTGCGGTCGCCGATGAACCAGGCGACAAATCCCATCACCATCCCTTCGATGTGGAACGATTTCATCCCGTATACTTCGTGAAAATACCTCGGGTCGGTGGAGTCATGCGCGTCGGGGTAGAGGTAATGGTCCAGAGTCCAGTTTTTCAAATCCGGCGAAGCGTAGCGTCCGGCACAGCGCGTCGGTGGGTGGTTGGGCGCTTGCCGCATACCGACCCACTCTTGGTGAATGTCGTCCCAGAATTCCAGATTGTTGTGCGGACCGGGTCTGATGCCTTCGGACTCGACAAATTTCCCCAGCCAATCCGGATCATTCATGATGTCGGGAGCCTCGCTGCCGAAGTAGAAACGTGACCGCCATTGCGGACGCGAACCCACGCAAACAGCAAATTGCATGGCCGGGTCGCGAACATTGCCGAACTGTCCCAGGTTCCACGGTTGATTGCAGGGCGCGAGGTTGTTCTCCTTCGAGTCGTGATACGGAACCAGGCCCAAGTTCGGTTTCTCCCACTCGAGCCCATCCTTGCTGACGGCGTAACCGGTGAGCGGTTCGCCCGGTCCATGCGCCCGGTAATAGCACTCCAGGCGGCCATCCTTGCGCCGGCCGACGTACAGCGGCGTGACTCCCCTTCGCTCCCACGGCTTGTCCCCTTCGAGTACGACCCCGCGGGGCTGGGGTTGATGAAGCACGCGCTGAAAACCGGTGCTACGGGCGATGATGTGGTCGTCGAGGAATAACTGCCAGTGGGGCTCCCGCGGCTCTGTCTGGTTCGGCTTCGGCGAGAACGGCTCTGCGGCGGCCGGCAACGGGACACAGAAAGCCGAAACACCGACAACAATCAACAGACAGATCTTCCAGTTCTTCACGACACTTCTCCAATAAGCGGGGGTTATTTCACAAAGCCTTCTTGTACTTTGTCTACTTGAATCGGAAACCGTACAAGTCGGCGTCCTGCACCAGGATGTACAGCCGCACCGTCTTGCCCAGCAGCGACTCCAGGCTGGCGTCCTTCCACTCGACGTTGTGCTCGATGCTGTCGGCGAGCACTGGCTTGCAGTCGTCGAAATGGAAGCCTTTCTCCAGGTGCGTGCGCTCCCAGCGGTCCTCGACCATCCAGTGTGGCAGCTTGGCCTTAAACGGCCATTGTCCGGTCTTGTGCCGCATCCATTTGTCGATCCCGATGGCCACCTTGACCAGCCCGCGGCTGCCGTCGACGTTCAGTTGCAGCGTCTTGCCGGTGACCTTCAGCGGCTTGGTGATCAGGATCTGGTTGGTGTTGCCCGCCGTGAGACTCACGTAGCGGTTGTGCTTCTGCGTGTACAACGTGCCAAAGATGTTACACGCACCACGATCATGGTAGTAGTTTCTTCCCGAGCAGTGATCGCCGTCGTAGCCCGAGCAATAGAACCAGTCCTCGTCCCCCATCCGCACCGGCGGGCAATCGATGCGGACATTGCGATCGTAACTGTGCTGTTCTTTCCCGTGCGGGATCCAATCTTCCCGGCTGACCGTACGATCCCAGGTCTTGCCCCCGTCCCGGCTGACGACCAGCCGGACCTCCAACGTGCCCTTGCCTACCGCCTTGCCAATCAGGCCCTCATCCGTTGTGGGACGACCGGCGGGGCTTGTGTACAACTCGGGATTCGGATGCGTGCGTTCACCGTGGAACCAGTAGGCGAATCCCAGCACCATCCCCTCGATATGGATCGACATCAGCCCGTAAACTTCGTCAAAATACCGCGGGTCCGTCGAGTCGTGCGCGTCGGGGTACAGGTAATGGTCCAGGGTCCAATTCTTCAGATCCGGCGAAGCGTAGCGACCGGCGCAGCGCACGGGAGGGTGGTTCGGCGCCTGGCGCATGGCCACCCATTCCTGGTGAATGTCGTCCCAGAATTCCAGCGAGTTGGGCCAAGTGGGCCTCAAGCCGGCGTTCACGATCTTGTTCTCCCAATTCGGGTCGTTGATGAAATCGGGTAGTTCACGGCAAAAGGAGACCTCTGCGGGGACGCGCCAACCATTCGTGGAGAAGGAAAAATGCTTGTCAGGATCGCGGACATTGCCGAATTGCCACATATCTCTTGGGTTGCCGCAGGGTATAAGGTTGTTGTTCGTCGAGCCACGGAACTCGACCAGCCCCAGGTTTGGTTTTGTCCAACTAATTCCATCGCTGCTGATGGCGTAAGCATTGGAACGTACTGATTCATGCGCCAGGTAATAGCACTCCATCATGCCATCCTTGCGCCAGCCGACGTAAGTCGGCGTGAGTCCCCTGGCCTCCCACGGATTGTCGCCGCGAAGCACGATCCCGCGCGGTTTGGGATGGTGCACCACACGCTGAAAGCCGGTGCTACGGGCGATGATGTGGTCGTCGAGGAACAACTGCCAGTGGGGCTCCCGCGGCTCTGTCTGGTTCGGCTTCGGCGAGGGCGGCTCTGCGGCGGCCGGCAACGCGACACAGAAAGCCGAAACACCGACAACAATCAACAGACAGATCTTCCAGTTCTTCACGACACTTCTCCAATAAGCGGGGGTTATTTCACAAAGCCTTCTTGTACTTTGTCTACTTGAATCGGAAACCGTACAAGTCGGCGTCCTGCACCAGGATGTACAGCCGCACCGTCTTGCCCAGCAGTGATTCCAGCTTGGCTTCCTTCCACTCGACATTGTGCTCGATGCTGTCAACGAGCACCGGTTTGCAGTCGTCGAAATGGAAGCCTTTCTCCAGGTGCGTGCGCTCCCAGCGGTCTTCGACCATCCAGTGCGGCAGCTTGGCCTTAAACGGCCATTGTCCGGTCTTGTGCCGCATCCATTTGTCGATCCCGATGGCCACCTTGACCAGGCCGCGGCTGCCGTCGACGTTCAGTTGCAGCGTTTTGCCGGTGACCTTCAGCGGCTTGGTGATCAGGATCTGGTTGGTGTTGCCTGCCGTGAGACTCACGTAGCGGTTGTGCTTCTGCGTGTACAACGTTCCACGGATGTTACTCTTACCACGGTCGTGGTAGTAGTCCCTTCCCGAGCAGTGATCGCCGTCGTAGCCCGAGCCATAGAACCAGTCCTCGTCCCCCATCCGCACCGGCGCGGCGTTCAGGTGGACCATCCGATCGTAACTGTGCTGTTCTTTCCCGTGCGGAATCCAGGCCTCCCGGCTGACCGTACGATCCCAGGTCTTGGCGCCGTCCCGGCTGACCACCAGTCGCACCTCCATCGTGCCCTTGCTTACCGCCTTGCCGATCAGGCCTTCGTCCGTGTTGGGAACTCCCATCGGCTGCTCATACAGGTTCGGATTCGGATGCGTGCGGTCGCCGATGAACCAGGCGACAAATCCCATCACCATCCCTTCGATGTGGATAGCGTTGAGTCCGTAGACCTCATCGAAATACCTCGGGTCGGTGGAGTCATGCGCGTCGGGGTAGAGGTAATGGTCCAGAGTCCAGTTTTTCAAATCCGGCGAAGCGTAGCGTCCGGCACAGCGCGTCGGTGGGTGGTTGGGCGCTTGCCGCATACCGACCCACTCTTGGTGAATGTCGTCCCAGAATTCCAGATTGTTGTGCGGACCGGGTCTGATGCCTTCGGACTCGACAAATTTCCCCAGCCAATCCGGGTCATTCATGATGTCGGGAGCCTCGCTGCCGAAGTAGAAACGTGACCGCCATCGCGGACGCGAACCCACGCAAACAGCAAATTGCATGGCCGGGTCGCGAACATTGCCGAACTGTCCCAGGTTCCACGGTTGATTGCAGGGCGCGAGGTTGTTCTCCTTCGAGTCGCGATACGGAACCAGGCCCAAGTTCGGTTTCTCCCACTCAAGCCCATCCTTGCTGACGGCGTAACCGGTCAGCGGTTCGCCCGGTCCATGCGCCCGGTAATAGCACTCCAGGCGGCCATCCTTGCGCCGGCCGACGTACAGCGGCGTGACTCCCCTTCGCTCCCACGGCTTGTCCCCTTCGAGCACGACCCCGCGGGGCTGGGGTTGATGAAGCACGCGTTGAAAACCGGTGCTACGGGCGATGATGTGGTCGTCGAGGAACAACTGCCAGTGGGGCTCCCGCGGCTCTGTCTGGTTCGGCTTCGGCGAGAACGGCGCCGCGTCAGACCGTAACGGGACACAACAGACCAGCAGCGCCACGGCCATCAGTAAGCATTTCTTCATGCACCCGTTCTCGTTTGGAGCTTGGACCGGTTTGTTCGCAGTGGGTGTTGCCCGGCTTCGGTCCCGGTCGTGCTAACCATAAACCAGGCAGAGGTATTTTGCGGGCGGCCACGAGTGGGTGGACCAATAAGCCGCCCGGAAGCTTTGGCAAGCGTCGCCACCATCACATCAACGGAAAACCCAACACGCCGGGCGACCCGTCGATGATCGCGACCTCGCACAAACGAAAAAAGAAAGGGGGAGGTCACGCCAACGTATTTTATCACTCGGGTCTTCCAGTGGAAACCGGCGCTTCGACCAACGCCGCAAACGCCGGTTCACCACGCTGCGAAGGCTAAAGCCATGGCGGCGGGACCTCCCCGCTCATCGTTTCCGCCCGCGCCAAATTCCGTAGGGTGGGTGCTTGCACACACCCACCCTACGGTTGACTCATTCACCCCCTATTTACGCCGTCGCCGGCGGAAGGCCAACATGATGAGGCCCATCACACCCGCGACGCTAAACAAGACCACGGTTGACGGCTCCGGAATCTCCGATATCTTAATCGAGTCGTACGCGCCGTTAACACTTCCCGGGACTTGTTGTTCGTTGACGCATTCACCCCCTATTTACGCCGTCGCCGGCGGAAGGGCAACATGATGAGGCCCATCACACCCGCGACGCTAAACAAGACCACGGTTGACGGCTCCGGAATCTGCGATATCTTAATCGAGTCGAATGCGCCGTCAGGATTTCCCGTGCCTGTTTGTCCTTGTGAATGGCCCACCTTGATCACGTTGAAATAGGGGCCCATGTCCCCGTCCGCTCTAAAGAGCGCAGTATTGGGAGCGTTCAAGAACGCGGTAAAACTGGTTTCACCCGGCGCCCTGACCTCGACCTCCTTGTAAATTCCTTCCGAGCCGGAGTTGTTGAAGGTGAGCCTCCAGTCCCACCAGCCGGTCAGGTTGCTCCCGGGGTCATAGAAGGTGTCACGCTGATAACCTTCAACGGAGTCGTCGTAGAAAAACCTGGCAACACCGTCGCCGTCGATAGCAAGCTCCCCAAGTTCGCGATCGTCAAAGGCGTGATTTCCACCCTTTGGAACCACCCCCATCTTCTGTTCGGTGACGGCCCGATAGTAGGACCACTCCAACACCAGGTCTGTTGTCGAGTTGACCAAAGAATTCGAAACCGCCTCAGTGAAATGGTATTCTGCTACCCTATTTGTGATAGCGTTATACCGAATCGACTTAGGGGAGGAGCGGACATTGCCGGTGTCGATTTCCACTTCGTTATCCCCTTCAATCCACTGTCCAGTCGAATCAGAAAACCCGTTGATGGCAACCCCGTCCGCGGGGTAACTCCCGTTATCGAAGTTGACGTCGACGAACACGGACTGCGCCTCGCTACTGGTGACACATACGAACAGGGCCGCCACAGCAATCAAAAGATAACGTGTCATTGGTTTGGTCCTTTCAAGTTGCGTAACCGCTCATGGACCCTCGGCCGTGCCAAGGTGCTGCCCGTGAGCGATTGTTGCTCGTTCGGGAGCGTTCAACACATGCTGAACGACAAACTCCAACGAACGAGTGCGCCTCTTTCCATCCCGAAAGGCCTCCCTGCCCGGCGCCTTCCTGGCACGCCGCCCGCTGCGGCGTCAGGGCGAGCTTCAGATTCTCGACACCGTCTCCCAACTCGCTACGCCTACCCTTAGCGGAGGAGTTTTCGGAGGCAGCGCATGCACGCGACCGGATGGACCGCTGCAGTATTTTCCATGGGGGGAAAGGCCCAACACAGAAGGCGTGGGCGCGGGACAAGAAACGAAAAATGCTCGTCCCGACTCATTAGTCACCCTTCATGCCGCCCAGTGGCGTTTGAGGCTGTTAGATTAAATGCAATACTTCTTCTTCCATCTGACTAGAATAACCCCTATTTCCGGCATGTCAATACCCTAGCCCGGATTATTCATAAATTGGGTAAACTGTGATTGTTGGATCTTCGCATGTGTACCACGCGCGTCGGGTTAGTGGTCCGCCCAATTGCACGGTGAACTGGGTTAGATAGCCGTAAGTCATTTGACTGAAATAAGTTGCGGAAAATTTTCTGACGTTTATGAATAATCCGGGCTAGACGAAAAAATTCCCGATTTGTTTCCAGCCCTGCGCCAATTCCCGTCCCTGCCTGCCGTGGTCCACCGCACCTTCACTCCCAGATTTGCCATATCTTATTTCCTGGCAAAGAGATAGTGTTCGGGCTTCGTAAACATTCGCGGCACCGTCTCACGACGTAAGTTTCGGGGTTGACAGTCTTTAGTTCGAAATCGTCATGCGAACATTGCCATGCGGCTCGATCGCAAACTGAAGTTCGACCCGGCCAAGGAAGAAATCGTGGGAGACGAAGAGGCCGCCGCGATGCTTAGCCGCCCGGCCCGCAAGCCCTACGCGATCGACGTGTGAGTTGTTTCAAATTGCTGCCGACAGCGTAGTAGACGGTCAGGACCCGGCCATCCTTGAGTGCGACACTGCACGGATAGCCACAGTCAGGGCTCGTCGCATCGTTGACCAAGACAAAGTGATTCCGTTCTATTTTTACGTCTACTTGGCAACCACCCCGACTTCGCCGCCCTCGATCGTGGCGAGCCATCGCCAGATGTCCGCATCAATCTCGTCGTCGTAGAAGTCGACGTGGCCGTCGATGGACACGACGTTGACTCCGCCAGGATGGTGGCTTCGAGCGGCAGCGTGGTGAAGCACAGCATCCTCGACGGGGGTCCCGCAAGGCATTTCGGGTTGGGGGACACAATGTGTGGAATACAACGCGTCGCCCACACTCGAGTTGGGCGTGTCGCGGTGCATGTAAGAGCCCATGCCCGAATACGCAATGCCCCACAAGCCGCGGTAGTCCGATCCCTGTGGTGTCCCATCGTACGTATCGTGCTGTCCGGAGAGGATCTCGCTGGCCATGGCGGTGTTGGACGTGCCGTCGGTGATTTTTGAGAGGCGGCGTGGAATCTCGACGCAAAATGGGCCGTCGTTCTCCAGTTGCTCCCCCCTGCAGTTGTTCGATGTGAACATATCGGAGAAGCTGGGGCAGTTAGGGGCCCATATACCGCTGCCCCAACACACCACGAGGTTCGACCGCGAGTTGCGCCAGGGATAAAACGGATTTTCAAACATTCGACCAAGGGCGTTGTCACTGGGACAACTGTAGACCTCGATATGCTGTTGGAGGACCAAATTGTTCGGGTGGTCGTACGGCCGCAAGTGAAGTTCGAAACCGTGCTCCAGGAGCCGACCCTGTTCCAGATAGGGTAGCACCTGAATCTGCGGCGGGTACTCCAAAAAATTGCTGCTGTGTGCCCTGCCTGTCGCCCCCCCTGGGCAACTCGCGCTTGGTATTCTCAAAATTGAGCACAGCCAAGCCAAACTGCTTGAGGTGGTTGGTACACTGTATCCGCCGGGCCGCCTCCCGGGCCGATTGTACCGCCGGCAACAACAGGGCGATGAGGATGGCGATGATGGCAATCACCACCAGTAGTTCGACCAAGGTAAAACCGTTTCGCTGCCGCGGGCAAATGGCGCCGTGAGTCATCTCTTCAACCCCAATCAGATTGTTCCAATCAGATTGACCGACATTTCCCATATGGATCAGCCTGGAGCCGCTCCAGCTTATTTTCCGCGTGTCTCCTCCGAAATATATCGGCAATTTCCGGAGGCCCTCGGGCAGATTGCGAATTGCTAGGTCAGAGATG
>Ga0310121_10003862_pt1 | contig 13508 bp, 13 predicted proteins | sample CB27_Tmax_986_MG_FD_203504 | JGI IMG/M metagenome (GOLD analysis project Ga0310121, IMG submission 203504) | Marine microbial communities from Western Arctic Ocean, Canada - CB27_Tmax_986 | ecosystem: Environmental > Aquatic > Marine > Oceanic | place: Canada: Western Arctic Ocean | collected... | reverse complement strand
CTCATGACCTTTCTGACTGAGTTGACTAGAAACGCGTATCCCAGACATGATGCGTGCCGGTATCTGGATCAACGCGCTAGGGATCATGCTGCTTTCGCTGCTGGCCTATCCGCTGGTCGGCTTGCTGTTTTGATCCGCCCCGCTCTCTTCGCACTGACCCGTTGAGGGCAGGGTCATGACACCTTACCGGGATCGTGCCACCTTACGGGGAATGCCGGGGCATCTTTTGGGAAGCCAGAGTTGAAAAGGATCTGGTTGCCTTGGAATCCGTACTGCGGTATATGAGAAAGATGTTTCTGGCCGTCAGCCGGACCAAACATCAATAAGGGGAGGCGTGACGTGAACAAAGGCGAGTTTATTCAAAAGCTAGCGAATAATACCGACCTCACGCAGGCTAAGGCTGCAGAGGTGGTCGACGCAATCTTCTCCAGCGCCCCGGGGACTGGAATCATCGCAGCGGAGCTTGATGCTGATCGGGAAGTGTCGATTTCCGGTTTTGGGAAGTTTCTTGCCAAGAGGCGGGCCGCTCGAAACGGGCGCAACCCTGCTACAGGTCAGCCAATTCGGATTGCGGCGCGAAAGTATCCTGCCTTCCAGGCGGGCAAGGGGCTCAAGGACAGAGTGGCCGATTAGATCCAAGGCAGTATGTAGGCCCATCCAGTCCCGTGTCTCCCACGCCAGAATGGCACGGGCTCTGGCGCCGAATAAGCCCCTAGCGATGCTAGGGGCTTATTCGTGCGGTGTTGGGACGAGAGGAAAGGCCAGGAGGTAGCCCGACCAGGAATTTACCCGCCCTGGTGCGTCAGATCATCGATACCGTTGTGACAACCGAAGAGGATTGCAGGAGCTCGGGCTGGCGAGCGTACGGTTTCGACGCGGAGAGTCAGTGTCGGAAGTACATAGAGGATCTAGGAGAGTGCAGGTAGAGCTCCGTCGCAACGGCTCTGCGATCCTGCCGCGGGTCAATCTGCCGATCGCGGCCGTAGCACGCGAGCCGCCAGTTTCCCTCCGATGCCTGGCGCCATCCCGCCATACCTCCGATGATATCTCGCCTTCCGGGGCGGGCCCGAGAGAGCGGACGCACGCGAGGCTCGAGGAGACGCGCATGGGGAATGCCACGGTGACCGCAGGATCCACTCTGCTTGAGAAGGTCGACGACGCGGTGCATGACCGGGTCGTGGGCCAGAACGAGGCAGTGGAGGGGCTGCTCGTCGCGCTCCTGACCGGAGGGCACGTTCTCCTCGAGGGTCTGCCGGGCCTCGCCAAGACACTGATGGTGCGCACGCTTGCGCAGGCGATCCGCACGGGCTTTCGCAGGATCCAGTTCACACCTGACCTGCTCCCCACCGACATCATCGGGACGCCGGTCTTCGACCAGTCGAGCGGTCAGTTCCGGGTCCAGAAGGGGCCCATTTTCTCGAACATCATCCTTGCCGACGAGATCAACCGCGCGCCGCCCAAGGTGCAGGCAGCGCTCCTCGAGGCGATGGAGGAGACCCAGGTCACGATCGCGGGAGAGACGTATCCGCTCGACACGCCCTTCATGGTGCTGGCGACGCAGAACCCGGTCGAGCTGCATGGGACGTATCCGCTCGCCGAGGCGCAGCTCGATCGCTTCGCGCTGAAGCTCGAGATCGGGTATCCGACCAAGGCCGAGGAGAAGACCATCGTGCGCCGCGTTGCAGCTGCGGGCCAGGAGCCGATCGAGGCGGTCGCTACGGTGGAGGAGTTGGCCAGCGCGCGCGAGGCCGTTGCGAGCGTCCATCTGGAGGAGAAGGTGCTCGATTACATCGTTGAGCTGACCTACGCGACGCGTGAGCCCAGCGGGGTCGGTCTGGCAGACCTCGAGGACCTGATCGAATTCGGCACGTCCCCGCGCGCGACGATCTTCCTGGCCCGGGTCTCCCGAGCGAGGGCGTACCTGCAGGGCCGCGACTACGTCATGCCCGACGACGCGAAGGCGATGGCGCCAGCCGTGCTCAGCCACCGGCTGCGCACGACGTACGAGGCCGACGCCCGCGGGATCGACTCAAACGAGATCGTGCGGCGGGTCCTCGACGCGGTACCGGCCCCGTAGGCCTGGCCGGACTTAGGATGGAGCAGGAGCTGCCGGTCGCTGGACGACACCGCGACGCGACACACGTCTTCTCGAAGGAGATCGCCGCCCAGGTGCGCCGTATCGAGCTGCGTACGAAGGGCCTGGTGGAGTCGCTCTTCAACGGCGAGTACCACTCGGTCTTCAAGGGCCGCGGTCTCGAGTTCTCGGATGTGCGGGAGTACCAACCCGGCGACGACGTGCGTGCGATCGACTGGAACGTGACGGCACGCCGCGGTCACCTCTTCCTGAAGGAGTACGTCGAGGAGCGCGAGCTCACCGCTCTGCTGATCGTCGACCTCTCCGCATCCAAGGAGTTCGGCACCGGAGAGAAGTCGAACGCGCTCATCGCGTCGGAGATCGCGGCAATCCTCGCTTTCGCGGCGGCGGGGAATAACGACCGCGTCGGTCTCCTGTTGGTCACCGACCGGGTAGAGCTCTTCGTGCCGCCCGACTCGGGTCGCCGCCACGTGATGCGACTCGTCCTGGAGCTGCTCTCCTTCCGCCCGAGCGGTCGGGGCACCCGGCTCTCAACCGCGCTGGAGTACGCTTCCCGAGTGCTTCACCGCCGCACCGCGATCTTCCTGGTGAGCGACTTTATTCTCGACCACGACACCGACCCCGAATTCGCGCGCGCGGCCCGTCTCGTGAAGCGCGATCACGACTTGGTGCCCATCCGACTCACCGATCCCGGGGGCGCGGCGCTTCCGAACGTGGGGCTCCTGGCGCTCGTCGATCCAGAGACCGGCGAGCGGCTCATCGTCGATACCGGATCGGCCGCCAACCGACGGACCTACGCCGGAGGGAAGGCGGCACAGCGCGACTCTATGACCGGGCTCTTTCGGGAGCTCCGGATGGATGCCGTCGAAGTGAGCACCATCGAGGACTACGTACCCGCCCTCATCCACTTTTTCCGTCAGCGGGAGCGGGCGTCGCGGTGAGGCCCGTCTGGTGCGTCGCGCTAGTGTGGGCACTCCAACCGCTCTCGTCAGCGGCGCAGAGCCCAGAACCGGTCGCCGTCCTCTCGGCAGACTCGGTGGAGATGGCCGAGGTCTTCGAGCTCCGCGTGGAGGTGCCGGTCCCAGGTGGGAGCATGGTCTATTTCCCGGCCACCGTCCCCTCCCCGGGCGACGTCGAGAGCTTCACGCCGGTCGACTGGCGGGCCCGCCGCGGACCAAATGGTGGCGCGACGATCGAGCTCAGGTACGCGCTGATCCCGTTCGGCATGGGGAACATCGCTCTGCCCCGAATCGACGTGATCACGATGCCGCTTGAGGACGAAGCCGACGGGCAGGACATCCCGGGAGGCTCGATCGTCGGCGTGTGGGAAGAGCGCCAGCCGACCGCCCGGTATACGCGTAGCATCACGCCTCCGACGATCTGGGTGGAACCGGTCTACTCGACGGACAATGTCGTCGCGGGCATGTCGCCGAGGGGCCCGGAGGATGTGGTCGGCGCCAGTTGGAGTTGGCCCTCCATGGCGCTCCTTCTCCTCTTCTCGACTGTCATCGGCGGCGGCGTCGTCACCACCACGCGGGAATGGCTCGCCGACCGCGCCGAGCCGGCATCGGTACCGCCGACCGGTCCCGTCTCCCCGGACGAGGCTAGGAAACAGGCGCTCACCGAGCTCGATCGGCTGTTGGCTGCCGGCCCCTACCCGGCCGAACACACCCACGAGCTGTACGAGGAGAGCAGCGGCATCGTTCGCGGATATGTCGAGCGGCTCGATCCCGTGTGGGGCCACGATCTCACCAGCACAGAGCTGATGGACAGGCTGAGGGGCCGCTCGCCCGGGTGTGCGGTGCTCGAAGCCCAGATGCGGACCGCGGAGGCCGTGAAGTTCGGGCGGCTGCGGCCCCAAGCCGAGCCCACGCACGCACACCTGACGGTCCTCCGGGCTTGGCTTGCCGACACACCGGAGGTGGGTTCGTGAGCTTTGCGTTTGCCCAGCCCGGTTGGCTGATCCTGCTTGTGGCAGTCCCGGTCTGGGTGTGGCGGGTCAGGCGGAAAGGGAGTAGGGCCATGCTCGTTGCGCGCGGAACCGAGGCGAGACGTGTGTCGCTACGGGCGTGGGTCGGGCGGGGCCTCGAGCTCGCGCCCCTTCTAATGCGTGGGCTCGGCGTCACGGCCGTCATCCTCGGGCTCGCGCAGCCGCAGCTCATCGAGACGTTCGAAGAGCCGGTAGCCGAGGGCGTAGGCATTGCCATCGCGATCGACCTCTCGACCTCGATGGGCGCGCGCGACCTGTCTCGGAGCGCATCGAGGATGCAGGCCGCCAAGCAGACCATCCTCGACTTCCTCGAGGGCCGCACCGACGCCGTCGCCGTCGTCTCATTCGGCGGAGAGGCGCTGACTCGCGTGCCCCTGACGCACGATCACTACGTCGTGCGCGCCGCGATCGAAGACCTGGATTCCCGGCTCCTTCTCGACGGAACCGACATCGCGGGCGCGATCGCGGCCGGGGCCGGGCTCCTCCGCGACGCGCCCCACACTTCGAAGATGCTCATCCTCTTGACCGACGGCGCCCACAACGGCGAGGGTCTCGCGCCGGCGCGTGCGGCGCGGGCCGCGGCGGCGTTCGGCGTGCGCATCTACCCGATCGCGATTGGCACCGATTACATGTTGAGGGACCAGCTCGCCGAGATGGAGACAGTCCTCACACAGGCCGCCTTCATTACGGGCGGACGCTACTTCCGCGCGACCGACCTCGACGCACTGGAGGAGATCTACGAGGAGATGGACCGCCTAGCCGCGCCCTCGGAGGAGATCGTCGAGTTGACGGAGGCCACCCCGATGGGGCTCTGGGTCCTTCTGGCGTCGTTGCCCCTACTTCTGCTGGGCGCTGCGCTGCGCGGCTCGCGCTGGGGGGTGCTCCCATGATCTTCGAGCGCCCTGAGCTCCTCTCGCTGGCTCCCCTGGCGGCGATCCTCTTTGCATTCACGGTCGGGGCACACTGGCGTCGCCTGAGGAGGTTGGCGACGGCATACGAGCTAGCCGCCCTTCGGCGCCTGTTGCCGACCAATCCCGGACGCTTTCCCACGCAGCGGTTCCTATGTCTCGTCGGCGCGGGGGCGCTCCTCGGCCTGGCCGCCGCCGGCCCGGTACTTTGGAACCCTGAGCCCCCCGAGTCGGTGCCTCCGCTGGACGTCGCCATCGCGGTCGACCTGTCGCTCTCGATGGCCGCGGCGGGTGAAACGGAAAGTCGGATCGAGCGTGCGCAGGAGGCGATAGACCGCCTCGCGGAGGAGCTGCCTTCCGTCCGCTTCTCCCTCGTCGTCTTCGCAGGGTGGCCGTACATGCTCGTGCCTCCTACCGACGACCCGGAGGTGATCCGCTACTTCCTCGACTCTCTGCAGCCCGAGTTGGTCGAGGAACTGGACCGGGGCAACTCACTTGGGAGCACCCTGGAGCTCGCCGGCAACATCCTGGAGACCCGGCCGTCGGAGAATGGCCGTCAGGTCATGCTGGTCATCTCCGACGGCGATGTGTTCGAGGACGAGGACGTGCTCGTGCGCGCGGCCTCAGACACAGCTGCCCGTGGCTTTGAGGTCTGGACGGCCGGGCTAGGCTCCCGAGAGGGATCGCCGATCTCGATCGCGGGCGAGCCCGTGCTCGACGCAGCCGGCAGGGCCGTGCGCACGAGCCAGGACGCGGATCTTCTCCGCGCGATGGCCGAGGCCGGCCAGGGTCGCTACGAGGACATCACGGAGGATGAGGGGCTCGATGGCCTCGTCGATGACCTGCGCGACCTGAGCGGCGACTCACGGGAGGGTCCGGCCGAGCCGTTCGACACAACCGCGCTCTTCGCCCTCTTGGCGATCCCCCTCCTGCTGTGGGAGGGCGTCATCGATGCGCGTCGGGGATTCGTCGGAGCGGGCACCAACCAAGAGCCCGACGGACCGGATGCCGTCGGCAGCTACGGCGAAAAGGCCCGGGCCGCATGACCGACTCGATCTTCGGAAGCAGGTGGCGGACGCTGCTCCTGGTCAGCCTCTCCGTCGTTGGTATCGCGCTGACGGTCGGGGCGGAGCGAGCGAGCGAGTCACGCGCCAATCGACTCCACCGCGCCGACCGGCTCGACGAGGCCGTCGAGATCTACGTCGATAGGGCCGCGGAGGAGTCCGCGGCGGAGCGGCTCCATTACAACCTCGGGACCACGCTGCTGCGAATGGGGAGCCCCGACGCCGCCCAGGAGCTCACCACCGCAACGGAGTCCGGCGACGAGCGGGTGCGTCTCGGCGCCCACTACAACCTGGGCCTGTGGCGCCTCATCGAGGCGCTCCTGTCGCAGAGCAGCGACTCGATCGTCTATCACGCTACCCAAGCGCTCGAAGAGAACAAAGCCGCGCTGCGCGTGGATCCGAGCCACCCCGATGCGCGTTGGAATCTCGCGTTCGCCCGAATTCTCATCGTGGAGTCCTCGCCCGATTTCGACGTCGGCAACATAGACGAGCCGAACGGGGCACCCGACCTCGGCGAGATCCAGATCATCGAGGGCCCCTCACCCTTCGGGCAGGACCAGGGGTTCGGCGATCAGCCTTCCGAAGCCGAGGATGAGGCGATCGCGCAGGAGGACCTCCTGCCGCTCACGATGTCCGAGGCGAGCGACATCCTTGGGACGGGGCACCTCGACCCGTCCACCATGACAGCGAAGCTGCTGCTGCGAGAGGGGCGCGCTCGACGCCGTCGGCAGATCAGCGTCGAGGGCCCGCCCTGGTAGCGGTTAGGGCCCCGTGGTAGCTTGACAGGCCCTATGCCTGGGGCTAAGACCCGGATGGGTAGAGACACGACGGAGAACCAGCCAACCGTCGGATTCACGTAGTTTCACTGGAGCAGCCTATGCCACGCATCAAAGGACTAACATTCGCTCTCGCTATGGTTGTAGCTCTCGCGAGCCCCGACCTTGTCAACGCTCAGGCGATGTCCTCGGTCGAGCCATTCAAGGTCGGAACTTTCGAGATCGGGGGCGCGCCGACGGTCGGGATCGTCCTCAGAGACGCTCTGGTCATCGACATTGCGGCGGCGAACACTGCTCTCGAGATCGATCCGATGTTCGCGCACGTCAACGCGCCAGTGGACATGCTCGAGTTGATCGGGCAGTACGAGTATGGTCTGAAGTACCGGGTCTACGATATCGTCAACAACGTGGTGGGCAACGACCTGCTCGACGCAGACTACGTTCACCGGGTCGACGACATCGACATCCTGCCTCCGATCATGTATCCGAGCAAGATCATGAACGCCGCAGTCAACTTCTACACGCACGCGTGTGAAGGCTGCACCCCGGAGGAGCTTCAGGCGAACACCCGAGAGCGGCAGTCGAATCGGGGGGTGCCGTACCTGTTCCTCAAGCCGACCCGCGGCGCGGTCATTGGTAGCGGCCAAGAGGTTAGGATGCCGTATGGCCGTGACCAGATAGAATGGGAAGTCGAGTTGGCAGTCGTAATCGGCCGCGCGGGCAAGTATATCTCCGCTACCCGCGCGTACGATCACGTCTTCGGCTACATGGTCGCTATGGATATATCAGATCGTGGCGGGCGTCCTCCGGGTGGGTACGGCTCCGGTTCGGACTGGTTCGTTGGTAAGGGCCACGACACTTTCGCGCCCCAGGGGCCGTGGATTGTTCCAAAGGAGTTCTACGGCGATCCGATGGAGCGTTTGCACCAGAGCCTGGTCATCGACGGTGTGACCGTTCAGGAAGCCAGGGCCGGAGACATGATCCACAACATCCCGGAACTAATTGAGTACGCGTCGTCGCTCATCACCGTATTTCCCGGTGACGTTCTGCAAAGCGGGACATCGGGTGGAACGGGCGCTGGTCGCGTCGAGCGTGCGACAGGCTCCGGGTACCTTCAGGCTGGTGAGACGATCCAAGCCACGATCGAGGGTATCGGGACGCTAGTGCACACCGTCGTCGCTGAGGACGACGTTCCGGACGATCTGTCCGGCGCGCAGCTGCCTCCGGTCAGCACGTACCGGGACAACTGACAGCTTAGGCCCAGCGAAAGCCATCGGGACAGAGCGCCGGCCGGAGATATCCCGGCCGGCGCTCTTCTGTTTCGGGGTTAATCGAGGAGGGTTTCCGTAGAACTTCTTCGAGGGTTTGGCGGGCTCGCGATCTGCCTGGCCCTGGTTGGATGTGGGCGTAGCAGCCCGGTCGAGGGCGGAGGCTCGAAGCTGGATGGACTGGCCGTCGAACTCGTGGCGCACGGGCTGGTGGCTCCCGTGCATCTTACTGCTCCGCTGGGTGATGAGCGGGTCTTCGTCGTTGAGCAGCCCGGTCGGATTCCAATCATCGAGTCCAACGGGACCCTCCTTGGTACTCCGTTCCTGGACGTCACGAACCGTGTCCGCGCCGTGTTGACAGGGCCGGCTCCTGACACGCGACTCCGCTTCATACTACAACTCCCCCAATTCCTTGCTCCGCTTCACAGCACGGAGCATCTTTCCAGCGTCTTCACGGCTCGACGCAGTCCTTCTCCCTCTGACACTGCGGGTAGGACGGAGGTGCAATAGTGAACGGAACAGTCGTAGTGGCCACCTTCACTCACCGGTACGAGGCCGAGATCGCGGCGGGCTTTCTCGAGAACGCAGGAATCGCAGTAGGCGCATTTGCCGATGACGGTGGGGGCACGTACCCAATCGGCATGTCTGCGGCGCAGGTCGTCGTTGCTCATGAGGACGCGTTGCGAGCGCGGGAGGTCCTTGTCGGGGCAGGTGTGATTGAGGGATGACCAGCCGGCGGATGTGCCGAGGAGAGAAACGTTCTCGAGGACTACCGTGAACACTTTGGTAGAGAGCCACCCACGATCATTAGCGTCGGTATCATGACAGACACGGACGATGCGGGCGGGATCGCGGACGCCTGTTACTCGGACGTTCGCTTTAGGGAGTAGCGTCTACGCGGGGTTCACCCTGGGCCAACCAGGGCGGTGGTGGATCGGAGAGCCCCATCACAAAGCTGGCCGCGATATCGTTGATGATTCCCAGCTTCAGTGCCATTGGCCCTAGAAATCTTGCGGCCGCGAGTTGGAACGGGTTCCGATAGGCTGCCTGGTCCGTCTGGCGCCTGACTCTGGCAATCGTGCGCATTGCCACCCCGTGCCGCATGGAGTGGTATTCGTCCTCCCGTCCTTCGGAAATCAGCCACGCCAGCGTGGCCGCGTCGGCGATGCCCATATTCATCCCTCGGGCTCCAAGCGGCGAGTGAACATGTGCGGCATCGCCTGCGAGAAACGAGCGGCCCCGCTGATAGAAGGGGACCTGACGGTGGTGGAGTCGGAATGACGACTGCCATAACGTCTCCGTGACTCGCGCGTTCGCTGGAAGTAGGTGTTCCGGAGATTCTCGGTCGCTCACGAAGCGCCAGACTCCGTGCCCAAGAGTGATCGCGAACAGAAAGCCCGCTGGCCCAAAACAAGACGTTCAGCTCGTTCGCAGGGTAGGGCCAATCCATGCGGACATCGGCCAACATCCAGTCCGAGTCCATTGCCTCCCCCGGAAACGGCATCCCGGCTGCATCCCTAACCGCAGAGTGGGCGCCGTCGGCCCCGATGAGCAGAGGCGTCCCGGTTGCCTCCGTCGAGCCGCGCGACCGGAGCAGGCAGGTTAGGAGCCCCTCATCGTCTTCGAGGCGGACGAACTCCGTCTCCTGTTCGACGCGCACCCCCAGAGCCCCAAGGATCTCCCCGAGTAGTCGTTCGGTCCGACTCTGAGGGAGTGCCAGCATGAAGGGATGCCTTCCTCCGAGGCGCTGGAATTCGATGGTGGCGACCCGGTTGCCGGGGAAATGTAGGTTAGAGCGCTCGATCCGGGTGCCCTCGTCCAGGAGACTCTCTGCTGCTCCGCAGGCTACTGGAATCTGCAGCGTCCGAGGGTTGATCCCGATGGCGCGGGACTCTTTCGCGAAGTGCCTCGCCCGATCCAGGATCCGTGGGTGCGTAAAGCCTCGGTCAGCGGCTCTCGATCGCCTCTAAGAAGTCAGCGCCATATCTCTCGAGCTTCGCGGGGCCGACGCCAGGGACATCGAGTAACTCGATGGGCGTGGAGGGGCGGCGCGTGGCCATCTCTCGCAGCACCTTGTCGCTGAAGACGATGTAAGCGGGCACTCTCTGGTGATCCGCCAGGTCCCTTCGAAGGGCCCGTAGCTTCTGGAACAGGAGCTCTCCAGCGGTGTCGACGGCCTCCCCCCCCCGCTCCCGCATCGCACGCATAGCCAGAGCAGGCTTTACCACTCGGGCCCCATCTGGGAGGATAGTGCCGCCGCGCATGATTGCCTTGGCTATACGATCGGCCACTCTGCTTCCCGTGCACACATCGCATGAGGTGTCGCACGGCGGGATCCGCTCGTCGAAGTGCAGAAGGATTGCCTGGTGTCGGCAGCTGTTTGACTCCAGAAGGCGGTACAGATCTATGCTGGCCTGGCGTTTGTCTCGGCGGGTATCCTGGTCCTTGATTCCGTCGAGAAAGCGCTCGTGCAGCTTCACGTCGGCCCAGGAGTAGAAGAGGATGCAGTCGCTCTCCAACTGGTCTCTCCCGGCCCGCCCCATCTCCTGGTACCAAGACTCGATGTCCTTGGGCATGTCCTGATGGATAACGAAGCGGACATTTGATTTGTCGATTCCCATCCCAAAGGCGATCGTTGCCACGATGACGTCCACATCATCTCGTTGGAACGCCTCCTGGTTCCGCGCACGGACGTCAGCCTCCAGCCCAGCATGGTATGCGGCCGCGTTCACCCCTTTCTTCCGCAGATACAGCGTCGTGCGCTCAACGGTGCGGCGCGAAAGGCAATAGACGATTCCCGGTGCGCAGCCGTGCTCGCGGATGAGAGCCAAGATCTCGCGCTTCGTCTCACCTGTGCCCTTTTTGCGGCACCCGATCTTCAGGTTCGGACGTAGGAACGATCCCTTGTGCCCTGCAGGACTTCGCATGCCGAGTTGGCGAAGGATGTCCTTCGCAACCCGTCGGGTGGCCGTCGCAGTGAGTGCGAGCACCGGCACGCGAAGCTCTTCGCTCAAACCCTGGAGGCGTCGATAGGAGGGCCGGAAGTCATGTCCCCACTGCGAGATGCAGTGGGCCTCGTCCACGACCAAAAGGGACACAGGACAGGTGGATACAAACCTCCTGAGCTCCCCATCCAGCGCCTCGGGCGCGAGATAGACCAGCTCCAGACGTCCGCTCCGGAAGGCCTCGAGCCGCGATCGTCGCTCCTCGGGATCTAGGGTCGAGTTGATCTCGGCGGTCTGGAACCCGAGCTGCCGCAACCCATCCACCTGGTCCTTCATCAGACTGATGAGGGGGGAGATCACCAGGACGGTGCCGTCGAGGATGCGAGCGGGCAGCTGATAGGTAAGGGACTTGCCTGCCCCGGTAGGCATCAGAGCGATGCAGTCCCTCCCCTGCAGCACCGCGTCAATCACCTCCCGCTGCCCCGGCAGGAAGGAAGGGTATCCGAACACCTCGTTGAGGACCTCGGCTGGGTCCGAGAGTGGTACCACGATGGGTCTCTTTCCTCCGATGCAGGGGATCAAACGCTCCTGCAGTGTAGGCGGCTCGGTATTCTACTTACGCCTTCTTTCCGCGACTAGCCGCTACCCCGATACCGCCAGCGCCCAAAGGAAGTTGTGGCTTCCGATCGGGCCGAAAGCGTCCAGGATCTCTCCACACAGTAAGAGGACAGCGGTCCGTTCGGACTCCATCGAACGGGTGTCGATTTCATCGAGTAGAATCCCCCCCCCCGTAACCTCGGCCTTCTTATACCCGGCGTCACCCGTCCAAGGGAGGGAGTACGCCGTGAGTGCGAGGATGAGTCGGTGGCCGGCATGGCAGGTGCTCGTCTAGCAGAGCGCTGGCGCGGCCGTGCCCCGAGGTGAGGAACCCGTCCCATGCCTCGGCGTCCGGGTCGGCCCACGAGATGAGGAGCTTCTGGCGCGCACAGTGTTCTCGACCCCGGATCGCTAGGTTATGGGAGGCCGTTCCAAAACTACGGCCCTGGAAGCAGGTCACGGTAGCGGATGCTCGCTCTCCCGCATGGCCCAGTGGGAACGGAAGCGCACCCGTTTCGATTCGCATTCAGTATGGAGGGCTTGCTGATGGGACGTAGCTGAGCCCTTTTACAGCAACCGCAACCTCGTATCACGGCAGGCCGCACTTCTCGGTTTCACGATCTTCGCAGGGAGCCACAAATGTCGTTGGACCACTACGTAACGCTTGGACGATCCGGCCTACGGGTAAGCCCGTTCTGCCTCGGCGCGATGACGTTCGGAGAGGACTGGGGCTGGGGCTCCCCGGTCGCTGAGGCCGAGGCCATCCTCACCCGCTTCATCGAGCGAGGGGGAAACTTCATCGACACAGCAAACTTCTACACCAAGGGACATTCAGAGAAGATCATCGGCGACTATGTGTGCCAGCGTCATCTGCGGCGGGACCAGCTCGTTATCGCTACCAAATTCTTCGCCAACCTCTTCCCAGGGGACCCGAACGCGGGCGGGGCCAGTCGCAAGTCGGTGACCGCTGCATGCGACGAGTCGCTCCGGCGGCTGCAAACCGACTACATCGATCTGTACTGGATGCACCTGTGGGACCGTTTCACCCCTATCGACGAGACGATGCGGGCGCTCGACGATCTCGTGACGGCCGGCAAGGTCCGCTACATCGGGCTTTCAGATACCCCCGCGTGGAAGGTGGCGCAAGCGCAGGTCACCGCCGCGTTCCGGGGTTGGGCCCCGCTCGTCGCGCTGCAGATCGAATACTCATTGATCGAGCGCACCGTAGAGGGCGAGCTGATCCCGATGGCTCAGGAGCTCGGACTGGGGGTCACACCCTGGTCTCCGCTGCGTGGCGGCGTACTGACTGGGAAGTACACCCGCGAGAACAAGGACGACGTACAGCCGGGTCGGGGCGAGAGGGTTACCGCATTTCTGACAGAGCGAACGTTTGAGATCATCGACACGCTGGTTCGCATAGCACAAGAACACAACACAACTCCCGCTGCCATCGCGTTAGCTTGGGTCCAGGCTAAGCCCGGGGTCGACTCCACCATCATCGGCGCCCGTACGATGGATCAGCTCGAGAGCAATCTCGTTGGGCTCGACGTAGACCTGGAGTCGGGTCAGATGGCCGCTCTTGATGCGGTTTCGACGCCGACGCTGGGATTCCCCATACCCTTCCTGCAAGCGGCGCACAACTTCATGCATGGGGGCGCGACGGTTGACGGAATCGCATCCGTGGCTTTCCCGATGGCGCCAACGAGCGACATGGAAAGGTATTGAATCATGGATCCGACAGGACGAGCCCATCATGAGTGAGACGAACGGTCGTCGATGGCTGAAGGCGTTGGAACCCGATGAACTTCCCGAAGGGCGAGTCAAGCCTGTGGCCTGCGCCTGACCTGCCCCCGAGAGTGGTACCA
>Ga0310121_10003861_pt1 | contig 13517 bp, 9 predicted proteins | sample CB27_Tmax_986_MG_FD_203504 | JGI IMG/M metagenome (GOLD analysis project Ga0310121, IMG submission 203504) | Marine microbial communities from Western Arctic Ocean, Canada - CB27_Tmax_986 | ecosystem: Environmental > Aquatic > Marine > Oceanic | place: Canada: Western Arctic Ocean | collected... | reverse complement strand
AGTCGGCGTGAAAGCATGACGTTTCCATCATCATGTACTTCAGGCCGGTCGTCTTGACCGCCTCGAACAGCTTGTCGGCCTCCTCGAGCGAGCCGTACGTGGCCGGCACGGCGGTGGCGACGTGTTTGCCGTGCCTGAGCACCTCGATGCAGTGGCGGGGGTGGCTGGGGGCGTCGGTGGCCACGAAGACGGCCTCGATCGTGTCATCCTTGACCAGTTCCTCAAGGGATGGATAGGTCTTCTCACAGCGGCACGCCTTGGCCAGGCCGGCGCACCGGTCCGGGAAGAGATCGCTGACGGCGACGACCTCCACGTTGGGGTGGTCCTGAAAGCTGAAGGCGGCCCCGAACTTGCACGTCCCGTATCCGACGATGCCCACGCGAATCTTGCGGTCGGAGACCGGTTCCCAACCCTTTGAAATGTTCCGGTCGGTGGGTCCTTCCTCGAAACCTTGAATCGGCCTGGCAGGGTCCCTTTTTTCTTCGCCCTGAACCTTCCCCTGCAGTCCGACGGCAGCGGCCCCAAATCCTACGGCATGCAGAAACCGGCGGCGTGACGATGAGGTATCCATGAAGGTTGCTCCCCATTGATTTCTTAGGTTTACCCGTGATTTCCTGGCCCTAGTTTCCCTCTACCGACAGGAAAGGTCAAGTTGCGCGCACCGCGTAGAATACGCGATTGTATATCGAGTGGAGGTTAAAGGGCGCCTTGAGTCTAACACGGCGAAGCCGCAACAGATGCGAGATGCGAGATGCGAGATGCGGGATACGGGATACGGGATGCGGGATGCGGGATGCGGGATGCGGGATGCGAGATACGGGATACGGGATACGGGATGCGGGATACGAGATACGAGATGCGGGGCGCGCAATGTGAAATGTTAGATTTTTGTTGCATTCGGGGCTTGCCGTGACGTCTAGGACTACTAAATTGTTATATGTACATAAGTATACTATATGGGTCCAGGTGGTGGGCAATGAGCTACCGGAATTTGGAAATCTGGAGTTTGGCTAAAGCGCTCGCGGCCGACATTCACCGTATGACGTTGGTTCAGCTCCCGAAGTTCGAAATGCCGAAGTTCGAAATGTACGAAGAGGGTTCGCAGATTCGTCGTTCGATGAAGTCGGTGAAGTCGAATATCGTGGAAGGATATGGTCGTCGTCGCTACAAGCATGATTTCCTTCGATTCCTCACGTACAGCCACGCGTCTTGCGACGAGACGATCGATCATCTCGAAACTCTATTCGAAACGGAGTCGCTGACCAATGAACCTGTTTACAATGACATACACCAACGCCTTGATCATCTAGGTGGGAAACTCAACCACTTCATTCAAAGTGTAGAGGCCAGACACGGTACAAGATAAAACATGCGTTTGCCAGACACCAAGACCACGCATCTCGTATCCCGTATCCCGCATCCTGTATCCTTCACCATGTACCTTCCGCGCCTTGTGTTGCGTGGCAACACGGCTGCATCCCGTATCTCGCATCTCGAAAAACATCTCTAAAAGGACAGGCAATGCATCGGCGCATTGCCTGTCCTTTTCCGCCTTCGGCATAGTCACCATTTCGAGATCTTGTCAGATTCTATACTGCGGTATCTTCATCCACTGGCCGTCTTTCAGCGCACTCTGGTGCGCCACGATGCCGGAGACCGTCATGTTCAGTGCCTGGGCGATATCCACCAGTGGCTGGCGGTCTTCGAGGATCGCCGTGACAAACTCGTTCATGAGCTGGCCGTGTGAGCCACCGTGGGCGCCGGCCTTGACGCTGGGTGGAAGGGGCGGCCGGTTGGTGGCGGGTAAGTTCTTTTCCAGTCCCTGGTATTGACCATAGAAAGAGCCCCTCTGGCCGCGAATCCGGCCCTTCTCTCCACCACTGCCGGGCGTGTCCCAGCTCACGGCCATTCGCGCCGTGCCGCCTTCGCTGGTCCTGAACAGTGCGATTTCGGTGCCGAACGGGTTCTTGTAGCGGTTGTTCTCCGGCCACCATTCGAGCGTGCTGGGCATGCCCAGACAGGAGACCTCGGTGAAACTGCCGTCCGTGACGCCCACGTAGTAGGCGTTCGAGTGCGTCGGGTACCATTGCGGCGGCCCACCGCCGCGCCAGCCCTTGTACGATGGAAGCGGCTCGGTGTGGTAGTGATAGTATTCTCCCTCGGAGTAGACGAGCTTGCCGAAACCGCCCGCGTTGTAGATCTGCCGCATCGCGTGGAGATCTTCGTGGAAAGACGACGTCTCGAACATCATGTACTTCAGGCCGGTCGTCTTGACCGCCTCGAACAGCTTGTCGGCCTCCTCGAGCGAGCCGTACGTGGCCGGCACGGCGGTGGCGACGTGTTTGCCGTGCCTGAGCACCTCGATGCAGTGCCGGGGGTGGCTGGGGGCGTCGGTGCCCACGAAGATGGCCTCAATCTTGTCGTCCTTGACCATCTCCTCCAGCGACGGATACGTCTTCTCACAACGGCATGCTTTCGCCAAACCGGCGCACCGATCAGCAAACAGATCGCTGACGGCGACAACTTCAACGTTCGGGTGGTCCTGGAAGCCGAACGCGGCACCGAATTTGGAAAAGCCGTATCCGACGATGCCGACGCGAATCTTGCGGTCAGAGACCGGTTTCCAACCTTTTGAGATGTTCGGGTCGGCGGGGCCTTCCTCGAAACCCTGGATCGGCTTCTCTTGGGCCGACGCCGACCCCTTCAGCCCGACAGCGGCGGCACCGACGGCAATGGTTTCTAAGAACAAACGTCGTGAAGTGGAATCGCTCATGATAGGTCCTCCTCGAGTGTGTCTGTTGCGCGCAGCGCGATTTCCAAAATCGCCAGCAGTACAGGGCAACCCAAGGCCTCGCTCGAGAGAACCCTGACCTGGTGATTTCCTGCAAAGATCTGAGAGTCCATTGTGTCGTGCTCCGTTTCGGTGTTCAAGACACCAGGTGGAAGAGTGAGGGCGCAGAGTACGACAGAATTGAAGAACGGTCTCGCTCCAACAGTTCGCAAGGCCAATTTTGGCCCATTTCTGCCGCAAGGCGGTTGTGCGACGGTTTTCTTACACAGAGAGTTACGGGGAATTTCCCCCACCTCTGTAACTCGTTTCACCGCAACACGATAGGACAAGAGTTTTTCGGTCTGATCGGCGTTTCGAAGTAATTCGCCGACAGCGCCGGAAACTACATAGATACGCGTCACAGCAGGAAGGTGCCCGAAACAGTACTGATACTGACATATTTAATGCCATCGTCACATCTTTAATGCCATCGTCACATCGACCAGCGGTTTACGATTTTCCAGAATTGCCATAATAAACTCGTTGCTGAGATGGCCGTGAGAGCCGCCATGACCACCTGTACCAACAGTGGGCGGAAGCGGCGGCTTGAGCGGAAGTGCAGTCGCTTCGAGCCCCAGGAATTTGCCGTCGTAGATCGTGCCTTTCTCCCCGCGCACGCGCCCCATTTCGACGCTATGCCAGAATGTCGTGCACGATTTCTCCATGGACGTCGGTCAACCGGAAATCGCGACCGCCGTGGCGATAGATCAGACGCTCGTGATCCAGCCCCAGGGCATAGAGCAACGTTGCATGCAGGTCGTGCATGTGGACGGGATTCTCGACCGGAGCATAACCAAAGTCGTCGGTCAAGCCGTACGACAGCCCGCCTCGCACACCACCACCGGCCATCCACATCGTGAATGCTTGCGGGTGGTGATTGCGACCGTCTCGGTCCTCGGCCGTCGGTGTGCGTCCGAACTCAGCTCCCCAGAGGACCAAGGTGTCGTCCAACAACCCGCGCCCGGCAAGGTCTGTGAGCAGGGCCGCGATCGGACGATCGACTTTTGCTGACTCGGCCACGCTCCCCTCTTGCACATGCCGATGGTGATCCCAGGTGAAGTTGGTCGAAACCTGGATGTAGCGCACGCCGCTTTCGGCAAACTTGCGAGCCAGCAAACACTGACGTCCAAAGTTATCTGTCGGTTCTTTGCCGACGCCGTAGAGCTCGAGTGTCTCTTTGGATTCGTCGCAGAGATCCATGACGTGAGGCATCGTCGACTGCATACGAAACGCCAATTCGTAATTCGCGATGAGCGCTTCAATCGTCTGGTCAGCAGTAGTTTCCTGTAAATGCCGCCGGTTCATGGATTGGATCAACGCAAGTTGTCTTCGCTGCAAATCTGGTTTCAGTTGCTTGTTGACCAGGTTGGGGACGGCAGCGTCCTTGACGGGGAGCTCGGCTGAGCCAATTGCCGTTCCCTGGTGAACAGCCGGCAGGAATGCACTGCCGTAGTGTTGCGCGCCGCCATGTCCTCGCGGCGGCGAGATCGTGATGAAGGCGGGCAGGTTTTCGCTCTCACATCCCAGGCCATAGCTGACCCACGCTCCCACACTCGGTCGCACCAGATTCGCCTGCCCCGTGTGTAATCGCAACATGGCGTCCCCGTGGCCCTTGCCTTCGGTGTGCATCGACCGGACGACGCACATCCGGTCAGCGTGCTGGGCAAGATGGGGGAACAATTCGCTGATCCAGATCCCGCTGTCGCCATGTTGTGCGAATTTGAATGGCGACCCAAGCACGGTGCCCAGTTGCTGGCGATCGCTGCCAACCGAACTACCCAAAAGTGGTTTGCCCGATTCGGCATTGAGTCGCGGTTTGGGATCGAAGAGATCAACGTGACTTGGCGCGCCCCACATGAACAGGAAGATGACGCGCTTCGCCCGAGGAGGAAAGTGCGCTACCCGCGGTGCCAACGGATTTCGCGCTTCTTGCGTGTCTGCCATGGCTGGTCGTCCCGCCAAGGCAGCCAGCGCCAGCTGAGCGAATCCGCAAGCGCTCGTTTGCAACATATCGCGCCGAGTGTTGGTCTGAACGAATCGATGGCAACTCATCATCTACTCCGGTACTTGACGATCTATTCCAGAATTTGAAAGCGGCTTGACGCCAGCAGCGCATGGCAGGCCATAGACCAGGCACGAAGTTCCGCATCCGCATCGCCTTCCTCGCTGAGCCGCCGCTCTGTCTCGCCGATGAAGGAAATCAATTCCCGTTGCTCTTGTTCATTGGCAGGTGCGCCCAGCACCAACTCGAAAAGCCTGTCAACAACTGCTCTCTGTCCACCCGCCGCTCGGTCTGCCAACACGCGTCGCGCGGTGGCCTCGGCTGACGCCATGACCGAGTCATCATTAAGGAGGAACAAACCTTGTGTTGCAACCATTGTCTGCGGTCGCATGCCCGTGGCCACGTGGGGGTCGGCAAAGTCGAACACGTCGAACCATTCCGGCAAGTCGTTGCGAATAACAGGAAGATAAACGCTGCGACAGGAAAAGTCCGTTCGCCTCCGTATCTCGTTAGCACCAGCGTTGGTAGCCTGATCTGCCAGATACCACACGGTGGAATCCATCGGTTTGAGGTCCAGTGTGCCGGCGGCTGCCAACATCGCATCGCGCAGCACCTCGGGTTCGAGACGGCGCCGATGGGCACGCCAGAGCAGGCGGTTGTCCGGATCGATCGAGTGACCGGCATCGTCGTGTCGGCTACTCATGGTAAACGTACGGCTGAGAACGATCTTTCGAACCAAGTACTTGATCGACCATCCGGAATCGATTAATTCCTGCGCCAAATAGTCGAGCAGTTCCGGATGACTGGGAATCTCACCGGTGCGGCCGAAGTTGTCAACGGTTCTGACGATGCCGCAACCGATCAGGTGATGCCAAAGGCGGTTGGCAAGGACTCGCGCTGCCAGTTGCCCCGCGCCGCCTTCCACATCTGTCAGCCAGCGGGCAAGCTGCAACCTTCCGCTCTGCCCCTCCGGGATTTCAACGGCGCCGTCGCTCATCACGCGCAGAAACCCCCGCGGAACCTGTGCGCCCAAACGATCGAATTTTCCAGCGAGACGGACAAACTCGTCGACCGTCTCGTCGGCATCACACGGAATCATTGCGCGAGGCGGGATCTCTGCCGGCTTAACGGGGGCGATCAGACTCGCTACGAACACCTTCTGAGCCTCGATACGCTTCTCCAACGACTGGCTTGCGTCAGCCGCATCATCCGCTACGGCATCGGCGTGTTCGGTGGCCAGCGCTGCAATCGCTTTCGCATCGCCCTTTTCCAGCATCTCTAGCGCTGAGGCGGCGTGCTTCTGTTTCTCTTTCAGCTTACGCCAGTACTGCTCATACGCTCGGTCCGATGCATCGCCATCTGGACCTAGACCGACCAATCGCTCCATGACCCTCTGTTCGCCGAGCATGTAACGCTTCTCCATGACCGTCGTCGAAGTCAGAATTCCCGCCAGCGCGTAGTAGTCTTCAGTAGGAATCGGATCCAACTTGTGATCGTGACAGCGGGCACATCCGAGTGTCTGGCCAAGAATCGCCCGCCCAATCGTGTCGAGCTGTTCGTCGGCAACGTCCATGCGTCGTTCTTGTGGATCGCTTCCCAGCAGCACCTTCGGACCAACCACCAAAAAGCCCGCCGCGATCCGTTGTCGGTCTCGCTGCTGGGTAGAATCATACGGGAGCAGGTCTCCCGCGATTTGCTCAAGCAGGAATCGGTCGAACGGCATATTGGCGTTGACCGCGTCGATGACCCAATTGCGATAACGCCACGCTTCGCGGAACAAAAAGTTCTCGTCCAGTCCGTTCGAATCGGCGTAGCGGGCCAGGTCCAACCAATGTCGCCCCCAACGTTCTCCGAAATGAGGTGAGCTCAAGAGTTGATCGACCAGCTTCTCATATGCATCAGGCCGGTCGTCGTCGAGAAACTCCGTGACTTGCTCCGGCGTCGGCGGCAAGCCAATCAGTTGAATGTAGATTCGTCGGACAAGCGTACGACGATCTGCGCGGGGCGCCGGCCGCAGCTTCGCCGCTTCGAGCTGCGTGAGGATGAAGAAATCGATCGGCGACCGAGGCCAATCGTTGCTTTCAACAACGGGTGGCTGCTCGACTTTCAGCGGCCGAAACGCCCAGTGCTCGCGACCGGCAATTGGATCCGCAGGATTTTCCCGATTCTCAAATGCCGCACCCTGCACCGTGGCCGGATCAGCGGCGCGAGCCGTCGACACGGTCGCCAGAGCACAGAAAAGGCATACCCATAACTGTTTTGGCTGGCGAGTTACCATAATCGCTAACGTAGTGCGAAGCTGAGGAGCAGCAGTATTACTCAGTAATGTCAAGTTCTTCAGTGAAGGAAAAAGCTTACCCCGAAGGGGTTTAACGCTCATAGCCCATCCCCGACTCGTCGCCAGAATACCTGAAATACGGGCCTGGGTAAGGGTAATTACCCAATGTAAATACCCTGTAAGGGTTTAACAAATGGTGCATCAAATGCGTGTGGAACCCCGTTGGGGTACGGACGATTTAATCACAAACCCAGGGTAGCTCGCGGTGCTCGCAACCCTGGGCTCTGAGAATGAAACCCCTTCAGGGTAAAACCCTTATGTTTCGTCCAAAGTTGGAACTACTGTCACAAAACAAACTGTGGTATTTTCAATGTTTCGCCGTCTTTCATGGCAGATTGATGAGCAATGACGCCTGACACGGACATATTTAGTGCCATCGTCACATCGACCAGCGGTTTGCGATTTTCCAGAATTGCCATAATAAATTCGTTGCTGAGATGGCCGTGAGAGCCGCCATGGGCACCTGTATCGACAGTGGGCGGAAGCGGTGGCTTGAGCGGAAGTGCAGTCGCTTCGAGCCCCAGGAATTTGCCGTCGTAGATCGTGCCTTTCTCGCCGCGCACACGACCCATTTCGCCGCCGTGCCCTGGTGAATCCCAACTAACGGCCATGCGAGACATCCCCCCTTCACTGGTTCTGAATAATGCGACTTCGGTGGCAAACAGGTTGTTGTAAGCATTCGCAGACGCGCCAAAGGTCTCGAGAGTGCTGGGCATCGCCAGGCAGGTGACGTCGGTGAAGCTGCCACCGGTGACCCCGCAATAATAGGCGTTGGAATGGGTGGGATACCATTGCGGCGGAAGACCGATTCGCCAACCTTTGTATGATCCAGCGGGGGTCTGCAGTACGTCACCCTTGCCCATATAGTGATAGTATTCGCCTTCGCTATACATGATCTTACCTAAACGGCCTGCGTTATAGAGTTCGCGCATTGCGTACAGGGCGTCGTGGTAACAGGACGTTTCAAACATCATGTAGGTCAGGCCGGTCTTTTTCACCGTCTCAAACAGCTGGTGTGCCTGTTGGACGGAACCATGAACGGCGGGAACCGCTGTGGCTGCATGTTTGCCGTGATTCATTACCAAGATGCAATGCTCGGCATGGTGAGGCGCGTCGGTCGCGCAGAAAATCGCTTCAATTTCGTCGTCCTTGACCATTTCCTCTAGGCTGGGGTAGGTCTTTTCGCAGCGACAGGCCTTCGCCAGGCCCCGACAACGTTCTGGTATCAGGTCGGTAACGGCGACCACCTTCACATTGGGATGGTCCTGAAAGCTGAATGCAGCGCCAAACTTGCAGACGCCGTAACCAGCAATGCCGACCTTAATTTTGCGATCGTGTTTTCGCTGCCAGACTTTGTTGGGGTCGATGACGGTGTCTGTCTCGTCAAACCCCTGCCGTACTTCTTGTGACTTGGCAGTGGAGGCTGCAACTGCACCTGACACGGCAACGGCAATGCCAGTATTGGTGATAAATTTACGTCTTGTTATCTGATCCATAGCTAAGACCTTTCAATAACCACGTTACTTAACTCAAGGTGAAAACGCTTGAAGTTTTACAACCACGAATCCCCCTCCCCTGTGCAGCATTATGCAAGTGCCACCACTGATGGGCGGGTTCTCGGTAATGTTGGGAGGCTTGGTTTTCCAAGCCTTCTGCCCTGAAGGGGCTACATACCATAGCCCAGGGCAAGTTCCGCCCCCAGGCGGACGCAGCCCTGGGTAACCGTTTCCCCAATCGAGTGTCCGAGCGGAAAGCGTGGATAAACTTCGGAACTTTGCCGAGGACGAAATCAAGCCGCGGCTTGATTCCGGCCTCGACAATGTGCCGGTTGCTGGCTGACCGTACTGCTCGGCCGATGGGTTCTTGGCAAACCAAACCCAGGGCGGCGGCCCGTCTTGCTTCGCTCGCCTGCCCTTGCCCTGGGCTATGGTATGTAGCCCTTTCAGGGCAGATGAACGGCTGCGCCGTTTGGTGTTGTTCATCGCTTGTTTTTGCTGAAACGCCTAACATTGATTTGCTAACACCTGCACCATGTTGCTTGAAGTAACTCTTCTAAAACGCTTTTTCTTGAGCAACGATAACCCTGACCGGCCCCAGCAATCCGGATTCCATGAGGGGTGAGTCACTCTTAAAATGTCTCCAGGTCGCGAAAGTTTGCCGGCCGCCAGCCGGTTTTGGTTTACCTTCGCGAAACCACTGCGGAAACTCTGAGATATAACCATAATCAGCATATTCGTTTTCTGGGGGCAGCTTTTCGTCGCCGATCAAACGATTGGCCCAAAGGTTCGTTACGTTGACAACCAGCTCATTGTCGCCTTTTTCAATTGCGCTGGTAATGTCCACTCGGTAAGGCGGCTTCCAAAGGTTGCCCATCTCGCGGCCATTGATGACAAGATTTGCCATCACTTCCACCCGGCCCAGGTCAAGATAGACTCGATAATTGTTCTCCAGCCAATCCTCGTCGATTCGGAACTTGTTCTCATACGTCCCTGTGCCGGAAAAGTGCCGTACACCTTCGTGATCATGCTTGATCCAAGAGACAAGTCTGTCGAGGGTAATTTTCTCAGGGGCGCCTTTCGCCGCAGGAAAATGCACCGTCCATGGCCCCCCAACTTCTCTCGGTTCAGGTAAATCGGAAACCGTAAAACTATCTGTTTGCCCGTTGTCTCTCTTAAGCTTATAAGTGCCGTTTTGCCAAATTTCAGCTATCAGTTTCCGATCGCCCGACGTGGATGTTGCTGACGTTAATTTTAGAGGTCGAGCAAAGTTGGCGGGAGGAACTCCCGCACTGAATAGCTCCTCTATCTGTCCGGCGCCAACAAGTCCGTCATCGAGCACGGGCTCTGTCATATCCCCTTCAAAGTAAGGCGCGTTCGGGCTTGGATCGAGATAGTCCAGCTCGGGGTGAACCGTCAATCCGGTCTTTGCTCCTTGCTTCACAAACTTGCCGTTGACATACAAAACGGGCGTTCCATTCTTGTATTGAACCGTAATGTGCGTCCAACCTTCGATCGGCTCTTTGGCAATAAGAACCGCGGGATAAACACTGTCGCTGGAGCGCTCCATCACACACACCCCGTTGATCCCGGCGATGAGTCCCATACAAGAGTTCTGTGCGCCATAAAGTTGGTCGCCTTCGGGCGGAAAGATAATATAGCCTTTGCCAAATGTCATACCCCCAGGGGTAAGGTTAGAACCTTCCCCGGACGGTTCCGGCAAGAATGCGGAAGACTCAGGCTTAATCCAAACACTTACGGCAAAGGTGTCTGTAATGCCTTCTGATCCACGAGTCTCAGGAATTTGCCGCTCTGAAATGTTATAGCGGTTGGTCGATAGCAGACTCTGCCCATCCTTTTCAACGTGAACCACTCTCGACTGCTGCGCCGGCTCGCCGAACACAACAAAGACAGAACCCGCCGGCTCGAAGGTAAGCGGTAATTGAATCCGGCCATCGAGGGAATCGTAAACAGCTGCATCTTCGACTTGTCCTGTATCGGGATACCAAAGCTGAGGTGCCTTTCCCTCAACACGGAAACTGCAGACCGTTTGCTCGTAGCGTCTCTTCTGATTGGAAATGAAATAAACGTCGTGCTCACCGACCCGGCGATGGATCGACTTCAATTTCGCGTCGCGATGCTGGGCAGAATAAGCGAAATCAGGGCCTACTTCTAAATCATCCAATATCTCACTTAAAGGCCTACCCCAGTAGATCTTCCCTTTGCCAAAAGCATGTTCTGTTACCTCGTGGCCGTCGCACCCGCCGCAAAGATCGCTGACGAGCTTGTTATATTCACTCGTGCCCCCCAGCTGCTCTCCCAGACTGGGAGAAAATTCAGGCTTCGAGCCGAGGACGATGTGAGCACCATTAAACACCAGCTTGTGAATCTTCTCCAGCAGCTTCATCGTCAGGGATCGTGACGGCGGCAGAATCAGTAGTCGGTATTGCACGCCGTCCGGCAGCACAATCTGACCATTCTTTACGGACATGCGGCTGAGAATCACATCGGCGTTGCACATGTCAAAGTCGTACCCTTCAGGCAAAGCTGGCTGAAGCGATTCGAAAACCGGCACGGAAGAAATCAGGTCCTTTAACTTGGAGGGCGAATGTTCGCCTATTAAATAACAAACATCTGCAACAGAATTGCCCTTTTGCAACAGAAACTGACAACGGGACAGATAGTCGGTCCACGGCCTCGCCTTATCGAACCAGGTACTGGTCCTATCAAAGTGGGAACCGTAACGCCCTAAGCACATGCCTGGAGCGGCCGAGGGATGAGGCTGATGCGTAAAAACGTGGAGGATGGTGCGCGTTCCGCCCAGGCAAAAGGCCATATCTCCCAGGGCCTTGAGTCCATACGGATAACTAAACCAGCTGGACATTTTGTGAGCACCCGTGAAAGCTTCCATGCCAACAATTTGTTCACCGCTCTCGTTGCGCATGCCATAGGTGTGCGCCACCGAAGCTGGCAATTTCACCATCCCCATGCCATGCGTTGGCAAGCGTGCCCAGAACTCCCCCATCGGAACATCCGCCCGGCTCCCTGACAAGAAATCATCGAATGGCCCGTTGCCGTAGGGTTCCAGATAGAACTTAAGGCCATGCTTCTGGGAGAACTCGCGTGTCTCACCGAAATAGTTGTCTGCAAACAAATCCGCAATGGTCCGCCTGAAATCAAACAAGAAACTCTCACTGGTCTTGACACTTCCCACATAGCGACCCGTCATGACCGGCATGAAAGAGCGCATGTCATAACCATTGCGCTCGCGAAACTCCCCAGGCATGGTGCCCGTCCAGTTCTGCATGCCCACCTCAAAACTGTCGATCACGCAATAGGCAGCTGTTCCGGACACGAGATTGCCCCAACGCTTAAACAATTCCTCGAATCTCTTGTTTAAGTGGAACTGGATGGCCCGTTTGCTCATTTTGTCACATTCCAGCCCGGGGGCACTCTCAGGCGTATTACCAGCTCTTGCACCTGTTGGTGTGTAGCCAAAACGAAGAATCGTCCAATTGCCCGCCGGAACTTTCCAGGTCAGTTTGCCCTCTTCATCCATCGATGAAGTAAGGTCGATAATGCTGTCAGGATCAATGACCGACCCGGCTGGAATCACCCGATCCCAATCTGGCAAGGAGGTCGAAGCGGTTTCTCCCTTCCAAACCGATGAATCGGGCTCCATACACATCTTGCCCACAATGGCATCGATGCGTACGGGCGGTTCATTTTCTTTACCCCCTAATTCGGGGAAGGCCAAGACGCAATAGTCTTTGTAGTAATCTAATTTTGTCTCGGGCTGCGGCAAAGCGATTTCAAGTTCCGCGGGTCCGGCAGCGGCAGTCTCGCTCCAGGAGAGTTGCTGCATTGCCAGTTCAGGTGGGATCCATGGCCCCCCGCTACTCGACCAACCGATGCCATTAAAATAACCAAGTTGTAATCCTAATCGCTTGGCCTCTTGGGCGGCGTGTTCCATTATTTCCAGCCATAACGGCGTCCCAATATCGACCGGCCCCCTGGGGCAGGACATGTGGTCTGGAACGTTTGAGACGGGTCCAACTTCATAGATGAGTGCCGCGCGCAAACCAATTCGCTGCATCGCTTCCAGATCAAGGGTAATCCCTTGCTTGGAGATATTGCCGTTTACCCAATACCACAAGATTTCCGGCCTGGCGACATTCGGCGGGTTTTGAAAACCCTTTTCAAGCGCCAGGCCCGAAGCATCCGTTTGCCCGGTGCGGCGCGCGACCTTCTCTGGTTCCAAGCCAACTGCTTGAGTGGGATCGTGTTGAATAAGCAACAAGACAAGAAAACAAAAATGCCTTCGATGCATGGGTGATTAGGGTTGTGGATAGTGGGTGGTGGGTTGTGCACTATAGCCGCGATCTAACAGATCGCAGGAGGTTAAGTACCGAGTGCCTAGTACCGAGCACTGAGTAACGAGTACTGAGAGTGGGTAGTGGAAGTTAGCTGAAAGAATGCTCCCTAACGCCGTAGCTCCACAGCCCACAACCCCATTAGTAAAAATCCTGATCCGTGATCTTGGAATCATTCGCTGCATTGAGCTGTTGCCAGGTGCCGATGTGCTTGTCGCGTCTAATAAAACTTGGCCATTCTCTGTCGATGCGATCACTGATGAATTGGACGCTACCATCGCACATACCGACAAACACACCGCCCACATGCAAGCTTCTCATCGTAGCTTGAGTCGTCGTTTGACAAGTCGGGCAGACCGACATGCATTCTTCATCTGCCACCGCTTGCATGCTGCCGTACGCCGCGATCACATGCTCGCCGCCCATGATGTTGTCCGACGAAACGCTGCAATTGTTCGGACCATTGCCATCATTCGAT
>Ga0310121_10003859_pt1 | contig 13519 bp, 18 predicted proteins | sample CB27_Tmax_986_MG_FD_203504 | JGI IMG/M metagenome (GOLD analysis project Ga0310121, IMG submission 203504) | Marine microbial communities from Western Arctic Ocean, Canada - CB27_Tmax_986 | ecosystem: Environmental > Aquatic > Marine > Oceanic | place: Canada: Western Arctic Ocean | collected... | reverse complement strand
GGACTCATATAGTCTGCTTCATCTAGTAATACATATTTGTAATCACCAAATGGCATAATTTGTACAAAGTTATTAATTTTTTCTCTAACAGTATCTACAGAATTTTCTCTAGAAGCATTTATTTCTAATATATCATAACCACTTACTTCAAGTTCATTGAATAATATTTTTGCCAATGTAGTTTTACCTACACCAGGAGCACCACTTAATAATAAGTGTGGAATTGCTTTGTCATTAATCCAAGACTGTATTTGCTGTCGTTGTGCATCATCACGAACAACGTATTCTTTTAGTGTTTTTGGTCTATACTTTTCTACCCAAAGTTCTTTCATATAGTAATAATATACAAATTATTGTTAATTGTCAATTTGATCTTGAGCCCAGTCGTTAATAATACCAGCTACTTTTAATTTGTAGTTAAAATCCTTATCAACGTCTCGGAGAATCTTGTTTGCTCTTGCAAGTTGTATTCCTGCTTTAATTGGTATTGGAATACCTTTAATTGTTCGTTTCTTTTGTTTTAAAACTGCTTGTAGTCTATGCCAACCATCACATAATATATAATAGTTTGAATCTTTAATTTGTGATACTAGGATAGGTTTTTGGTTTTTTTGTTTAGAAAGTTTTTTAATCCAATAACGTTTTTCTTTGTTTAATGGACGTTCAGCACCTAGTCCTATTTCTGCTAAGGTAACTATTTTTTTAACGTCAATTATAATACTTTTCATGGAAATATTTGTTGTGTAGGTTTCCAGCCGTCTTCTTTAGGATAATCTCTTGATTCACGTAAAGGCCAATCAATTGCATCTGTTTTTTCATACCATTCTTGTACACATTTAGGGCCACAAAAAGGAATTATTTCTCTTATAGGCCAATTAGCGGCGTATAATGAATCAAACCAATATATAGCTTTGTCAAAGTGTATACTACATTGTCCGCATTCAAATTTAGTCATTGCCAGGGAGTTTACTCATTTGTTTAGTACCACCCATATTAACATATCCGGCTTGTTTTCTATTATCTTCAGGTTCTTCGTCTGATACTAATAAAATATCATCTTCATCAACCATTCTTACTTCTTCGTTAGTAGTTTTATTTTCTATCTTAAATGCTCTTGACCACCTGCCATGAGATATTAAAATCCATTGTCCGACTTTAACATCTTCTTGCTTAGGACCTATTGCATATATTTTTGCCCATCGTGGATGTATACCACCTTCTGAGCCATCGTCATCTATTAAAATTATGCCACCTTTGGATTTTGTTTCACCAAAATGCATACGGCATACTAAAACTCTTTTGCCCAAAGGTTGGATATTATCGTGTGTAAGGTGTTGTCTACCACCATGTGATCCAAAGCCTTTTGCTTGTAAATCTTCTATTTGTCCCATAACTTATTATAACTTAAAATGTTTCCCATTGCAATGGTTGTTTAGTCCATTTAATAATCGATTCACCACCAAATATGTTTTTATATTTGTTATTGTTTGATTGATGTACAAATATTTGATACCAACCCCATTCAGACCCATTTAATTCTTGCTTTTCTTTCATTTTTAAAACATTCTTTAATCTATCTCTTGGATGGAATTGAATATGGTCCCATATTCTCCATGGACATCTTGGAGCATCATACGGTTGTTCTTCTAATTTGTGAATTGGGCCTGGATTACCACCAGATGCTTGTCCACAGTCAAAACCTATAACCCAACCTTCTTCTGCTAATTTAATATAAGGAGCAAAATCAACCTTTGTAGAAACTAGTGTATCAAATCTTAATCTTATTATTGTTTTATACTTCTCAGGTAAACTTTCAACCAAATGAGCGTGTGCAATTTGTTGATTTGCAGAGTGTTTAAATTGTGTATATAATCTTTTCTTTCTATACATTTTCCCATCAGGCTTTTTAGTATATCTTCTAAAAATATCACAATCAGGTTTAACTTTAACATCTTCCATTACATGATAATCCCATTTAGGTTCTGGAGTATAAAGACAGTTGGGAACATTTGGTTCTGGATAACCTTCCCATTGTTGAAAGAAGAAGTCATAGGGAAAAACTTTTCTTTGTAGTTCTAGAACTTTTTCATATTCTGGTCCTGTTATGCCTGAAACACAAACCGCTATCATAAATGCCAATCCTTTTCTGTAGTTATTTTACCCATATTAGGATGTGTATAAACTAGAGTTCCTTCTTTATCCCATACGTGCCATTGTTCTTTTGATCCCCACAAGTACTTTTCAAACTCTACTAATTTATTTTGTAACATTTCCTCTTGCATATCTTTTAATACGGACCAATTTGCTCTAAAGTCGATCCATTTAAGGTTAAAGATGTCAACAAAAGATGTGTTGTTAATTAATGCACTTTTCCAGCTGTGGCTCGCATTGTTTTCTTTGCATAAATTAAAAAAGTTTTTTGCTAAACTAGTTAATCCTGTTTTAGTTGGATACCATGTGTTAATATTCCAACATTTTTTAAGAAATTCTAAATCGCCATACATGAAAAGGTCTCCCATTTCCATACGATCAATACTAGTTTGTTGTGTTATTAACATTTTTTTATCTTTTAACAGGGTATTACTAAAAGTAGCGATGTCTTCTATTAAATTAATTCCATCTGCTCGTGCTTTTAATATTTTTTTAAATCTTTTTTCTATAGCATGATCCAAACCAAGATTAACACAGTAAGGATGTCCCACATCAATATCTCTTTCTTCTATTTGTTGTCTCCAAATAAAACAATCAACATATTCTTTGCTTTCTTTTGGAATTTCACCATGTCCTATTAGTATAATATACGCATTTGGGTTATGTCTACGCCAATGTCGTACAGTAAAATTAACAGTATCAATTTTATGTTGTTCATCTTTGTTAATAAAAACGTGTGATAGTAAAATACAGTCAGTCATTAAAACGTATCTCCGAATGTTATTATATCTTTATGAAATAAGTCACCTACAATGTTAATCATTTTGTCGTTAGTATAATATTTTTTATAATCTTTGTCTCTGTTAGCTTTTCTATGCTTTTGTCTTGTATTAAATTTGTTTATGTCATGGTTAATTTTTTTAAACACTTCTTGTAAGTCTGTTTGCATATTTTCATATCGCCCTATAAAATCTACAATCTTTTTGCCATTGCTATACGTATAATATGTTGTTGGTTGAAAATGTATTTCATCTTTCCATTGACTTGTTGGTAGATCCAATATAAATTCTTCAAAACTTTTGTAATTGCATAACTCTTTTGACCAAGTTGCTATATGTCCCTTCTCAGATGTAAACTCTATTAATGACGATACAAGTCTGTCCCATGGGTTTCTATGAAAAGCAAATTTATAGTATTTGTTAAAGTCTAAATTTTGATATTCATTAACTATATTTGACATTGGCCAATGCCATTTATCACCACCCCATTCTTTTTTAACTTTCTTTACTGACATATTGTCAGCACTTACTAAAAATTTGTGTAGAGAAGTTGTTGCAGTTTTTGGAACGCAGACAAAAACATATTTTTTATCTGAGTTTATGATCATAATAATTTATTAAGTCTTGTAAAGTGTCTTCCGCCATCAAAAGAAGTGTTTAACCAAATATCTACCATTTTTGTAAGCATTTCCTCATTAACATATTTTGAAGGTATTGAAAAGTGATTACAACAATTATGTTTTACGGCATATTCCGCAGTATATTCATCAAAAGTTAGACCTGATATTATGCCTTTAACTTTATTTGCGGCAATGTTAGCACCTTGTCCTGAACGACAGAACGATATACCGTGGCTACAATCATTTTTATTAATTAATGCAGTTACTTGTGAAACATAATCAGCATAATCGCAGGCCTTATCTGTAAAAGTTCCAACATCTATAATAGGAATTCCTTTTTCTTGTAGTACTTTTATAGCAACAGCTTTAATTTCAAAGCCTGAGTGGTCACTTGCTAATGCAATTGGTTTAGAACCAAACCTGTTTATAACTTTGTCTACAAAGAATTCAAATTGTGCAGGTGTTCCAAGTACGTGCATTTTTTCTGTGTTGTGTGCTGTAACTTTTAATCCATCTCGTATCATTAAGTTGTACATAGGTGCAATATAAAATTCATTTTTAACTAAAATGTTATTATCAATCATTTCTTTTGCATATTGTAAAAACATTTCTCCTGTACGGAAATAATATAAACCTACGTTAGCTTCTTTAGATATAACTTCTTTTTCAACTACTTTGGTTACTATACCATCTTCATTATAATCAGAATAACTGTGATCAGAACTATTAGCTGTAAATGTTAAAAGGAATCCATCAGCGTCTTTGCTTACACTAGTTGGATCAAATTGTGGTCCAAAATGAACGTCTGGTGTGTATATTATTAAAGGTAAATCGTTACTAATGTGGTCTTTAGCAAGTGTACAAGTTTCAAGAGCACCTCGAGTTACTTTATCTACTGTAACTATTGTAATATCTTCTCCAAATTTTTGTTTTAAAATTTTATCAATTGAAAAATTATAGATATGATCTACTCTAACTATAAAAATTAAATTACACTCAGATAAATTAACTGAATCTAATGCCCAATCGATTACGTGTTTGTCTTTAGCAAGTATTAATGGTTTAGGCATCGTATAACCAGCATCAATAAATCGTTGTGCCTTGCCGGCAATTGGTAATAGTAAGTTATACTTTTTCATTTTCTATCCTTATTAGTTTACTTGTTGTTTCGTGTGCATAAGACATCGCTAATTCAATGTCTTTATTTGTATGTATCGCGTGTAAGAAACTACTAGCAAACATATCACCTGCTCCTAATACATTACTTTTTGGTACGTATAAAGAATCATCTAATGTATATTTTTTTTCTATTTTGCCATCGGATATCACACTGCTTTTACTAGTGTGTAATATTACAGTTCCTTTTGTTAAATTTGCCATGGTAGTAATGTCAGCAAACGCATCTTCATCTGCTATAAAGAAATAATCTAAGTATTGCAATAAATTTTCATCAACTCTCTTACCTGCACATACATCAGCCGATACTATGCCAGGTAAAGTTGGCAACCAACTTACATCTAATAGTTTGTTAATATAAAGTGCGTGTGATATTTTTGATTGTTGTATAATTGGTTTGTTTGTTTTAATATCAGGTACAAAGTTTGAATATCTTGTGCTGGAATCTCTATCTATATACACTATTGCTTCACCAATTGATGTAGGACATAAACCAATATCCAATTCAGGAGCAATTTGTTTAAATGTTCTCCACATATTAGCCATAGCACCTAATGTTTGACGTTCTTCAAAGCCATCAAATATTCTGTCAACTGTCATGTGTCCGTATAGAGTAATATCGTGCATTAAAATTTTTCTTTTTCGTCTAGTGCATAAACTTTTTTTAGATGTTCGTCAAAATCTGGTTCTGGAATCAATTTATAATCTTCGAGTAATTCAAAAAGTGCAACTACAAAATTTTCACCACTATTAGCATCTATTACTACTGCATATTGTTGTACAATTAACGGAGAGTTCATTGGACAAAAACTCCATTTAATTTTTTTCATTATTTCAATATCAAATATGTCATCTCCAGCATAAGCAATTTGGCCATGCGTTATTCTGTGTTTTTCGGCCAACTCATTTATAAATTCAGACTTGTCTGTATGTTTGCCATCTTTTCTATTCACAATAACATCAATATTTCTATTACGTGCAATAGATTCGTTAAAAGGATCACCTGTTAAAAATACAACTGGTATGTCCATAGCACGAAACCGCTTAATTGCTGTCCAATCTTTATCACAGAACGTTTTCATTACAACATCACCATCACGATTGTAATATTTTTTGCCATCAGTAAGAATGCCATCAACGTCTAGTATTATAAGTTTAATCATTTTTATATCTTTCTACATTATCAGAACATACACCGTCACATTTTTTAACTTCTTCTTCAGATATTTCGTGTGGATGTACTGCTATTGTTCTATAACCACCTGTTTGTCCTGGATATGCCCATATGTATCCATGAGATGTCATTGTGTAATTGTCAGCCTGATGCCAAAAACAATGTATGTTATATTTTACTAATTGTTCTAATGCTTTGAAGTCTTTTGCATGACACCATAAAGGATTTTTTTGTAGCCATTCAGGTGTTACTGCTTCATGTGGTTCATCATGACCTAGAAAAAAGTTTTCACCATCCCATTTGCAAATATCAATTTCAACATCGTATCCTTTCGCTATGGCTTCTTCAATATATTTGATAGTATTTTCTCTGTTAGGTAATTTACCATTTATATTACCACGATGTGATATAAGAATCATTATGTGAGTATTTAATTAGAAGAAATTAGTATATAATCTTTATGAATTGAGCTACTTTCTCGTATATGAATAGTTTTATATCCAAGTGATTTAATAAACTCAACACCAGTATGATTAATAATTCCATCATCCATTATAACTTCTTCAATAATAATAACTGGTTTGCATTTTTTTATTGTTTCTACAGCACCTTCAACTACCTCTTTATCCATCCCATCAACATCAATTTTAATTAAATTAATATCTTTTAATTCAAAGTAATCAAGAGGAAGTACTCGTACTGATCTTTTATTAATCCATTTTGGATCTATTACTTTATTTCTAAGATTGCCTCTTCCACTAGCTTGTTCCAATGTTATTTTTTTACCAATTGCACATCTGTAATGACTAACTTTTGATAGGTTAATGTTCATTGGAAATTGTACTCGTGCTCTGTAATCATAACAGTATACATAATTAAAACCCCAAGTAAGATACCTAGTAAATTCTCCATCTCGGCAACCTACATCTACAGCATTTATTTTTTTATCTATATATTTTATTGCTTCTTGGTAAAGATTGTAGTATGCGTTATCATTAGGAAGAGTATTCAACTGTATGCCTTTAACATTTTTTAATTTAGAATGAAATGTATGTGTGTATTCTAAATCTGGATTAAATCGTTCAATGTATTTTAAAGGAAATTTTGTTTTTTTCATTTAATTCTATTTTTAGCTAGGAAGTCTAAAATGCTTTCCTTTTGTTCTTCTTTCTTGTGACCAGCGGCATGAAAAAAATAAACTTTTGGGTGTCCTCGCATATGAGCATTTTTATAATTGTAATATTCATTCATCCTGGTAATTTTTACACCACTTTGTATTGTAGCCCATATTAATATGTCTCCATCATGATGATCTAATCTTTTATAGACTGATATTTGATCCTTCATTACATCAACAGCTTTTTTTGTAAGAATAAACACACCAGGCTGAAATCCTTTTTCAATTACCTGTTTAAGTTTGCAAGATAATAATAATCCTCTGTAAAACAAATCAAAGTGTTCTTGACTATACGCCTTTTCAAATTTAGGATAATGACATACTTTAAACGTTTCTAAATCAGGGTATTCTTTAAAAATATTAGGTGCATTTGGTAAAGCAAATACATCGCTATCCACATACATTATTTGATCGTACTTGTCCCACCATGAATCATCAAGCCATAAATCGAATCTTTCAAATGTAGGATGTTTATAATTTAATTTTGGACGTGTAATTTTAATAAAATCACAATTGTGTTTTTTTGCATATGCTTCAAAAGATTTTGCAGAAAGATTAGCAAAGTTTTGCTGATTAGTTAATAGTTTATTGTACTCTGGGTGTTCGTACAAGTAAGGGTCTATGAAATACTGTACTATACAGTTCCGGTGTTCCGGCATCTATTATTCTATGCCGTCTAATGCCGCGTCAATACCTTTTTTAGCAGTCTCTTCTTTTTTAACTTCTGTTACTTTAGGTTTAAAAACTTTTGTTACGTTTTCTGTTTTCTTAGCAACTGGAGTCATTTGTTTTACTGAAGAAGGTGCCGGTGCAACTCTTCTAGGTGCAGGAGGTCTTGCTCTTGCTGGAGTTTCGTCAACTTTGCCTCTTGGCTGTTCATAATATTTTGCCATTACACTTGCTTTTGGTGTTGCGATTTGTCCACCTGGACCTAATACGTCACCTCGAGCATTAACGTTCATATTACCAACTGCTCTAACTGATTCATTAGTTGCTCTTAATTTTTCTATATCAACCATACGACCTTGCATGGTTCTATACATTCTTCTTCTTGTTGGTCTTGCTACCATAATATGCTCCTATAATATATTACTTATCATCGCAGAAATTCAGCGATATTTAAGTCGTATTGCAATGGGTTTATTTTATGTACGCCAATTAAAAATAAACAAAAACTTGCTACACTACTACCTCTACCTACACCCCATACTACATTTTTTTCTCGTAATGTATCTATAAAGTAAATTAAAAATTGCAATACACGAATAAATTTTTTCTTTTCAAATAATATATATTCTTGTTCAACTCGATCACGTTCTTCTTGTGTTTGACATTTGTTTAATAGATATTCTTTAACATTTATTTTAGAATAGCTTATTGGCATATACCAATTATTAATCATATCCTCATCAAATACTTTAGGTGAAGGTCGTGCTGGAACAGTTTGTAATTTTTTTAAAGGTAACCCACTATCCATTATACTAATATTGTATTGTATTGGGTCATCAAAGAATAATTTTGATATATCTAACTCTGGATTAGAATATAATAATTCTATTGCATCTTGTTCTGTGTAGATGCAATCACCGGTTTCATTTATCTTTATTTTTTCCGCCATCTAAAACCTTTGGATTAAATTCAAATATTTTAGCATTGGTTTCGTGTTTCTTATTAACTGGAACTTTATTGTTCCAACTAAAGTGGCCTGTGTAAATGCCTTTATTAAGTTCTTTATCATATGTTGCCGTGTCTGCCCTCAACCACCATGGATCAAACTTTTCATATTTTTTTGAAAACCATTGTTTTATGTCTAATAATAACAGTTCTGGGCTATCCTTGTCAACGGAATATGTAATACCATCACCTTGCCAGCTGGAAAGTTCTAATTTGTTTACGGTAATTATAGAATCTAGTACTGCATTTGATTTACAGAAACATACTGCCGACATGATTTGATCATATGGTGGCTTAGGTAATTCTATAAATCGATTATTGCTATTGTTTTGTAAAACAGTGTATAGAGGTTCGTCTCTCCACGTGGTAATTGTATTTGCAAAAACTAATTCATAAAGATTTTTTAATCTATCAAAATATTCTGTTTGTTCTTTTAAATCTGCTGTGTGGGGTGTGATATGAAGTTTTACTGAGTAGTTGTTAGAAAATAATTCACCGTCTACTATAATAATTGATTTAAATGTTGTGTTCCAAGTAAATGTGTTTGCCATCAAACGTACTTACTATTCAATATTAACTAGGGCACCTAAATCTGGTTCATTTCTTGCTTTTTTATAATCCTTGTGCCATTTTTCGAGTCTTCGTTGTCTAATAGCATCTTGATAAGTTCCAAGTGCGTGTTGTAGTTTTTCTAATATATCTGGATTTCGACCAAAACGTCTAGCGGTACCTACTTTTCGAGAAAGTTCTTTTATTCTTTTTGAAATATCCTCATCGGATAGTTTTGTAATATCTTCTTGTAATGGATGGAAATACATTTTATCCTCCTATTGATTAGCTATAATTATTACCAAGTTGATGCATTAATATAGTTGTTCCGCTATCAGCTGATAAAAATTCATAAAGATATCTGCCAGAAGTTGGACAAGTTATAGTCTCAGACGATCCGTCTCCACCAGTAACACCACCCGAAACTAAAACAGCAGTAGGAATAGTAATTGTGTGAGTTGGATCTGCATAAGTGATATCTAATACAATTCGTCCTAATGTTGCTGTTGCAGGCCAATTTGTAAATGATAATGTAATTGCGGCATTAGTTGTTATAGTTTGGTAATGTCCATTTACGTGATTTAATGTAACTGCACCACCAGTTGTGCCATGTGCGTAAACACTTTCGCTTGTATCTTTAAATTTAGCTCTTAAAACTTCATTGTCTGAGAAATTACTTGAAGCATTTAATGATGCTTTGTCTGTTTGTAATGCGTCTATTTCTGTTTGTGCTTCAGTAAAATTATTTTTAGTTGCAGTAAAATTATCTCTAAATCCTTGAGACGTATTATCTTGTCCTGCTTTAGGATATGTTGCATCAATGTTACCTGGTACTATTTTACTTGCCATTTATTAAATTCCTTTGTTTCTAAATATAAGATATTTATCGCTTACCCGATCCATTGTAATTATAGTTCCGTTTGACGGTGCTATGTTAAAAATTACGGTAGTTTTTATATTTGTTGTATCATGGGTTAATGTAAGTTCATTTTCAAAGTCAGCAGACCTTAATTGCGTGTCTGCGGATAGATATGTAGGAGATTCGTTGTTATCTGCGGTAACATTATCGCCTACATATACAATAACACCACCTTTTTTTACCAAAATATCTTCGTCGTGTACAAGTTCTCCTAACTCAAAATTAGTAGTTGATCCATCGGCTGTAAATGAATTTATAGTAATTTTACTTTTAGAAATTTGATATCTGTCAACAATAAACTGTATGTTTTTAAAATCTAGTTTTTTATCGTCAATTCTTTTTTTGATTAATGCGGATGTGCCTGGAACACAATAACAAAGTGGTACAGCTTTTACATAACCCAAAGGAACGCCAGATGATGTTTGTGCTGTTCTCATCCAAAGTGGTAAATGGTTCCATTCTTTATGTCCTAAAGTTTTCATTCTACTTCTCATATTTGCCACAGCATTTGGATATAAAGTTGACATATAATCTAAATCTGCTGATAATTGATTTGCATATCGTACTTTAGAACCCGATGTTGAAAATGCTAATCCATTATTTGTTGTAATTTCATATTCATTCATATCAGTAGTTACTTCTGTCGTAGATGCTCGTGGACCTAACATAGGTCTTGCAATATCTGTTCTTAATGTAACTGATGATGCTATTGATTTTCTAGAATTGTTTTCTAAAGGATCTTTAATATCGAGATATACAACCTCATATATAATTTTTCCGTCTTCTTTTGCAACCGCTGTTTTTAAATCTCCAAAGTATAAAGTTTTTGGAGCATGATTCTGTTCCATTTGTTGTTGGAATGCTATTAATGTTTGTGCTTGTAGTCCAGCCATTAATAACATTGATGGAGATTGCTTTAGACCAAACGTTGAATCTTCCGGTCGATAGATATACGTTGAAGTATTAATATTTGGATCTTGTGCTATTGTATAAAAAATATTTTGGTCAATAAATGATGTCGAATGCCCAGTCATGTTACCATATTCAATAGTAGTATATGGTATGTCTATGTTTAATGTAAATTCTTTTGTTGCCGCCGCCGACTGATATTGGTCACTAACTGTAACTGAGAATGTATATGCTCTAGTTGAATCAGTAAAGTCGCTTGGATCTAATGTACCAATTAAATTTCCTTGATCTGAAAGTGTTATGCCTGTTGGTAATGATCCTGATGTAATTATATACGATAATACTCTGTTTGTATCTTCTGCGACTGCTATGATTGATAGTGTACTAGGTATGTCGGCTGTTAATGTTCCAATTATAGACGGTGTAGTAAATGCAATACCAATATCAATTTCACCGACCACCTTCATTGTAAATATTCCATCAGTATATAGATTAATACCTGTGCTGACTGTTCTGTTTGCTCTTATTGTAAATGTATAAACTGTTTCAATAGCGGCTTGTCTTGCCAATGTTCCATATATTTCTCCACTTTGAATATCTATTAATAATCCTGTAGGTAATGTTCCTGATTGTATAGAATATTCTAAGTCTGCCTGTAATGGATCAAAATCTTCCACGTCAATTTTAATTACTATTGCGTTATCGTGTCTAAATGTTCCTAAATTTGATGCAGTTTTAAAAATTGGTCTTCTGTTTGAAGAAAGGTCAACAGTTAAGTCTGATCCGCCAATAGAATTCATATCAGATGTGATTAGTTCATTTGATACTCTCCAATAATCTGCTGTATAAACAAATATTGAATTATCTTGTTCAACATAAGACGCACCATCAGATACTCTTATTGTAAATTCATAACTTACTGATCTAGATTTTGAGTATACTGTTCTATCGTAAATAAAATCGTCATAACCTTCGTTACCACCAGTTCCTGCATATCCACCTTGTGGTCCGTATCTTTCGTCATCTGCTAATTGTACAATACCAGATATTAATCCAGTTTTGTTCATAGTAACTCCTGTTGGTAATTGACCTTGTACTATTTCATAAACTAATTGTTGTCCTGCCGCTGTATCGGTATCAGTAGCTAACATTTGAAAAGATATTGCGGCTCCGTCAAGTACCCAATATAAACCAACTGAAGTAGAATCGTCTAATTGCAATTGTCCCGATGTTGTAGAAAATATTGGAGCATCTGCGCCTTTAATATCTAATTTAAAAGTTCTATCTGTAATTTTTGTTCCTGCTGTGGCTCGCACAACAAATGTATATAAAGTTCGTTTGCTAACCTCAGCCGGAGTTCCTTGCAGTAAACCTGTTGAAGTAAGTTCTAATCCGATTGGTAGGCTTCCTGCGATCACGGAGTAAGCGACAGCCGTAGAATCGGCTGTATTCGCTTCTAGTTGTAGCGAATATGATGCTAATTCATTAATAGCATCTAATTTACCTGCTGTGGTTGTCCACACTGGTGTTGACATTAGAACTTACTCCTTCACCAGTATTTATTGAGTCTTAAGTGTGATTATGCTTGATCCCAAAATGGTATAACTCTTAATGTACCTGCAATTTTGATTTTTAAGTATCCAGTTGGTGCACCAGGAAGAGCTGATCCTCCACCGGCCGATCCTACAGTACTTTGTGTTGGTGTATTAAAATCAAGAGTACCTGTACCTTGTGTATTAATTGACATATCTCCATCTGAAGTATCAATTTCAAGTGTATCTGTTCTTAAAGTAGTAAATTCACCTAAAGTTGCATGAAGTTCATTTGTAGTAGCAATTCCACCTAGTGCAACCGTTTGGTTAGCCGCTGGTGTTATTGTAATACCACCTGTTGTTGCTGAAATAACGTTACCGTCTATTCTTAAGTTATCAGCATTGAACTGACCAGTTACTGACATAGTACCTGTTACAGTTTGAGCAACTGTTGTCATTGCATTTTGTATATCAATTGAACCTGAGCCGTTTGCTGAAATTTCTAAATCAGCATCTGAGGCATTTGTTGTAATTTTGTTATCTTTAATTTGTACCCAGTCAGCATTTAAAGTACCAGTAATTGCGTGTGTTCCAGTTGTAGTAATATCTGCTGTTGTTAGTGTTCCAGTTACTCCTAATGTAGTTGAAACTGTTGCCGCTCCTGTCACTGCCAATGTTGAACCATCAAATGTTAGATTTCCTTCTCCTGCAAGTGCGTGTGCACCTGTAACTGTTGCTACTTGGTTATTAGTAGAACCTGTTAATACTGCTTTTGTGTCTGCATATGCTTTGATTGATTGTTGTGTTGCTAATTGTGTAGCTGAATCTGTCCCCATAGCATCTTCATCTAGGATACCTG
>Ga0310121_10003858_pt1 | contig 13521 bp, 15 predicted proteins | sample CB27_Tmax_986_MG_FD_203504 | JGI IMG/M metagenome (GOLD analysis project Ga0310121, IMG submission 203504) | Marine microbial communities from Western Arctic Ocean, Canada - CB27_Tmax_986 | ecosystem: Environmental > Aquatic > Marine > Oceanic | place: Canada: Western Arctic Ocean | collected... | reverse complement strand
TCAGATTTTATGTCTGTACCAATGGTGTATATTGATTGAGAATCAACCTTAGAAATATCTTTGTAGCCTTTAAAGACAATACGAGACCCAAGGCCCATATTGTTGTTGTTTGCTGCGTTTCTATTGTTTCTGTTCTCTAGATGTAATTCGCTCCAGCCAGAACTACGGACAATAACATCGCTAACGACCCCTCCCTCTCTGGAAACAACCACTTCTCCAGAACCTTGTATGACAAGACTCGGAGAAAATACAGTATTTGTAGAGTTGTAGTGGCCAATCCCCATGTTTTGATTCCACGGAGCGGCCAAGTGGTTGCCGTATATGTTGTCTATTAGTACTCCAACGCCGCTATGTTGAACTCTGTTATAGTGAAGTCCAACATGCCCCAGTCCACTTCCAATAATCTCCAAACGGCCATCTTCTTTAACCTGCATCCTTTTGTGCATCTGGCGCGGCCATTCCGCTCCAGATGGAATAGGGTTGCCAGAAGCGGCTGTGTAAAAAGCAATTGCTCCTGTGTTTGAGGAAGTAGACCCAGATCTAAACTTAATTGCAGCGACATTGTTGTCGCCCCACTGCCCATTAAGACTAGCGATCATTCTGTTGGGAAGTATATCCCCGCTAGCTCTAAAATCTACACTAGTACCAGCGCCTCGATAGTGGTTTTGAAAATAAATATCAGTGCCACTAGCAATAATCGTAACAATAGAGTCTGCCGTATTAGTAAAAGAATCCCTTACGTCCTTAGCAGATATAGCTCCAACGTCGTTATCGTCTATATTGGCGTTGTATTCTAACTTAAGATCGGCTAGATTTTTTTGTGTCATTTATCCATTCCTATTCAAAATATCCAGTTCTTGTATTGTGTCCTTCCCCGTGAACAACCGGGAAGTTTGGAGATTCATAAGGTGAAAGAATTGCTTGGCCAGCCACACTGTTACCAGCCTTGTATTGTATTTTAGCATTTTCATAACGCTGACATAAATCTTTACTAAGAATCTCAAAACCTCTGAGAATTCCACCAGCGTCGATAGAAGATGAACCGTCAGAAACCCTAATAGCGTCCAACCCCTTGGTTCTAAGCTCGCTTGAAGCAATTAAACATGCCGACTTCAAAGAAACCAAGTTAATAAATGCATCATCTTTGGTGGCGGCTGTTGGGTCTGGGCTGATACCAGACGTACTGATTGTTACAGTGTAAGTTTTATCAAAATCTATTTCGTTTAAAACTAACTGAGCCGCAACAACAACTGTCTGTTTGACTCGTCCGTTAGAATATGCATAGTTTGTGGAGTCAAGATCGTTTATTAAATACCTAACTATGGTAGGCATGTCGTCAGTCCAAGCCATTTGATAGCCTTTCTAGAAAATATCTATTTCTAAATCGCCAATATTAAACGAAAATGTTTCGCCTACGTCAATCGTGGTAGCCCTAGCCAGCTTCCCATGCATCAACATCTGGCCTGTTTCTATTCCAGATTTATTACAAATAGCCACGCCGGATATAAGACCCCAAGAAGTGTTGCTACAAACCGGAAAACTTAATTTGCTCAAGTTATTAGTAAATCCGCTGCTATTAACTTGTCTCCATGTGATATCACCCGACCCGCGAGGAGACTCTAAATTGTATCTTTTGTACCCATTAGACACCCCGGCAACACCACTGGATATTTCTGGTATGGTGACTCCCGTCTGATGGTCTTGTGGAACACCAGAGCATAACGCTAGAGATAGATTGCCGGGACTGGCAAAGCTATTAGTGTTACTTCTAAATATGAAATTTATGATACCCGATTCTAAATAGTCAGATATTCCACCCATATCCACCTCCTGAATATAACATACTCACTATATTATACACCATATTCTAATAAAAAAACCGCCCCGCACTACTGAGAGTGCGAAGCGGTTCTCTTTAAGCCGTAGGAGACTAGAAGGAGCCTAGAAGTACTCGGCGGTTGTCTAGAACCGCGAAGCCAAGCTCTGCCCAGCCGTAAAGGCCAGCCTTCTGATGACGATGAAGATTATCGTCCTCGAAGATCTGAACTTCTTGCTTGACGGGCATAATAAAGGAATCTCTATTGCCTAGGTCAAGTCCCACAACCAACTCAAGGTCACTGCCCTGAAGGCTACCGCTAAGTTGGTTAGTGAAGAAGTTTTGGTACTCTTGGCTTTCTCCAAGCTCGTCAATATCGTGGAGATTTACTTGGAACAGCCGAGTAATTCCACCGTCAGCAGCCGTGAAGATCTCGCGGCGGGTGATCTCATCAATTTGATCCACCTGCCAGTTGCGAATATCCTCTAGGGCTTCTGGACTGAGATAAAGATCGCTCAGTCTACCACGGACCAAAGAGGCCGAGTTGCCACCACCGTTACGACGCATGACAGTCTTCATCAAGGAAACAAGACGCTTGGTGAACTGACCAGCAGTTGCATCAGCATCGTAAACCATGATGTTACGGTCAACGCCAGCGGCGAGAACAGTATGCCAGCCATCATCATTCATCTTCTTGACGAATGAAGCTTCAAGCACCTGCATCGCGCGACCAACAATATCCCAGCGAGCTTCACGAGCATAGCGAAGCAACCAATCGATGGAAGCTGTGATGCTATAGGTCGGGACCATTACGTAATCGCCCTCGACTTGACGTTCGGGAATGCGGCCATGGCCGGGATTAGTATAGGCGACAAATTCATCTTCCTCGCCCGGAGCAAGTAGATCAAGCGGGAACTCAGAGGTAGTGCCCGGCTCCATCACTACGCTTTCGAAAATATTACCAAGAATATCACCAACAAGAACGCCCTGACGGAGCGGCTCTTGCAAGGCCTTGGCAATCTCATGCTGAGCTTCAAGAGCTTCAGCCTTGTTTGCGCTACCAGACTGTTTTAGCAGTGAAATAAACTGCTCGTCTGGACGTTGAAAAGTATTAGACATTAATTATCTCCTGTTATATAAGGCCTACTGATGTGTTTGGTTAGGAAGGTTGACTGAGACTTTAGCATAACCATCCTCGTCCTTTTTGGAGAGGAAACGACCAACGGCTAGGTTAGTCGGCATGCTTCTATCGAACTGACCCTTGGCGGCAGTAATAACGCTTGAAATGTAACCACTGTGGTGTACATAAGCTACGTTGCCTACAGCAGGCACGTCGCCGGGGTAAATTCTATCAGTAACAACCCAACCCTGCGTAAGCAGAGTAACCTTGCCACCCTTCTGAATCTCATCCTTATGCCAGTTAATATGCTGGCGAGTCTGGTCAATATTGACCATATCATTCAGAAGTAGGCCAGCGGGAACTGAGCCTGAAGGCATTGCCTTATAGGTTACAAGAGCCTTGTTACTATCCATCGCTGCGCCAGAGCCAGCGGTTGAAAAAACGGCAACACCGCCTCTAGACGCCACTTCATTCATGAAGAAAGAGATATCGGTTTGCAGTTCGTGACGATCAGCTTTAAGTGCCATTGTATGTTCTCCTAATTGAGACTTAAATTAATTTACTTATGTGAATCTGCTGTGGTCTTTAGAATGCTGGACTTAAGCCATTCACTGGCAACAGTTCGCGCACTCTTGATAGAGTCAGTTTCACCAGTATCGGCCAGACTGGCCTCTACTGTATCTTCCACTTCGTCTAAGACATCGGCATCAGCTTCGTCTTCAGCTTCGTCTGATGCAATATCTTCATCAGCATCAGCAGATTCTTCAACTTCTGCATCAGCCTCTTCGGGAACACACTTCCCGTCTTTGGCTACAAAGCCATCTTTACAGTTGGGCGGATACCCAGCGAAATCAGCGGCTAAAAGCAACTCAACGATCTCAGAAAAGATCTCGTCGCTGGCATCAGCAAACTTTTCAAGCTTTTCTGCGGCGACTTCTTCGTCAAGACCAGCCTCCTTAAGAGCAGCTAATCTAGCAGCCCTGTGGGTTTCTGCCTTAATGGTATCGACTTCTGACTGAAGAGCTTCAAGTTCTTCTTGAGCCTTCGTCAAAGTTTCGGTCAGTTCAACCTTTTCAGCGTCAAAAGATGCGGCTGCTTCTGACATGGTGGCGATAGTTTCATCTCTGCTCTGGATTTTCGCTTCTAGAGTGTCGACCTTCTCTGTAAAAGCCTTCTCATCCAGTTCCTTCAGCCGGATTTCTAGATCTACTTCGCGCTGCTTGGCGTCGGCCAAGTCGGCCTTAAGAACATCTAGCTGCTGTTGCATGACATTGTCATTAGACATTTTATTTGTCTCCCTTATGGTGGTTTCTTCTATTACGCATGCCTGAGTAGACTTAAAGGGATCGGTCTCTTTAAGAATTACGCTATGGGGATTAGCTGGGTTATTAACCAAGCCCTTCCCCGAAAATGAAATATTTCTTAGGAGTCGTCCTACTTTGTGTCCCTCATACTCTCCTTGTCCTCCATACGATCTTAAGTGTTTAGTTAGAAAGGCAGATGTTTCATTTCTGGTTACAATGTTGTGTTTACCGTCTGGGGAGACTACAGCGTAATCAAACCCTTGGAATAAACACTCCATAGAAACAAACCATTTGCCATCTTCGATTTCAGCAATTACTTGATCAATTCGAGATCTCTTATCTGGGTCTGACCAACTCTTGTAAATTACAGCGCTGGTCACAATGTCAAAGAGATCTGGCATTTCTTGATCATCGGCAATAATTTTTCCACTTGAATTCAAAACGCAATTTCCAGTGATATGCCCAATGATATCATTCTCATCGTGCATGAAGTTGAACTGTTTATCTTCTGGCGTACTTTTAGCCGCCCAAACTTCTTTGGGGTCGAAGACATCATCGTTTTTATTCCATCCCGTAGAAACGAGAACAGAATTTAAATAGTACAGATCAATCTGATCTGGATTGCTTTGGGCCTTGCTGTTTGACAGCATGAGTTTCGCGAACTCTTCATCAGAAACGCTCGGAGCAAATGGAGCGGCTAAAGAAGAATACGCAATACTGGCGTTAGATCGAATTTGATCAGATAAACCAGCATCTGTTTCGGATTGAAAAATCGGTATATTCATATTGTCTTACCTCATAAGAATTATACACCAAAAACACCATGCAAATCAAAAATCCAGTTTATAGATCTGATAACACGCGCATGGCATACGCAGAAGACTGAATATTACGCATCTCATCAACTGTAGGTTGTCTACTATTTTTATCGGCAAATTCAGAAACAATTGTCTTTCTAGCCTTCAGAAGTTCTGCACAATTGAAAGAACTGGACTGTTCAAGTAACATCTGAACCATCTCAACGTCTATTTCCATATAAGGCTTAATATCACAGAGTAGACAGAACTTAATATACTCAAGATCATCCATCTGGCTTTTAGTTAAACTTCTAACGTTTTTCTTATCGTAGTGGGCTAGCAGTGCCGGATGAGCAATCTCTGCTATTTGTTTTTGGGCGTCGTTGGCCCACAAGAACAGATTAGTAAAATCGTTAGCGGCGCTTCTAGGAACTACTCGCTTTTGTTTTCTCTTCTTTTCATCCTTAGCGTTCTTCGGCCTGCCGTCTTCGGGCCTGCCGACAGGCTCAAATTCTTTTTGCTGGGGGGGTTGAGAATCCTGCTTCTTCTCCATCTTTTTGACCTCCCTCTCATCCTGCTTGTCTTTATTTTTCTCTCTCTTCTCCTCTAGAACTGTGGCATCACGCCTGTCGCTAGGCTTGGTAAGAGGATGGCTTCCAGTCTCTTCAGACGGAACCAAGCCCAAGTCTTCTGCTTCTACCAAATCCTTGCCAAGAGCAATTTTTTCTAGGTCATTTCTGTGCTGTGGGTTATGATAAGGACTAGCTTTCTGAGACATCTTTTCGTTATCCCTGTCTTTGGCCTCTCTATTAATTCTGATCCTCTCAATTTCTGGAAGTTCTCCAAACCTAGCTTGTACAGTTTCTGCACTAATAAGATCACGATCAACAAGCTGGATCAATAGATTCTTTTCAGCGGCTTCATCAGATAGAATCATTTGTTCAAAATGAATCTTGGCAGGAAATCTAAAGCCCATGGCCTTTTGAACAGTCTCTATCTCGGCGTTCCAGAACTCTATAAGCAAATCTCTACCATACTCCAGTCTTTCGATAAGAGTCTTAAGAGAAACAAAGTTATTAGTAAATCCACCACCAGACGAGTTCGAGGCCCCAGTAAGGGTGGGTGGAATACCTAAACCAGCGTAGATGCTTGTCAAAACCGGCTGATATTTTTCAGCGCCCAAGAACTTATGAACTTCTGTGGCAGATTCTTTAAAGTCAAGCTCTGGACCCCACACCAAGTCCATGGTGCCACCACCAACATTACTGGCCAAAATGTTCCTTAGTTTGTTGACACCAGTCTTGGTTGGCAAAATCTTGTTGTCTAAGTCTCCCAATCTCCATAACCGGATATTAGAAATGGCTCCATCCAACGCAGACATATCTGCGAGCTTCATTTTTTCAAGCATGATAACATCATCCAAAACAGACAATATCATGGGATTGGCCCACACCTGCCAGTCGTCTTTCTTGTAGTAGTGGATAGATGTCTTTTCAGGATCTAAAGGAATTATGCTCTTGCCATCTTTAACGGCCTTGACCAGATCTTTGGGGAGCTTCGCCACTATCTCTGGATACTCATTTCCAGATATAATCATTCTCTTAATAGTAGCAGAAACTTTAAGTCCTAGCTGGGGATTGCCCACAAAAACAGCTAGTTGCCCACCGATGATTTCTATCGTCATAGGATTTAGAAAATCGTACTTCCAAGGAATCTCTCTTTTTGAAACTTTGGGAATAACAATTTCTATATCAGCCGCCGAACTTTTAGTAAGTTCCCTTTCCAGCTTTTTGGACAGCTTGGCACTCTGCCTCTTAACAATAACATTGCCACATCTATACAGAGTGTTAAGAAATCTTTCAGAGCGCTCTTTACCAGAAACTTTGTTAAACCATTTTTGGAAAAACTTTTCAATTCTTCTATTAGGATGAACAATAGTAATTCCCTGAGTGGCAAAATCTCCCATCAAATCAATAACGTTTCTAATTATTCCAACTCTATCATACGCATCCATGCAATTAGCAATAATCTTTTTTTGTTGTCTGGGAACAGCTTCTCTAGGCCTAAACCTGTTGTAGTCGTCTCTCTGATAGCCAGTTCTGACAGAAATATTACTTTCAACGTCTAGAAAAGATCGGTGCGATGCGGTAGAACTGCCAATACCCTCATAAGATTCTACAGCGCTAGCGGAAGCAGATATAGCCTCTATTTTTTCCTCGTGAGTATCCCACGTCACAAAAGCCGGTTCTGGCACATGATTTTTGATTGGACTATCTTGATTTTCAGAATTCGCCATGCTAACACCTGTAATAGAATTGTAATGGTATTGAATACCTATTCACAGTATTATACACCATTAGGCTTTAATAAATATCCTTCATACCCTCGGTAAACCACGCAGGCCCTATAAAATCTGGTCCATCCAGAGAATCTCCCCTTGCGGCAAAACCACCTGTAAATTCGTGAGTGGGAGGAACCGGGGTTCTCTGCATGGTTCTACCAGCCATATTAGCCATTAATAAGGCACTATACCTATCTTTTCTAAGGCGGCTTTTTCTACCTCCCGGCATTTTAACTTCTGGGGTGTCCCACTTGTCTCTGCCCGATGTAGTTTGGCTCATAACGATCATAGACAACTCATCTTTAAGCTCTTCAATCTCCATAACACAGTCTTCTAAAGTATCATACTTTCTCTTTTCAATCTTGTCTTCAGAAGCAGCAATACCCAAAGAAACAGCATCGAAGAACGGAAACAACAAAACCTTATCTTCAAAATCTTTTCTCATGCCATGGTTTCCTTCTGCCAACCAGTCAGACTTAGCAAATTGGCACATCTCCAAAATATGCAGCCCCGGATTTCCATCGGTGTCCTTTTCTTTCTTCTCATCGATAATCTCCCACATGGGAAGCTCTCCGTCTTCTATCTTGTCGGAATCATGCAAGGCCTCCATTACGGCAATACCGCCACCCTGAGCATCCATGGAAACCCTTTCGCACGGAAAAGTCTTCATCAAATCACGAATTTTACGAGCGCAATATGAGTAAAAATCGGTTTCTTTAACAATACCCATCCTAACTTTAATCTTGTGGGCTGCTCTGGTGGTGGTCCAGCAATGAACAATACGACGGTGGTCTTCATGTAGCTCAATAACAACAATGCTAAAGTTGTCTACTTCTGAGGCAGGATCCACGCCATATATATATCTACAGTTAGGATTTCCTCTTAAGACTGACTCAAAAGTAATCTCTCCGCTGGGCAACGAAATGCTGTTTTGATAAGAAGCAACGCAGGACTCTATAAGAGATCTTTTAAAGAAGCCTTGGCTGTCCGTACTAAAACAAGCTCCAAATTCCATCTCATAAATACCAGAGTGGACAGTTGCTCTAGATCTAGCCACCTGAGCGTCATCCATGAACCCCTCTGGGACAAGCTCAAAAGGAATCCTGATGATGCTATACTGGCGCCAATCAAACCCATTAGGAATTTTATCATCCCCAAAGATTTCTTGAAGATACTTCTTCCTTCCCTTGCTTTTTATTATAGACTTCCACTTTTTCCAATACTCTGAGAAATGATTAAAGTCATAATAAGCAGTACCAGAAAGTATAATCTGGTTAGAAATGTGAGCGGTGAGCATATCATCATCCTCAACCGCATTGCCTAATTCTATAGCTTTTTTCTTAGCGGCTATTCTTTTTACGTTTTCTATTGGAGACGAACTCACAGCCGCAAAACCAGCAACGACATTCTCAAAAATCTCTCGCGGGATGGAAGCAAATTCGTCAGCAATAATATCGTTGGCCCGCTGACCTCTAATCTTTGATCCATCACCCAGCGGTAGACATATAATAGTGCTATCGCCAATGGTCATTTGACATCTGTCTACATCGCGTCTTGGAGTGCAAGTTATCATATCTCGTAGTATAGGAGCGTTTGAATAGATGGTCTCCATATACTCAAACAGAACTTTTGATTGACGAAAAGCAGCGCCGACAATAACAATTTTACGCGGAGGCAGAAGAACGGCCCTCATCATGGCGTATAGAGAGAGTATAAAACTCTTACCAAACCCACGAGAGGCTATCAACATCGGAAACTTGCGATTCCACATCTCCTTTAGCATTAACGCTTGAACAGGCAGAAGATCAATGTTAAAAATGTTCTTGACTATAAAACTAAAATATTCAGGATTGCTCATGAACCAAGCTAGATGCATCTGAAATTCATCTGGATCTTCAGATGAAAGAATAGACAACGGATTGAAAAGATTGTCTTCATCTACGTCTATATTGAGCCAAGCATCTTCAATGGTTTTTAGATCACTCATGCTGTCTGGTTATCTCTTGAAATATATCTACCACTTTGCTTTCAGCCTCTTCTTTTCCATCGCAAAATATGACAGGAACCCCATAGTCTTCTTCATACTTGTGAAGCTGTTTTCTCATAAACTTGCCATTCATCCTAATATATTTAATAATACGCTTGGGGATAGAAGAATTCAGAGGAAACTGCAATAAATCGCTTTCTGTAAATTCGCACACGATATATTTATGCTCAAACTTGGACAGGCGCTCCATCTCTCTTTCAAATCTATCTCGATATTTGCCAAGATTGGTGGCAAGCTCAGAAGTACTTTTTTTTCTTTCGATGGCTACAATTTCCTCATATCCCTGAAGAGTGTAATCCCCAGTCTTCAAGGTCGCCACGGTAATTTCGTACCCATAAAAAGCAAAGCTAAATGGATTTTGCTCTCTAGTGTCTTGAATTATTATCATAAATGGCGCTTATTATATTGCTAAAAAGTTGTTCATAATACACCTCGTTATTTGTAACAATCTTATGGCAAAAAGAGCAAAGAGATATGCCGTTGGAATCCTCATACCTCAAGGACGGATAGTCTGCCCACCTTTTGATGTGGTGTATCTGAACATTCTTACCGCCTCTAGAACATCCCGGCATTTTGCAAGTGAAACCATCTCGTTTTCGTATTCGCCGTCTCCACTCTTTGTAGAGAGGGTCTCTAAAATCTCTTTTATGCACATTACACCTGTTGGATCTTAATAATTTTCATCTTTTTCTTGACAATTTCCGCTGCTTTTTTATAACGAGCACTATCGCGCTGTTGGGATATCATCTTGTAGACTTTTTCATGAGCTTCTGCGCATGCGTCATCTGGATCTTCGGAGTTAGTAGTGACCCAAAAGCTACCCTTAGTTTCGCTCAGGCCCAGATTCTCCAACTCCTTCAGAGCTTTGCTTATGTCTACTTTCACCTTGTATTTTTTTTTGGGCATTTTTTTCCCGATCTTTTTGTTCAGCACACTCTGGGCAAGCCCACATAGGGTGCTTGTGAGGTTTGGCGTAATGTAAGATCCTAACCTCCGTATCCATGATCGTATACAGTCTCGCGCTGTCACTTTTCATAAGAAAATAAATGTCCTCGGCGTGTCCGTTAGCTTCCTCTCTCAAAGAAAGAACCTCACTACGAAGCAGAGAAGTATGATAAACCAGCACTGCTAGCGTGAGGGTAGCTATCGTGGCTAAAAACGTAGTTTTCTTATTCATCTCGCAATCTCCTGTCCTTTGAAATGTTGGATGTCGTATGACACCATCCTAGAAACTAGCTCATCGAAATCCACTTTTGGTTTCCAGCCCAGCACCACCCTTGCCTTGGAATAGTCACCCTTTAAGTATGGGACTTCGGAGGGCCTCATAAATTTTGGATCCTGAACTACAAAATCCATATACTCCTCTATACCAATCTTATTAAATGACGCCTCTAAAAAATCCCTAACGGAATGAGTTGTTCCGGTAGCAATCACATAATCATCTGGTTTGTCTTCCTGCAATATCAGCCACATGGCGTGAACATAGTCTTCGGCATGCCCCCAGTCTCTTTTGGCATCCAAATTTCCTAAATGTAGCTTGGGTGCAGACTCGATATCGCCGCCCTCTTCCAAATAATGATGTAGCTTGGCTATATACTTGGTAATCTTCTTTGTAACAAACCTTCCCCCTCGTCTTTCACTCTCATGATTAAATAAAATACCACAACTGGCATGTAACCCATAAGATTGTCTATAGAGTCTGGTTGCATGATGAGCGGCAAGCTTAGCTATTGCGTATGGAGATTGAGGTCTAAATAGAGTTTCTTCATCTTGATACTTATCGCCACCTCTTTGTGTTAATGCATCTCCAAACATTTCACTGGAAGACGCTTGATAAAACCTTGTGTAGGGACTATGCTCCCTAAGCACTTCTAGGATATTTAGACATCCTTTTCCAGTGACATCAAATGAAAGCAGAGGTTGATCAAATGAGGTTCCAACGTGACTCATCGCTGCAAGATTATACACCTCCTTTGGTTCGTATTCTTCGATAGCGCGTAATATGCTGCTATAGTCTGTTAAGTCGCCCTCTACTAATTTAAGGTGTGGGCAATCCATGAGGTGTGCAATCCGACTCGTATTGCCGGTGCTAACTCTCCGGGTCACTCCGATTACTTCGTACCCTTTGTTTAGTAATAGTTCTGCTAGGTATGAACCGTCTTGGCCGGTTATGCCAAACACTAGAGCGTTTTTGTTCATTAATTTTTCTCCGGTAGTTTTGATGGTGGTAGCTCGTGAAAGATAATCTCTGGGCTATCGCTGAGACTGCCACCGCCAGTTCCATTTCCTTCCCCCTGCCCTTTTTGGCCTCCTTCGCCGTCCCCCTCTCCGTCACCCCCTCGACGCCCGCCGACCTTCTTCCCGCCCATAATCATCTCTAGGGCTTCCTGAGCATCCTCGTGCTTCTCACGGCTGTATTCGGATCTGTAGGCGCGCGGCTGTCTGCCATCCCCAGAGAGGTCCGTTACCCACAGGTATATCCCGCCCTTATTATTATGGTCTGCTTTGCTAGGCTCTTTAATAACCACCCAGTGTACATTAAATTCGTATGGAAGCTCGTCGTCGGTGGGCCAGCCCCGAACGTTCTCCATGGTTTGGGACAGGAGTAGGCTAAAACACACCGTTATGGTGATGAGAATCATTTTAAGCGGCCAGTACCCCTTGGTCCCGATTACGAACCAGAGGATTAAACCCCCAAGCAGGATAAAGGTTGGAATGATGTTCATAGTGTGGGGGCTCGAACGACGTGGGCCAAGTTTTTGGGTAGTTCGTTAACGTCGATCACGTCGCCATTCTGGTTAACGGTGAAGCGAAAGGCTGTCTTCTCTTCTGCTTTTACTGTCAATGTGACTTCTTTGAGGGCGACGGTCTTGTAAGGGTTAATTTTGTCAAGTTGAAGAGTAACGGGGCAGGGTTCTTCGGAATTCATATGGTACATGTGTACATTTACTATGTATTCACCGGGAAGTATACCCCGGATGGAAACAATCTCCCTGTTTTCATTATATGTGATAGGGCCGTCTGGTGTCTGGATAGTATCGTTTCTATGTCCCAAGTCGTCACGGTCTAGATGCATAAGGCCGTCTTCGCGGCGAGCAAAAGAAACAAGGTGTCCCTCCGGGTCTTCAATGTATACGTCTACGTCGTTGTCTTGCTCGTATGGCCAAGTTATGGTAATAATGAACTCGGCCTTAGATTCCATGTTGGCATTTTGCCTAGATGGATTAATCATGACAAAAGATAGGGCGAAGAGGGCGGCGAAACACAGGAGGGTGTTGAACAGCAGATCTAGGAATGCTACGTTTGTATGGTATGTGCGCTTTTTCATGACATCTTCGCCAGTATGCGAGAGATACCTTGGTTGAGATTGAAGTACTGTATCTTTAACAAAGCAGAACAGACAAGACCCACTAGGGTGGTATAGAGGGAGACGGACATACCGGAGCCTAGATCTTTAATAAGGTTTTGGAGGGTGGCGGTATCTGAGAAGTCAACGGTAAAGAAGCCGCCGAGCATCGTGATAAAGCCGATCACGGTTCCGACCATACCGATACTTAGGCACAGATCGGATACGAACCAGCCGACTTCGGTTAGGTGTTCGATTCTCTCTACGACCACGGAGTTGTTTTCTTTATTCGGGTCATATGTATCTAGGAATTTGCTCAGTTGCCACGTCTTGACACCACACCAAATGGACATATAAGTAAAGAGGGCGACGAGGACGACACTTAACTTGGTAAAGTCAGCTTCATATACTTGAGTAAACACACCGTTTCTGTAGCCAAATATAGAGGCAATAAGAACGATGCTCATGAAGAGCCACCATTTTAGGAATATTGTATGCTTAATCATCTTTGGCTGTCTCTGGGGTTAAGAACGGTTGATCTATGCCGCCATCCTCGTATTGGTGGTATTCAGAAAGCTTAGCTTCCTCTTTCTGATAAGCTATTCGCATCTTTTCCAAATCGAGACCGACTTCTCTGGTGTATTCTGGATCTTCTGCGAGTTTTTTAATCCATCCCACAAACGTTTGTTTCGAATCTTCCAGCTTCTTAATACGTTGCTCCCTCGTGGCTTTTAAATCGCGGAGCATCAC